>Ga0247822_10001826_pt1 | contig 13273 bp, 12 predicted proteins | sample 13C_Cellulose_Da_FD_192423 | JGI IMG/M metagenome (GOLD analysis project Ga0247822, IMG submission 192423) | Soil microbial communities from agricultural site in Penn Yan, New York, United States - 13C_Cellulose_Day30 | ecosystem: Environmental > Terrestrial > Soil > Agricultural land | place...
GCGCCAAGCGGCGCCGCGACCGGCCCTTCGACGTCGCCGCTTGGCGCCTCGCTGCTGCGAATGACAGCGCCAAGGCCGCGGAACCATGTGTTCCGCTCGTTCTGAGCGAGGCCGACCGACGAAGGAGGGAGGCCGACGTCGAAGAACGACGCCGACCGTGCCAGCGAGCGCAGTGTGCGCCGCACTTCGACGTCATCGTCGGTCGCTGCGCTCCCTCCGATTCGCTCAGGGCGAACGGGAAGGGGGGCGCGCCACGAGATTTCATCGCGCCTGGTGAACGGCACGTTCATCCCGTCTCAGCGCGAACGGTTGAAGGGGTCGCGGTAGAGGGTCTCTCCCCGCCTGGTGTCTTGGGGCGAACGAGAGAACGTGCCGTGCGTCCTCAGGACGCGCGGCGCGCCGGCTGCGGCCGCGTCGGCTGGGCGGCACGCGCCGGCCGGGCCTCGGTGCTGTGGAACTCCAGGAGCTCGCGCACCTTGGGCGACAGCTTGACCGGCTCGCCGGTGTTGCTGTTCGCGGTCGCCGCGGTCGCGTGCACCCGGGCGAGCGCGGTCGCCAGCGTGGTCAGCCGCTCCTGCGGCGTGGCGCGCTTGTCGATGATCACGCGGTACTCGCCCTTCACGCGGCACAGCCCGCCATGACCGACGGAGGCCGCGAGCACCTCATAGGACACGCGCACGCCCAGCAGGGCCGCGGCGTCCTCGAGCTGCTCGAGCATGGCTTCCGCCTTCATGGGTAAGTCACGTTAGCGGCGGAGGATCGATCGAGCAACTTGTCGATCGAGATAATGCGGAGGGAGAGATCTCCCGGGTGGGTGGAGATCGCACCCGCCGATCGCGGCGGCGGCGCCCCATCCCTGCGATTTCGATCACCTGCGTCCGGTGGCCGGACGGCCGCCGAGGCCTACGCCGGCGTGCGCGGCAGCGTGACGACGAACCGCGCGCCGCCCTCGGGCGCCCGGTCGACCGCGATCATGCCGCGGTGCTGCTCGACGATGTTCTTGACGATCGGCAGGCCGAGGCCGGTGCCCTTGCCGTCGGTCTTGGTGGTGTAGAACGGCTCGAAGATCCGGGCGCGCTCCTCGACCGCGACCCCCGGGCCGGAGTCGTCGACCGCGACGGTGACGCTGTCGCCGGCCGCGGCCGCCGCGGTCCGCACCACGATCGTGCCGCCGTTCTCGACCGCGTGGGCGGCGTTGGTGAGCAGGTTGATCAGCACCTGCTCGAGCTGCCCGGGCACCGCCGGGATCGGCGGCAGCTCGGGATCCAGCTCGGTCGCGACCTGGATGCCGGCGCGGTCGAACAGGTGCTCGCAGAACGACAGCGACTGGCGGACCACGGCGTTGAGATCGACCACGTCGATCTCGTCGCCGACCGGCTTGGCGTACTGGACCAGCTCGCGCGCGAACCGCAGGATGCGCTGCGCGCTCTGGCCGATCCGCGCCAGCTTCTCGACGTCGCTGGCGTCGGCGCTGGCCCGCTCGGCCTTCTTCAGCAGGTACTCGGCATACACGGTGATCGACGTGAGCGGGTTGTTGAGCTCGTGGACCACGCCGGCCGCCAGCTGGCCGAGGGTGGCCAGCCGCTCGGCCTGGATGATCTGATCCTGCAGCTCGCGCAGCCGCGTCTGATCGGTGCCGATCGCCACCACCGCCTCGGTCGTGCCCCGCCCCTCGCCGCGCTCGTCGACGCCGCCGATCGCCGCCACCGACCACACCGTCCGGACCCGGCCGCGGTGGCGCGAGTACAGCACCACGTCGACGGCGTCCTGGGTCTGGCCGCGCAGCGCGGCCGCGAACACCGGCGTCAGCCGCGGCCGCTGGTCGGCCGGCAGGAGGTCGCGCAGGTCCTGGCCGAGCACCTCGTCGCGCGCGACCCCGGTCAGCTCGAGCATGGCCCGGTTGCACACGGTCACCCGCCAGCTGCGATCGATGCCGACGATCAGCGCGTTGGCGTTCTCGATCAGCCGGGTCTGGAAGTCGCGCAGCCCCTGGGCGTCGCGCCACAGCCGCTGGTTGCGCAGGGCCAGCGCGAGCTGGTTGGCGACCGGCAAGACCAGCGGCTCGTCATCGCCGGCGCGATCGACGCCGAGCGCGTAGCCGACGTCGAGCAGGCCGTACAGCTCGCCCGACGCCACCAGCGGCACCGCGAACCCGGCCGCGACGTGGGCGAACGGCGAGTCCCAGCGGGCGCCGATCCGGATCCGCGCGCTGGCCGCCACCGCGGTCTTGAGCCGGGTCTTGGCGATCGACGACTCCTTGATCGTCACCCGCTCGGTCTCGAGCCCGGGCCGCAGCGCGCCGTGCAGCGCGTAGACCCGGGCCGGCTCGCGGGTGCGCGGGTCGAGCACGCGCACGGCGATCCGCCGCTCGGGGAACAGCGCGGCCAGCCGGGTCAGGAACCGGTCGCACAGCTCGGCCTCGGACAGCTCGAGGTGGAGCTCGCGGCCGAGGTCGACCATGGCGGCGGCGACCGCGCCCTCGTCGGGCAAGGGCGGCCTCATCGCTTGGGCGCCTTCCCGACCCGGGTCGACTCGTCGCTCGAGCTGGCGGCGGACCGGGGGTCGACCGCGGGATCGTCGACCAGCTCGCCGAGGCCGAGGTCGCCGAGCATCTCGGGGCGGACCCGCACCGCGCTGAACTCGCGGGTGCGGCTGCCGTCGACGCTCTCGTCGGCGCCGCTGACGCTGTCGGTCGACGGCGTCGGCGCCTCGGCGCTGCCGCCGAGGTCGATCTCGCCGGCGGTCGACTTGTCGAGGTCGAGGATCGACGCGCCGCCGACGTAGGCCATGGTCTCGTACTTGGTGATGCGGCCGATCTTCTTGACGATGTCGGCCATCCGCTCGGCCTGCTCGCGGATCACCTGGACCGCGCGCAGGTGGGGGGCGTCGGGCGGGCTCTGGCGCTGGATGAGCTGGGCGTAGCCGAGGATCGACGTCAGCGGCTGGTTGAGCTCGTGGGCGGCGGCGCCGGCCAGCTCGGCGACCAGCGCCTGCTTCTCGGTGATCTGCAGCTTCTCCTGGGCCTGCAGCAGGCGCTGCTCGATGCGGATGCGGTCGCGCAGGTCGCTGAAGATGCCGACCGTCGCGACCTCCTCGTTGTGCTCGTAGATGATCGACGCGGTCATGTTGACCGGGACCAGGTCGCCGGTCTTGGACTTGATCTCGCGCCGGGTCTGCTCGAGGTGGCCGACCCCGCCGTGCGAGGTCGAGCGCAGCATGCGCATGATCTGGCGGGGCACCCCCTCATCGTACAGCCGCCACACCGGGAGCTTGCCGATCACGTCCTCGGCGCGGAAGCCGAACAGCCGCTCGGCGCCCTGGTTGAACAGGATCACGTTGCCCCGCATGTCGGCGGCGACGATGGCGTCGACGGTCGAGTCGATCAGCCGCTCGAGGAACTCCTTGGTCGCGCGCAGCTCGCTCTCGAGGGCGCGCTGAGCGGTGACGTCGCGGAAGGTGAGGATCGCGGCGCCGGTGTCGGCGAGCACGGTCGAGCTCGACACCGACACCGTCAGCCGGTCGCCGACCGTGGTCGCCACGTCGACGTCGAACGGGTCGACGTTGCCGCCGGCCAGGACCTTGTCGATCACCTCGGTCACCGCCGCGCTCGACTCGGCCGCGACCAGCTCGGTCAGCGGCCGCCCGAGCAGGGTGGCGCGGGCGAACCCGGTGATCCGCTCGGCGGCGCGGTTGAGGAACAGGATGCCGGACTGCTCGTCGACGATGGCGACGCCGTCGGCGGCGGCCTCGAAGTGCTCCTTGAGCGACTCGATGCCGCGCAGCCGGCGCTCGGCCTCGTAGCGCAGCCGGCTGATCCGGTGGGTCTGCTCGCGCAGGCTGTCGAGCACCGCGCCGTGGCGCAGGTGGGCGGCGGTGAGCGAGCCGATGAGCTGGAGGAACTCGGCGCCGCGGCCGACGACGTGGCGGGCGCCGGGCGCGGACTTGCGCAAGAAGATCGCGCCGAGCGGGCGGCCGCGCCAGGCGACCGGGAACACGCACACGCCGCGGACCCGGCCGCCGAGCTTGCGGGCGTGATCGACGGTGAGCGGGTGGGTGGTGGCGTCGTCGATCAGCACCGGCTCGCCGGTGCGGATGGCCTCGGCGATCTCCGGATAGTCGTCGATGGCGAGGGTGAACTGCGAGCGGCCCGGATCGTCGGTCGCGGCGATCACGAACGCGTGCTCCGAGCCCTCGACGTGGGCGATCAGCGAGGCGCGGTCGAACTGCAGGCACTCGCGGGTCAGCTCGAGCACCTCGGTCAGCGCGCCGATGTCGTCGCCCTGCGCGGCGAGGATGTCGTTGACCTTGACCAGGATCGGCCCGAGCGAGCCCGGGGTCCAAGGACCTCGCAGCCGCCCGAGGGTGACCAGGTTGCGGACCCGCCGGGCCAGGGCGACCGCCTCGATGTCGCGGACCGCGGTGTCGGTGGCGCCGGCGTCGATCGCCGCCAGCGGGTCGTCGGTGATCGCCAGCAGCGGGACGTCGGCCAGCGGCGGTGCGCTGCGGGCCGCGGCGCACAGCTCCTCGGGGTGCTCGCCGACGACGATGACCAGGGCCGGCAGGTTGGTGGCGTCGTCGAGCGACAGCACGCCGAGCCCGATCGCGTGCAGATCGTGCGCCGCCAGCGCGGAGACCACGCGATCCCGCTCGGGCGCGGTGCCCCCGACCACGACGGTGCGGCTCGATCCTGGCAACGCGGCGAGGATACCGTGAATGCTCGACGCTGGCACCGGAGGGGTGATCGTCCTCGTCGCGGGCAGCTCAGGTTCGCGCCGCCCGCCAGGCGGCGATGGCGGCGGCGTAGACGTCCTTGAGCGGGGCGCCGGTCCGCGCCGCGGCGGCGGCGCAGTCGTCGTGCTCGGGCGCGGCGTTGACGATCGCCCCGTGATCGTCGCGGGCGACCTTGATCGCGATCGGCCCGTACTCGGTGGCGACCACCACCTGGGCGCGGGCGAGCGCGGTCCGCTCGACCCGGTCGAAGCGGACCCCGATCGTGGTGGTCTCGCGCAGGATCGCCGCGACCACCGCCGCGCGGGCCACCTCGGGGGCCAGCGCGCCGAACCACAGCGCCGGCCGGCCCTTCTTCATGGTCACCGGCGTCCACCAGGCGTCGACCGCGCCGGCGGCCAGGACCGCGTCGATGGCGTGGGCGGCCAGCTCCGGGCTCATGTCGTCGATGTTGGCCTCGACCCGCCACAGCGCGGTCGCCGCCGCCGCGCGCGGCGCGATCGCGGTGACCCGGACCACGTTGGCGCGATCGGCGAAGTCGAAGTCGCCGGCGCCCCAGCCGGTGGCGATCGCGGCGCCGGCCGGCGCCGGCGTCCACGCGGTCACCGCGTGGGCGAGGATCGCCGCGCCGGTCGGGGTGGTCATCTCCTTGGGGACCCCACCCGAGGTCATCACGCCGCCGACCTCGCGCAGGATCTCGAGCGCGGCCGGGGCCGGCACCGGCAGCACCCCGTGGGCGCAGCGCAGCGTGCCGTAGCCCATCGCCACCTCGGCGCAGGTGACCCCGGCCGGGGCCAGCCAGGCCAGGGCCGCGGCGGTGCCGACGATGTCGACGATCGAGTCGATCGCGCCGACCTCGTGGAACGCGACCTGGTCGACGGTGGTGCCGTGCAGCTTGGCCTCGGCGCGCGCGACCCGGTCGAACATGTCGAGGGCGCGGGCGCGGACGTCGTCGGGCAGCGTGCTGCCGGTCAGCCGGGCCCGGATCTCGGCATAGTGATGATGGTGATGGCCGCGCCCGTGGTCATGCCCATGGTCGTGATCATGCCCGTGGTCGTGGTCTTCCCCGTGCCCGTGCCCCTGCCCCTGCCCGATCTCGCCGTGCCCATGCGAGTGGTCGTGCGTGTGCCCCCCCGCCAGCGGCTCCCCGGTGTCGACCTGCACGTCGACCGCGGCGATCCCCGCCTTGACCACCCGCCGCATCCGCAGCCGCTCCTTGCCGGCGCCGATCCGGTCGAGCGCGTCGTCGACGACCGCCCGCGGCACGCCCAGATCGAACAGCGCGCCCAGCGTCATGTCGCCGGCGATCCCGCTGGCGCAGTCGAGGTGCAGGTGCAGCCCGCGCAGGTCGGTCACGCCGGCCTCCGCGCGCACCGGATCGCCGCCACCGCGGCGCCGAAGCCGTTGTCGATGTTGACCACCGTCACCCCCGGCGCGCACGACGACAGCATCGCCGCCAGCGCGACCAGCCCGCCGGCGCCGACGCCGTAGCCGACGCTGGTCGGCACCGCGATCAGCGGCCGATCGATCAGGCCGGCGACCACCGACGGCAGCGCGCCCTCCATGCCGGCCACGACCACGACCGCGTCGGCGGTCCGGATCTCGGACAGCCGGGCCATCAGGCGGTGCAGGCCGGCGACCCCGACGTCGACGATCCGCCGCACGGTGGCGCCGAGGAACTCGGCGGTCGCCGCCGCCTCCTCGGCGACCGGCAGGTCGCTGGTCCCGGCGCACACCACCGCGATCACCCCGGCCGGCGGCCGCGCCGTCCTCGGGCGGATCTGGAGGATCCGCGCCGCCGGCAGGTGCTCGGCCTCGGGCAGGACCTCGCGCACCGCGTCGGCCTTGTCCTCGGCGATGCGGGTGGCCAGGGCCCCGTTGCCGTGGGCCGCCATCGCCCGCAGGATCGCCGCGACCTGGTCCGCGGTCTTCCACTCGCCGAGCACGACCTCGGGGACCCCGGTGCGCGCCTCGCGGGCGTGGTCGATCACCACGCCCTCGACGTGGTCGCCGGCGGCCAGCCGGATCTCGCGCAGCGCGGCCTCGGGCGTGACCTGGCCACCCGCCAGCTCGTCGAGCAACTTCCTCAGACGTTCGGGGTCCACGCCCCCTCTTAACACGCCGAGGGGGACGAAGTTCTCCTCGGCGTGCCCCTGCCCGTGCCCCTGCCCGATCGACTCACCGCCTGCGCTTCACGATCCGCACCTGCTCGACCGCCCGGTCGCTGGCCGCGACCACCTCGATCTGCGCGCCGCCGACCTGGACGGTCGCCCCCGGCGCCGGGATGCGGCGGAACCGCTCGATCAGCAGGCCGGCGACGGTCTCGTAGTCGTCGCTCTCGGGCAGGCCGAGGTCGAGCTCGCGGTTGAGGCGCTCGACCGGGACCTTGGCCTCGACCCGCCACACCCCCGGCCGCTCCTGGCGGATCGGCGACGGCTCGTCGTCGTACTCGTCCTCGATCTGACCGACGATGGTCTCGAGCAGGTCCTCGACGGTCACGATGCCGATGGCGCCGCCGTACTCGTCGACCACGATGGCGATCGGGTTGCCCGATCCCTGCAGCTGCACCAGCAGGTCGACCGCCTTCATGCTCTCGGGCACGTAGTTGGCCGGGCGCGCCACCTCGGTGACCGGCCGGCTCTTCTGGTCGGGCCCGGCGGTGAGGATGTCGAAGGCGTGGACGATGCCGGTGATGTCGTCGACCCGCGACCGGTAGACCGGCATGCGCGAGTGCTGCTTGTCGGCGACCTCGAGCGCCGCCTCGCCGAGGGTGGTGTCCTCGGGCAGCGCGGTCACCTCCGACAGCGACACCATCAGGTCGCCGACGGTGTACTCGGACAGCTCGAAGACGTTGGCGATCATCTCGCGCTCGTCGGCGGTGATGCCGGGCTTGTCGCTGACCGGCTCGCTCTCGATCAGCAGCGCCAGCTCGTCGCGGGTGATGAACGCCTTCTTCTTGTCGGTGCCGGCCAGCCGGGTCACGGCGCCGGCGAACACGGTGACCACCCACACCAGCGGACGCATCAGCCAGCCGACCGGCACCAGCAGCATCGCCAGGAGCGGCGCCAGCCGGTCGGCGTGGCTGGCGCCGACCGCCTTGGGCACGAGCTGACCGAGGATCAGCATGGGCGGCATCGCGAACGCGGCGGCCCACACCCCCGCCAGCCCCTCGCCGTGTAGGTACAGCGCGGTCACGACCGCCAGGGTCAGGCTGGCCAGGTGGCTGCCGACCAGGACGGTGGCGGCGGTGGTCTCGGGGCGGGCGAGCAGCCGCTCGGCCAGCCGCGGCCCGACCGCGCCGCCGGCGGCGCGCTGGTGCAGGCGGGCCCGGTCGCACGAGCCGAGCGCGATCTCGGCGCTGACGAACAGCGCGTGGGCGACCACCGCCACCGCGGCGACCGTGCCGAGATCGGCGAGCGGGATCACGGGCGCTCCTCCGGCTCGATGCGGCCGACGTCGCTGATGTCGTCGAGGTCCTCCTTGGAGAACGGCTTGGTGATCTCGGCCGGCGGGGCCGCCGGGTCGCGCGGCGCCGCCTCCACCGGCGGGACCTCGATCGGCACGGCGTCGGCGACCGCGGCCCCGCCGTCGATCGACACCGCCGGCAACGATCCGGGCACCGGCGTCCGCCCGCCGCGGCCGCGGCGCACGCCGGCCTGCAGCGCCGACCGCTCGTCCTTGATCTCGCCGAACAGCTGGGCCAGCAGGTCCTCCATCGTGACCAGGCCGAGCAGCTTGCCGTACTCGCTCACCACCAGCGCCATGTGGACCTTCTTCTGCTTGAAGGTCCGGAACAACCGGGCCAGCGGCGTGGTGCGCGGCACGAACAGCGGCTCGTGCAGCAGCTCCGACAGCGTCCGCGCCGGCGTCTCCCCGGCGACGGTGAGCACCAGGTCCTTGGCGTTGAGGATGCCGCGCACGTTGTCGAGCGAGCGCTGGAAGATCGGCACCCGCGAGAAGCCGCGCGCGGCGATCTCCTTGGCCAGGCGGGCCTGGGGCAGGTCGTACGACAGCGCGAAGATCTTGTCGCGCGGGGTCATGATCTGGCCGACGTTCTTGTCGCCGAACTCGAAGACGCGATGGATCAGCCGCCGCTCGCGGGCGTCGACCTGGCCCTGGGCGCTGCCGGCGTCGACCAGCTTGCGGAACTCCTCCTCGCTGAGGTCGCCGGTGGCGCGCGGGCGGCCGGAGCCGCCGAGGAGGCGGGCCAGCCCGTCGGCGAGGCCCTGGACGATCCACCGCACCGGGGTGACGAGCAGGGCCCACGCCGAGAGCGGCCGCGCCGCGGCGCGGGCCAGGTGGATCGGATCCTTGATCGCCAGCGTGCGCGGCACGACGTCGCCGAGCAGGATCACCACCGGCGCGGCGATGGCGATCGCCACCAGCGCGCACAGCCAGACCGGGCCGTCCATGAGCTCGCAGGTCAGGGCGGCGGCGATCGCGCCCAGGCTCATGTTGACCGCCTCGTTGCCGATCGCGACCGACACCACCACCCGCTTGGCCTGGCCGAGCAGGCGGAGGATGAGCTGGTCGACCGCCCGCCCCGACCGCGCCAGCTGCTCGCGGTCGATGCGGCGCAGGCCGAACAGGGCCAGCTCCGACGCCGAGAAGAACGCGGACAGGACGATCAGCCCGGCAGCGGCGGCCAGCCAGGGCGCCAGCTCGGCGAGCGTCATCGGGGGCTCTTCTCGGGGGTCGTCGGCGCGCCCTGCTCGAGCGCGGCGCGCACGTCCTCACCCGGCACCGGGAACGACGCCACGAACGTGCTGCCGCGGCCGGGGGTCGAGTCGACCCAGATCCGACCGCCGTGGGCCTCGACGTACGCCTTGGCCAGCGCCAGGCCCAGGCCGCTGCCGCCGTACTCGCGGGTCGACGACGAGTCGACCTGGAAGAACGGCTCGAAGATGTGAGGGAGCTGGTCGCGCGAGATGCCGATCCCGTCGTCGACGACCTCGAGGTGCGCGCCCAGCCGGCTGTCCGGCCGGGTCCCGACCCCACCGGGGACCAGCGGTCCCAGGCGCAGCGCGACGACCACGTGGCCGCCGTCGGGGGTGAACTTCACCGCGTTCGACACCAGGTTCCATAGCACCTGGCGGATCTGGCGGCGATCCCCCTGCGCGCGCAGCTGATGTTCGATGGCCGCCTCGACCGTGATGCCGCGCTTGCGGGCCTGGGGCGCGAAGCTGGCCACCACGCTGTCGACGACGTCGGGCAGCGCGACCGGGGTCGGATCCATCGGCGGCCGGTGGCCCTCGGCGCGCGACATGTCGAGCACGGCGGTGATGAGCTGGAGGAGCTGATCGGCCTTGCCGAGGATGGTGGCGACGTACTCGCGCTGCTCGTCGGTCAGCTGCCCGGCCAGGCCCTCCAGGAGCATCTCGGAGTAGCCGATCACCGAGGTCAGCGGCGTGCGCAGCTCGTGGGACATCGTGGCCAGGAAGTTCGACTTCACCCGGTCGGCGTCGCGCAGGCGCTGGACCGCGGCCTCGAGGCTCTTGTTCTTCTGGGTCAGCTCCGCGAAGGTGTGCGACACCACCGCCTCGTGGGCGGCGCCGGTCATGCGCCGGGCCAGCGCGTGGTGGAGGATGACGTCGAGGACGTCGACCACGTGGCGGGCCAGCTCGGGCTGGCCGCCGTCGATCAGTACCCAGCCGAGGGTCTCGCCGTGGTGGACGATCGCGGCCCGACCTCCGTCGGATCCCGACAGGTCGGCGGCGGCGAGCAGGTCGCCGTGGCGGTCGACGATCGCCACCCCGCACCGGTGAGCGCGCGCGAAGCTGGCGACGAGCTCGTCGAGCTCCAGGGTAGAGAGCAGGTGGGCGAGCTCGACCGCGGGGTCGAGAGGATCGTCGGGCCGGTCACGCTCCCGGGGCTCGCCGGCGGGCGCGCCGGTTGGCCGGTGCATCACCGCGCTACGATATCACGTTCGTCGCCACCTACATGGCCACACACGGTGCGCATGAAGTCGTCACCGGCGAGGCCGAACTTCTGACCCAGGCGCATCGCCCCCTCGAGCTGGTCCCAGGTGGCCTGCAAGGCCGCGAGAAACGTAGGCAAGACGCCGTCGCCGGCCACCGCGTGGGCCGGGTACAGCGGGCGCTCCGGCTCGTCGAACCGGTCGGCGTCGGTCAGCGCGACCGCGTCGGCGAGGTCGCGCTTGTTGTACTGGACGATCACCGGGATGCGGAGGCCGAGGTCGGTCAGGTTCTTCCCGAGCCCGACCCACGACTCGCGGTTGGCCCCGGCCTTGTCCGGGCTCGAGTCGGCGACGAACACCACCCCGTCGGCGCCCTGGAGCACGACCCGGCGGGTCGCCTCGTGCATCGGCTGGCCCGGCACCGTGTAGACCTTGATGCGGAACGACAGCCCGTTGGAGCGGAAGAAGATCGGGAGCAGGTCGAAGAACAGGGTGCGGTCGTCGCGGGTCTCCAGCGTCATCAGCCGCCCGCGGTTGAGGGCATCGACCTTGCCGTGCAGCGCACGGAGGTTGGTCGTCTTGCCCGACAGGGGCGGCCCGAAATAGACCAGCTTGAGGGTCAGCTGCCGCTCGTTGAAGTCGACCTGCGCCACGCTCCAGCGACGAGCCTAACGCCCGGGCGATGGCGATTCAATCGTGCCCTGCGGTAGCGGTGGGGGTGCAGGGATCTTCGCAGCCGGCGGTTTGACCGGTCGGACGGGCGTCGCCGGGGTCCGGGCGCCGGTCGTCTCGACCGTGCTTCGTCGCGCCGCGATCACGCGCACCGCGTAGACCATGCTGACCGCGACCAGCAGCGCCACCACCAGCATGATCGCGTAGGCGCCGGTGCGGCGGGCCGGCGCCGCCCGGACCGGCGCCGCGGTCGCCCGCATCGCCGCCTCGGCCATGCGGCCGATCCGCTGCACGCGCTCGCCGGCGATCGCGTCGTCGGGGCGGTCGCGCAGCACGGTGCGGTAGCGCCGGGCCAGCCACGGGAACCGCTCGCTGGCCAGCGCCAGCCCGGCCACGCGATCGTGGGCGGCCGGATCGTCCCACGCCCGGACGCACGCGTCCCACGCCGCGGCCAGCTCGGCCGGCACGTCGTCGGCGGCGACGAACGCGTCCATGCGCGCGACGGCGAGGCCGCAGCGGGCACAGGCATCGCCGGTCACCGGCCGCGATCCGCATTTCGGGCACTCGCGCACCGGGCGATCCTACAGCGTGGGCCGCATCGGGACCGGCACGAACAGGAGCACGAACACGACGATCATCGCCAGCGCGAGCGCGCGCCGGCCCGGCGACAGCGGCGGCCCGGCCACCGGTGGGTGGTAGACGCCGTCGCCGACCTGGCGCATCGCGTACAGCGCCAGCGCCCACACCAGCCACGGCATCACCCCGTAGGCGGCGTAGCCGAGCGCGGCGCGGGTCCCGGCGCCGGCGCCGACCGCGGTCGTGTACAGGCCGGCGCCGGCGACCACCGCGACCACGCCCAGACCGCGGTGCAGGACCGCGCTCACCCGCTCGTGACGATCGTCGAGCCACGCCCGCATCACGTGGCCGCCGTCGAGCTGGCCGATCGGGATGAGGTTGATCATCGTGACCAGCAGGCCGACCCAGGCCGCGAACGCCATCGGGTGGAGCTGGACGTCGACGCCGCCGCCAGGCAGCCAGCGGCCGAACATGGTCAGCTTGATCACGCCGTACAGGATCGAGTTGCCCTCGGTGATGCCCTCGGGCAGCGGCGGCCCGACCGTCGACAGCGACAGCCCGATCGCCAGCGCCGGGATCGCGACCACCAGGCCGGCGATCGGCCCGGCGGCGCCGACGTCGATCAGCGCCTTGCGATCCTCGATCGGTGCCCGCATGCGGATCACCGCGCCGAGCGTGCCGAGCGAGATCATCGGAGGCAGCGGGATGAAGTACGGCAGCGACACGTCGAGGCGGTAGCGCCGCGCCATCAGGTAGTGGCCCATCTCGTGACAGACCAGGATGGTCATCAGCGTCGCCGCGAACGCCGCGCCGCCGGCGAGGTAGGTCGTCGCGCAGGTGGCGGCGAACAGACCGACGTGGATCGCGAGATCCTTGGGCGCGAGGCGCGCCGACGCGGCGGTGGGGGCGGGCTCGGCGATCGAGTCGCCAGCGGCGGCCATCACGGTAGTCTAGCAGCATGGGGTTCCGTGACGCCCTCGCCGAGGTGCCCTACCCGCTGGCGCAGGAGAGCGCGCACTACCTCGGCGTGGCGGCGCGCCGCATGTGCGAGGCGGTCGACGCGCTGCGCGCCTACGACGCCAGCGGCCAGCCGCGCGACGCCGAGGCCCGCCGCCGCCTGGTCGACGTCGCCGCCCAGCGGGCGTGGTTCTACGTCCTGCAGCGCGAGTCGATGGACTTCCCGGGCACCGACGACGCGCTCGATCACCACGGCGTCCCCGCCGAGGTCCGCGACCGCATGGGCCGGCTGCGGTGGACGCCGCGGCCCGAACCGGCCGACGAGTACTGAGCGAGCGTGGCGAGCGCGGTCAGTACGGCACGATGGTGAGCTCGCCGCCGTCGACGCCGAGCAAGGCCGGCGGGCGCACCATCGTGCCGTAC
>Ga0247822_10001827_pt1 | contig 13267 bp, 10 predicted proteins | sample 13C_Cellulose_Da_FD_192423 | JGI IMG/M metagenome (GOLD analysis project Ga0247822, IMG submission 192423) | Soil microbial communities from agricultural site in Penn Yan, New York, United States - 13C_Cellulose_Day30 | ecosystem: Environmental > Terrestrial > Soil > Agricultural land | place...
TGAAGAACTGGCGCATCCTCCGAGACCATCGACGGCGTGGACGCCACTTGGCTGACACGCTCAACGCTGTGGCCTTCCTCCACAATCTCCACCTGGAGGACTTACGGGACAGCCTTTAGCCACCGAGCGCGCCAAGCGCGCCGCGTGAGCTGCGCGTAGCTCGCGCTGGCGTGCCCTCAGACCGCGCCCGCGCGTCGAACCGCGCGGGGACCCGTTTGCCGCGCGGATTCGGCGTTCTGGGCCGCCGTGGCTCGAATGGAGCTGTACGATCGCGCGACCGCAGTTGAGACCCCTGCGCCATGTGCGTGCGTGCTGGATCGCCGGCCGCCTCCGCGGTCAGAACGGTACCGCATGGTCACGCGGATCGCTCTTGACACTTGGAGGGTCGCGGCAAAGTATCGCGCCTGATGAGTGAAGCCGCCGATCCAGCACCATCCATGCTGCGACGGTTTGGCTTCCCCGGCTTCGTCGCATTGATTGGAACCACATTCGCGGTGGCGCTTAACTTCGAAAATCCTCGGGTCTTGACCCAGTCATGGAAATGGGTGGCATTCGGAATCGGCGTACTGGCTTTGGTGTTCGCCAGCCGCAGCCTCTATCGCGGCCTCACCAAAGGATGGAACACAGCGCCTCAGCTCGTGGTGATGGCAGTGTCGCTCTGCTTGGCGCTGCAGCCATGGATCCCGCAGCTCCAATTCGCAGCGTTCGGCATCGTTGTGCTGACGCTGCTAGGTATGGCGTTCAGTTTTTGATCTTCTTCGACGCGCGCAAAGAGCCGAGTGCCTTTGCGGATCGATCTCACCCGTTCACTTCAGCCGACGTGACCTGCCCATGAGAAGAGCCCGAACGGGTCATGCGACCGATCGGGGCCCGATCCTCGTTCATCCAACTCCGCTCGATCTTTGGTGGGCGCTGCAGGGATTGAACCTGCGACTTATTCCGTGTGAAGGAATCACTCTCCCGCTGAGTTAAGCGCCCGGGAAGGTGCATGGAATTACACCGAGCCGCGGGCTCGGTCAACCCTCTGTGGTTTCCAGGGCGCGGCGGATCGGGAGTTTTTCGAGGCCGTGCTACGCCTGAGGCATGCAGCGCAGCATCGTGAGGACGTCGCAGGCTCCCGCCGCGATCGGGCCGTATTCACAGGCGGTGGTGGTGCCGATCGGGGATGGGAAGCGGATGGTGTTTTGCAGCGGGCAGATTCCGCTCGACCCCGAGACCGGGACGATGGTCGACGGCGATGTGGTCGCGCAGACGCGGCAGGTGCTGAACAACCTCTCCGCCGTGCTCGCGGCGGCGGGCGCGCGGTTCGCGGACGTCGTGAAGACGACGATCTTCCTCGCGGACCTCGAGGACTTCGCGGTGGTGAACGCGGTGTACAGCGAGCGGTTCCCGCACGACCCGCCGGCGCGGGCTACGGTTCAAGTCTCGCGGCTGCCGCGTGACGCGCGCGTCGAGATCGACGCGATCGCGGTGATCTGAGTCCATCGAAACAAGGAGGCGTCATGTCGTCGATCGTGTCGGTACTGACGGAGACGCGGAGCTTTCCGCCGCCTGCAGGGTTCGCCAAGGAGGCGATCGTCGGCAGCCTCGCCGCGTACGAGGCGCTGTATGCGCGGGCGGAGGAGGACCCCGATGGGTTCTGGGCCGAGGTCGCGAGCGAGCTGACGTGGTCGCGCCCGTGGAAGAAGGTGCTCGAGGGCGGGTTCCCGGGCGGCCCGACGGCGGGCCCGATCAAGTGGTTCGTCGACGGTGCGCTGAACGCGAGCGTGAACTGCGTCGACCGGCACGCGAAGGGTCCGCGCCGCAACAAGGCGGCGATCGTGTTCGAGGGCGAGCCCGGCGACACGCGCGTGATCACGTACGGTGAGCTCCACCGCGAGGTGTGCAAGACGGCGAACGCGCTGACGGCGCTCGGCGTGAAGGCCGGTGACTTCGTCGCGATCTATCTGCCGATGGTGCCGGAGGCCGCGATCGCGATCCTGGCCTGCGCGCGGATCGGGGCGCCGCACACGGTGGTGTTCGGCGGGTTCTCCGCCGAGGCGCTGCGCGACCGCGTCGTGGACAGCAAGGCGAAGCTCGTGATCACCGCCGATGGTGGCTGGCGGCGCGGCGCGATCGTGCCGCTCAAGGACAACGTCGACAAGGCGATCGAGGGCACGACCGTCGAGAAGGTGGTGGTGGTCGAGCGGTGCAAGAACAAGGTCGCGTGGCACCCGCACGATGTGTGGTGGCATGACGTCGTCGACGGCGCCTCCGCGCACCACGAGGCGACGGCGTGGGACAGCGAGCACCCACTGTTCTCGCTGTACACCAGCGGCACGACGGGCAAGCCGAAGGGCATCTTGCACACGACGGGCGGCTTCCTCGCGTTCACCGCGTACACGACGAGGCTCGTGTTCGATCTGCGCGAGGACGACGTGTTCTGGTGCACCGCCGACGTCGGCTGGGTGACCGGGCACAGCTACGTCGTGTACGGGCCGCTCGCGAACGGCGCCACGGTGATGATGTACGAGGGTGCGCCCAACGCGCCGCGCTCCGCCGCGTACACGCACGGCAAGGATCCGGGCGCGGGGCTGGATCGGTTCTGGGACATCATCGCGCGCTGGGGCGTGACGGTGTTCTATACGGCACCGACGGCGATCCGCGCGTTCATGCGGTGGGGCGACGAGCATCCGGCGAAGCACGATCTGTCGTCGCTGCGGCTGCTCGGATCGGTCGGCGAGCCGATCAACCCCGAGGCGTGGATGTGGTACCGCAAGACGATCGGCGGCGACCGCTGCCCGGTCGTCGACACGTGGTGGCAGACCGAGACGGGCGCGATCATGATCTCGCCGTTGCCGGGCGCGATCCCGACCAAGCCGGGCTCGGCGACGCGGCCGCTGCCCGGCATCCTCGTCGACATCGTCAACAAGGACGGCATGCCGGTCGCGCCGAACCAGGGCGGGTTCCTGGTGATCAAGCGGCCGTGGCCGTCGATGCTGCGCACGATCTTCGGCGACCACGAGCGCTTCGTGCAGACGTACTTCAGCGAGATCAAGGGCCGCTACTTCGCGGGCGACGGCGCCCGCCGCGACGAGGACGGCTACTTCTGGATCATGGGACGCGTCGACGACGTCATCAACGTCGCGGGGCACCGGCTGTCGACGATGGAGGTCGAGAGCGCGCTCGTCAGTCACCCGAAGGTGGCGGAGGCGGCCGTGGTCGGTCGCCCCGACGACCTGAAGGGGCAGGCGATCGTCGCGTTCGTGACGCCCCGCGGAGGCGTCGCCGCCGATGACGGGCTGGGGAAGGAGCTGCGCGAGCACGTCGCCGCGCAGATCGGGGCGCTCGCGCGGCCCGAGGAGATCCGGTTCGCCGAGGCGCTACCCAAGACGCGGTCCGGCAAGATCATGCGGCGCCTGCTGCGCGAGGTCGCGTCGGGCAGCAAGGCGCGCGGCGATACGACCACGCTCGAGGATCAGAGCGTGCTCGAGAAGCTCGCGCAGTCGTTCGCTCAGGACGAGTGAGCTACAGGCGGCACTGCATCGACGTCCACGTGCCGGGCGCCGCGGCCGTCGCGCGGACGATGTCGAGCCGCTGACCGGCGCTGCACGCCGCGTCCTCGACGACGCGGTAGCACGGCGCGGTGTCGCCGACCGCGGCGCACGCGGGGAGCTCGGTGCGCTGCGCCGGAGTGGCCTCGGGCGCCTCGAACACGGTGCACGCGGCGCCGAACGGCACGGCGCGCGCGAGGCATCGATCACCCGCGAGCCGGCGCGCCGCGGCGCCGAGCTCGGCCTCGGCCGAGGCCAGGTCCTCGCTGCAGATCGACTGTGCCGAGCCATTGATCCCGAAGGCCCCGACGAGGGCGGTGAGCCGCACCGGCGGATCGGCGGTCAGCTGGCCGCTCGGCGAACCGAACGCGCAGCCGTGAGCGAGCGCGATGCGGCTGCCGCCGGCGGGGTGCGGACGCAGCTCGACCGCGACCGTCGAGGTCGGCCCCGCGAGGGTCGCGAACATCACGCGCCGCGCATCACCATCCTTCACCGCGAGCAGCTCGTCGCGATAGCCGGCGACGTCGTCCACCAGCGTCGAGTCCTCGCGCGGGGCGCAGCCGGTCTTCGGGCCGAGCTGCATCGGGTCGTCCGGCGCACACGTCACGCCGAACCGGAAGCAGCGGAACGAGTCGAGGGTGCCGAGCGAGGACGAGTCGGGGCCGAACAGGGTGGCCGCGCGCGCGGAGCAGTCATCCTCGTCGGACACGACGATGACGGCGAGGTTCGCCTCGTCGCGCAGGAAGCCGGCGTTGTCGGGATCGTGGAGCGCGGCGCGGATCGCGGCGAGCGGCTGCTCGAAGCCGCAGCCGGTCTCGCCGAGGAGGACCTGCTCGCCGAGGACCTCGGCGAGCGTGCCGGTGAAGTTCGGTGCGCCGGTACGCGGCACGGCGAGATAGCGCGCGGTCATCGCGCCCGCGGCCGCAGGTTGGACGAGCAGCTTGCCGGCCTTGCCCGTCGCCATGCAGCCACCCGCGCCGGGCTGACCGATCGCCGTCGCAGGCACGCTCGTGGTGCTGGACGTGCCCATGTCGGTGCTGATCACGCCGATGTGGAGATCGGGGAGCCCGTCGCTCGCACCACCGAGCTGCGCGATCAGCGCGGGCAAGTTCGCGGCGAGCGCGCGCTGCTTCGCTGCCATCCCCGCGGAGTCGTCGATGACGAGGAGCAGATCGAGCGGTCGCTGCTCGCTCGAGAAGCCCGCGATGTCGACGAGCGAGTCATCGCCTTGCGGCGGGTTCGAGCCGGTACACGCCGCCAACCACAGGAGCACGGAGAGCGTCTTGTTCATGCCGCCGCCCGCCAGCAACGGGCGTACCGTCACGCAAGGCCACGCATATCCCCGCGCGACGCACCGTGACCGTGAACGCGCGGTGACGATGCTGAGTGACGGTCACGCTACGGTGCCGCGGCGGCTTCGGCGTCGAGCTCGGCCTCTGACTCGTCGTGCACATCGCCGGGCTCGTCCGGTGCGGCGTCGGCGGTCGGCTCGGCAGCCGTGGTCGGAGCCGGCGGCGCGGGTGCCTTCTTGCTGGTCTTGGCGAGGTACGCGCACAGCGTCTTCAGCAGCTGGTCATGCGCGTGGCGCACGCGCTTCTTGTGCAGTGGGGTATCGGTGTTGGTGACCAGCGCGAACGCGAGCGGCCGCTCGGGATCGATGTCGAGCACACCCGACATCGCGATGGCCGTGCTCAGCGTGCCGGTCTTGCCGCGGATGCGGGCGCGCGCGTTCGGGTTGCGCACGCGATGGCGTAGCGTGCCGTCGGTGCCGGCGATCGAGAGGGAGTCGAGCCACGCCTGCGCGAGCGACGGATCGGCGATGTCACCGGCGAAGCCGCCGGCGCTGCGCACGATCGCGACCAGCTCGGCCGGGGTGATCTGCGTGCGATAGGAGAGCCCCGAGCCGGTGTCGATGACGAGGTCGTCCTTGCCGAGGTGCGTGTGCCGCTCGAGCCACCCGTACATCGCCTCGATCGCGAGCTTCATCGACGGCGGCGCGCGATGGGAGAGGGCGGCGGCCGTGGTGATCACGCGATCTGCGAGCCAGTTGATGCTGCGCTTGTTGATGCGCGCGACGATGTCGGCGAGCCGCGCCGACTCGTGGCGGCCGAGCTCGATGGGCAGCGCGCCCGCGGTGACCGACTCGCCGACGAAGTCACCGAGCTCGCGCACCTCGAGGTCACCGGTGACGTCGATGTTGTTCGCACGCAGCGCGGCGCGCAGTGCGTAGGCGGCGGTCGCCGTGCGCTCGCGCGTCCACAGCGCGTGGACCTTCGAGCCGCCCTTGCCGAGCGTGCCCGCGACGGTGACGGTGATCGTCGGGACCCCGGCCGGCGTGCGCGTGACCGCGGACGTGAAGGTCAGCTTCTGGCGGCGCATCCGCTTCTTCGCGGTCTTCGCCGTCACGTTCACGACGACGTGCTCCGCGCCGACGGGGACCGTCGCGATCGGCGCCTCGCCCGGCTCGCCGGCGGTGACCTCGATCGGGATGATCGCGCGGTAGATGCCGTCACGCGTCGGATCTGCACCGACGACGATGTCGCCCTCGATCGAGGTGATGCCGCGGTTCGACACCTCGCGCGCGATGTCGGTGAGGTCGCTCGTGGTGAGCGTCGGGTCGTAGCTGCCGAGCAGGAACACGTCCCCACGCACGACGCCGTTCACCGCGGGCGGCCCGAGCAGCCGCGTCGAGTAGCGGAACTCCGGGCCGAGCAGCTCGAGCGCGGTGGCCGTCGAGATCATCTTGACGTTCGACGCCGGGTTGACCGGCTCGTTGGCGTTGATCGCGAACAGCGGCGTGCCGGTGCGTGCGTCCGCGACGAACAGCCCGGTGATGCCGGTGCGCAGCGGTCCGCGCAGCAGCTTCTCGATCTGCTTCGCGGTCTCTTCCTCGATGGTCAGTGGTTCTTCGCGGCGACCGATCACGTCGCGCGCCGGACGCAGCTCGCCCGCGCGACCGATCGCGATACGTGCGGACGTCGCCTTCTTCGCGCCGACCTTCGTGCTGCGCTGCTTCGTCGCGCGCGGACTCGCCTCGGTCGTGCTCGCCAGTGCGAGCGCGAGCATCCCGACGAGGAGGAACGCGCGCTTGGACGACATGCTTCCATTCTGTACTGCGCGGGCGGTTTCATCGCCAGAAATCGTGCACGAGGTGCGCATCGCGCGCCGAACATCACGGCACGTCCCGGCAGGCCTGCGCGCGCCCGGGACACCGCGCGGGCGCACCGTCGCGGGCGTGCTCGCTCTGCGATCGCGCGGGGCGCCATCCCCCGGAATCGCGCGGACCCGCATGCGCCGACGTGGCGCGGGGGCTGCAACGGCGTTCGCTACCCGGAGGGCTGCATGGCACTTGAAGTGGACACGGGACCGTCGACGACCGAAGCACCCAGTACCGAACCGCATCTCGACGTTCCGCGCCCGCGTCCGTCGCGGCCCACCGCCGTGCCGGTGCTGTTGCGCGACGCACCTCTGGTCGTGCCGGTAGCCCCATCCGCGCCCGAGCCACCTCGACGCCCGCGGAGCGACCAACGCTCGTGGCTGCGGCTCGATTGGCGCGCGAAGGCGATGATCCAGAAGGTCCTGGGCGCCGTACCGGGAGGTGCCGAGCTCCACTACGTGCTGCAGCGCGTCGGCGGCGGCATGGCCCAGTTCGAGCGCGAGTGCGACGTCAAGGTCGACGACTGGCGTCTGATGGTCGAGCAGCTGCGGGCCGCCCGCGTCGACCTCTCTCACGCCACGATGCTCGAGGTCGGCACCGGCTGGTACCCCACGTTCCCGGTCTGCCTCTACCTCGCGGGCGCCGCGCGCGTGCTGACGTTCGACATCACGCGTCACCTGCGCCCGGAGATGGTGCGCCGGCTGGTGGCTCGGCTCGCGCATCACGTGCGCACGATCGCGAAAGCGGGCGGAACGTCCGAGGCGGAGGTCGAGACGCGCCGGGCGGCGCTCTCGCACGCCCTCGGCCGCGGCGCGTCGCTCCTCGACGCCACGGGGCACGTGGTCGATTACCGGGCTCCCGCCGACGCCACGGAGACCGGGCTGCCGGCCGGCGCTCACGACGTCGTGTTCAGCAACAGCGTGCTCGAGCACGTACCACCCGACACGATCCACCGGATGTTCCGCGAGGCGTACCGGGTGCTGCGTCCGGGCGGCGTGATGTTCCACTCGGTAAACTGCGGCGATCACTACGCGTACACGGATCCGTCGATCGATCAGCTGCACTACCTGAAGTACTCGGAGGCGCGGTGGGCGTGGTGGAACACCCGGTTCCTCTATCAAAACCGGCTGCGCTCGATCGACTTCACCGAGGCGGCCCGCGAGGCCGGATTCGCGATCGAGACCGACACTTCGCGCGCGAACCCGCGACATCTCGCAGGGCTGGATCAGATCGTCGTCGATCCGTGCTTCGCGGGATACACGCGCGAGCAGCTCGCGATCACGAGCATCGACTTCATCGCGCGCAAGCCCGCCTCGCGCTGAGCGTTGCATTCGGCAACACCGAGGCGTTTCGCCCGTCGTGGCTTGCGGGCCCTCGCTCGCAGGCGGTAGACCCAACGCAATGTCTTCCTGCCCGCGCGTGGCGTACTTCTGCATGGAGTACGGGCTCGACCCGTCCTTCCCGATCTATGCAGGCGGTCTCGGCATCCTCGCCGGCGATCACATGAAGTCGGTCGGCGACCTCCACGTGCCGCTCACCGGCCTCGGCCTCTTGTGGGATGAGGGCTACACGCGCCAGCTCGCGGTCGGTAACACCATCGAAGACCAGTATCCGAAGACGCCGCGAGATGCGGTGCGCCGCGTCGATGCGCGCGTCGAGGTCACGGTGCGCGACAAGACGGTGCCGCTGCGCGCATGGAAGGTCGAGCGGTTCGTGAGCTCTGCGCTGTATCTCCTCGAGCCCGAGCGCGAGGAGGATCGCTGGATCACGCAGCGCCTGTACGGTGGCGGTAACGAGGAGCGACTCGCACAGGAGATCGTCCTCGGCGTCGGCGGCGTGCGCCTGCTGCAAGCGCTCGGCGAGGAGCCCGACCTGTTCCACTTCAACGAAGGCCACGCGGTGTTCGCCGGGCTCGAGCTGCTGCGCCAGGGGCGGTTCGGTGGCGCGTCGTTCGCGGAGCGGCTCGAGCGGCTACGGCCGCACATCGTGTTCACGACCCACACCCCGGTGCCCGCGGGGAACGAGGTGCACGACCTGCCGCTGCTGAAGAAGATGGATGCGCACGTCGGGCTCGCCGACGAGGAGCTCGAGAAGATCGGTGGCGACCCGTTCTCGATGACGGTCGCGGGACTGCGGCTGTCGCGCCTGGCGAACGGCGTCGCGGCCCTGCACGGCGAGACGGCGCGCGAGATGTGGCGTCACGTCGACGGCGCCGCGCCGATCATCAGCATCACGAACGGCGTGCATCAGCCGACGTGGCAGGACGCGCGGATCCGCGCGGCGCTCGTGCCCGACAAGGTGCGCGAGGAGCAAGACCGCGCGCTGTGGGCCGCGCATCAGGCCATGAAGGCGGAGCTGATCGACGAGGTCGCGCGACGCGCGCATGTGGAGCTCGCGCACGACAAGCTGTTGATCGGGTTTGCGCGTCGCGCGTCGACGTACAAGCGTGCCGACCTCGTGATCTCCGACGAGCGCGCGCTCAAGAAGCTGTTCGAGCAGGGTGTCCAGATCGTGTATTCGGGCAAGGCGCACCCGCGCGACGGAGATGGCAAGAAGCTGATCGGAAAGCTGCTCGACGCGTCGAAGAAGCACCCGGGTCACATCGTGTTCCTCGAGAACTACGACATGCGCCTCGGTGCGCTGCTCACGCGCGGCTCCGACGTGTGGCTCAACACACCGCGGCGGCCGCTCGAGGCCTCGGGGACGTCGGGCATGAAGGCGGCGATGAACGGGGTGCCGAACCTCTCGATCCTCGATGGCTGGTGGCCCGAAGGCTGCGAGCACGGCGTCACGGGCTGGAAGATCGGTGATCCGGATCCCGCGGACGACGCCTTCGACGAGCACGACTTCGCGCGCGTCGACAAGCGCGATCGCGAGCTGCTGCACGGGGTGCTCGAGCGCGACGTGTTGCCGGCGTATCACGAGCGCGGCAGGTGGCTCGCGATCATGCGCGCGAGCATCGCGATGTCGCAGTGGCGGTTCTCGTCGGACCGGATGATCGAGGACTACGTGACGAAGGTCTACAGCGCCGGCTACACGCCGGTGCCGGGACGGTAGAGGACCTGGCGGCGCTTGCCCCGCCACTCCAGGATCAAGTAGTCGCCGAGCTGCTCGGCCGTCGCTTCATCGAGGATGCGGCGCGGCGTCAGGCGTAGGCACGGGTGGTCGCCCGGATCGGCGGCGCGCTCGTAGAAGTGCCAGTGCTCTTCCTCGCGCTGGCCGTCCAGCAGGTACGCATCGTCGAACGTCCACGACGGCGCTTTCGCGCACGCGAGCGGCTTCCCGTCGGCGCTGCGCACCGTGACGCGCCGGCGGTACGTCGCGTCGAGCTGCGTGTCGCTGCGGCGGCTGAGCTCCCACCACTCGGTCTCGTCGGCGATGCTGCCATCGGCGGTGACGCTGGTCGCGCTCCACCGCCACGCGCCCTCGAGCGCCGGCGTCGCGGGCCACGGGTCTGCGGGCAGCTCGGAGGCGTCGTCGACCCGCAGGAGCGTCTGTTCGCCGCCGTCGAACGCGAGGACGAGCCGGGTGGTCCCGGCGAGGGTGGCGCGGTACGCGCCGACGTGACGGAAGCCGTGATCGCAGGGTCCGGGCTCGGTGCGGTACTCGTGCTCGGTGATCGCGAAGCCGTGCTCGGCGATCTCCACGCCGACCTCGAACGCCGCGCGTTGCCGGTAGTGCGGGCGCTGGTTGCACTGGAACGGCACGCCGTCCTCGGAGGTGACCTCGACGTCCCGCAGGTACCGGCCGACGAGCGAGGTCGGCGTGGGGCCGGGCTGGAACGTCCACGTCTCCCGCTCGACGCGGGCGGTGCCGGCCTCGGCGGCCTCGTGCTGCCAGCGCCAGGTGCCGACGAGGTCGACGAGCGTGAAGCTCTGCAGCGGTGGGGCGGGGCGCGTGCTCGTCGGCGAGCCCGGAGGCTGACAGCTCGCGAGCGCGAGCGCACCGACCAGACCGACGCCGCGGAGGCCCGCCCGCGCGCGCATCAGCCGGGGCGACGCTTGTACGTGTCGGCGACCAGCTTCGCGATCGCCTGATCGGAGAGCGTCGCGGGACGCTGGTAGGAGCCGTTGAGCGGTTGGTCGTACTCCCACGCGACGTGGGCGATCAGGCGCTTCGTGGTGTCGGCCTCCGAGTAGCCGAGGCGATAGAGCAGGCCCGCGCGGCTCGCGAGCTCGTCGGCGACGACCTTTTCGCGGCGGTCCGAGCCGCCCGAGCGAGGTTGTGTGCGCGACAGCCAGGGGAAAGACATGCCGCGAGTATACTGGACGCGTGCGGCTGCTGCTGAGCACGTGCGCGCTGATGATCGCGATCCCGTGCGCGGCGCGCGCGGAGGGCGTCGGCGTCATCGCGGTCGGCATCGAGGACCGCGCTCCCGCGGCGCGCGCGATGGCCGAGGCGGTCGGTGCGCGGGGCGGCCGGGTCGTCGAGGACGCCGTCGCCGAGGCGAGGACAGCGCACACCGCGGGCGCCGTGCCGATCGCGATGCTGCAGTCGCACCGCCGCGTGCGCGACCAGATCGACGAAGGCTGGCGCGCCTTTCTCCGGGTGGCGGCGGAGCACAGCGCGTCGCGGCTCGCGTCCGCGCGCACCGCCGCGGAGCCGCTGGTCGCCTACCCGGGCGGCACCGAGCTCTACGCGGACGCAGCGCTGCGTCTGGGCGCGGTGCTCGCGTACCTCGGCCGCACCGACGAAGCGCAGGCCGTGCTCGCGCTCGCGCTCGCGCTCGACCCGGAGCGCCCGATCACGCTCGCGGAGTTCTCGCCGGACGTGGTCGCGGCCGTCGACGCCGCGCGCGGCGCACCGGTGGCGCTGCACCAGGTGCGCATCACGACCGAGCCGCCGGGAGCCGCGATCCGCATCGACGGCAGGGACGTCGGCCGCTCGCCGCTCGACGTTCAGGTCACGCGCGGCCAGCACCTCGTCGTCGCGCGGGCGCCGCTGCATCAACCGACCGTGCAAGGGCTCACCGCGGGCGCGACGTCGATCGAGATCCAGCTGCCGCCCGACGACGAGAGCGCGCGCCTCTTCGCCGGCGCCGTCCCCGGCATGAGCGAGGCGCTGCAGGTCCAGCTCGTCGAAGCGGTGCAGCGCTACGCCGAGCTCGACGAGGTCGTGCTGGTCGCCGACACGATCCGACGCGGTGGCCCGACGCTCCTCGTGCAGCGATGTGCGGGCTCGCCGATCACGTGCAGCGCGGTCGTCGAGATCGGCTACGCGGAGCGCGCGGGCCTCGCGGCCGCCGCCGCCAGTGCGTGGCAGGCCGTGCGCGCGGGCGAGCTGCGCTATCCGCCCGCCGTGCTCGGCGACCGTGGCCGCCGCCCGCCGCCCGATCACTGCGGTTGGTGCCGTAGTCCGTGGCTGTGGACGGGCGTCGGCACGGCCGTCCTCGCCGCGACGGTCATCACCGTGTTCGCGGTGACCGCCGACAAGCCGGTGCCCACGGTCGGCGTCGACGGCGGCGCGTTCGGCGGCGGCCGCTGACCGACGGCTAGGGCTTCGTGAAGTCGGCGAACACGTCCTGGGTCGCGTCCGCACTGACCTCGATCGGGAACGACTTCTTGCGCGGCGGATCTTCGCCGGCGAACACGACCTCGACGACGTGCTTGCCCGCGGTGACCTGGAGCGTGAGCGGCGCGCGCCCCTTGCGCACACCGTCGACGAGGACCTCGCCCCACGGATCGGCGCCGATCTTGAGCGTCGCGATGCCGGCGGGGCGCACGATCGCGTTCGCGTCGATCGGGAGGGGCGCGGCGTCGCGCGGCGGCGGTGCTGCGTCCGCGGCCGCGCGAACGGCAGCATCGATCGCTACGATCGTCGCCGGCGCTGCGTCGAGCTGTACGTCGGGAAGCGTCGGTTCGGCCGCGTCGTCGACCATGCCAGCCGTCGCATCGAGGGCACCCGCATCGGTCGCGATCGGGGCCGCGTCGGATGCGAGCACGGCGTCGCGGCCGCGCACGAACACGTAGACCGCCGCGATCGTGAGCGCGATCATGCCGAACCCCGCTGCGACCAGCAGCCAGCTCGCCGGCCCGCGTGTGAAGTCGCCGCGCTCCGCGCGTACCCGCAGCGTCGAGCCCGCCGGAGCATCGGTGGCGTCGCGTGCGGGCTCGTCGGCCTTGGCGTCGCTCCCCTCCACGCGGCGAGGCACCACCACCGTGCTCGGACCCTTGGCCGCATCGTGGGGGCGAGCATCCGGTGGCGCGTCGGCGGCGGCCGCGGCGTCCCCGCGCTCCAGGAGATCGCCGAAGTCGACGTTCGTGGCGAAGCTCTGCTGGCGCGTGGGAGCCCGTGGCAGGCGGCCCCGCGCGGCGCCGTCGCGCGGGAGCACCGCGGTGCGCGGGCCTGCCGGTGGCGGCGTGCCCTGCGCGTCGTCGGGCGCTGGCGAGGCGGCGGGCGCACCCTCGTGCGTGACGGTGGAGAGCCCGTCGGCCTCGGCGTGGGTCGGCATGCGCCGCGTCTCGGGAGGGCAATAGCGCGCGACCAGCGCCGCGACGTCGCGCGGGCCGGGCGTGTCGTCGAGCGCGTAGAGGTACTTCTGGATCGCGGCGAGCATCTCGGCGGCGTCGGCCCACCG
>Ga0247822_10001828_pt1 | contig 13261 bp, 11 predicted proteins | sample 13C_Cellulose_Da_FD_192423 | JGI IMG/M metagenome (GOLD analysis project Ga0247822, IMG submission 192423) | Soil microbial communities from agricultural site in Penn Yan, New York, United States - 13C_Cellulose_Day30 | ecosystem: Environmental > Terrestrial > Soil > Agricultural land | place...
CTGGTGCTGGCGGCTGCCTGCATCGCCGGTGTCGACCGGGTGTTCACCGTCGGTGGCGCCCAGGCTGTCGCCGCGCTGGCCTACGGTACCGAAAGCGTGCCGCAGGTGGACAAGATCGTCGGCCCGGGCAACATCTACGTCGCCACCGCCAAGCGCCACGTGTTCGGCCAGGTGGGTATCGACATGATCGCCGGCCCGTCGGAAATCCTCGTGGTGTGCGACGGCCAGACCGACCCGGACTGGATCGCCATGGACCTGTTCTCCCAGGCAGAACACGACGAAGATGCCCAGGCCATCCTGGTCAGCCCGGACGCCGCCTTCCTCGACCGCGTTGCCGCCAGCATCGACAAGCTGCTGCCGACCATGGAACGTGCCGAGATCATCGAGAAGTCGATCAATGGCCGTGGCGCGCTGATTCAGGTGCGTGACATGCAGCAGGCCATTGAAGTGGCCAACCGCATTGCACCGGAGCACCTGGAGCTGTCGGTGGCCGAGCCGCAGGCCTGGCTGCCGCACATCCGCCACGCTGGCGCAATCTTCATGGGCCGCCACACCAGCGAAGCGCTGGGCGACTACTGCGCAGGGCCCAACCACGTGCTGCCGACCTCTGGTACCGCGCGTTTCTCGTCGCCACTGGGGGTGTATGACTTCCAGAAGCGTTCGTCGATCATTTTCTGCTCCGAGCAGGGGGCGTCCGAGCTGGGCCACACCGCCTCGGTCCTGGCCCGTGGCGAGTCGCTGACCGCACACGCCCGCAGCGCTGAATACCGCATCCTGACCCAAGAGAAGGGGAACTGAACATGAGTCGATTCTGGAGCCCCTTCGTCAAGGACCTGGTGCCTTACGTGCCGGGCGAGCAGCCCAAGCTGGCCCGCCTGGTCAAGCTGAACACCAACGAAAACCCCTACGGCCCGTCGCCCAAGGCCCTGGAAGCCATGCGCGGCGAGCTGAACGACAACCTGCGCCTGTACCCGGACCCGAATGGTGACCGGCTGAAGCAGGCGGTGGCCGAGTACTACGGCGTAACCCCGGCACAAGTGTTCGTCGGCAACGGCTCGGACGAGGTACTGGCGCACATCTTCCACGGCCTGTTCCAGCACGACGCGCCGCTGCTGTTCCCGGACATCAGCTACAGCTTCTACCCGGTGTACTGCGGCCTGTACGGTATCGCGTTCGAGCAGGTGGCGCTGGACCCACAGTTCCAGATCCGCATCGAGGACTACAACAAGCCCAACGCCGGCATCATCTTCCCCAACCCCAACGCGCCGACCGGCTGCCTGATGCCGCTGCAGGCGGTGGAGCAGTTGCTTCAGGCCAACCGTGATTCGGTGGTGGTGGTCGATGAAGCCTACATCGACTTCGGTGGTGAAACGGCGATCAGCCTGGTGGGCCGCTACGACAACCTGCTGGTTACCCAGACCCTGTCCAAGTCGCGCTCGTTGGCCGGGCTGCGGGTTGGCCTGGCGGTGGGCCACCCGGACCTGATCGAGGCGCTGGAGCGGATCAAGAACAGCTTCAACTCCTACCCGCTGGACCGTGCGGCGATTGTTGGCGCGGCGGCGGCGTTCGAGGACCGCGAGTACTTCGAGGAAACCTGCCGCAAGGTGATCGACAGCCGCGAGGTTTTGGTCGGGCAGCTGCAGGGCAAGGGCTTCGAAGTGCTGCCGTCGGCGGCCAACTTCATCTTCGCCCGCCATCCGCAAAAAGACGCCGGTGAGCTGGCTGCACGCCTGCGCGAGCAGGGCGTGATCGTGCGCCACTTCAAGCAGCCGCGCATTGCCCAGTTCCTGCGCATCACCATCGGCACGCCAGAGATGAACCAGGCGTTGATCGATGCGTTGAACTGACGGTATCGTCGCCGCTTCCACGGGGTAAACAGGCCCTGGAGAAGCAACTTTCTTTACTGACTGTGCTGGCCTCATCGCCGGCAAGCCAGCTCCCACAGGTACTGCACATGGCTTGAGGTCGGTGCGGTCAATGTGGGAGCGGGCTTGCCGGCGATTGCGTCAGTACAGGCAGCGCAATGACAAACCCCTTGCTCGCTAGTAAGCTAAGCTAATTCATCGGATGATTGGTTGAGTTACGTGAGCACCGAATTGAACAAGCGTTCACTGGTCGAGTTGGCCGTCGAGCGCATGCGCGAACGGATCATGCTTGGCGACTGGCAAGTCGGTCAGCGCCTGCCGACCGAGCCGGAACTGGCCGTGCAACTGGGCATCAGTCGCAACACAGTGCGCGAGGCCATGCGCGTGCTTGCGTTCAGCGGCCTGGTGGAGATCCGCCAGGGCGATGGCAGCTACCTTCGCACGGCCCAGGACCCGCTACAGGCGGTACAGGCGATGTCGCGCTGTACGCCCGAGCAGGCCCGTGAAACCCGGCACATCCTCGAAGCCGAGGCCATCGGCCTGGCTGCATTGCGCCGAACCGATGCCGACCTGCAGGCACTGCGTGATGCCCTGGCCAACAGTGCCGGGCATTTTCACGGTGATATCGATGCCTACGTGGCCTGCGACCTGGTGTTTCACCAGCGGCTGGTCGATGCCGCCCATAACCCAGCCTTGAGCGAGCTGTACCGGTACTTTTCCGGGGTGGTGGCGGCCGCGCTGCAGCACAACATGGCGACCGTGCCGCGCTGCCAGGCCACGTTCGACCTGCATGGGCAAATCCTTGCCGCCATCGAGCAACGCGATGCGGAGCAGGCCAAGCGCCTGAGCCGTACTCTTATCGAATCCTGACTCCGAGAAAGCCATGGCTGATTCCATCACCCGTAACACCCCGCCGAGCGAGCGGGACCTCGATGAGTTGCTGATCGACGCCGAGGCTGACGACGAGCAGGTCCAACAGCAGCCGGTACTACTGCAGCGGCCTTGGCTGTTGTTGCTGGGCCTGGTGCTGGTGGCATTGAACCTGCGCCCGGCATTGTCGAGCATGGCGCCGGTGCTGGGCCTGGTGTCCGAAGGCTTGGGGCTGAATGCCTCGCAGGCCGGTTTGTTGACTACCTTGCCAGTGCTATGCCTGGGCCTGTTCGCCCCGTTGGCGCCGGTGCTGGCGCGGCGTTTTGGCAGCGAGCGGGTGATTCTCGGCATCCTCGCCACCCTGGCGCTTGGCATCGTCGTGCGCAGTAGCCTAGGGGCTACCGGGGTGTTCCTCGGCAGCCTCATGGCGGGGGCCAGCATCGGCATCATTGGCGTGCTGTTGCCGGGTATCGTCAAGCGCGACTTCCCGCAGCACGCCGGCACACTGACCGGTGTCTATACCATGGCGCTGTGCCTGGGGGCGGCGATGGCGGCGGGGGCGACCGTCCCGCTGGCGCAGCATTTCGACGGCAGCTGGGCGCTGGGGCTGGGCTTCTGGGCAGTGCCGGCCCTGCTGGCCATGCTGGTATGGCTGCCGCAGGCCCGCCAGGGGCATGGCCTGCACAAGGTGGCCTATCGCGTGCGTGGGCTGTGGCGTGATCCGCTGGCCTGGCAGGTGACCCTGTACATGGGCCTGCAGTCGTCACTGGCTTATATAGTCTTTGGTTGGTTGCCATCGATCCTGATCGGCCGCGGCCTGAGCCCGACCGAGGCGGGGCTGGTGCTGTCGGGGTCGGTGATCGTGCAACTGGTCAGTTCGCTCAGTGCGCCCTGGCTGGCCACTCGCGGCAAGGACCAGCGCCTGGCGATCGTGCTGGTCATGCTGATTACCCTGGCTGGCCTGTTCGGTTGCCTGTATGCGCCGCTTTCCGGGCTGTGGGGCTGGGCGGTGGTGCTGGGCCTGGGGCAGGGCGGTACCTTTGCCCTGGCGCTTACCTTGATCGTGCTGCGCTCGAAAGATGCCCATGTCGCTGCGAACCTGTCGAGCATGGCGCAGGGGGTGGGTTATACCCTGGCGTCGATGGGGCCGCTTGCGGTGGGGCTGGTGCATGACTTGACCGGTGGCTGGTCGGCAGTCGGGTGGATTTTTGCCGTGCTTGGGGTGGGTGCCATCGTGTTCGGCCTGGGGGCCGGGCGGGCGTTGCATGTGCAGGTGAGCAGCGAGAAAGTCTGAAGGGGGGGGTAGCAGTGCTGGCCTCTTCGCGGGTAAACCCGCTCCCACGGGAATCGCACACATCTTGAAGCAGTGTGGTACCTGTGGGAGCGGGTTTACCCGCGAAAGGGCCGGTACTGGCATAACCAACCGGGGCAGATTATCGTGCTGCTTTCATCCCCAGGACGGACCAGCCCCCATGAGCGACGCCAACCGCGACCTGATCACCCGCTTCTACCAGGCCTTCCAGCGCCTGGATGCCGAGGCCATGGTCGCCTGCTACAGCGACGATATCGTCTTCAGCGACCCGGTCTTCGGCACCTTGCGTGGCAAGGATGCAGGCGACATGTGGCGAATGCTCACCAGCCGGGCCAAGGACTTCACCCTGACCTTCGACAACGTCCGCGCCGATGAACGCACCGGGGCCGCACATTGGGTGGCCACCTACCTGTTCAGCCAGACCGGCCGCATCGTGGTCAACGATATCCAGGCGCGTTTCGTGATCCGTGACGGGCGGATCTGCCTGCACGATGACCAATTCGACTTGTGGCGCTGGTCGCGGCAGGCGCTGGGCGTGCCAGGCATGCTGCTGGGCTGGTCGCCGCTGGTGCAGAACAAGGTACGCCAGCAGGCGTTCAAAGGATTGCGCGCATACCAGCAGGCCCAGGGTGAGTGAATCCGTCCAGATCGCCGCCAGCAAACCTTGGTATGTCTACCTGGTAAGGGCGGCCAATGGTTCGTTGTATTGCGGCATCAGCGATGACCCGCAGCGGCGCTTTCTGGCGCACCAGAAAGGGCAGGGCGCGCGTTACTTCAAGACCAGCCCGGCCCAGGCGCTGGTGTATGTGGAGCAATGGCCGGACAAGGGCGAGGCGTTACGCCAGGAGCGGCTGGTGAAGCGGCTGCGCAAGTCGGCGAAGGAGGCGTTGGTTGCTTCCTATGGCGCAGTATTGGCTGCCAATTAGGGCCGCTTCGCACCCCATCGTCGCGGTTCGTCGCTGTGGCAAGCCAGCTCCCACTTCGACTGCATGGACCTCTGGCCTGTGCAGTACCTGTGGGAGCTGGCTTGCCGGCGATGGGCTGCCCAGCAGCCCCGGGGCCATCAGTCCTTGCGCCGCTTCAACTGATCCACCAAGGTGGTCGGAAGGCCCTTGATGATCAAGGTCCCTGCCTCTTCGTCATACTCGACCTTGTCCCCCAGCAGATGCGCTTCGAAGCTGATCGACAACCCCTCGGCACGCCCGGTGAAACGGCGGAACTGGTTGAGGGTGCGCTTGTCTGCGGGGATTTCCGGCGACAGGCCGTAGTCCTTGTTGCGGATGTGGTCGTAGAACGCCTTGGGCCGGTCCTCGTCGATCAGGCTGGACAGCTCTTCCAGCGTGACCGGCTCGCCCAGCTTGGTCTGGGTTGTGGCGTACTCGACCAGGGTCTGGGTTTTTTCGCGGGCGGACTCTTCCGGCAGGTCTTCGCTCTCGACGAAGTCACTGAAGGCCTTGAGCAGGGTGCGGGTTTCCCCCGGGCCGTCGACGCCCTCCTGGCAGCCAATGAAGTCGCGGAAGTAGTCCGAAACCTTCTTGCCGTTCTTGCCCTTGATGAACGAAATGTACTGTTTGGAGTTCTGGTTGTTCTTCCACTCCGACAGGTTGATGCGCGCCGCCAGATGCAACTGGCCAAGATCCAGGTGGCGCGAAGGCATCACATCGAGCTCGGCGTTCACCGCCACGCCTTCGCTGTGGTGCAGCAGGGCGATCGCCAGGTATTCGGTCATGCCTTGCTGGTAGTGGGCAAACAGGATGTGGCCGCCGGTGGACAGGTTGGACTCTTCCATCAGCTTCTGCAGGTGCTCCACGGCCACGCGGCTGAAGGCGGTAAAGTCCTTTTCTTCGTCCAGGTACTGCTTCAGCCAGCCGCTGAGCGGGTAGGCACCGGACTCGCCGTGAAAAAAGCCCCAGGCCTTGCCTTGCTTGGCGTTGTAGCTGTCATTAAGGTCGGCCAGCAGGTTTTCGATGGCGTCGGAGGCGGCCAGTTCGGAATCGCGGGCATGCAGCACGGCGGGGCTGCCATCGGGCTTTTTGTCGATCAGGTGAACGATGCAATGACGGATTGGCATGGGATTCTCGGCGAGCTGCAAAAGTCGGCCAGTTTACCCCAGACGCAAGGCGATGCAGTGGCCGGATGTTGGCAGAAATGCCGGTTGTTCGTTTTTTGTTCAAATTTGCGCGTTTTAAGCTAAAACCCCCGAAAAACCTGCATTAAATCGAAGCGCGCAGCGGATATTTATCCGTTCCTGTGGTAGCTTTGCGCGGTCTTGCGCCCTTGTGTGGCGCATTGCTGGCAGCGTGCTGTCGTCGTGTCGAACCAAACGTCGATTTGCGTATCTACATACGCGATTGGCGCGGCCCTCCACTTACAGGGGCTGGCCCGATAACGTCGTAGTTCGCTGCATAACCATCGAATTTGATAGGGAAGGAACACCACCATGGCATTGACCAAAGACCAACTGATTGCCGACATCGCCGAATCGATCGCCGCGCCAAAAGCCACCGCCAAGAACGCTCTGGAGCAACTGGGCCAGATCGTTGCCGATCAGCTGGAAAACGGCGCTGAAATCACTCTGCCAGGCATCGGCAAGCTGAAAGTCACCGAGCGTCCTGCCCGTACCGGCCGCAACCCTTCGACTGGCGCTGCCATCGAAATCGCTGCCAAGAAAGTCGTCAAGTTCGTTCCAGCCAAAGTGCTGACCGACGCCATCAACAAGTAATTGTTGAAGCTTTGACAAAACCGCGCCCGGCTTGCCCGGGCGCGGTTTTTTCATGCCTGGGTTTTACGCCCGGCGTGCCAGGCCTGGCGCGCGGCATCGTCGTGGAAGCTCCAGGCGACCATGCGGCTTTGCTTCTGCCCTTGGCCCATTTCGCTGATGCGCACGGCCTTGGCGCCCGCTTTCCTGAGCGCGGCCTCGATCCCCGGCAGGTTGCTGGCCTTGGACACCAGGCTGGTGAACCACAGTACCTGTTCGGCGTACTGCACGCTTTCACCGACCAGTTGGCTGACAAAGCGGATCTCGCCGCCCTCGCACCACAGTTCGTTGTTCTGGCCACCGAAGTTGAGCACCGGCAGCTTGCGCCTGGGGTCCTGCTTGCCCAGGTTCTTCCACTTGCGCTGGCTGCCACGGGTGGCTTCGTCGCGTGAGGCATGGAAGGGCGGGTTGCACAGAGTCAGGTCGAAGCGTTCGCCCTCCTGCAGCAGGCCACTGAGGATGTGCGCACGGTTGGCCTGCTGGCGCAGGGTGATGGCCTTGCTCAGGCCGTTGGCCTGGACGATGGCCTTGGCCGAAGCCAGGGCCACGGGGTCGATGTCCGAGCCGAGGAAGCGCCAGCGGTAATCGCTGTGGCCCAGCAGCGGGTAAATGCAGTTGGCACCCACGCCGATGTCCAGCGCACGCACCTGGGCGCCCTTGGGGATCTCGCCGGCATTGTCCTAGGCCAGCAGGTCGGCAGCCACGTGGATGTAGTCGGCACGGCCGGGAATCGGCGGGCACAGGTAGTCGGCAGGTATATCCCAGTGCTGGATGCCGTACTGGGCCTTGAGCAGGGCACGGTTGAACACCCGTACGGCTTCGGGGTTGGCGAAGTCGATGCTGGGCTTGCCGTGGGGGTTGGTGATGGTGAAGCGCGCCAGGTCAGGGTGGGCCTTGATCAGGCTGGGGAAGTCGTAGCGGCCCTGGTGGCGGTTGCGCGGGTGCAGGGTGGGTTTGTTCGGGGTCATGGCAGTGTCCAGCCCTATACGAGCGGTGGCTGATAGAGCCTGGGGCTGCTTTGCAGCCCTTTCGCGACACAAGGCCGCTCCTACAGGATTGCGGCGCCCTTCAGACCGGCGCCGTCCCTGTAGGAGCGGCCTTGTGTCGCGAAAGGGCCGCAAAGCGGCCCCAGCTTTTTCTCTAGTGATTAAAGCGCTGCAATCCGAGCATGCTGCTCGGTGAAGTTGGCCAGGGCCTGTTCGGACTCGGCCAGCTTGGCGCGCTCTTTTTCGATCACGGCAGGCGGTGCCTTGTCGACGAAGGCGGCGTTGGACAGCTTGCCACCCACGCGTGCCACTTCACCCTGCAGGCGCTGGATTTCCTTGTTCAGGCGCGCCAGCTCGGCATCCTTGTCAATCAGGCCGGCCATTGGCACCAGCACTTGCAGGTCACCGACCAGGGCGGTGGCCGACAGCGGCGCTTCGTCGGCATCGCCCAGTACGGTGAACGATTCGACCTTGGCCAGCTTCTTCAGCAGGGCTTCGTTTTCCTGCAGGCGACGCTGGTCGTCGGCGTTGGCGTTCTTCAGGAACAGCGGCAGCGGCTTGCCCGGGCCAATGTTCATTTCGGCGCGGATGTTGCGCAGGCCGACCATCAGTTCCTTGAGCCACTCGATGTCGCCTTCGGCGGCGGCGTCGATGCGGCTTTCATTGGCCACCGGCCACGGCTGCAGCATGATGGTCTTGCCTTCGATGCCGGCCAGCGGCGCGATGCGCTGCCAGATTTCTTCGGTGATGAACGGCATGAACGGGTGCGCCAGGCGCAGCGCCACTTCCAGCACGCGCACCAGGGTGCGGCGGGTGCCACGGGCGCGCTCGACCGGGGCGTTCTCGTCCCACAGCACCGGCTTGGACAGCTCCAGGTACCAGTCGCAGTACTGGTTCCAGATGAACTCGTACAGCGCCTGGCTGGCCAGGTCGAAGCGGAACTGCTCCAGCTGGCGGGTCACTTCGGCTTCGGTACGCTGCAGCTGCGAGATGATCCAGCGGTCGGCCAGCGACAGCTCGTAGGCTTCGCCGTTCTGGCCGCAGTCCTCGCCCTTGTCCAGCACGTAGCGGGCGGCGTTCCAGATCTTGTTGCAGAAGTTGCGGTAGCCTTCGACGCGGCCCATGTCGAACTTGATGTCGCGCCCGGTGGAGGCCAGCGAGCAGAAGGTGAAGCGCAGGGCGTCGGTGCCGTAGCTGGCGATACCTTCGGGGAACTCGGCCTTGGTCTGCTTGGCGATCTTCTCGGCAAGCTTGGGCTGCATCATGCCGCTGGTGCGCTTTTCCAGCAGGGCGTCGAGGGTGATGCCGTCGACGATGTCCAGCGGGTCCAGCACGTTGCCCTTGGACTTGGACATCTTCTGGCCCTGGCCGTCACGTACCAGGCCGTGCACGTACACGGTCTTGAACGGTACCTGCGGGGTGCCATCCTCGTTCTTGATCAGGTGCATGGTCAGCATGATCATGCGCGCAACCCAGAAGAAGATGATGTCGAAGCCGGTCACCAGCACATCGGTGGAGTGGAACTTCTTGAGGAACTCGGTCTGCTCCGGCCAGCCCAGGGTGGAGAAGGTCCACAGGCCCGAACTGAACCAGGTGTCGAGTACGTCGTCGTCCTGACGCAGGACCACATCGGCGCCCAGGCTGTGCTTGGCGCGCACTTCTTCCTCGTTGCGGCCGACATAGACCTGGCCAGCCTCGTCGTACCACGCCGGAATGCGGTGGCCCCACCACAGCTGGCGGCTGATGCACCAGTCCTGAATGTCACGCATCCAGGAGAAGTACATGTTTTCGTACTGCTTGGGCACGAACTGGATGCGGCCATCTTCCACGGCGGCGATGGCAGGTTCTGCCAGCGGCTTGGTGGAAACGTACCACTGGTCGGTCAGCCACGGCTCGATGACGGTGCCCGAACGGTCGCCTTTCGGTACTTTCAGGGCATGGTCGTCGATGCTCACCAGCAGGCCCTGGGCATCCAGGTCGGCGACGATCTGCTTGCGCGCGACGAAGCGGTCGAGGTTGGCGTACTGGGCCGGCAGGCGGGTGTCCACCTGCTCGTTGACGCTGCCGTCGAGGTTGAAGGCCTGCGCGCTGGCGAGCACGAAGGCGTTCTTGTCGAAGATGTTCAGCAGCGGCAGGTTGTGGCGTTTGCCGACTTCGTAGTCGTTGAAGTCGTGGGCCGGGGTGATCTTCACGCAGCCGGTACCGAACTCGGGGTCGCAGTAGTCGTCGGCGATGATCGGGATACGGCGGCCGACCAGCGGCAGTTCGACGAACTTGCCGATCAGTGCCTGGTAGCGCTCGTCGTTCGGGTTGACCGCCACGGCGGCGTCACCCAGCAAGGTTTCCGGACGGGTAGTGGCGACGACCAGGTAGTCCTTGCCTTCGGCGGTCTTGGCGCCGTCGGCCAGTGGGTAGCGCAGGTTCCACAGGTGGCCCTTCTCGTCGTGGTTTTCCACTTCGAGGTCGGAGATGGCCGTGTGCAGCTTGGTGTCCCAGTTGACCAGGCGCTTGCCGCGGTAGATCAGGCCGTCTTCATGCAGGCGCACGAAGGCTTCCTTGACCGCTTCGGACAGGCCGTCGTCCATGGTGAAGCGCTCGCGGCTCCAGTCGACCGACGAGCCCAGGCGGCGGATCTGACGACTGATGTTGCCACCGGACTGGTCCTTCCACTCCCAGACCTTTTCCAGGAACTTTTCGCGGCCCAGGTCATGCCGGTTCTGGCCCTTGGCCTCGAGCTGGCGCTCGACCAGCATCTGGGTGGCGATACCGGCGTGGTCGGTGCCAGGCTGCCACAGGGTGTCGCGGCCTTGCATGCGGCGGAAACGGATCAGGGCGTCCATGATCGCGTTGTTGAACCCGTGGCCCATGTGCAGGCTGCCGGTGACGTTCGGCGGCGGGATCATGATGGTGTAGGACTCGCCTGCACCTTGTGGGGCGAAATAGTTCTCGGACTCCCAGGTGTTGTACCAGGAAGTTTCGATGGCGTGCGGCTGGTAGGTCTTATCCATGCGCGGCGGGACCCTGTGCATTTATTCGGGAAAGCCGGGAAGTATAACCAAGCTGGGGGCCGCAGGCGACAAGCTGCTGCTATCTGGCAGGGCAGGCATGGCCTCTTCGCGGGTAAACCCGCTCCCACAGAGACCTCACAAGTCTTAGGGCTCCTGCGATCCCTGTGGGAGCGGGTTTACCCGCGAAGCAGGCGCCGCCGAATTTTCAGGCTTACTCCGAACGCTTGATCAACCGCTCGATCCGCGCATCCAGCCGGCGCTTGATCTCGTTCTCGATATGCGGGGTAAAGTCATTGATCACATCCTGCATGATCATTTGCGCCGCCGCGCGCAGCTCGCTTTCCAGGTGCAGCAGGGTGTCCTGGCGGCGGGTCTGCGGGTCATCTTCGGGCTCGGCAGCTACCGGCTCGGCCGCTGGCGCGTGGTTGCCGGGCGCTTCTTCAAGCAGCAACGGGATCTGCTCCACCGTCTCGGTCAGCAGCGGTGGTTGCAGGTCGGCGTCGCCAAGCAGCTGGCGTATCGACTCGAGGTCATCGAGCAGATGGGCGGAGTCGGGCAGGGGGGAGGGCTTGTCCATCGTCGTCAAAGTCGCTGTAAGCGGTGGTCTTGCAGAGCATAGCCCTGTTCACGGTAGAAACGGAATCGTTCACGGGCCGATTGGCGGATGCCAGGCTCTTCAATGACGATTTCGGCCACCCGCTCGAACTGGCCGACAAAGCCCGGTACGCCCGTGCCCAGGTTGATCAACAGGTCGTGGTGGTCGCCCGCGCTGTCGGCCGCCAGGCCCAGTGCCACGCTGGCATCGGCATGCATTTCCGCGAGATCGTGGGGCACGAAGGCCTCGCCCTTGAAGCGCCACAGGCGTTGATCCAGCTCGCTGCGCTGCTCGGCGTCCTGGCAGTGCAGGTAGACCCGGTGGCCGAGGCGCCAGGCCTTTTCGCACAGCTTGCAGGCGAAATCGAGCCGCGCCGACAGTGAGTCGGTTGGCAGGATGTAGAAATCTACTTTGCTCATGATGGTATCGCCGGCCGGTGGCGCGGGGCGCCACCGGCTTCATGGCGTCAGGCGCCGGCGCGGTCCAGCAGGTACTGGGTCAGCAGGGGCACAGGGCGGCCAGTGGCGCCCTTGTCCTTGCCACCGCTGACCCAGGCGGTGCCGGCGATGTCCATGTGCGCCCAGTCGTAGGCCTTGGCAAAGCGCGACAGGAAGCAGCCGGCGGTGATGGTGCCGGCCTTCGGCCCGCCGATGTTGCCCATGTCGGCGAACGGGCTGTCCAGTTGCTCCTGGTACTCATCGAACAGCGGCAGCTGCCAGGCACGGTCGTCGGCGCGCTTGCCGGCGTCGAGCAACTGGCCGACCAGGTCGTCGTTGTTGCCCATCAGGCCGGTGGTGTGGCTGCCCAGGGCGACGATGCAGGCACCGGTCAGGGTGGCGATGTCGATGACTGCCTGCGGCTTGAAGCGCTCGGCGTAGGTCAGGGTGTCGCACAGCACCAGGCGGCCTTCGGCGTCGGTGTTGAGGATTTCCACGGTCTGCCCGCTCATGGTGGTGACGATGTCACCCGGGCGGGTGGCGCCGCCGCTCGGCATGTTCTCGGCGCAGGCCAGCAGGCACACCAGGTTGACCGGCAGCTGCAGCTCGAGCACCGCACGCAGGGTGCCGAGCACGCTGGCGGCACCGCACATGTCGTATTTCATTTCGTCCATGCCGGCACCAGGCTTGAGGCTGATGCCGCCGGTGTCGAAGGTAATGCCCTTGCCCACCAGCACGAACGGCTTGTCCGCCTTCTTGCCGCCCTGGTAGTTGAGCACGATCAGGCGTGGTGGCTGGTCGCTGCCCTGGCCGACGGCGTAGAACGCGCCCATGCCCAGGTCCTTGATCTTCTTTTCGTCCAGTACTTCGACTTTCAGCGCCTTGTGCGCCTTGCCCAGGTCCTTGGCCTGTTCGGCCAGGAAGCTAGGGTGGCACAGGTTAGGCGGCAGGTTGCCCAGGTCGCGGGTGAAGGCCATGCCGGTGGCGATGGCGCTGGCATGCTTGACGGCACGTTCGACCTCGGCCTGGCCGGCCTTGTCGGCCAGCAGGGTGATCTTTTTCAGCGCGCGCGGCTCGGCCTTCTGGCTCTTGAAGCGGTCGAACACGTATTCGCCGTCGAGCAGGGTTTCGGCCAGCAGGCGGTACTTGCCGTAGTGGGCGTCGCGGTTGCTGACCGCGATGTCGTCCAGGGCCAGCACGGCGTCGGTGCCGTTCAAGCCTTTGAGCACGCCGGCGACGCTGGCGACCAGTTTGCGCCAGGCGCGGTCGCCCAGGGCTTCGTCCTTGCCGCTGCCCACCAGCAGCACGCGCTCGGCCTTCAGGCCCGCGAGGTTCTGCAGGAGCAGGGTCTGGCCGGGCTTGCCGGCCAGGTCGCCACGCTTGAGCACGGCACTGATGGCACCTTCGCTGGCCTGGTCGACGGCCTTGGC
>Ga0247822_10001830_pt1 | contig 13255 bp, 6 predicted proteins | sample 13C_Cellulose_Da_FD_192423 | JGI IMG/M metagenome (GOLD analysis project Ga0247822, IMG submission 192423) | Soil microbial communities from agricultural site in Penn Yan, New York, United States - 13C_Cellulose_Day30 | ecosystem: Environmental > Terrestrial > Soil > Agricultural land | place...
CTCACCAACCAGCTGCTGGATCTCGCCGTTGCGGATGGCGCCGTCGATGGCCGGCGTGGCCGTGCTCGCCGCGCGCCGCACATCGTGCAGCGGGCCGAGGATCAGGGTCAGCGGCGTGCGCAGTTCGTGGGCGAGGTCGTCGAAGAAGCGCGATTTCTGCTGATCCAGCTCGCGCAGTCGTTCGGCCTGTCCGGCGATCACCTGCGCCTGTTGTTCGGCAGCTTCCTTGCGTCGTGCCAGTTCGTGCGTGCGCAGGGCGACCTGCTCGATCAACGCGCGGCGCTGCCGCTGCAGCCACCGCACCCGCGTGCGGAACGCGAGTCCGATCAGCCCCAGGGCCGCCGCGCCGAGCAGCAGGCGGAACGCCAGCGTTTCGTACCAGTAAGGCTGCACCTGCAGCGCCAGCCCGGCGGTCTCTTCGCCCCAGTCGCCGCCGGCCCAGGCCTGGAGCTCGAACGAGTAGTAGCCCGGCGGCACCTTGGTGTAGAACGCGCTGCGCCGCGTGCCGGCGTCGATCCAGTCGGCGTCGAAGCCGCGCAGGCGGTAGCGGAAGCGCACGTGCTGCGCATCCAGCTGGCGCAATTCGTTGACGTCGACGCGGAAGCTGCGTGCATCCGGCGCCAGCACCAGCAGGCCTTCCGCACGCCAGCGGCGCTCGCCGCTGACGACGGCGTCGATCGCCGGGCGCACCGGGCGCGCCAGCGCCTGCGGATCGGGATCTATCACCGCCACGCCGTCCTGGGTAGCGAACCACAACCGTCCGTCGGCGGCGCGCAGCGCGGTGGACTGGGTGCCGCCATTGGCCTCGCGGCTGCGCAGGCCGGACGACTCGGCGTAGGCCTCGACATCGACGTGCAACGGCCTGTCCGGCGCCGGCCGCTCGCTCTGCAGGCTGTCGGCCAGCGCTTCCAGCGCCTGCCGGCGGACGCGGAAAATGCCCTGGTTGGTGCTCATCCACCACCAGCCGTGGCCATCGTCGACGATCTGGTGGATGCCGTCGCTGAGCAGGCCCTGGGCGGCGCGCACCGACACCGTGCTAGGGCGCGCCGGGTCGGCGGTCAGCCGCAGGCGCGACACGCCGCGGTCTTCCGAGGCGATCCACACATCCTTGGCATCGATCACCCGGATGTCGCGGACGAAATCACTGAGTGCGCCGTCGCTGGCGCCATAGCGATGCGCCTCGGCGCCGGCCACCCGGGTCACGCCGCAGCGCTGGGTCGCGAGCCAGAGCGCGCCGTCCGGCGCCTCGCGTATGCCGCGGATCTCGCATCCCGTGAGCGCGTCGCTGACCGGGTGGCGCTGCCAATCGCCATCGCGTGTGCGGTGATGCAGGCCGTGCTCGCCGCCGATCCAGAGCACGCCCTCGCGATCCACCGTCATCGCCTTGACCCGGCTGCCGCCGTGCTGCGGCGGCAGCTGCGGCTGGAAGTGTCCCTGACCGTCGCGACGGAACAGGCCCGCCTCGCGGGTCGCGACCCACAGCGCGCCCTCGGCATCGCTGACGATGGCCTGGATGTTGTCGTCGGGCAGTCCCTGCGCGCTGCCGAACGTTGCTATGTGTCCGTCCTGGTAGCGATTGAGCCCACCGTGCTGGGTGCCGATCCAGAGCGCGCCCGCGGCATCCTGATGCAGCGGGTAGACCTCACGTGCGGAGAGTCCCTCAGGCGGGCCGATCACGCTGAACGGTGCGGGGCGCAGCCGATGCAGGCCGGCGCCGACGGTGGCCAGCCAGACCGTCCCGTCGGCGTCCGGCAGCGCGTGGACGATGCGCGTCGCCACCGGGTCGTCCAGCCTCCACAACACGTCGTTGCCGCGCAGGGCCGCCGAGGCGCTGACCCGCAGCGGCGAGCCGGCGCGGGCCAGCAGCGCCTGTGTCGGCGAGCGCCGGGCATCGCTGGCGTCGAGAGCCTGCAACTGGCCGTCGCGCAGTCGCAGCGGGCCGCTTTCGGTACCGACCAGCAGGCTGCCGTCGGCCTCGCCTTGCAGGCTCTGCACGTCGCCCTGCCAGGGCTGTCCGGCCACCGCGAAGCGATGGATGCCATCGCGATCGATGCGCGCCAGACCTTCGGACCCGCCGACCCAGACGATGCCCTGCGCATCCCGGGTGAGTGCGGCCAGCGTGCCGATCGGCAGCTGCGCGGGCGTCGCCAGCTGCTGCAGTCCGTCGCCGCGCCAGGCCCACACGCCGTCCTCTGCGCTGCCGATCAAACGCTGTTGCGCATCGTCGAGGTATAGCGCGGCGACATGCAGCGTCGGCAGCGGTCCAGCGGTTTCGGCGACGATGCGCGTGCCCTCCAGGCGGCCGAGGCCGGGCCAGAGATTGATCCAGATCTGCCCGTCCGGGGACTGCCATTCGCGCGTCGGGACGACGGTGGGAATGCTGGCGAGCACCTCGGCGGTCTCACTGACCGGATCGAACAGCTGCACCACGCCGGCTTCGCTGCCGAGCAGCAGACGGCCGTCGAGACTTTCGAGGACCCGGGTCAGCCGACCGTGGCGAAAACCGGGTGTGTTGCCGCCATGGTAGGTACGGAATCGCGCGCCATCGAAGCGCACGAGGCCATCCAAGGTCGCCAGCCAGAGATAGCCGTCCCGGGCACGCGCGAGCTGGGTGATCGAGTTGACCGGCAGACCGTCGTGCACCGTCCACGACTCGTGCACGTAGGCCGGCATCGTGGCCGCAATCGAACCCGGCCAAGGCAGGCAAATCAGCAGCGCGAGGAGACAGCACACGACAGCCCGCACTCCGGGGCGCGGCGCGCTGCGGCCTCGGCAACGGGTCAGCTCCCGGCGCGCCTGCTCCAGGTCGCGGTGCGGTGCGCACCGCCGGTCCACCATCGCAGACCGCGGCTTGCGGATCTCTTCGCTGAACCCGGTCGCATTCATCGCAGGATGGAGGAAGCAGCGGGTGAGCAGGAGGCTGCGATGCACGAGCCTTCGATAGCCGGCGCCACATCGGTCTGCTCGCCGGTGCTCGAACTTGTCGATGTCGTGCTGTCTTTCATCCGGGAGCGATGTCCTGCATCCGTTGCTGATGCTGTGCGCAGCGCCAAGCCATGACCTCCCGGAATGGAAGCCCGCTGTTCGAGAGCGCGTCCGGGCCATCGTAGTGCATCGTGCCCCGACATGGACGCCTGTCTGATCGGTCAGCGATCTTGGCTGTGCGACTTTTCATGGTCCACCCGCGGCGAGCAGTGACTCCGCGCGTGGTGCGATGAGCCGAATCGGCTAGTCTCGACAGAACTCACGAGAACCGCGCGCCTTGCCATGCCCGACTCGACTGCGAAAGGATCATGTGCGGGCTCGACGCGTCGATCCGCGCAGCGGCGTCAGCGCCCGCTGTCGACGCGCAGTCTGATCGGCATGGCGCTGCAAGCCTGGGGCAGTGAGCCAAGCTGGAACGCGATCCACAAACTCCGCGGCCGCGGAACGCCGGAAACCGTGGCGCGCTGCCAGCGGCTGTTTCAATCGCGCAACTGGCGCAAACGTGCGCTCGCGGTCAATGTGATGTGCCAGCTGAGCATCCGCTCCGGCAAAAGACGGTCTACGGACTATGCAGTGATCCAGGCGCATGCCATGTTGCTGGAAGCGCTGAAAGACCCGAATCCCGGCGTGCTTGCCGCAGCGGCGTTTGGCTGCGGGCACCGCCGCAGCCTCGATGCCGTTGAATCGCTGATTGCGTTGTCCGCGCATGCGTGTGACGGCGTACGTCTGGGCGTTGCGTTCGGCCTGTGCTTTCGGGAAGACGGGGGCGCTGTCGAAGCGCTGATTCAACTGGCCGGCGACCGCGACGACGAGGTGCGCAACTGGGCGACGTTTGGCCTTGCCGAAGTGGAGTGGGACACGCCGGCGGTACGCGATTGCCTGTGGCGGAACACGCGAGATCCGTTTGACGAGGTACGAGAGGAAGCGCTGACCGGGCTCGAGAAGCGTGGCGATCCGCGGGTTGTGGCCATGACCTAGCGGTGTTTTCCGCAATCCATCCGCGTTGCGCATTCCATCCATTCCATCTGTACTGCGCACTGCATCGGACGAGACGTATCGCGGCGGGAGCCGGTAACGATGCCGAGATGCGGGGCCGCCCGGCTGCCTGCGCCTTCGGCAGCAGGAAACACGATGCGGCTCGAAGCCGGGGCGGCGCAACGCCGCCCTGAAAGGACAGCCTACGGCCCGGGATGGAAACTCGCATCCATGAGCCCGCGCACGTCGCGCGACAGGATCGCGAGCGCATCCAGAACGCCACTGTGCGAGCGCGCGTCGTGCGCCTCGATCTGCGCCCCCGCCGCCGTCGCGCTGAGCGCCTGGATCGCGGCGATGCGTTCGAGGATTTCTTCCTGCAGCGCCTCGCGCTGCGCCGGCGTGTCGAGCACATACGCGAACATCACCGGCTCCGCCGAAGTCACATCGCGGCGCAGCGGATAGAACGAACCGTGCCGAGTCATGGCGCCCACCTCCGAGCCGAGGCAACGACGCCGCCGAAGCCGACCAGACGACCGGAACTCCGCCCGGCGCCGCAGAACACAAACCGACTATCCATGGACAACTCCCTTTGCGTGGAGTCGCCACCCGAAACCACGCGAAAGGGTGGCGAACGGTGTGCGGGTTAGCGGACCGGCATAGGACCGGCGAGCCTTGCGGCTCCCCGCACACCGCCGCCAAAAATCGGCAGACCACGCCGCACGAAATTCGGGCGTTAAAAAACGCCGACGATCGGTGCGGCGCTGTGTGCGCCTATGACTCGGGCGGCTAAACCCGGTTGCCGAATTGGCGGCAACGGCGTGGCTGTTGACTTGTTGAACCTGACCGTCAAGAACGCAGAAATGTCCCGCGCGCGTTCATGCAAGCGGTCGTACGTGCGAGCCGATGCGCGTCGCGTGTTGCGGTTGCGCGCTACTTGTGTTCCCCGGTCGACGCGAATACTGCGGCCTACTCTGGCGTCAGTTAATTGCGGTGCTCGACGGCGCAGTCGACATCATTGGCGGCAAACATGCTCGCATACGGCGCGCCATCGGGAACCATCAACCGTCGCGTCGTCAGGCAGAAGGGCAGAACCCAGAGTCGCAGCCCCGTTCGCTTCGGAAACTCGAACACCGGTAACGGCTGGTCGAACGCCGCTGTCTTAGGGTAGATCAGCACCACGTCTCCCCGATCATCGAGATAGGCTTGGCCGTAGGCTTGCAGCTGGTAGAAATCGCTCAGCGAGAGATCGTATTTGTCCGAGCCATTTGCTTTCGAACCGTTCAGCAGTTTCCACTTCGTGTCGAGCACGAGCGTGTCGCGGCCGTTTTCGCGGATCAACAGATCGGGCTGCAGCCGGAACCAGTTCTGCTCGCGATGGCGTACCAGGTGATGGCTTCGGATCTGAGACTTCAGAGTCAGCGGACGTTTCACTTGCGTAGCCAGATGCCGGGCCACGAACGCTTCGAAAACTGCCTCCATCGGGAACAGCAGTGACGGCGCCCGATGTGCGCCCGCGCCTGTCAGCGGCGACTCCTCGTCGAGAAGCAGGCGAGCCCACGCCAGCCCGTCGGCGTAGTAGGCCATTCCCCTGTCCAGGCGGGTCCGCTGAAAATCGACCCGAAATTGCGTGGATGCCGGAATGTCCGCAAACACGAACTGTAGTTCGCGGGCCAGTTGCTGGTTCGCCTGTGAGGCTGACAGCGTCAGGACGCGATGCAACGCCGCGTGCAAAAGCCGGTTTTCTGGCCTGTCGACGGAAAACTCATGGTGCTCCGTGAAAAAACGGTCAGCCCGGAAAAGGTTCTGCCGAAGGTGCGGTGCGACGAGCAGCTTGCCCCTGAGTGCCGCCACGTTGTCTTGCCGGTTCGAATAGTCGCCGCGTAGTCCTCGCTTGACGATACGCTCGACGGCGCGCAGAAATTCCGCCACGAACACTTCCAGTAGCGGCATTCGTGCAGCAGAGATCCGAGCGCTACGGGTTTCGATGTGGCGAAAGCCGGGGAGACAGCAAAGCATCTCAATCAGAAGCTGGCGTGCCTTGCTGCTGCCGCCGTCGAGGGTCTTGCCGATCTTGGGTAGCACTTCGATCTGGAAACCGCCCGGTGCGCGAATCACGCCCACATAACTCGTTACTTGTACCACGCGCCGTCCGCGACGGTAGGTGGGACGCAGCCACGCAGCGTCTCCTTGTGTCGCGGTCCGAATGCACTGTTGTTCGAGCCAGTCATAGACCGGGCCGGGTATGTGGTGTATCCCTTCGCCGCCAATGGCGCTCGTGCCGCCCATCTGCAGTGCATCGAACTCGTAGATGGTGAGTCCGTTCACCGGGACTCCGCGTCGGTAGTCGGCAGCGTCTGGTAGATGCCGATGTAGGCCTCCGGATTGGCAAATGACGACTCCTGTATTGCGTAGCGCGGCTTGGTCGCGTAGCTGTCCAGCCCATGGTCGTTGCCGAACAGGCGCGTCAAGTCGTCGTCGCGACCCGCCTGCTCGCGCACGAATTGCGCGGTCGCCGCCTTCTGGTTGTCGGCCAGAACGAGGCGGATCTTCTGCCAGTCCTCGAAGAAGTACTCTTCGAGCAGCGGCAGGATGCGGATGCGGAATATCGATCCCAGCGCAGTGAGACGCTCCTCGCCATCGGGAACCTGTGCCAACGCGGTGAAGTACGCGTGGCCGATGCGGTGATCCCGGTCGTATAGCGCCTCGATACGCTCGTTGATGGCGCCGAGCAGCCGGGGAATGTGAATGGTCTGATCGCGCGAGTGCACGCGCAAGCCGGCGAGCGGAGCATCCGACTCATCGCGCGTGTCCGGCATTACCGGCACAAACTCGAAACGGCGCCGCAGTGCGGTGTCCAGCAGCGCGAGGGATCGGTCAGCCGTGTTCATCGTGCCGATGATGTCCACGTTGGCCGGCACCGAGAACAGCTCGCCCGAGTATGGCAGCGTGACCGACACCGCGTTGGCGGCGCCTGCGCGCTTGTCGGGTTCGATGAGCGTAATGAGTTCACCGAAAATCTTGCTGATGTTGCCGCGGTTGATCTCATCGATCACCATCGCGAACCGCTGGTCCGGCGCTGCCCTTGCTCTGCGACACAAGTCCTTGAAGACTCCCGCGCGGATCTCATACCGTACGTCAGCTTCTTCCGTTTCGCCGCCGAGCACGGGCCTGAGCCCCTCGACGAATTCCTCGTAGCCGTAGGACTGGTGGAACGTGACGAAGCTGTAGCGCTGCACGGCTCCTACCGCAGGCGCGCCGGCCCGATAAGCGGTGACCGTCTCGATAAGGTCGGCGCATGCCTCTCTCCAGTCGCCGGCGAATTGCCAGAGGGAATCTGCGCTTTTGTCGAACACGGCAGGGGCTGTGCGCTGCTTGAGATTGACCGTCTTGGACTCGTCGACCGTATGGTGTTGCAGTCGGTTCCAGAGCGTTTGCCGGACGTTCTGGCTACGTCCCTTCGCGGCGGCAATGGCCCGGATGAATGGATGCTCGAGCAGCTCGCCGACCTTGGCCTTGCCGCCGAGATCCAAGAGTGCTGCCGCGACGCCTTCCCACCACTTCAAGTTGGCGATGTGCTCAGCGACGAACTGATCTTGCCACGCTTTGTCGGATAGCGCGGTCATCGCCTGCTCGTATTCTCGTTTCAACAGCTGCGAGAGTTCGTAGGTCTTGCCGGTTCCGGGAGGGCCGTAGTAGATCCGGTTGCGGGTGCCGGTCGGTCCGGCTACCGCGGTCGATGCGGGCGTGGCTCCCGAGGTCTCTTCGGTGCCGCTCTCGTTTCGCCATCGTCGCCAGCGGTAGAACTCCTGCTGGACATTGTTGGGATTGGAAAGCTTCAGACGCGGATCCCTGAGCACTTCGTCGCGCTGCGGCAGGCGGCCAAGTTCGCCTCGAAGGTGTTCGGACACGACCCACGCGTCCATGCAGTGCCCCTTGTGCCGGGGCGGCGCCGGGTCCAGGGATACACCGTACGCGCCATTCGCGAAGAGCATCGCTTCCTGATGGTGGAAGTCACCGGACTCCGGCAGTTCGAGCTGTTCGCAGATTTGCTCGTAGGAAGCCGGCAATTCGCGTAACTGCTGCGCGCTCCAGGCGACCAGACCGTTCATGTCCAGGGCCAAGCCGGCCTCGATCGGCAGGATTCGCACTATCGGCGATGCATTGCCAAAGGGACCGCGCAGCTTCTCGTAGGCGAGGCGCACCGGGCTCCCGTCGTCGAGGCCGACCGTGTCTATCTTGACGACAAACCCTTCGTTGGCTTCTATGCCGACGGTGTAGGCGAGCTGCCGGGGTGAGGTGGCGTGCGGATAGATCTTCGCCCAGTTATAGGACGCGAACCGATTGGCCTGGGTCGTCGGCCGCTTGCGAATTTCCGGCTCGGGGCCATTCGGGAACAGGGCTTCTCTCAAGGCGCGCGCCCAGACCTCGGTCAGGTCGTAAGCCTGTTTGAGGTCTTCGTATGCCCGGTTCTGTTCGGGATTCGATTCGTCTCGCTTCTGGCCTTTCCACTTGTTCAGAAGCTTGAAGTGCTCGCTGGTGAAATAATCCGCCATCGCTCTCATATTCCTTCGACGTCGACACCGTGCTCGGCCAGCCAGGCCTTGCGATGCAAAAAATCGGGCATGGCCCGTTCCACGCGCAGCCAGAACGCCGGGGTATGGTGCGGCTCATGCAAGTGGGCGATTTCGTGCACTACGACGTATTCGGCGATGCGCGCTGGCAGCAGGATGGTCTTCCAGTGGAAGTAGAGCCAGTCCCCCTTGCCGCAGGAACCCCAGCGGTAGCCCAGGTCCTGTACCTTCACGCCCGCCGGGGTGACTTCCATCCGCGACTGGTAGTCGGCCACTCGGTTCGACAACCAGCCCCTGGCGCGCTCGCTGTACCAGCGGATGAAATGCTCGCGCGCATCGGGCAGTGCATCCCGGCGTAGGCAGAAGCGGCCTGCGGCGAGTTTCAACAGCGCTTCCTGACGTTCGACCAGCTTCAGCCTGTGGCTGCGTCCGAGGTACAGAAAACCTTCGCCGTCGATGAATGCCTTGGGTGGCACAGGCCGCTGCAGGCGATCTTTCTCGGCCAGCTTGGTGTAGATCCAGAAGCGCTTTTCCTGCACGAACCGGCGCAGCTGAGCTTCGCCAACCTGCGGCGGCGCAGTCAGCACCAGCTGACCGTCGCGCTCGACCGTGATCTGCATCGTTCTGCGGCGTGGGCTGCGCAATACGGACAACCGGAGGTCATCCACCTGCAGCCCCGGTGAATTCATGTGCGTGCGCATCGGGTCACACCTGTACCAGCTTGTCGTGGTTCGCACGCGCCTGTTCCATCAGCCGGTCGACGAGCAGACTCGCCTTGTCGACATCGACGAGCGGAGGGCGCAGGCGCATCACGTGGTCGAACAGTTGTCCATTCAGATCGTCCTGGGCGGCGCGCTTGTGCGGACTCCAGATGTTCCGATTGCTCTGCAGTTCCTGGACCAGCAGATCCACCAGATCGGCGGTGATGTCTGTCAGTCGCAGAAGCTCAGCGGCGGTCGGTGCCGTGTCGGCGCAAACGACATCCAGCACGGTACGCAGGAAGGGGGCGTAGTGTTCGGGCAGATCGCCGGAAGCATCCGCAGCGCCGGGCTTGCCGGTGCGGAGTTCATCGATGAGCTGCTGCAACTGCGCGATGACATCGTTCCACTGCTCGCCGAGCGTCTTCAGGATGTCGTTCAGTCGCTCCGACAGCTTGCGGTACAACACGGGATCCTGATCGGTGTGCTGGCGGATGTGCGAGCGGATCGCGTGTTCCATCTCGGATGCCTTGGCGCGATCGCCAGCCGTGCCGGCAAGGTGCTGGTCGAAATCAGCGTCGGTGAGCTGGATCGGCGGGATCTTGGGGTCTATGCCCAGCGAGATCACGTGGTCGTCGATCAGCTTGCGCACTTTCGCGCCAACGTCCTTGCCGAGTACCGGCGTGTCCTTGTAGCGATTGCGTGCCCGTGCGTAGATGTAGGCCAATCGCTTCGCATCGCCGGAATACGGCAGACCTTCGGGGCGTGGCAATATCGTGTCGAGCGAGGCGAGGAAGGCCTTGAGCTTCACGGCGAACTCGGCACGCAGCTTCTCGCTGGCCAGCACGTCGACACAGGCTTCGGTGTCGTGCAGCGCGTCGACGCCCTGCCGGCGAAACAGATCCACCACGCGCAGATGCCGATCTCGCAACACCGGCACTTCATCCTTCAGACTCGCCAGCGCGCCTTCCACGTCCTCGTCGGCGTAGGCGGCCAGCGCTTCCTTCAGATGCCGGGCCACGCCGTAATAGTCCACGACGATGCCGCAGCGCTTGCCGAAGCCGGTGCGGTTGACACGGGCGATCGCCTGCAGCAGTTCCGCTTCGCGGATCGGCCGGTCCAGATACATCACGCCCTCGATCGGTGCATCGAAGCCGGTGAGCAGCATGGACTTCACCACCAGGAAGGCCAGCGGGTCGGTCTTGGCGGCGTCGGCATGGAGTAGGGGCTTCTTGAAGCGCTTGATCAGTTGCTCGTGCGCCGCGCCGTCGGTCCAGGTCTTCCAGGCTGGATCATCGTTGTTGCTGCCTGAGATGACGGGCGCGAATTCGAGGCGCGCGAGTGTCTCGCGGTAGCGCCAGGCCTGCACCACCGCCTGCACTGGAAACGGTCGCTGACACAGGGTCTCGTCGTCCAGGGCCTTGTCCTGCGCACTCAGCGCCTGGGCTTCAGCGAGCAATTCGTCGCGCACCGTCCTGAGCGCCTCGACGTAGCGGATCGCTGCCAGCCGGCTGTAGGCCACCACCTGCGCCTTGTAGCCGTTGGGCAGAATGTGGGTGACGTAGTGGCGCAGCATGTCGCGCGCCTTGTCGGCTATCAGTGCCGGTGCGTCGAAGATATGGCCTTTGGTGGCGTACTTCCGCTTGATCGCCTCCAGTTCTTCGGGCGTGTGCTGGCGGAACAGGTCCTCGAACAATTCGTCCAGACTGGCGCCGTCCTTGATCGCTCCCGTCGCCGTGCGGCCTTCGTACAGCACCGGCACCGTGGCATCGTCAGCCTCGGCTTCGCGGATCGTGTAGCGGTCGATGAACTCGCCGAAGATCTCGTGGGTGCGTTTCTTCTCGCCCATGAGGATGGGCGTGCCGGTGAAGCCGATGCGTGCGCAGTTCGGCAGGCCGGCCAGCAGGTTCGCGTGCAGGTCGCCTGCCTGCGTGCGGTGGGCCTCATCCACCAATACGAGGATGCTCTCATCCTCGTTCAGCACGTCGAAGCGTTCGTCGAGTGTGTAGCCCGCCCGGGCTTCTGCCGCACCCCGCCGGACTGATGTGCTCAGGCCAGTCGCGACCGGCGCCGCATCGCCGCTAGTGTCCTCGTCGCGATACTTCTGGATCGTGGCGAAAATCAGGCCCGGACCTTTGCGGCGAGCCAGGGCTTTGACCCCGGCCGTGCTTTCCGCCACCTCGACCATTTCCCCGGTAAGCGCGGCGGTGACGGAGAGCTGGCTCTGCAGATCCTTGCGGTCGGTGACGACCATGACCTTGAAGCGCCGCAGCGATGCATCGGCGCGCAGCTTGCGCACCAGAAACACCATGGTCAGGCTTTTGCCCGAACCCTGGGTGTGCCAGATGATGCCGCCGCGCTGATCGTGCTCGCCGTGCTGCAGGCGCGTCTGGCCGGTCTTGAGTCGTGCGATGGCGCGATTCACCGCGCGGTATTGCTGATAGCGGCAGACCGACTTGATGGTCTGCCCGCCAACCTGCATGAACAGCAGGAAGTTCGCGATCACATCCAGCAGGTGCGCCGGCGCCAGCAGTCCGGCGACCAGGCGCTCCTGCGCGTTGAGTCTGGTTTTTCCCAGGGCGTGGGCTGCGGCCGTTTCGGTGCCCTGACCATCGGGGCCGGCGACTGTTTTCCATTGTGCAAAGTGCTCGAAGACGGCGCCGATACAGCCCACCCGAGCCTCGTCCATGCAGCTGGCGATCAGTAGCTGGTTGGTCGCGAACAGCGCCTCGCTGCCTTCGTTGTCGTCCACCTCCAGCGCCGCCTTGCGCTGGTTGCTGTAGCGGCGCAGCTGATCGACGGCCTCGGCCAGCGGCTCGGGGACCGACGGACTCTTGCACTCCACGACCACCAGCGGAATGCCGTTCACCAGCAGCACCAGGTCGGGCACGATGAAGGCCTTGGCGCGGTTGAAGCCCGGCGGGCAATCGACGCGGTACTGGTTGATGACGGTGAAGTCGTTGTTCGCCGGGACGCCCCAGTCGATGTAGCGCAGTGTCTGGCCGCGCCCGCCGTCCCAGCCCGGCAGGCCTTCGACTGTCAGGCCCTTGACCAGCAGTTCGGTGGCCTTCTGGTTGGTCTCCATGAGCTTGTGCGTACCGGGCCGGGTGAGGGCCGCCACCGCCTCGGAGAGGCGGGCGTCGTCCAGCCAGGGGCGGCCGTCGGGTCCGGGGTTCAACGCGCGCAGCCGCTCGCGCAGTACGCCTTCCTGGATCACCTCGGCGAAACTCGCGCGGCCGGTGACGGCCGGGTCGTCCAGGTTGCCGTCGACAGCGGTCCAGCCCAGCGCCTGCAGCTGAGCGATGAAGGGTCTTTCGACGTCGTCGAGTTCCCAGCCCATCAAACCTCTCCGTCCGTCGGGTCATCGGGCAGCGCGCCCAGCTCGCGCTCGATCTGCTCGGTGGTCGGCAGCCCGGTCTGCAATTCGGCCGGCAGCGATTCCACCAGCTTGTATTCCGCAATGCCCATGGGCTGGGTGCTGTCGGCCAGGGCGTACTCGGCCACCACCGTGTTCTTGCTCTTGCACAGCAGCAGGCCGATGGTGGGCCCATCGTGTTCGCTCTTGACCTGGCGGTCCACCGCCGTCAGGTAGAAACCGAGCTGGCCCAGATGTTCGGGCTTGAACTTGTCGGCTTTCAGCTCGATGACGACGTAGCAGCGCAGCTTGAGGTGATAGAACAGCAGGTCGATGAAGAAGTCATCACCGCCCACATCCAGGTGAACCTGCCGGCCCACGAACGCAAACCCGGCGCCCAGTTCCAGCAGGAAGCGAGTGACATGCTGGACCAGGGCGCTTTCGATGGCGCGTTCGTCGGCCTGATGGCCCAGCCCCAGGAAATCGAACAGGTAGGGATCGCGCAGGGACTGCTGGGCCAGTTCGGAGCCGGGCGCGGGCAGTCGCTGGGCGAAGTTGGTGACGGCCTGGCCTTCGCGCTCCACGCACCGGGTCTCGATCTGCATTTCCAGCACCGAGCGTGACCAGCCGTGCTGCACGGCCCGCTGCGCGTAGGCCAGGCCGTCACCAAC
>Ga0247822_10001831_pt1 | contig 13253 bp, 13 predicted proteins | sample 13C_Cellulose_Da_FD_192423 | JGI IMG/M metagenome (GOLD analysis project Ga0247822, IMG submission 192423) | Soil microbial communities from agricultural site in Penn Yan, New York, United States - 13C_Cellulose_Day30 | ecosystem: Environmental > Terrestrial > Soil > Agricultural land | place...
GGCCGGCTCGATCGAGATCGACGGCTCGGGCTCGTCGGCGACCTGGGTCGGCGCCAGCGGCAGCGCCGGCACCCGGCTGGACCCGCGCGCCACCGCGACCGCGGTCCGCGCCGGCGGTGGTGGCGGCGGCGACGCCAGCGCGGTCTCGCCCGAGACCTGCTCGCGCGCCCGGTCGGGCAGCAGCCCGCGGACGTAGCGCGCCAGGTGGGCGTTGGAGATCGCCAGGCCCTTGCGGCGGGCCAGCTCCTCGAGATCGAGCTGCAGCGCCTGCGCGGTCGGGTAGCGATGCTCGCGATCGCGGCGCAGCGCGCGCATCACGATCGCCTCGAGCTCGGGCAGGTAGTCGCTCCGCCGGGTCGACGGCGGCGGCGCGTCCTTGTCGACGATCTGGCGCAGCGCCGCGTACTCGTTGTCGCCGGGGAACAGCCGCGTCCCGGTGGTCGCCTCGTACAGCACGATGCCGAGCGAGAACACGTCGCTGCGGCGATCGAGCGTCTCGCCCAGGCACTGCTCGGGCGACATGTAGGCGATCTTGCCCTTGAGGGTGCCGGCCCGGGTCTCGGTGGTGCGCCGCTCGGCCTTGGCGATGCCGAAGTCGATCAGCTTCACGCAGCCCTCGAACGAGACCAGCACGTTCGACGGGGTGACGTCGCGGTGGATGATGCCGAGCGGGGTGCCGTCGGGCGCGCACCGCTCGTGCGCGGCGTGCAGCCCGGCGGCGGCGCCGATCGCGATGGTCAGCGCGTGGGCCATCGGCATGCGCTCGTCGCGCCCGAACAGCGTTTGCAGCATCGTCCGCAGGTCGGCGCCGTGGACGTACTCCATCGCGAAGAAGTAGCCGTCCTCGCTCTGGCCGATGTCGTACACCTGCGCGACGTTGGCGTGGTGGATGGTCGCGGTCAGCCGCGCCTCGTCGAGGAACATGCGGACGAAGTCGTCGTTGTGGGCGTACTGGGGCAGGATGCGCTTGAGCGCGACGATCTTCTCGAAGCCCTCGATGCCGGCGGCGCGCGCCAGGTAGAGCTCGGCCATGCCGCCGCTGGCCAGCCGCCGGATCAGCTCGTAGCGGCCGAGCCGCAACCCGGGTGGCAAGACCTCGAGCGTCGGTTTGCGCGTGCGTGACGTGGTCGGCTTACCGGACGGTGCAGCGGTCACGCGAGCCCCCATAAATTCCCTTTGTGCTCGTTGCGCTACGAACGATCAACGGGGTTCGAGAAACGCACGGCGGCTCACGATCGCAGCGACCTGTCGATGGTCAGCCGTGACTGTCCGGAGTGCGGACACGTCGCAGGAACCGGCTCACGTCGGCCCACATCGCGACGCGGCTTCGCCCGCCGCCGCGCGACCGCTCAGGTGGTGAGCCGGCTCACCGCGCGCGCGATGATCGTCGCCAGCGCGGCCGGAGCCTCGAGGGTCGGATCGTGGCCGCTGTCGTCGACGACGTCGACGGGGATGCCGGTGCGGGCGGCGAGATCGCCGGCGATGGTGCGGAAGCGGTAGTCGTCGGCGCCGACGACCAGGTGGGCGCGGTCGGCGCGGGCGGCCAGGGCCGGGCCGAGGTCGGGCATGGCGCCGAGCCCGAGCACCTCGAGCGCGCCGGCCAGCGCGGCGGGATCGAGCGAGGACCGCTCGGCGCGGCGGCGGGCGCGCACCGCGGCCGGCGCTCGTACCTGGGAGGTGAACAGCGGCTGCGCCTCCCACGCGACCAGGAACGCCTCGGTGCCGCGGTGCGCGCAGCAGCTCGGCCCAGCGGGCGTCCTCGGTGCGGCGCAGCGCGCGCGCGTCGGGATCGGCCAGGCCGGGGTTGACCCCGATCAGCACCGCCGCCTCGACCGCATCGTGGGCGAGCAAGCCGAGCGCGACGCGGGCGCCGTACGAGTAGCCGACCGCGATCGCGCCGGCCGGCAGGGTGGCGGCGAGGCCGGCGATGGTCTCGTCCCAGGTGGCGGCCACCGGCGCGGTCGCGTCGTGGCCGGGGGTCGGCCACGGGTGCAGCTCGCCGCCGAGGCTGGCGGCGACCTCCTGCCACGACCCCGGCGTGTGCGCGAACCCGTGGAGCAGGACCAGCGGCGGCATCGGCCGACCCGTGTACCACGGCCGGGGCGACGGGCGCGCGCCCGGGTCTGGTGTCCTCACCCGAACGCGGCAAGTCGAGTAGCCGGTGGTCGGTCGTCCCCAGGCCCATGAGCCCGCATCTGCTGGGAAATCCTGGCCAGACCAGGTGGCAACCTTCTTGCTGTTGTGGTCGGACCATGGCCCGTCCTGCGTTCCGTCTGTTCCTCCTCCCGTTCGCGATCGGCGCCTGCACCACCACCACCGGCGGCGACATCCCGGTGGTCGGCGACGCCGACGCGATCGACGCCTACATCCGATCGCTGCCGTACCTGCCGACGATGCCGGCCGGGGTCGAGGAGGGGAACCGGAGCGCGCCGGCGCGCGAGGGCGACTACCAGTGCGTCAGCCAGAACCTGGCCGAGACCCGCCAGTTCGATCGCATCGTCGCCTACGCCGCCAACTCCGACTCGCTGTGGCCGGGCGCCATCGTCGCCGGCGAGTCGGTGTACTCGGGGCTGTTCAGCCAGGTCGGCTTCGAGCGCCGGCCGCTGACCATCTCGGTCAGCCTCGAGAACCTGGTCGGCGCCAAGTCGGCCCAGCTCACCGATCCCAGCCTGTCGAGCTACCGCGAGGCGCTGACCGGCATCCTCGACGCCGAGATCAACGGCGCGACCCCGGCCAACATCTACTCGGAGATCGAGGAGGTGCACTCCGACGAGCAGCTCGCCCTCGCGCTCGGTGCCGAGGTGTCGTGGCTCGGCTCGGCGGCCAGCATCGCCGCCTCGTTCAACTGGTCGCAGCAGCAGACCAAGAGCCGCCACGTCGTGAAGTACACCCAGGCGTACTACACGGTCGACCTCGACGCGCCGGCGCGGCCGGCCGACTTCTTCGACGAGACCGTCACCCTCGACGACGTCAAGGCCCGGCTCGACGGCGGCAACCCGCCGCTGTACGTCGCCAGCGTGACCTACGGCCGCATGGTCGTGTTCACCTTCGAGAGCGAGTACTCGGCCGAGGAGATGGGCGCGGCGCTCGAGTTCGCCTACTCCGGCGGCGTCGACGTGTCGGGCGACGTGTCGGTCACCTACAAGGACATCATCTCGAAATCGAAGATCACCGCCTTCATCCTCGGCGGCTCGGGCGGCGAGGCGGCGCGCACCATCGACAGCTACGACGCGCTGATCGACTTCATCAAGGCCGGCGGCAACTACTCGAGGGAGTCGCCGGGTGCGCCCATCGCCTACAAGCTCAACTACATGCGCGACAACTCGCCCGGCCGGCTGTCGCTGACCACCGACTACGAGCTCAAGGAGTGCGAGCGGGTCAGCCAGAAGGTCAAGGTCACCCTCAAGAGCGTCCGCGTCGAGGACGACGGCGGCGATGCCGGCGGCGATCTCGAGCTGTTCGGCCGCATCTGGGCCCAGGGCACCACCGGCGCCACCCTGTTCGACAAGGGCACCGGCAACTACGTCGTGATCCGCGAGGGCCAGACCTGGCCGCAGGGCCAGTTCGTCGGCGAGGCGGTCATCGAGGTCAAGCCGCAGAGCGGCCAGGTCATCCAGCTCGGCGCCGACCTCACCGACTACGATCCGATCGGCCCGAACGACCACATGGGCACCGAGGTGGTGCGGGCCGCGTACGAATCCGGATGGCGGCGCGACGTCACCGTGATGCTCACCGGCGACGAGGCGCGGGTGATCGTGACGTTCGGGCTGCAGCCCATCTGACTGGAAAAATCCACCTCAGGCGGATCAGCAGGACGGCCGTTGTGGCACGATGAGGCATGCTGAAACGGCTCCTGCTCGCGGCGATGCTCACGGGAACGACGGTCGGAGGCGCGGCCTGCGCCGGCAGCGCGAAGCAGGTCGAGGTCAAGGGTAAGGACACCGAGATGGCCAAGGTCGCCGGCGACTGGGAAGGCGACTACGAGGGCAACGAGTCGGGCCGCCGGGGCACCATCAAGTTCTCCCTGGTGCTCGGCCGCCACACCGCCGAGGGCGAGGTCTTCATGGGCGGCGACACGCCGCTGAAGATCCAGTTCGTCGAGGTCGAGGGTGGCCAGATCAAGGGCACCATCGCGCCGTACACCGATCCCGGCTGCAGCTGCGAGGTCGAGACCAGCTTCCTCGGCACCCTGGTCGGCGACAGCATCAGCGGCATGTTCGAGACCAAGGTCCCCGCCACCGGCCAGATCCAGACCGGCACCTGGCAGGTCGCGCGCAAGTAGTCGCAGTAGAGTCGGGGTGTGATCGTCTTCCTCGTCCGTCACGCCCACGCGGTCGACGAGACCCGCGAGCTCGCGGACCCGGCCCGTCACCTGACGGCCGAGGGGCGGGCCGCGGCGCGCGAGCTGGGTCGCCGGCTGCGCTGGCACGACTGCACGCCGACCGCGATCTGGACCAGCCCGCTCACTCGCGCGGTGATGACCGCCGAGCTGGTCGCCCAGGCCGTCGAGTGGGACGGCCCGATCGAGAGCGTGCCGGCGCTGGCCCCGGGCGGCTCGGTCTCGGACGTGATGGCGGCGCTGCGCACCCTCGACCCCGACGGCACCGTCCTGATGGTCGGCCACGAGCCGGGGCTATCAGGGCTGGGCGGACTGCTCACGTTGCGCGACGACTTCCCGGCGCTGCGCAAGGCGCAGGCCGCGCGCATCGACGGCCGCGAGCTGCGCTGGCTCTTCGCCTACGACGCCGACGCGGCGACCGTCGTGTGAGCGGGCGGTCAGGCGCTCGCGCCGAGGGCGAGCTGGGCGCAGCGCTCGGCCTCGATGACCTCGACGGCCGGCCCGGCGGCGATGCGGGCGCGCATCTCGGCGGCGTCGTGCTCCCAGCCGCGGGTGGCGCGCGCCGGCGTCCACGCCGCGGCCTCGGCGGCGAGCATCGCGGCCTCGACCGCGTGGATCGCGCGGGTCAGCGACACCAGATCCTTGGCGACGCCGCTGCCCTCGTTCCACTGCGACCAGGCCTCGAGCACCGCGGTCTTGGCGGCGCCCGCGGCCTCGACCGCGCGTGGCTGAGCGGCGTCGCCGTCGGCGAGCCAGGCGCGCGCCGCGGCGATGCACTGCTCGGCGCGGGCGGCGGCGTCGCCGAGCCACTGCCGGCGGCGATCGAGCGCCGGATGGGCGCGCTCGGCCGCGGCGAGCGCTCGCGCGACCAGGGTGTGCTTGGTGGCGGCTTCCTGGCTCATCGCACGCACCTCATGGCTCACTCTCCTCGCAGGGCCCGGACGATCTCCTCGCGCACCACCGCCGCGAGGTCGACGCCGCCGGGACGGACCGGCTCGACGGTCGGGACCGGGCTGTGCGGCGCCGGGGCGCACGCGACGACCGGGCGCGGCGACGACGCCGCCGGTGACGGGTGCGCGCGGGCCAGCTCGTCGGCGATCGCGACCGCGCGGTCGGCGGCGCGGCCGAGCCCGGCCCTGGCGCGCGCGGCGTAGAGCGCCGGCAGCGCGGCCTCGGGCAGCGGCTCGACGCCGCCGAGCGGGACGGCGGCGAGGGCGACGCGCGCCAGGTGCTCGACCAGCTCGAGGCGGAGGAAGGCCTGCTCGAGGTCGGCGCCCCAGGCGAGCGCGCCGTGGCCGCCGAGCAGGACGGCGTCGACGTGCTCGCACCACGGCGCCAGCGCTTTGACCGCCGGCTCGCCGGGCGGGGCGAACGCCACCCGCGGGATGGCCGGGCCCAGCGAGACCACGGCCTCGGCGATGAACGGGCGCGCGATCGGATGATCGAGGGCGCCGCCGCGCGCGCACGCGATCGCGGTCGCGTGCGGCGGGTGCGCATGGATGACCGCGCCGACGTCGGGGCGCCGCTGGTAGACCGCGAGGTGCAGGCCGATCTCGCCGAAGACCTTGCCGCTGCCGGTCACCTTGCCGGCGGCGTCGAGCTCGATCACGTCGCGCTCGCCGATCAGCCGCTTCGAGGTCGCGGTCGGGGTCGCCGCGTAGCGCGCGCCGTCGCGGGCGGTGACGTTGCCGTCGTGGTTGGCGGCCCAGCCGCGGGCGTGGAGGTCGCGGGCGGTCGCGGCGACCCGCGCGCGCAAGGTCGCGCTGGTCATGGCGCGGCCTCGGTGTCGACCGCGTCGACGATCCCGACCACCATCGAGCGGATCGGCACCTGGTCGCCCAGCTGGAGGATCTGGCGCACGCCGTTACCCTCGGTGAGGACCAGCACGCGATCGCCGGGACCGGCCTGGGCGTGGTCGATCGCGACGAAGCTGTCGCCGGCGTCGGCGCCGCGCTCGTCGAGCGGCTGGACGACCAGCAGGGTGCGGCCGTGGAACGCCGGGTGCTTGGCGGTCGCGGTGACGCTGCCGAGGACGCGACACAGCCTCATCGCGAGGCTCCGCCGGGGCCGCGGGCGGGCGTGTGCACGTCGTCGACGATGCCGACGATGGCGGCGTCGACCGGGACGAACCACGGGGTCAGCGCCAGCGCCGCCTCGCGCGAGCCGACCAGGTAGACGTGATCGCCGACGCCGGCCTGGACGGTGTCGACCGCGACCTGGACGTCGCCGGTCGCGCGGCCGGTGTCGTCGACCGGCTGGACCAGGAGGAGCTTCTTGCCCTCGAGGCCGGCCGCCTTGCGCTCGGCGACGACCGTACCGGTGACGACACCCAGATACATGTCGCCCGAGGCTATCGGCTGCCCCGACGGCGGTCAACCGAGCGGCCGACCGCGGTGGTACCATCATCCGATCGCATGGGGGGATCGACGCAGGACTCGGCGCCGCCGGGCACGCGTCTGCGCGCGGCCGCGGACGGCGGCGACTTCGTCGACGGCATGCGGCGGGCATCGGGGATCGGGGCGGTGGCCTACGCCGTGTTCGCCGGCTTCGACGTCCTGCTCGCCCTGCTGCTGTATCGCGACGCCCGCCTCGACCTGGTGATCGCCTGCCGCGTCGCCGGCACCGGCGTCCTGTTCGGCTGGTACTTCTACGCCCGCGCGACCCGGGCGTCGCTGCGGTCGATGATCGCCGCCACCGCGGTCGCGCTCGCCGCCAGCACCGGGCTGATGGGCTTGATGGCCAACCAGCTCGGCGGGCTGCTCAGTCCGTACGTGCACGGGCTGGCCTTCTACTACGTCGGCGTGGCCGTGCTGATGCCGTCGCCGTGGCGGCGGATGCTCGCCATCCAGCTCCCCGCCCACCTGATGTTCGTGATCGCGCTCGGCGTGAGCACCTGGGTCGACGGCGCCCACGCCGCGCAGTGGGCGTCGCGCGAGGCGGTGACCCGGTTCGCGATCGCCGCGGTCATCGAGACCGCGCTGCTGGCGTTCGCCACGCTCTCGGCCCACACGCTGTGGGCGTCGCGGGCCCAGCTCTACCGGGCCCGCCGGCTCGGCCGCTACCGGCTGCAGGCGCCGCTCGGCCACGGCGGCATGAACGAGGTCTGGCTGGCCCGCGACGACAACCTCGCGCGCGACGTCGCCATCAAGGTGCTGCACGGCGCGCCCGGCGGCGACGACGATCGCTGGCAGCGCTTCGAGCGCGAGGCCCAGGTCGCCAGCTCGCTGACCTCGCCGCACACCGTCCGCATCTACGACTACGGCGCCAGCGACGACGGCATCACCTACATCGCGATGGAGTACCTGCGCGGGCTCGACCTGGCCGACCTGGTCGGCGGCTTCGGTCCGCTCGACGTGCGGCGGGCGATCCACATGATCCGCCAGGCGGCGCGCTCGCTGGCCGAGGCCCACGAGCGCGGCCTGGTCCACCGCGACATCAAGCCGGCCAACCTGTTCGCGCTGTCGAGCGCCGACGCGCCGGACTTCGTCAAGGTGCTCGACTTCGGGCTGGTCCGCGAGCTGACCCGGCCGGTCGACGACCACGGACTCGACGGCCAGACCCTCGGCACGCCGGCGTACATGGCGCCCGAGCAGTTCCTCGGCGCCGACGTCACCGCGGCGTCCGACGTCTACGGCCTGGGCGCGACCCTGTTCTTCCTGCTCACCGGCGGGCCGCCGTGCGACGACACCGACGGCGACGCGGCCCTGTGGCGCCAGCACGCGACCCCGCGCCTGCCGTCGGTGCGCGAGCGGCGCGGCGAGGAGGTGCCGGCCGCGCTCGAGGCCATCCTGGCCCAGGCGCTGTCGAAGCACCCGGCCGATCGCTACCCCGACGCCAGCGCGCTCCTGCGCGCCCTCGACGATCTGCCCGAGCTCGGACCGTGGACCCAGGCCGAGGCGGCGAGCTGGTGGTCGTCGGCGCGGTTGACGTCGCCGCCGCTCGTCGGCGGATGACCGCCGCTGGTCGGCCGGCGATGGCGCGGCGCGGGGCGCGCGCGCACGGTGCGGGCATGTCGAAAGCCCACCTGTTCTTCCTGTTCGTCGTCGTCGGTTGCGCGGCGGCTCCGCCGGTCGCGCCGGTGCCGTCGCCGTCGCCGTCGCCATCGCCGGTCGCGCCGGTGCCGTCGGTCCACGCGGCCGTGGTCGACGGCCTGGTCGGCGCCTGGGCCGGCGAGCTCGACTCGCCGTTCGGGGCCTTCCCGTTCGAGATCGAGTTCGTCCGGGAACCGGACGGGTCGGTCCACGGCCGCGCCGAGGAGAGCCCCCAGGAGTACTTCGACTTCCAGTTCCGGCGGACCGCCGGCGGCGGGTGGCAGCTGCGAGAGGAGGGCTCGCTCCCGGGGGTCGGGGTCCAGACCCAGGTCCTGGCGCCGGCCGGGGATGACGACGGCCGGGCGCGGTGGGCGAGCGAAGGCGGGCACCTGGTCGTCACCGTCGAGGTCGACGGCGACGCCATGCTGCTGGCCGCGCGCCTGCGTGGCGAGGACCACGCCACCTTCCGCCTGCGCCGGGTGCAGGCGGTATCCTCGCCGTGATGTCGGCCGACGAGATCCCGTGGCGTGGCCTGTGGCACCGGACCACGCCCGCCGGCGGCTGGCGACGCGAGGTGCTGTCGCACGGGCTGGTCTACCTGATCGTCCCCCTGGTGGTGGCGATGTTCGGCCTGCGCGCCGACCGCGATCCGCTCGGCGAGCTGTGGATCGGCTACCAGCGCGCGGTGGTGGTGCTGGTCGTGGTCGCCGGGCTGTTCGAGCTGCAGTACCGCTTGCTGTGGCCGCGGCTGATCGTGGCCCGGCCGGGCTGGCCGGCGCGGATCGCCGGCCACGTCGTCGCGATCGCGCTCGCGGTGGTGCCGGGGACGTTCCTGGCCGCGGCGGCGTTCGAGCTGCTGTGGGGCTACCCGGCCGAGCCGGTCCGCACGCGGCTGTGGCCGACGATCGCGGTGGTGTCGTCGGTGGTGGTCGCGGTGCAGGTGGTCATCGACGAGATGACGGCACGCTCGCTGGGCGCCGAGCGGCGGGCGGCGCAGGCCCGGGTCGCGGCGCTGCGCGCCGAGCTGGCCGCGCTGCAGGCGCGCACCGATCCCCACTTCCTGTTCAACAGCCTCAACACCGTGGCAGCGCTGATCCCCGACGAGCCGGCGCTGGCCGAGCGCACGCTCGAGCGCCTGGCCACGGTGTTCCGCTACGCGATCGACGCCGGCCGGCGACCGACCGTCGACCTCGCCGACGAGCTGCGCGCGGTCGAGGCCTACCTCGACATCGAGGCGACCCGGCTGGGCGACCGCCTGCGCTGGCGCGTCGTGTGCGAGCCCGGGCTCGAGCGGCTGGCGGTGCCGCCGCTCGCGCTCCAGCCGCTGGCCGAGAACGCGGTCCGCCATGGCGCGCAGCGCCGCCGCGGCGCGACGGTGGTCGACGTGTCGGTCCGCCGCACCGCCGGCGCGATCGTGCTGGCGGTCGAGGATCAGCCGGCCGGCGACGGCGGCGCGCCGGCCGGACCGGCGCGACCGGGCGCGGGCACCGCGCTCGCCGATCTGTCGGCGCGGGTCGCGCTGGCGTTCGGCGACCAGGCGCGGGTCGAGGCCGGGCCGGCCGCGCCGGCGGGCTGGCGCGCCGCCATCACCGTCCCGGCGGCCGAGGTCGTCGCGTGACCCTGCGGGTGGTGATCGTCGACGACGAGCCGCCGGCGCGCCGGCGGCTGGCCCGCCTGATCGCCGAGCTCGACGACGCCGAGGTGGTCGGCGAGGCCGGCGACGCCGACGATGCGGTCACCGTGATCGGTCGGGTCGATCCCGACGTCGTCCTGCTCGACGTCCGCATGCCGGGCACGGACGGCGTGACCCTGGCGCGGATGCTCGACGTGCGCCCGGCGGTGGTGTTCACCACCGCCCACGCCGAGTTCGCGGTCGACGCGTTCGACGCCGCGGCGATCGACTACCTGCTCAAGCCGGTCGACCGCGACCGGCTGGCCCGGGCCCTGGCGCGGGTCCGCGCCCGCCTGTCGGCGCCGAGGCCGGCGTCGCCACCGGTGCCGCCGCGGGTCATGGCCCGGCTGAGCAACCGCGTCGCCGTCCACCCCGCCACCGCGGTGACCCGGTTCTGGTCGGAGCAGAAGTACACCGCGTTCGCCGTCGATGGGGTCGAGCACCTGCTCGACGAGTCGCTGGGCGCGCTCGAGGCCCGGCTGGCCGGGTGGGGCTTCGTCCGCGTCCATCGCGGCGAGCTGATCCAGCTCGCCCGCGTGCGCGCCGTCCACGAGGTCGGCGACGGCGGCGTGGTCGAGCTCGACGACGGCCAGCGCGCGCGAGTCAGCCGGCGGGCGCTGCCCGAGCTGCGCCGGCGCCTGACCGAGCCCCCCGCGGAACGATGATGCGCCGGCCGGCTCAGCGCCGGAAGGCGTGGGCGCCGTCGACGATCTCCTGGGCCATGCCCTCGGGGTTGTACTCGTAGTGCCACGGCTCGGGCTGGTACGGAAAGAAGCCGAAGTCGCGCGCGTGGTCGAGCATCCACTTGGTCACGCTCGACCGGTAGTAGTCGAGGACGTTGGCCATGTCGTGGGTGTTGGTCTCCTTGACGTGCAGCGCGTGGCCGGTGCCGCTGTGGCGAGCATCGACGCTGAGCTGGAGGTCGATGGCCAGGCCGTAGCTGTGCGACGAGTTGCTGGCGATCGCCTTGGGCCGCCCGCTCGGCCCCTTGTTCTTGGGCGGGCGGAAGCCGTGGACGATGATCAGCGGCACGCCGTCGGCATCGGCGGCCTTGCGCATGCGCAGGAACGCCTCGAGCGCCTTCGGGTGCAGGCGCTGGTTCTCGGGCTTGCCGTGGTAGCAGGCGCCCGGGATCGGGGCCTGGATCGACTCCAGATAGTCCTTCATGTGGAAGGCCTTGGCCTGCTCGCCGCCGCCGCGCTTCAGGATCTCGAGGTTGACCCGGCGCTCCTTGAAGCGACGCTGCTCGTAGAGCGCGTGGATGAACGCCCGGAACGGCGCCGACGTCGCCTGGGGCGCCTCCTTCTCGTTACCGGGGAAGCACAGCGTGCCCTCGTGGGCGAGGGCAAGGCACTGGTCGTAGAGCGCCTTCACCTCCGGCGACATGCGCGCGGTCGCGTCGTCGACGTTGCGGTAGTGGGCCGCGTCGTGGCCGGGCGCCGCGGCGGCCGCCGGCAGCGCCTGGACCCGGTGCTCGAGGCTAGCCTGGACGAGGCCGTCGTGCGGCTCCGGCGCATGGTCGTGCGCGTGCGCCGCGTGCGCGCCGTGGCCGTGCTCGTGACCGTGGGCGACGTCCTCGGCACCGGGAACGTGAGTGGCGATGGCGCGATGCACATCGTCGACGTGGACCCGGCTGCTGGCCGGCGCCGGTGCCGGGTGCGCCGCATGCGGGTCGGCCGGGCTGGCGGCCGACGCGGTCGCGTGCGGATCGTCCGGCCCGCACAGCAGCTGGGCCTCGCCGGGATCGATCGACATGGCCTCGGGCTCGGACGCGGGGAGCGACATCAGGCGCTCGGCGCGCTCGGCGAGCGCCGGAGCCGCCGGCGCTGCCGGGCCCGTGGGCGCCGGGCCGGCTGCGTGCGCCGTGTGGGTCGCGTGCGCCGCCTCGTGCCCCGTCGGGGCGTGCAGGTTGCGCGGGATCTTGGTGATGATGTTGGTGCCCTTGCGGCGGCCGAGCGGCTCGAACTGCCGCCGGGCGTCCTCGAGCAAGCGCGCGTCGTCCTCGCCGGTGAGGTGGCCCCGCCGCTTCGCCTTCTTGTAGTGGAGCAGCGGCTCCTCGACGGCGTAGGTCTCGACGATCGCGTGCGCCAGCAGATCGAGGAACGCGTCGCGGCTGGACGCCGCGCGGGCGCCGGCGGCCACCGCGCGCTGGATCGCCTTGGCCATGAACGCGGGCCGGTTGTTGTACGTCTCGAGCAGCCAGCCCTCGGCGGTCGGATCGTCGAAGTGATCGATCCCGCCGGCGTGCTTGTGGATCGCGCCCTCGACCTTGCCGAGCTCGGCCAGGGCCAGCTCGGCGATCGCCGCGACCACGTCGGGCTCCATCGACGCCGCGTAGAACTTCATGCCCCACGCGCGGCCGCGCAGCTCGTCGAGATGCTCGCAGCCGGCGATCTGCTTCGGCTTGCGCGACCAGCCGGGATGGTCGTAGGACTTCGACGGGTCCAGGGCCAGGCCGTGCTTGGCGAAGCCCGCCGGCGCCCGCGTCATGATCTTCTCGAGCGAGCCGTGGCCGAGCACGACCTGCTTGAAGCCGACGCTGACCACCTGGTCGTCGTAGGTCTGCACGCAGCCGATCCGGCCGTCGGTCTCGACCTGCGCCATCGCGTCGAGCACCGCGATCTGCGTCGCGCTGATCGCCAGCCGCCCTTCGCGGGCCAGCCGGGTCAGCACGTCGCGCACCCGCTCGCCGCCGTACTCGGCGAACCCGCCGTTGGCGTGCGCCTTGGCCTTGCCGTGACCCTTGCGCTGCACGGCGCCGGCGGCGTCGCCGCCTCCGGGCCCGGCCGCGAGCAGATCCGCCGCCGACACCCCGGCCACCACCCGCTCGGCGACCTCGTCGGCATGACGCTCGTAGACATCGCCCGCGTCGCCGACCCCACCGAGCAGGTTGACGCCGCGCGCCTGCTGCACGACGTGCGCCGCCTCGTGGGCCGCCGTGTGCAGGTCGGGCGCGCCGCCGAACGCCACGTGGTCGCCGGTCGCGTACGCCGACGCCCCCATCGCCGCCGTCGCCTCGGCCGCCGCACCGCCGACGTGGGCCTTCACCCCGGAGACATCGTGGTCGGGCCCGAACGACCGCTGGATCTCGGCCACGAACGGCAGCGCCGTCGCCGGCCCCTCGATCCCTCGCGCGGCCGCCGCGTGCACCTCCGCCGGATCAGGCCCGCCCTCGCCGCGCCGCTGCACCGAGCCGAGCGAGTGGCGGAGG
>Ga0247822_10001832_pt1 | contig 13252 bp, 12 predicted proteins | sample 13C_Cellulose_Da_FD_192423 | JGI IMG/M metagenome (GOLD analysis project Ga0247822, IMG submission 192423) | Soil microbial communities from agricultural site in Penn Yan, New York, United States - 13C_Cellulose_Day30 | ecosystem: Environmental > Terrestrial > Soil > Agricultural land | place...
CCGACGGGTCCGCGCCGCCCACGCGGTCGCGCCCGAGGAGCCCTGCGGCGCGACCGCGCTCGACGCGCCGGTCCTGCGCGGCGCGGTGCGGTTCACCGACGTCACGTTCGGCTACCGGCCCGACGCGCCGGTGCTCGATCGGATCAGCTTCGACGCGCGGCCCGGCGAGATGATCGCCCTGGTCGGGCCGTCGGGCGCCGGCAAGTCGACCCTGGCCGGCCTGATCGCGCGCCTGCACGCGCCCCAGCGCGGCACCATCGAGCTCGACCGCCTGCCCATCGAGCGCCTGCGCCTGCGCACGCTGCGCGAGCAGGTCGCGCTGGTCCTCCAGGATCCCATCCTCATGGCCGGCACGATCCGCGACAACATCCGCTACGGGCGGCTCGACGCCAGCGACGCCGCCATCGAGCAGGCCGCGCGCGCCGCCGCCGCCCACGACTTCATCATGGCCTTGCCCGACGGCTACGACACCGAGCTCGGCGCCGCCGGCGCCGGGCTGTCGGGCGGCCAGCGCCAGCGGCTCAGCATCGCGCGCGCGTTCCTCAAGGACGCGCCGATCCTGCTGCTCGACGAGCCGACCGCCTCCCTCGACACCCTGTCCGAGGAGCTGATCATCGACGCCCTGCGCCGGCTGCGCGCGGGGCGGACGACGTTCGTCGTCGCCCACCGACTGTCGACCGTGCGCGAGGCCGACCGCATCCTGGTCATGGACGCGGGCCGCATCATCGCGGCCGGCCGCCACGACCAGCTGGTGCAGACGTCCCCGCTGTACCGCCAGCTGGCCCGCGAGCTCGACCGGCCGGCGGCCGGCGCGGTCACGGCGGCGGCAGGCTAGCCGCCATGCTGGTCTCGTCGGGGATGTGGGTGCGGGGCTCGTCCTCCATCGCCGCCTCGAACGCGCTCAGGACCTCGCCGGCGAGGGCCTCGCGCTCGTCCTTGCTCATCAGCTTGCGGAGGGCTGGGAACAGCCGCTTCTCCTCCTCCTCGTGGGCGTGGTGGGAGAACTCCTCCTTGGCCACGGCGAGCTTGGCCATGAACCCCTCCTCGTCGGCCTCGGGGTCGAGCTCGAGCATGTCGGCGAGCACCCGCTTGAGCGCCAGGTGCTCCTCGACCGCCTGGTGCAGCATCTCGGTGGTCTGGTCGCGCATCGCGGCCGGGTAGAACACCTTCTCCTCGGCGGTGGCGTGGGCGGCGATCCGGTCGGCCAGCTCCTGGAAGATCGCCGCGCGGTCCTCGCCGGCGGACTCCAGCTGGTCGAACAGATCGTCGACCTCGGCGTGCTGGGAGGCCAGCAACTCGAGGACGTCGGGGGTCTTCTGGCCGCCGCCGGCCTTCTTCCGGGATGAAGAGCGCTTCGTCGCCATGGAGCGGGGGCGCTGCATCGGCGGTGCCACCCGCCGCGCGCCGGGCGGCTCAGCTGCGGCTGCGACGTGACGACGACCGGCCGCCGTGCGAGCGCTTGCCACCTCGGCGCGACGACGATCGCGTCGGCGGCTTGCCGCGACCGCTGCCCGACTTCTTGCCGCCGCCTTCCTCCTTGTTCACGGTCGCCCAGCCGATCTGGGCTGCGCGCGCCGCCGATGCGCCGCGCTTGCGCGCGCTCTCCTCGATATGGTGGGCCTTGCGCTTCTGCTTGCTCGTGTACGCCGACTTGCTGCCGCGAGGCATGGGATCCTCCGATGGGATGGTGGATGGTCGCGAGATCATGCATCGCCTGTGCCGGCGGGACACACTGCCGGTCGTCCGACGAGGACGCGCCCGACGTGCCGGGGCGCGCACGCGGCGTGCGCGCGCACGTCGCCGCCGGCGGCCGCGGCCGTGGGCATGGCCGTTGCTGCGCCCTGCGACATGCCAACCGGATCAACCCAAGAGACCAGGCCAGGCGAGCGCGCACGAGGCGGATTGGTAGCGTCGGTCGCCGGCGTCGTCACGACCCTGCTGGGCCGGCGGACCCGGACCCAGCCGGTGCTCGCCTCGGTCACGATCAACGCCAGCCCCGATCACGTCTACGCGTTCGTCCGGCGGCTCGAGCGGCTGCCGATGTTCGTCGGCTTCATCGAGTCGGTGCGCGAGCTCGCCCCCGACCGCTACCGCTGGGTCGCCAGCCTGCCCGGCGGCGGCACCGCCGAGTGGGACGTCGAGATCGACGAGGACGTGCCCGGCCAGCGGATCGTGTGGCGGTCGACGTCGGGCGCCGCCGTCGACCTCACCGGGGTGATCGGCTTCACGCGCGCGCCCGGCCGCGACATGACCGAGGTCGCGCTCGAGCTGCGGCTCGGCACCCGCGGCATCCCGCCGAGCCCGGCCCTGACCCGGCTGTTCGCCCGGGCCCAGGTCAAGGGCTACCTGCGCCGGCTCAAGCAGGTGATCGAGACCGGCGAGGTGCTGGTCTCCGACGCCACCTTGCACGGCGAGCCCCACCCGGCCCAGCCGAGCGGCGAGGCCCGCGTGACCGCGTCGGAGGGAGGCCGGTCATGAGGGCGACCTGCTGGATGGGCAAGCACGAGGTCAGCGTCGAGCACGTGCCCGATCCCAAGCTGCTCAACGCGCGCGACGCGATCGTCAAGGTCACCGCGACGACGATCTGCGGCTCCGACCTCCACCTCTACAGCGGCTACGTGCCGACCATGCAGAAGGGCGACATCCTCGGCCACGAGTTCATGGGCGAGGTGGTCGAGGTCGGCCCGGCGGTGCAGAGCCTGGCGGTCGGCGACCGGGTCGTGGTCCCGTTCGCGATCGCGTGCGGCAACTGCGAGTCGTGCCAGCTCGGCCTGTTCGCGTGCTGCGAGAACTCCAACCCGAACGCCTGGCTGCCCGAGAAGCTGATGGGCCACGCCACCTGCGGCGCGTTCGGCTACTCGCACCTGACCGGCGGCTTCGCCGGCGGCCAGGCCGAGTACGTGCGGGTGCCGTTCGCCGACTTCGGCCCGCTCAAGGTGCCGTCGGGGCTGTCGGACGAGCAGGTGCTGTTCCTGTCCGACATCCTGCCGACCGGCTACATGGGCGCCGAGTTCTGCGAGATCAACCCGCGCAAGGTGATCGCGGTGTGGGGCGCCGGCCCGGTCGGCCAGTTCGCGATCCGCTGCGCGCGCCTGCTCGGGGCCGAGCGGGTGATCGCGATCGATCGCTTCCCGTACCGGCTGAAGCTGGCCGCCGAGCGGGCCGGGGCCACCGAGGTGATCAACTACGAGGAGCAGGACGTGCAGGAGACCCTGCGCGACCTCACCGGCGGCCGCGGCCCCGACGCCTGCATCGACGCGGTCGGCCTCGAGGCCCACGGCCACGGGCTGCAGTACGCCTACGACAGCCTCAAGCAGCTGACCAAGATCCAGCTCGACCGGCCGCTGGCGGTGCGCGAGGCGATCATGGCCTGCCGCAGCGGCGGCATCGTGTCGATCCTCGGCGTCTACGCCGGGTTCGCCGACAAGTTCCCGCTCGGCGCGCTGATGAACCGCGGCCTGACCATCCGCACCGGCCAGTGCCACGTCCACCGCTACATGCGGTCGCTGCTCGGCCGCATCGAGCGCGGCGAGCTCGACCCCAGCTTCGTGGTGTCGCACCACCTGAACCTCGACGACGCGCCGCGCGCCTACGACATGTTCATGAACAAGCAGGACGACGTCATGAAGGTCGTCCTGCGCGCCTGACCGGGCGGCTTCGGGTCAGCCGTCAGTTCTTGAGGCGGTGCGGCTTGCTGATCTGGCCGGTCCGCGCCGCCTTGACCGTCTCGGGCAGGACCTCGTTCATCCACCCCTCGACCTTGCTGCGCAGCGAGCCGCCGAGGACCGAGGCCTTGCCGGCCATCATGGCGTTGAAGCCGTTGCGGGCGACCATCGCCGGGTCGTCCTTGCGCGACTGGCCGACCTTGGTGTCGAGCAGGCCGGCGCGCTCGAAGAACGGGGTGTCGGTGGCGCCGGGTTGCAGCACGGTGACCGTCACGCCGGTGTCCTTGAGCTCGTAGCGCAGGGCCTCGCCGAACGACATCACGAACGCCTTGGTGGCGCCGTAGATCGCCTGGTACGGGTTGGGCGTCGTGCTCACCACCGAGCCGGTGATCAGCACCCGGCCCTGGCCACGGGCGATCATGCCGGGCAGCACGCGCTTGGCCAGGTGGACCATGTGGTTGCAGTTGAGCGCGATCATCGCCAGCTCGTCGTCGAGCGGGTTGTCGATGAAGGCGCCGCCGAGCCCGACCCCGGCGTTGAGCAGCAGCGCGTCGACCGGGCGGTGGCCGGCCTCGATCACCCGCCACAGCGCCTCGACGCCGTCGCGGGTCGACAGGTCGGCGCGCACCGGCTGGGCCACGCCGCCGAGCGCCGCCAGCTGCGCCGCCGCGTGCTCGATGCCGGGATCCTCGGCGCACACGATCACGTCGAAGTCGTGCTCCACGCACTGACGGGCCAGCTGGAACCCGATCCCCGACGATGCCCCGGTGATCACCGCGAGCTTGTGCTTCGATTCGACCGCCATCGGCTGTCCTCCTTGTGGTGGGTCACCGAGGTTGCAAAGGGAGCGCCAGGTGCGCGCGATCGCCGCGGCCCCCCTTGCACGGCGGCGCCGCGGCCCCAACCGATCAGCAGCCAAGGAGCCGCACATGAGCCTGGACATCCTGAAGGAGAAGGGAGTTCCGCTCGATCGTCAGGTGTTCACCTGGCGCGAGATGGCGGGGCCTCCCTACAGCAAGCTCGACGACGACGCGTTCACCCGGGTGCGGGTGATCCTGATGAACGGGATCGAGGCCGAGGCGCTCCGCTTCGGCCACGCCTGCGCCCGCATGAACCGCGAGCTGCAGGTCCCGCTGGCGCGGGTGCGGCGCGTCGACCAGCACCAGCAGACCCTGGTCAACTGGCTGAACCCGCCCGATCAGTCGCCGCTCGAGACCACGATCGGGTTCGAGCAGGTGGCGATCGAGGTGACCGCCGCGCTGGCCCAGAACGAGCCCGACGCCTACCTGGCGGCGATGTACCGGTTCGGCCTGCTCGAGGACTTCGATCACATGTACCGGTTCGCCGCGCTCCTCGACCGGGTCGAGGGCAAGGACGCCAACAACCTGCTGCAGTCGTACACCGACGTGGTCCCGGGCCGGCCGACCGCGGTCGAGCACCGGTTCCCCGAGCACGACGTGCGCCGGCCCTACGACCGGACCAAGGCGCGGCCGCTGAGCAAGCTCAACGCGATGTTGCTCACCGCCGCCGAGCACATGACCCACGACTACTACATGGTCATCGGGCCGCAGTTCGCCGATCCGGTCGCCCGCATGCTCTACGCCGAGATCGCGTCGATCGAGGAGCAGCACGTCACCCACTACGAGTCGCTGGTCGATCCGACCGAGAGCTGGCTCGAGAAGTGGGTCCTGCACGAGGCGGTCGAGGTGTGGGCGTACTGGAGCTGCCTCGGCCAGGAGAGCAACCCGCGGGTGAAGCAGATCTGGGAGCGCTTCCTGGCCTACGAGCTCGGGCAGCTCCACCTGGCCATGGACACCATGCGGCGCCTCGACACCCGCGATCCCGAGGAGCTGGTGCCGGCGACGCTGCCCGACCCGATCAAGTTCGAGAGCCAGCGCGACTTCGTCCGCACCACGCTCACCGCCGAGGTCGACCTCCGCGCCGACCGCACCGAGCTGGTGCCGGCGAACCAGGAGCCGGCCGAGTCGCTGCGCTACCGCGAGCAGCTCAACTCGGAGGGCTCGCCGTCGGAGATCATCGCCGCCGAGTACCGCTACACGCCCGGGACCGAGCTCGATCGGGCCGCCGCGCCGATGGCGCACTGAGAGGAGGACACCATGAAGAAGCCAACCGACATCGGGCCCAACCGGACCGGCATCGGGACGTCGCCGATCGACAGCAAGCGGCTGGTCGAGGCCAGCGAGGAGCTCACGCCCTTCGAGGGCGTCGACGGCGAGGAGCTCGAGAGCGAGCGGGTCGAGTGGGCCAGCGCGGCCGAGCCGGTGGGGACGATGCCGCCGCCGGCCACGCTCAAGGGCGCCGCCAAGACGGCGGTGCAGCTGATCAAGGGCAACAAGCCGACCATCTTCCTCGACAAGCTCGGCGAGCGGCTGGCCTTCGAGCGCACCGGCACGCGCCTGTACGAGGCGCTGCTGATCAAGCTCCAGGCCGGGACCCCGCACGCCGGCGCGCCGACCCGCGACGACCTCGAGCAGATCCGCGACGAGGAGCTGCGGCACTTCGCCATCGTGCGCAGCGCGATCGAGCGGCTGGGCGCCGACCCGACCGCGATGACCCCGTGCGCCGACGTGAACGGGGTGCTGGCCATGGGCCTGGTCCAGGTCCTGTCCGATCCTCGGACGACGCTCACCCAGTGTCTCGAGGCCATGCTGGTCGCCGAGCTCGCCGACAACGACGGGTGGACGATGCTGGTCGACCTCGCCGACGGCCTCGGCTTCGACGACCTGACCCGCGAGTTCCGCGTCGCGCTGCAGGAGGAGGAGACCCACCTGGCGCGCGTCCGCGAGTGGATCACCACCGCGGTCGAGGGCCAGGCCGGCATCGCGCCGACGCCGCCGCGCCCCGAGGCCCGTCCCTAGTTTGGCGTCAAGGCTGCGGAACCATGTGTTCCGTTCGTTCTGAGCGAAGCCGACCGACGAAGGAGGGAGGCTGACGTCGAAGAACGGTGCCCGCGATGCAAGCGTGCACAGGTTGCGCCGCACTTCGACGTCCGCGTCGGTCGCTGCGCTCCCTCCGCGTCGCTCAGTGCGAACGGTCAGAAGGGGCGCGCCACGATTTCCTTCCGCCGGGTGAACGGCACGTTCATCCGGTCTCCCGGCGAACGGTAAGAGCGCACGGTAGGCCGGTCAGGCGAGCCCGGCGTACACGTTCTGGACGTCGTCGTCCTCGTCGAGCGCGGTCAGGAAGGCGATCACCTCGTCGCGGGCGGCGTCGTCGAGCTCGATCGGGTTCTTGGCCCGCCACGCCATCGCCGCCGAGGTGACGTGCCACTTGTGGGCGGCGAGCGCGCGGCTGACCGCGTCGAGATCGGCCGGCTCGGTGAGGAAGCGGGTCGCCCCGTCGTCGCCGGGCTCGACCTCCTGGGCGCCGGCCTCGATCGCCGCGGTCTCGGCGTCGTCGGCGCCGGCCTCGGCGGTCGCCTCGATCACCCCGACGTGGCGGAAGTCCCACGACACCGAGCCGGAGGTGCCGAGCTGGCCCTTGCGGAACAGGACCCGGATGCTGGTGGTGGTGCGGTTCTTGTTGTCGGTGAGGCACTCGACGATCACCGGCACCCGGTGCGGGGCGAAGCCCTCGTACATCACCGCGTCGAACGACGCCGCGTCGTCGAGGAGCCCGGCGCCCTTCTTGATGGCGCGCTCGAGGGTGTCCTTGGGCATCGACGCCTTCTTGGCGGCCTCGACCGCCATGCGCAGGCGCGGGTTCATCGCCGGGTCGGCCCCGCCCTTGGCCGCGATCGCGATCTCCTTGGCCAGCTTGCTGAAGACCTTGCCCTTGGCGTTGGCGGCCTCGACGCGACCCTTCTGCTTCCATTGAGCGCCCATGGCGGCTTCCTACCGCGAATCCCCGTCACGGGAAACCGCGCTATACGTACGTGGATGTTTCGCGTCGTCGCGCTGGGGGTCGCGCTCGCGCTCTCGATACCGGCGCGCGCCCGCGCCGAGGAGGCCGCCCCGGTCGACCCGGCGGTCGAGGTCACGCCCGGCCGACGCGCGCTGGCGATCACCGCCGCGCTGGTCCCCGGTGTGATCGTCCACGGCGCCGGCAGCTGGGTCGCCGGCGAGCGCACCACCGCGCGGCGGCTGGCGTCGGCGCAGCTGGCCGGCCTGGCCCTGGCCGTGGCCGGCGGGCTGCCGGTCGGCCTGTCGGGTGGCGCCGCCCAGACCATGCCCGGGCTGGCGCTGATCCTGCCCGGCGGCGGCCTGCTGGTCACGACCTGGCTCGCCGACATCTATGCCGCCGCCGGCGGCGAGCGGCTGGGCGGCCGGCCGGCGCCGCCGGCCCGCCTCGAGGCCGCGCTCGGCTACACCTTCGTCCGCGACGCCGACCTGCCGATCGCTCACCTCGCCGCCGGCGAGGCGACCGTGCGGGTCGGGCGCGCCGCCGCCCAGCTCGCGGCGTGGGCCGGCGACGGCGCCTGGCGGGCGCGCCTGGCCGCCGGCGCCCGGCTGTACGGCCCGCGCCCGGACGCGCCGGCCGCCGACGCGACCGCGATCGACGTCGAGGCCGGGTTCGCCCACGAGGATCGCGACGTGTCGAGCTACGCGGTGCGCAGCGGCGAGCTGATCGCCCGCGGCCGCTACGATCTGGTGCGGCTGGCCGCGCCGCTGGCCGGCAGCTTCGCGACGCTCGGGCTCGGCCTCGGCGTCGAGCAGGTCCGCTACGCCACCGGCGCCGCCGACACCGGCGGGCTCGTCGCCGGCCGGTTCGGCTGGGGCGTGTACCTCGGCGCCGGCGCCGGCGAGGTCGAGCTGTACTACGAGCACCGGCGCGACACCCTCGCCGGCGGCCTGACCCCGCGCCTGCCGTTCAACGGCTTCTTCGGCCACGTCGGCGCGGCGGCGTCGGGCTGGCGCGGCGCGTGGGGGCTCGCCGCCGGCCTCGAGATCGGCTCGGCGTACGTGGCCACGCTGGCCCTGCGCTGGCGGACGGTGGCGCCGTGACGCGGGCGGCGGCGCTGGCGCTGGCGGTGGCGGTGGTCGCGTGCACGCGCCCGGGCGAGGACCGGGTCGCGCGCGATCTCGCGGTCGGCGCCGCGACGATCGACGGCGCGACCGTCGACGTCGCCGGCGGCCTCGCCCACGTGCGGGCGCTGGTCCCGGGCGCGGTCGCGCTGTGGGCGCAGGCGCCGGTGCTCGAGCTGGCGGTCGAGCTCGACGCCGCCGGCGCGTGGACGATCGAGGTCGCCAACGCGCTGCCCGACGCCGAGCTGGTCGCGACCTCGGCGGCCGGCGAGTCGATCGCCGCGGCCGCGCTGCCGGCGGCGCGGCCGACGGTGCGGGCGTGGACGCTCGCGCTGCCGGCCGGGGTCACCACGGTGCGGATCGCGCCGCCCGACGCCGGCGACGTGACCACGCCGTGGCGGTTCGCGGTCATGGGCGACATCCAGGGCGCCATGCCGGAGGTCGACGAGGTGTTCGCCCGCATCGACGCCGAGCCCGGCGTCCGCTTCGTGGTGTCGACCGGCGACATCGTCGACCGCGGCCAGGAGGCCGAGTACGAGCTGTTCGAGCGCCAGCTGGCCACGCTCGACGTCCCGTTCTACTCGACGATCGGCAACCACGAGCTGTTCGACGACGTCGATCGCTGGTACCGCCGCTACGGCCGCGCCAACGTCCACTTCCGGTTCCGCGCGGTGACCTTCACGCTGATCGACTCGGCGTCGGCGACGATCGATCCCGCGGTCGACCGCTGGCTCGACGCCTGGCTGGCCGAGGCCGCCGGCGACCTCCACCTGTTCGGCACCCACTACCCGCCGGTCGATCCGGTCGGCGTCCGCCAGGGCTCGTTCGCCAGCCGCCGCGAGGGCCAGGCGCTGCTGGCCCGCCTCGCCGCCGCCGGGGTCGACCTCACCGTCTACGGCCACATCCACACCTACGTCGGCTTCGACAACGCCGGCATCCCCGCCTACATCTCGGGCGGCGGCGGCGCCCAGCCGCTCCGCCTCGACGGCATCGGCCGGCACTTCCTGGCGGTCGACGTCGATCCGACCGCGCCGCGCTTCACCGACGTGCGCGTGGTCCGCGTCGACTGAACCGCCCGATCGGCGCGGCCGTCGACATCGTCCTTGACCGAAGCGCGCCGGATGGTTATTGAATGGCGTCCGTCATGTGCTTCGTCGCCCTCTCGTCGTCAGCGATCCTCTGCGGCTCGGTCCGAGCCGCTGATGGGGACGTTCGCGTCTAGAGGGAACCCACCAGCACCGCCGGCACGCGCCGACGACCAGGGCCCCGAGGACGCTGTCCCGGGGCCCTCGACGTTTTCGGGCCCGCGCCGGCCGGCACACCGCGGGATCCTCCGCGCCCCGGGGAGGCGCGGAATCCGCGGGCCGCCCACCCGCACGAACTGCAGGACTGCCATGGAGAAGGAGAAGAAGATCGTCAACGTCGGAACCATCGGTCACGTCGACCACGGCAAGACCACGCTGACCGCGGCGCTCACCCAGCTGAGCGCGCGCAAGTACGGTGGTCGCGCCCTGGCGTTCGACCAGATCGACAGCGCTCCCGAGGAGAAGGCCCGCGGCGTGACCATCAACCTGGCTCACGTCGAGTACGACTCCGCGGCGCGCCGGTACGCCCACGTCGACTGCCCCGGCCACGCCGACTACGTCAAGAACATGATCACCGGTGCCTCGCAGATGGACGGCGCGATCCTGCTCGTCGACGGCACCCAGGGCTCCCAGGACCAGACCCGCGAGCACGTCCTGCTCGCGCGCCAGGTCGGCGTGGAGCACCTGGTCGCGTTCGTCAACAAGCTGGACGTCGCCGATCCCGAGCTGGTCGACCTGGTCGTGCTCGAGCTCGACGAGCTGCTGCGGCGGCACGGCTACGTCGACGTGCCGGTGGTCAAGGGCTCGGCGCTCGGCGGCCTGGCCGCGGCCACCGCCGGCCGCCTGGACGATCCGTGGCTGAAGACGATCGAGGAGCTGGTCGCGACCATGGACCGGGCGATCCCCGATCCGGTCCGCGACCTCGACGCGCCGTTCCTCATGCCCATCGAGGGTGTCCACACCATCGACGGCATCGGCACGGTCGTCACCGGTCGGGTCAGCCGCGGCGTCCTCGAGGTCGGCAGCAAGGTCGAGGTCGTCGGCCGTCGCGACGGCGAGGTCGAGGACGTGGTCGTCACCGGGATCGAGTCGTTCCACCGCGAGCAGCGTCTGGCCAGGGCCGGCGAGAACGTCGGCCTGCGCCTGCGCGGCGTGCGGCGCGGCGACGTCGTCCGCGGCCAGGTCCTGGCGGCGCCGGGCTCGATCCAGCCGCACCGGGGCGGTCGCGCCGAGCTGTACCTGCTGAGCGCCCGCGAGGGCGGCCGGCAGAAGGCGATCCGCGCCGGCTACCGGCCGCAGCTGTTCATCGGCGCCACCGACGTGACCGCCACCCTCGACCTGCCGGCCGAGCTGCCGCCCGGCGCGCGGGCCGAGGTCGGGTTCGCGCTCGACCGGCCGGTCGCGCTCGAGCCCGGCGTCCGGTTCGCCCTCCGCGAGGGCGGGCGCACCATCGGCGCCGGGATCGTCACCAGCATCACCTAGCGTAGGAAGGACCCCAGGTGTGTTCGCGCAAACCTGGGGTCTTGTATTTGTGCGTGGGCCAACTGATAGGATGCGCGCCATCACCCGGCGTACTCTTCTCCGTGTCGCGGTCGTGGTCGCCGTCGTCGCCGGCGCGGTCGTGCTGCTGACCCGCTGCCACGGCCAGCACGGCCGTTCGCTGGCCGAGATCCGGGCCAGCGGCGAGCTGACCTGGGGCGCCGACATCCAGGGCGGCGAGCCGTACCTGTACGAGGACCCGGCCGACCGGACCCGCATCGCCGGGTTCGAGGTCGACATCATGGACGCGATCGCCCGCCGGCTCGGCCTGCGCCAGCGCTTCGTGCAGATGGCGTGGTCGAACCTGGTCCCGTCGCTCGAGCGCGGCGACTTCGACGTCGCCATGAACGGCCTCGAGGCGACCGCCGAGCGCGCCGAGCGCATCCGGCTGTCGCGGCCGTACTACGTCTACGCCGAGACCCTGGCGGTCCGCCGGGGCTCGCCGTACCGGTCGCTGGCCGACCTGAAGGGCAAGAAGGTCGGCACCCTCAACCAGACCTACGCCCACGATCTCCTGCGCGACGCCGGGGTCGAGCTGCGGCTGTACGAGGACAACGAGGTGCCGTACCTCGACCTGCTCAACGGCCGGCTCGACGGCGTCCTGCTCGACAACATCATCGCCGATCGCTACGGCTGCGACCGCGCCGGCGTCGAGTGCCTGCCCGGCGACGTCGCCCGCGGCACCTACGTCATCGGCATCCGACCGTCGAACCCCGACCTCCAGCAGGCGATCGACGGCGCGCTGGCGGCGATGACCGCCGACGGCGAGCTCGAGCGCATCCTGCGCAAGCACGGGCTGTGGGATCACCGCCAGACCGAGCCGCCGCCGCCGGTGCCGGCGCCGCCCGAGCACCGCTCGAAGACCTTCGACGGCGACCAGGCCAAGCTGTTCGGCCAGGCCGCGCTGGTGACCCTGGGGCTGTCGATCGGCGGCTTCGCGCTGGCGGTGCCGCTCGGCCTGCTGCTCGCCATCGGCCGGGTCTACGGCGGTCCGATCGGGCGCGGCGCGGCGCGGGCCTACATCGAGCTGTTCCGCGGCACGCCGGTGCTGCTCCAGCTGTACGTCCTCTACTACGCGCTCGGCCCGTACTACGCGCTCGGCCCGTTCCAGGCGGCGGTGCTGGGGCTCGGTCTCAACTACGCCGCCTACGAGGCCGAGGTCTACCGCGGCGCGCTGCTCGCCATCCCGCGCGGCCAGACCGAGGCGGCCAAGGCGCTCGGCTTCGGCCCCGGCCAGACCTTGGTCCACGTGCTCCTGCCCCAGGCGTTCCGCCTGGCCCTGCCGCCGATGACCAACGACTTCGTCGCGCTGCTCAAGGACTCGTCGGTGGTCGGCGCGATCACCGTCATCGAGCTCACCAAGCGCATGCAGATCGCCGGCGCCGAGCTGCGTCACTGGTTGATCCCCGGCGTGGCCTGCGCCGCGTTCTACCTGGCCCTGAGCGTGCCGCTCGCCGAGCTGGCCCGCCGACTCGAGAGGAGGCTGTCGCGTGATCAGCGTCCGCACGCTCTGTAAGCGCCACGGCGCCCGCCGCGTGCTCGAGCGGGTGTCGGCCGAGGTCGGCCGCGGCGAGACCATCGCCATCGTCGGGCCGTCGGGCGGCGGCAAGAGCACGCTGCTGCGCTGCCTGAACTACCTCGAGCCGTTCGACGACGGCGAGGTCGAGATCGCCGGCATCACGTTGCGCGCCGGCCGCGCCGACCAGGATCTGGCCCGGCTGCGCGACCTGCGCACCCGGGTCGGGATGGTGTTCCAGCAGTTCAACCTGTTCCCGCACCTGTCGGCGCTCGACAACATCACGCTCGCCCCGCGGGTGGTGCGCAAGCGGGCCCCGGCCGTCGCCGAGCGGGCGGCGCGGGCGCTGCTCGACCGGGTCGGGCTCGGCGATCGCGCCGGCGCGTTCCCCCACGAGCTGTCGGGCGGCCAGCAGCAGCGGGTCGCCATCGCCCGCGCCCTGGCCCAGGAGCCCGAGGTGCT
>Ga0247822_10001833_pt1 | contig 13251 bp, 8 predicted proteins | sample 13C_Cellulose_Da_FD_192423 | JGI IMG/M metagenome (GOLD analysis project Ga0247822, IMG submission 192423) | Soil microbial communities from agricultural site in Penn Yan, New York, United States - 13C_Cellulose_Day30 | ecosystem: Environmental > Terrestrial > Soil > Agricultural land | place...
GACATCGCCATCGCGCGGGGTACCATGTCGCCGATCGCGACGATGGCGATGTCCTCGCCCTCGCGCAGGGTCTCCGAGCGGCCGATCTCGATCATCGAGAAGCCGTCGCGGAGCTCGACGCCGAGTCCCTCGCCTCGCGGGTAGCGGATAGCGACCGGACCGCCTCCGTTGTTGATCGCGGTGAAGAGCATGTCGCGCAGCTCCTGCTCGTCCTTCGGGGCCATGACGATCATGTCCTGGACGATGCGCAGGTAGCTGAGATCGAGCGAGCCGTGATGCGTCGGACCGTCGTTGCCGGCGATGCCGGCGCGGTCGAGCGCGAAGACCACCGGCAGGTGCTGGATCGCGCAGTCGTGCACGATCTGATCGAAACCACGCTGCATGAACGAGCTGTAGATCGCGACCACCGGGATCGCCCCTTCGGTGGCGAGCCCCGCCGCGAAGGTCACCGCGTGCTCCTCTGCGATGCCGACGTCGAAGAATCGATCGGGCATGGCCTGCTGCAGCAGGTCGAGGCTCGTGCCGTCGGGCATCGCCGCGGTGATGCCGACGACGCGGCGATCCTTGCGCGCGATCTCGACGAGCGCCTTGCCGAAGACCGTCTGGTACTTCGGCGGCTTCGGCGTGGCTCCGGGAACCGTGATCGCGCGGCCGGTCGCCTTGTCGGTCGGACCGCTGAGCGCGTGCAGGCGCTGCGCGACGTCGGCCTCGGCCGGAGCGTAGCCCTTGCCCTTCTCGGTCGTGATGTGCAGCAGCACCGGCCCGTCGATCGTCTTCGCGAACTCGAAGAAGTCGACGAGCTTGTTGACGTTGTGTCCGTTCTCGGGACCGAAGTAGTGGAAGCCGAGCGACTCGAAGAGCATGCCCGGCGTGAGCACCGACTTGACACCGCCCTCGAGCCGCGAGGCGACGCGCCGCAGGCGATCGCCCCAGACGCCCATCTCGCCGGTGATGTCCCAGATGCCGCCGCGGATCTTCTGGACGACGCTGGTCTGGGCGATCTGGGTGAAGTAGTTGCTGATCGCCCAGACGTTTGGCGCGATCGACATCCGGTTGTCGTTGAGCACGACGATGACGCGACGGTTCTGCACGCCGCAGTTGTTCATCGCCTCGTAGACCATGCCGCCGGTCATCGCGCCGTCGCCGATGATCGAGACGACGTGGTAGTCGTCGCCGCGCAGGTCGCGGGCCGCTGCGACGCCGAGCGCCGCGCTGATCGAGGTGCTCGCGTGACCGGCGCCGAAGACGTCGAAGATGCTCTCGGAGCGCTTGAGGAACGGGCTGAGCCCGCCCTTTTGACGAATCGTATGGAGCTCGTCGCGACGGCCGGTGAGGATCTTGTGGGGATAGCCCTGGTGCCCGGTGTCGAGGATGATCTTGTCCTTCGGCGTGTCGAACGCGTAGTGCGCCGCGACGGTCAGCTCGACGACGCCGAGCCCGGCGCCGAAGTGCCCGCCGACCTGGCAGATAACGTCGACCATGTACTGGCGAACCTCCGCGCAGACCTGTCGAAGCTGCGTCGGGGCGAGCCGGCGCAGATCGCGCGGTGAGTCGATATGTCGCAGCAGCGGGTAGTCCGCGAGGTTGACGATGGGGGTCGTAGTCTCTGCCATGGGAATCGGATAGTGTGCCGTCAAGCTCCTGCAGCCTCGGGGCTCCGTCAACCGGAACGCCACTCCTCTCGCGCGCCCTATGGCGCCTGCGGTCGCGGACCGCATCGGGCGCGTCGGCCGGCGCCCCTCGTTTCTGTACCGCCCTATTTACCGCGTCGCCACGTCCGGCCCAAGCACCCGTGTGCCCTCGAAGGCCCTCCCGGCGGCGTTTCGCGCAATCGGACAAGATACCCAATCACGTCCAACCCCGGGATGACGCTTTGTGGCCGCCGATTGATGTACGACGTGCGGGCGGGTTTCGATCTGTTGCGCGGCGCCGGACGCGACAAGGGCGGGCCACCCGGCCCGCCCTCGCCGAAAACAGAATGCACGCGAGCCCTCAGCGGACGATCGCGACCTTCTCGATGGCCTCGAACTCGCCAAGGCTCTCGTTGCCCGGCACGTTGACCCGCAGCCGGTAGAAGTAGACGCCATTGGCCATCGGCGTCCCGTCGGCATCGGTGCCGTCCCATCGCACGCGGACGAAACGATCGCTGATCGCGCGCGCCTCGAGCGTGCGGACCTTTCGACCGGACGCCGTGAAGATCGCGATCTCGACGTCGAGCGGCCGCGACTGGTTGTGCTGGAACGTGAAGTCGGTCTCGCGCGCCATCGGGTTGGGATAGTTGACGACGTTGGCCACGACGAGCTCGGACTCGCCTCCCTCGGTGATCATGAACGTCGCCGTCGCGACGCGCGCGTTGTTGTAGATGTCCCACGCCCGCACTTTCACCGTGTGCTCGCCGGGCTCCAGATCGATCAGCGTGCGCTCGGCGGTGCCGACGCGGTAGTCGGTCAGTCCGGTCTGATAGAAGTCGGTCAGATCGATCGCGTTCGGGCTGCCGTCGATCCATGCCTCGATGCGGTGGCCGAGGCTCGAGCCGCTGGAGTTGATGCCGCTCGTGTCGCTGAGATCGACGATGAGCAACGGCTGCGGCGTCACGACGTCGCCGGATCGGAACGAGCGATCGTCGAGGAAGATCGCGAGCTCGGGTCCGAGCGTGTCGGTGACGTCGGCGGTATCGGAGCCGAAGACGCGCACGCGGCGCGAGCTGCCGACCGCGTCGGTCGCGGCGCTGTAGGCGTAGGCGTGCAGTCGTGCGGAGCTCGAGTCGTAGGCGATGTCCTTCGGCACGCGGAAGGTCGCGCGGAAGCGGCCGTTGACGACCTGCGCGGGGCCTCGGAAGAGGCGGCCGCCCGGCGTCTCCCAGTTGAGCTCGCGCCCGCACTCCGATGCGGTCGAGCGACGGTCGGCATCGTAAAGCGAGACGATCACGGTGCCGTTGAAATCCTCGAGGATGCGGCCGTCGGGATCGGTGACCGTGCCGCTGACGTTGACGACCGAGAGCGCTCCGACGGTGACCGAGTCGGTCGCGAGCGCGCGGCCGTTGACCGAGTCGATCGAGACGATGTTCTCCGGCAGGTTCAGGCGCATCGACGGGTCGCCGAAGATGTGGTACTTCTCGTCGTTGCGCTCGTCGCCTCCGCCACCGGTCACCTTCGTCGCCATGAACGCCGCTCCGATCGTCGGGTAGCGCTTCGTCTGTTCGTCGCGGGCGAACTGCTCCTGGAAGTAGGCGTTGATCATCGACTCGTTCTGGAAGATGAACGAGGCGCGCGAGGAGCTGATGACAGCGACCGCACCGCCGGTCGGATGCAGGAAGAACATCTCCGCGCCGGAGAGCTGTCCCGGGTCATCGAACAGGCCGAAGTTGCACGTCGCGGCGACGAGGTAGGTCGGCGTCGAGTCGTTCGTCAGACGCGGGATGAATTGATCCTTCTCCAGCAGCAGCTCGTGCGCCCACTGCTTCGGGTTGCCGTGGCCGATCCAGTTGGTGACCACCGCGCCGCGATTGATGAACTGCATGAGGTCCGCGGTCGCGCCCGGCTTGCGGTCGGTCGGCACCTTCTCGGTCGGGTAGGCCGGCAGATAGATCTTGCGCGCCTCGAACCACTGCGGCGAGTAGTAGCGCAACAGCCGCTCGGACTGGCCGACGAAATCCTCTCCCTCACCGCACGGGATGTTGTCGTCGGCGCTGAGCACCGCGGTGTGCCGCCAGGCGCCGAAGTTCTTCGACTGCTCGTAGCGGATGAGCTTGTCGATCGCGAGGTCGGCCTGCTCGACGGACTCGACCGGGAAGCGTCCGGTGATCAGGTCGAGCATCGAGTCGTCGACGGTGATGCGGCCGAAGAAGTCGTCGGTGTTCGTCGAATAGTTCTCGTCGTAGCCGTCGCTGTCGGACTCGCGCTGCATCGTCGGGACGAGCTGCTTCTGCCGGGTGACGATGTTGCGGTAGTCGTAGCTGGCATCGCCGAGCATGATCACGTACTGCGGCCGCACCTCCCACTCCTTGAACGCCTGCCCGAGATAATCGCGCATCGCGGTCGGATCGAGCGTGCCGCCGGAATACTCCGTGAAGATCTCCTCGGTCGTCACGAACGCGGCGCGCAGCGAGCCCGCAGCGTTGCGGTAGTCGACGTACTTCTGCGCGGAGGCGCGCAGGTCCTCGTGCGTGATCACGAGGATGTCCGCGTTGCGCGGCCGTCCGCGCAGGTCGCCGAAGAGCGCCTTGGCGCTGGTGACGACCCGGCGCGCGGCCGCGCGTTCGGCGATGTAGTAGCGGCGCCCTTCGCGTGCGGGACGCAGGACGTCGTGAAAGACGAACACGCCCATCTCGCCGGTCGGCCGGCGCTCGAGCTGCACCGGGTTGAGCGGGTCGGTGATGTCGAGTCCGATGATGTCGTCGCCGCTGAAGCCGGTCACCTTGTAGCGAGCGTTGCCGGTGCCCGACGGTGCATCGAAGGTGATCGCGTTGCTCTCGGCGACGAGCCGGCGGCCATAGTGGATCTCGAAGTAGTCGAGGAAGCCCGAGGCGGCGACGCGGTTCGTGAACTCGATCTCCAGCGAGCTGCGTCCGTCGGCAGGAACGCTCTGCGCGTTCGGAAGCATGTAGAGCTTCGTCGCCGCGATCGAGCGGTGATACGTCGGCATCGAGCTGATCTGGGTCTCGCCGAGAAGCTGGTCGCCCTGCCAGAACGTGAACGTGCCGACGCCGCGCACGGTCGTGCCGCCGATGCTCGCGTCGCGTCCCGCGTTCGCAACGCGGATGCGCCATGCGATCGGCGCCGAGCGCTCGAGCCCGGCGAGGCTCGTCACGAACGGCCGGCGATCGCTCGCGCGGTCACGAGGATCGACGATGAACTCGGTGCCGTACCAGTCACGCCCCGATCCGCCGCCGACGCGTCGCACGTCGATCGCGTTGACCTTCTCCTCGTCGAAGAACACGCGAGCGTACCCGTACGTCGGCTCGACGTCGAATCCGGCCGGACCCGAGTTCGTCTCGAACGAGCGCGTCGTCTCGCCGTCGACGGCGACGATGTAGCTCTGGGTGAAGCTGAAGGGACTGATGCGGTGTGTCGGGATCGTATCCCACGCGCGGTACTCCCAGCGGCTCGGCGAGCTCGCGTAGAACAGCACGCGCGTCGCGCGGCCGGAGCCGTCGCGCTCGACGACCGCGGGCACCTGGTGCATCCGGTTGCTGTCGATCTTCGAGCGATCCTCGGGAAGTCCCCCGGGTCGCGCGCCGTAGATCGCGATCCGCGACGCGTCGACGCTCGACAGGTCGATCCCCGCTCGCTGAAAATCCTCGGCGCTCAATGCGTACAGACCATCCTCCTTGACGTCGACGCGCATCAGTGCACGCGCGGCCGAGATCGCCGAGCGACGCATCAGCCCGCGGGGCGCCTGTGTGAGGGTCCACGCGGTCGCGGTCGAGCCGTTGACGAACGCGCTGCGCGAGAGATCGCTCAACGCGACGCTGCGGTCTCGGCGTGCCGACGACGGGAAGCGCAGGCGAATCGTCGCGCTGCGGAGCAGTCGGGTCGTGCCCGATGCCGCATCGAAGAGCGCCGGGTTGAGCACGACGAGTCCGGCATGCACGTCGCGCGCGATGCCGGCGTAGCGTAGCTCGGCGGTCGCGCTCTGCGGGGCGGCCCGCGAGTAGAGCGCCGCATCGGCGATGAAGCGCTCGTGCGGCACGTCGTCGGCGTCGCGCTCGAGCACCGGCACCGGCGCGATGCGCGCGGCTACCGGCGCCGCGTAGTCGAGCGACACGACCTCGATCGAGGTCCCCGACGGATACGGCAGCGCGACCGGCACCCGCAGCTCGAGCCGCAACGGCTCGCCGGGAGAGCGCAGGTTCGTCACGATCGCGCCGTCGATGCTCGGAAGGATCTCACCCGTCGACAGTGTCGACGTCGTCACGATCGGCGTGATCGACAGGATGAGCTCCTGCTGGTCGGAGCGCAGAACTCGAAGTCCTCCCTCCTGCTGCGCGAGCGCACCGAAGGGAGCGCCGAGGAGCATCGCGAGAAGAACGACCGTGAGTCGGGGCGAAATGGAGGCTTTCGTAGACGTCATCACATCGGAGACGATTGAGCGCTGGATGTCATGTCGGTGCGGAGCGCACCGGGGTGAGGCGCCGCAAGTATCACCGCGGGCGCCGCTATGAGTCAAGGGTAATAGGCGGCAGTGGGCATCGGGCCGTGATCGCGCACGGCAACGCTGCCGTGTGCGCTCACGATCATGCGCCGGCCGCGGCGCTCTTCGCGCGCAGGGCCTCGATCACGCAGGGCGGTACGAAGTCCGCGACGTCGGCATCGTAACGGGCGAGCTCGCGGATGATCGAGGAGCTCAGAAACGTGTACTTCTCGTGCGGCATCATGAAGATGGTGCTGACCGACTCGCGCATCCGCCGGTTCATGAGCGCCATCTGCATCTCGTACTCGAAGTCGCTCACCGCCCGCAGCCCGCGCACGATCGCCAGCGCGCCCTCGGCCTCCGCGAAGTCGACGATCAGTCCGACGCTCTGCCTGACCTCGACGTTGTCGTACTCGCGAAGCGACTCGCTCACGAGCGCGATGCGCTCGCTGTCGCTGAACATGGGCTGCTTCGACGAGTTGACCGCGACGGCCACGACGACGCGATCGAACATCCGCGCCGTGCGCGCGATGATGTCGATGTGACCGTAGGTGATCGGGTCGAAGGTTCCCGGGTAGATCGCGATCCGAGCCATGGCGTGATCCGGCGATGTGCTGGTTTGAGTCTGCCGCGCGAAGATACCGACCTCACCGCGGTTCCGTCGCTCCGGCGTCACGATCGACGCCGAAGATCGTCACGTCCGTGTCGCCGAATCCGCGCGTCGCGACGATCGCCGCGCCCGGCGCCGAGCGCGGCCTCATCGCCGATGAGTGCTCTAGGAGAAAGAGTCCCGACCCGCGCAGAAGGCCACGCGTGAAGACCTCCTGCACGAGCCGGTCGAACACCGTCGCGGCGTACGGAGGATCGGCAACGATCAGGTCGTACGACGCCTCGACGGTCGAGACGAACTTCACGGCATCGCCGGCGACGACCGACGCGCGTTCGGCGATGCCGAGCTCGCGCAGGTTCTCCTCGATCAGCCGTGCCGTCCGGCGATCTCCCTCGACGAACGTGCAGCGCGCGGCGCCGCGGCTGATCGCCTCGATGCCGAGCGCACCGGTTCCGGCGAAGAGGTCGAGCACCTCGATTCCCTCGAAGTCCAGGCGCGACCCGAGCATGCTGAAGACCGACTCGCGCACGCGGTCGGTCGTTGGGCGCAGGCCGGGCCGCTCGTGGCTCTTGAGGCGACGTCCTCTGAGGTCGCCGGCGATGATGCGGAGGGACATCCCCAATGATATCACTTACGCGCGGTGCGAAGGAAGGGGCGGATCTTCGCGAGCTTCTTCTCGCCGATCCCCTTGACCTCCATCAGATCTTCCGCGCGCCGGAACGGGATGTGGCGCCGACGCTCGATGATCGCCTCTGCCGTCTTCGCGCCGATGCCCGGAAGCGTCTCGAGCTGTTCGCGCGTCGCGCTGTTGAGGTCGATCGACGACGGCGCCGGAGTCGACGCGCGCGTCGATGCCGTCGATCCCTTCGGCTCCGGCGCCGCAGCGTTCTCGGCGAGCACGGTCTGCAACGACGGCAGCGAGTCAGCCGCGATGGTCTGGCGTGGACGCATCGTCGTGCCTCCCTCGCGCACGGCCAGGATCGAGTCGTGGCGACTCTGCAGGCGGAGCAGCTCGAGCCGCTCGCGCTCGGGGAAGCGATCGTCGAAAAAGGTGACGTAGAGGAAGCCGAACAGGGCGGTGAACGCGACGAACAGCGCGATCGTGACGTCGCCGCGCGTCAGTCCCAGCGCGGTCTCGAGCTTCGAGCGAATGGACATGGTGGTGCCTCCGTGCGGGCACACCTGCCGCGTCGCATTGCTGGCGGCGGCGGTGTGCGGTGGTCGACTGGCCGGCGGAGGCCTGACGCGCGAAGATAGCACCGCGACGTCCCGGGGACGCTCGGATCGCGGTCGAACAAAATGTTGTTTTGCGCTCGCGTGCGGGCCGCGGTATCTTGGGTGTCCCCGTGCCTCGTGCCCGCGTAGCTCAATCGGTAGAGCAGCTGATTTGTAATCAGCAGGTTGCAGGTTCAATTCCTGTCGCGGGCCCTTTTCCCTCCCACCCTCGATCACCTTCCGCGATTGACACTCGGCCTCATATCGACCGTCGCGGCGTGTTGCCTGGACGTAAACCGCCGATCGTTTTGATGGCGTCCGCGAAGTGCTAAATTCGCCGCATCCCTAACGGGCTCCCCACACGCCCGGTTGATTCGCTCCTGACCGCCCTCTCCACGCAGCGGTCACTTTGCCCTCCGACGACGTCGCGCACCAACCGAGACTCCGCATGCGGAAGAAGATCCTCTTCATCGGCGGATCGATCAACCAGACATCGCAGATGCACCAGATCGCGATGCACCTCCCCGAGCACGACCTCGCCTTCACCCCGTACTACGCCGACGGCATCGTCGACTGGTGGCGCCACCATGGCCTGCTCGAATTCACCATCCTCGGCGAGAAGCTCGCGCGGCGCTCACTGGCCTATCTGCAGACGCACGACCTGACGATCGACTACGGTGGCGCGCGCGGCGGCTACGACCTGGTGCTCACCTGCGCCGACCTGATCATCCCGCGCAACGTCCGCGACACGCCGATCATCCTCGTGCAGGAGGGCATGACCGATCCGGAGGACTGGGTGTACCATCTCGTCCGCACGCTGCGTCTGCCTCGCTACCTGGCGAGCACGTCGATGATTGGGATGAGTCATCGCTACGACCGCTTCTGCGTCGCGAGCGAGGGCTATCGCGAGATGTTCATCGCCAAGGGCGTCAATCCGGAGCGGATCGTCGTCACGGGCATTCCGAACTTCGACGACTGCGCCCGGTTCCTCGACAACGACTTCCCCCACCGCGGCTACGTCCTTGCCTGCACGAGCGATTCGCGGGAGACGTTCAAGTACGAGAACCGGCGAGCGTTCATCGAGCGGTGCGTTGTGATCGCCGCCGGGCGCCCGCTGTTCTTCAAGCTGCATCCCAACGAGAACGTCGCTCGGGCAGAGCGCGAGATCCGGTGCTGGGCGCCCGAGGCGCGCGTCTTCTGCAGCGGCAACACCGACCACATGATCGCCAACTGCGAGATCCTCGTCACGCTGTGGTCGACGGTGGTGTACGTCGGCATCGCTCTCGGCAAGGAGGTGTACTCCGGATTCGACCTCGACCTCCTTCGCCGTCTGGCGCCGATTCAGAATGGCGGCGACTCCGCCCGGCGCATTGCCGCGGTCTGTCGGCGCCTGCTCGGCCAGACCTCCGCCTCCTCCGCACCCGTTCACGTTTCGCCTCGCGGCATCTGAGCAGCGCATCCGCATTCGAACTTCATACCCAGCCAGGTTCGGGACATGAACATCGTCGTCGTCATTCAGGCACGGACCGGGAGCACACGGCTGCCGGGAAAGGTGCTGCTGCCGCTGGCCGGAGCGCCGCTGCTCCAGCGCATGATCGAGCGCGTGCGCGCGGCATCGACCCTGTTCGAGCTCGTCGTCGCCACGACCATCGCGAGCGCCGACGACCCGATCGTCGAGCTGTGCCGCGCGATCGGCGCGCGCGTCTACCGCGGCCATCCGCTCGATCTGCTCGACCGTCACTACCAGGTCGGACTGCTCCACCATGCAGACGCCGTCGTGAAGATTCCGTCCGACTGTCCGCTGATCGATCCGGCCGTCATCGATCTGGTCCTCGGCGAGCTCATCGATCGGCAGGGATCGGTCGACTACGTGAGCAACCTCCATCCGGCGACCTGGCCCGACGGGCAGGATGTCGAGGCGATGACGCTCGCGGCGCTGGACACCGCCTGGCGCGAGGCGCGGCGACCGATGGAGCGCGAGCACACGACGCCGTTCCTATGGGAGCGGCCCGAGCGCTTTCGCATCGCCAACGCCACGATGCCCTCCGGCGAGAACCTCGCGATGTCGCACCGCTGGACGGTCGACTTTCCGGAGGACTATCAGTTCGTCGCGGCCATCTTCGACGCGCTCCACACCTCGGGGATGGTGTTCTCGGTCGACGACATCCTCTCGCTGGTACGCGCGCGACCCGACATCGCCGCGCTCAACGCGCACCATGCAGGCGTCAACTGGTACCGGCATCATCTCGACGAGCTTCGGACGATCGACGCGACGATGACCCGGCAGCCGGCGAGCACGAGGGGATCACGATGACGACCGACCATGCGGCACTGCACGAGCGTGCAATGCGAGTTCGCGAGCACATCGTCCGGATGGCGACCGACGGCGGGTGTTTCATTGGCGCGTCGCTCTCGTGCGCCGACCTCCTCGTCCACCTCTATAGCAGCGTGCTCGAGCTGACGCCCGCGCGGCTGGAGGATCGCGACCGTGACTACCTCTTCCTCTCGAAGGGCCACGACGTCCCGGCGCTCTATGGCGTGCTCGCCGAGCTGGGCTACATCGCTCCAGAGCGGCTCGCGCGCCACCTGAAGACCGACGACCACATCTACTGGCATCCGAACGCCGCGGTACCGGGCGTCGAGTTCCACAGCGGCTCGCTCGGGCACCTGCTGTCGGTGGCCATCGGCGTCGCGCTGGACATACGGATCGACCGCTGCGCCAATCGCGTTTTCGTCATGCTCGGCGACGGCGAGCTCGACGAGGGCTCGATCTGGGAGGGGTTGCTCGTCGCCGGCGTGCAGCGGCTGGACAACCTCTGCGTCATCGTCGACCGCAACGGCTTCCAGGCGAACATCGAGACCGAGGCGCTCGTTCCGCTCGAGCCGCTGGAGGCGAAGTTCGAGGCCTTTGGCTGCGCAGTCACGCGCATCGACGGTCACTCCTTCGACGCGATGGACGAGGCGTTTGCGCGTCTTCCGTTCGAGCCCGGCCGCGTCTCGGTCGTCATCGCCGACACCGTGCGCGGCCGAGGCTGTCCGAGCATCGAGCGGCGCGCCGACCGGTGGTTCGTCAATCTCACCGCAGCCGAGGTCGACGGGCTGCTCGCCGTGCAGCTCGGCGAGCGAGCCGCCGCGTTGACGTCGGAGCCGCTGATCGTTCGCTGAGGTGCTGACCATGACCTACGAATCGGTCCTCGAGGAGATCGCCCGCGAGCGCTCGGACATCGTCGTGATGACCGCTGAGAACCGCGCGGCGATCCGGACGCTCCCGGCGGCGTTGGGCGAGCGCTTCATCGACGTCGGCATCTGCGAGCAGACGATGATCGGCGCGGCGGCCGGGCTTGCCCTGCGAGGACGCCGGCCGGTCGTGCACGCGCTCTCGGCGTTCCTCACGATGCGGGCGTTCGAGTTCATCCGGACGGACATCGGCATCGCGGGCCTGCCCGTGACGCTCGTCGGGGGTGTTCCCGGCGTGCTCTCGGAGGCCAACGGCCCGACGCACCAGGCGATCGAGGACGTCGCGCTGATGCGGGGGATTCCGGGGATGGGAGTCTTCTGTCCGGCCGACGCCGATGAGCTCGCCGCGGGCATGCGGGCGATCCTCGAGAGCGCGCGTCCATACTACGTCCGCCACAATCCGACGCCGTCGGTCGTCGCGCACACGACGGCCTTCGAGCCGGGACGGGCCGAGACATTCGGAGCGGGCACGGACGTCGGCATTCTGTGCTACGGCTTCCTCTTTGGAGAGGCCATCGGCGCGCGCGACCTGCTCGAGGCGAGAGGCATCAGCACGCGCGTCGTCGACCTCCGCACGCTCGTTCCGATCGACGACGCGTCGCTCGAGCGAACCGTCGAGGAGTGCTCGCTCGTCGTCACGCTCGAGGATCACTTCCTCGTCGGCGGCCTCTACTCCATCCTCGCCGAATGGCTCCTGGCCCGTCGCCGCACCGCCGACGTTCTCCCGATCGGATTCGACCGGCGCTGGTTCCGTCCGGCGCTGCTGCACGACGTGCTCGCGTTCGAGCGACTCGACGCCGAGGGGATCGCGGCTCGCATCGAGGAGCGACTCGCCGGCAGCGCCCGCTCTTTCACGGCAGCGCCCGAACCGTCGAGCGCAATGCACACGAACTGAGCGCATCGAGCACCGGCCGAGCGCATCACGCAACAACGGAGCGCATCACGATGGCGAACACCGTCAGCTTCAATGCCGCACTGCCCGACATTACCGAGTCCGATGCGCTCTATGCGCGGGCTCTCGGACTGATCCCGTCGGTGACGCAGACCCTGGCGAAGGGTCCCGGCCAGCACGTGCGCGGCGTCGCGCCGAAATACCTCGCGCGCGGCCGCGGCTCGCACGTCTGGGACGTCGACGGCAACGAGTATCTCGACTACACCATGGCCGTCGGTCCATTGTCGCTCGGATACTGCAACGACGCGGTCGACGAGGCGATCCGGCGGCAGCTCGATGACGGCATCACGTTCTCGCTCATGCACCCGCTCGAGGTCGAGGTCGCCGAGCTCGTCCGCGAGGTCGTGCCCGGCGTCGAGGGGGTGCGCTTCTCGAAGACCGGCTGCGACGTCACGTCCGCTGCGGTGCGCCTTGCGCGTGCCTTCACCGGCCGCGAGACGGTCGTCTGCTGCGGCTATCACGGATGGCACGACTGGTATATCGGCGTGACCGACCGCAACCTGGGCGTTCCGGCGGCGACGCGCGAGCTGACGTTCACGTTCGACTTCAACGACTTCGAGTCCGTGCTCGCGGCGGTCGACGACGACACCGCGTGCATCATCATGGAGCCGTTCGTCTTCGAGGAGCCGCGCGACGGCTTCCTTCAACGCGTCCGTGCGCTCTGCGACGAGCGCGGCATCGTTCTGATCTTCGACGAGATGTGGACGGGCTTCCGCGTCGCGATCGGCGGCGCGCAGGAGTACTTCGGCGTGCGCGCTGATCTCGTCTGCTATTCGAAGGCGGTGGCCAACGGGATGCCGCTGTCGATCCTCGCCGGCCGCCGGGCGATCATGGACCTGCTCGAGCGCGATGTCTTTTTCTACACGACGTTCGGAGGCGAGGCGCTTTCGCTTGCGGCGGCGCGGGCGACGATCCATGAGCTGCGAGCGCACAACGTCCCGGCGCATCTCGCGCGCATCGGAGCGAGGCTGCGTGAAGGATACAACGGCATCGCCCGGCGCCTCGGCATGGACTATACGCGATGCACCGGCTTCGACTGCAGGACGATCGTCACGTTCGACGCCGCGGCCGGCAATCCGCTCGCGCTGAAGTCCGTCGTGCAGCA
>Ga0247822_10001838_pt1 | contig 13243 bp, 9 predicted proteins | sample 13C_Cellulose_Da_FD_192423 | JGI IMG/M metagenome (GOLD analysis project Ga0247822, IMG submission 192423) | Soil microbial communities from agricultural site in Penn Yan, New York, United States - 13C_Cellulose_Day30 | ecosystem: Environmental > Terrestrial > Soil > Agricultural land | place...
GGATATGGTTCCCTCGATTCGCAAGACCGCCGATCTGGTGCAAGAAATTGCTGCTGCGTCGACCGAGCAGACTGCAGGTGTTAACCAAATTAACGCTGCTATCGGCCAAGTGAGCCAGACCATGCAGCAGAATGCGGCTGCGGCAGAAGAATTGAGTTCGACATCAGAAGAACTCAGCTCGCAAGCAATGCGTTTACAAGATGCGGTGAGTTATTTCACTTTATCCAATCAGGATTCGCGCACTGCATTTACGCGTGTAACCAAATCGGCCCCGCCTACCAATCCACGTAAGGGAAGCGAGAAAAAATCCGACAAAAAATCATTCAGTGATGACGAACTGGATAAAGATTTTGTTCGTTATTCTTAGTGAGCCACGTTATGACAATGGAATCGGCAACGCCTATCCCGTCGGATAAAGAGTTTCAATTGTTTCAACAATTGATACAGGACAAGTTGGGTATTTTTTTACCCGAGCAGAAAAAAGCATTGTTAAGCAATCGTTTATGGAAGCGCTTGCAAGCTTGCAGGGTAAATGGTTTTGGCGATTACTATCGCCTTATCCAAAGCCCGCAGGGGAAAGCAGAGTTAAGTGTTGCGCTGGAATTAATTACCACCAACGAAACCTATTTTTTTCGCGAGCAGAAGCATTTTGATTTTATGGAGGAAGAAATCCTTCCCAAGCTGCGACCGGGAGGTAACTTCCGGGTGTGGAGTGCGGCATCTTCCACCGGTGAGGAACCCTACAGTATTGCAATGGTGTTAAAAGACCGTTGCCCTTGCGAGTGGGAATTGCTCTGTTCCGATGTAAACCGCACCGTAGTTGAGCAGGCCAAGATTGGTATTTATCCCGATATGCGCGTTAAAAATATTCCACAGGAATATTTGCGCCGGTTTTGCCGGAAGGGCGTTGGGCCGCAGCAGGGTAATGTGCGGGTGATTTCGGATTTGCGCCAAGTGGTGCAATTTTTTACCTTGAATTTGCACGAAGAGTTTCCCGATATTGGTAAATTTGATTTGGTGTTTTTGCGCAATGTGTTGATTTATTTTGAGAATGAAAACAAGGTAAAAATTTTGAATAGAATTGCAGAAAAGTTAACTCCCGGTGGCCTGTTATTTGTCGGCCACTCAGAAAGCTTGCATGGACTTAGTACCCGTTTTGTGCCAGTGAGGCCCGCTATTTATCGTTTAGCAGGTCGGTGATTTTATGGCCGTAGTGCCGCTCATTAAACCACTCCACAGCATTCATCCCGGCGAGTGGTATTTTGGCTCGGGCTACGAACGGCTCCACACTGTGTTGGGCTCTTGCGTTGCTATGACAGCATGGCACCCAACGTTGAAAGTGGGTGGTATGTGCCATTATCTATTGGCGAATGAACCCACGCACAAACATCCTGATTCCCGCAGTAGTGATTGTCGTTATGCGATCCATGCCTTGGCGGAAATGAAAAAAGCCATGCAAGCCTTTGCTAACATTGGGGAATATCATATCGGGATTTTCGGTGGCGGCGACATGTTTGCCTACAGCGCGCCCACCTCTATCGGGCACGATAATATTGCGTTTGCGCGTCAATGGTTACATCGCGAAAAACTACAGCCGACCCAAACGGATGTTGGCGGAAGAATCTCGCGCTCGCTGATGTTGGTGATGTCCACCGGCGAGATTCAGTTAAAACTTTATCAAATGAATCAGTCTTGAATAATTGAAATAATAGAGTGATCGACAATACTTGGTTACTACCGGGTCGGTGCCAGCGTCGCACCGGTGAATTGATCGACAGATAAATGCGCTGAAAAGTTGGGAAATTATGACAATTAATGTGTTGGTAGTGGATGACTCAGCCGTGGTGCGCCAGGTGCTTAGTGCCGTGCTCAATGAGGCACCCGACATTAATGTCTACGCCACTGCGTCCGATCCTATTTTTGCCCAGCAGCAAATGCAGAAAAAATGGCCTGATGTCATTTTGCTGGATATCGAAATGCCACGCATGGATGGCCTTACATTCCTGCGCCATTTAATGCATGAAAAACCCACCCCCGTCATTATCTGCTCGTCACTGGCAGAAAAAGGCGCCGAGCTAACCTTGCAAGCGCTATCGGCGGGTGCGATTGATGTCATCACCAAACCACAGCTGGGCGTAAAAGATTTTTTGCTTGAGGCAAAACATTTGATCTGGCAAACCGTGCGCGGTGCAGCAGGTGCCCATGTCTCGCGCCGCGGAAATGCGGGCGAAGCGAAAAAAGCCGTCGCACCGGTAATGCCTGCGATAGATTTAGTGAGCATGACCGCTACTACCGATACGATTATTGTGATTGGTACTTCCACCGGTGGCACGCAAGCATTGGAAGAAATTCTCAGTAAAATCCCGCGCACGTGTCCCGGCATTGCCGTGGTGCAACATATGCCGGAAAAATTCACCGCCGCGTTTGCGAAACGTTTGGACGGTTTGTGTGAAGTCGATGTGAAAGAAGCGGAGAGCGGTGATCGGTTGATTCCGGGGCGTGTGCTGATTGCACCTGGCGGCCATCATCTGGAAGTGCAGCGCTCGGGCGCACAATATATTGCAAAGGTATTTCGCGGTCCCAGTGTGAATCGCCATTGTCCGTCGGTTGATGTATTGTTTCGTTCTGCTGCACGCGCAGCTGGGCGAAATGCGATGGGAATTATCATGACGGGTATGGGTGATGATGGTGCGCGGGGCTTATTAGAGATGCGTCAGGTTGGTTGCAGAACTATCGCGCAGGATGAACAATCCTGCGTCGTATTTGGTATGCCCAAAGAAGCTATTAGTCTTGGTGCAGCAAAAGAAGTTATGCCCCTGTCCCAAATTCCTGCGGTCCTGGGGGGCAAGGCATGAAGTCGGTGATTTCCGAATTGAGTGTGCTGGTCACTGATGACAGTTTGACCCAGCGCCAGTATGCCAAAGAATTGTGCAACGATTTAGGTGTTAAGGATCTCCACGATGCCGCCAATGGTGTCGATGCGTTAAGTGTGTTGGAGGCTCGTCCTGTTGATGTGGTATTGATCGATCTCGAAATGCCGATCATGGACGGTGTTGAATTAATCCGTTCAATCGCGCAGAAAAAAATTGCCAGCAGCGTCATTATCCTCAGTGCAAAAGATCCCATTTTAATTGCCAGTGTGGGCACCATGGCGGAAGCCGATGGTTTACATGTGCTGGGTACTTTTCAAAAACCGTTATTGCCGGATGCACTTGAGTGCAGTTTTTTGCGCTTCATCCACGATGCAAAACAGCAGGCACAAGAACCCAAACCCGCTCCGGAAAATGAAGTCACTGCAGTGGAATTAGGTGAAGCGCTTGCTAATGGTGAGTTGAGTTTAGCCTATCAGCCCAAGCTCACTGTGCATGGCTTGATGCTTAAAGGTGTTGAAGCTCTGGCGCGTTGGCGCCATCCGCAGAAGGGCATGATTTCTCCCGGTGTATTTATTCCCTTGGCCGAGCGTCACGGCATGATTGATATGCTGACTCGTCATCTGCTAAATGTTGCGTTCCAGCATAAAAAGAATTGGCAGAATTACGGTTTGCGTTTCAATCTCGCGTTTAATTTATCGCCTTTGTCACTGGCCGATTCCGATATGGTGGACTGGCTGTGCAAATTGACAGAAGACTATGGCATAGCGCCATCGGAAATCACTTTTGAAATTACTGAAAATGCATTATTGGGTGAACTTGCCAGTGCGATTCGCACGCTCGCGCGTTTGCGGTTAAAAGGGTTCCATATTTCGATTGATGACTACGGCACCGGCTTTGCGAACGCACAACAATTGTCACGCGTGCCTGCGACTGAATTAAAAATTGATCGCTCCTTAGTGCATCGTTCTGCTGCGCGTCCGCAGCAGCATACTATTCTGGCGAGCACTGTCGACCTTGCTAAAAATTTAAATCTCACTACCGTTGCTGAAGGCGTTGAGACGGCGGAAGACTATAAAATCATTTTTGATTTGGGCGTGGATTTGGTGCAGGGGTATTATTTTTCCAAACCCTTGTTCCCCGATGATTTGCTCGCCTTTATCAAGACGGGTTTAAATCAAGTCCGTAAACAAAACGAAATTAAATAAAAAAATCCCGGCACTGGCCGGGATTTTTTTGCACAAGAGTTTTCTGCTTTCGGTTTATGTCACGCAGGGCGAATAGTTTTCCAGGGGCCGGTAATGGCAAGGGTTAATCCCGGTTGTTGGATATTCGCAAACAGGGTAGTGCCATCCGGCGAAAAACAGGCGCCGCAAAATTCGCTTCTGTCTTTGTGGGCATTCATCGCCAGCGTATAAATTTTTCCTTCTGGTGTCAGGCCGCGCAAATAATTAGTGTTGTCTTTCGCTTCTGAGTAGCTGTCTTCACACACAATTAAATCGCCCCAAGGTGCGATGGTGAGATTGTCGCAACCTTCTAAATAAGTGCGATCCTGGCTTTCGTAAACCAACGCAATTTTGCCGGGCGCTTCGCGTTCGCGCGGTGTGCCTTCGTAAGGGCTGGGTTGGTAGCGCCAGATTTGTCCTAAGCCTTTGTTGCCGCCTGTGGTCGCAGTAAAAAATACTTCGCGCTGGCGAGTGGCAGCGCGCATAGCAAACGCCAATCCTTCACAGCGAGCAAAAATAGCTGCCCCTTTTGCATGTCCGCGTTCAGCGAGATCGGCAGCGGGGGCGGTGACATTATCCAAATCAATCCAATCACACAAAAACTCTTGTTCGATGGTGACTGCGCGTTTGCCTGGATCAGTGTCGTTGAGCCAGTTGCGGGTGTTCGCGCCTGGCCAATCGCGAATTACCAATGCCTGCAAGCTACCACCTTTTTGTAACTCACCCGGCGTGGCTGGAATGAAACGGTAGAAGAGGGCATTTTTTGCATCCTCTGTTTGGTAAACGATACCGGTGGTTGCATCGACCGCGCAGGCTTCGTGGGCAAATCGTCCCATGGCGTGGAGGGGTACGGCAGTAACCAGCTCGGTTGCTGTTGATGGAACTTCAAACACAAATCCGTGATCTCGGCCAAACCCCTGGTCGATGCCGTAGGTTGTCTCCTCGCACGTCAACCATGAACCCCAAGGCGTTGCCCCGCCAGAACAATTGCGTGAGGTGCCGGTCAGGCTCAAGTGGCTGCGCTCGATCTTGCCCGTGCTTTGGTTGTAGAGCAGGGTGGTAGTGCCGCCATTGGCAGGCAGGCCTTTGCGATAAAAGTCGAAGGCTTTGTCGCCGACAAATTCCCGCGCCCGTTTTTTATTGCCGCCGAACGCATCTATGTCATTCCAGGATGAGCTCAGCTCGTGGTTGCGCACTAACAGTGTTCGCGCGGCATTAGTTGGATCGGGAAAGGCGGCCATGCCGTCGGGAGCGCCTGGCATAACCAAACCGTCACTCATCGGATCACCGGTTCGTGCGATGATCTGATAGCGAAATCCCGCCGGCAAATCGATGATCTTGCGTGGATCTTTTACTAAGGGGCCGTATTTATCGATGCCCTGGCGCGGGTCGAGTGCGTAAGCCTCTGCTTGGGCTGGCAAGTGGCGAAAAGCAGTCAGCGCTAAGGCCGCAGCTCCGGCGTTCTGTAAAAAGTGACGGCGGGTGATGCTCATGAAAAATCCTATACACGCGATAGATGGTGCGCCAAAACAGCGGCATGATCGGTTATTCATCCCCGATACAGGCTCGCAGCCTCAGCATAAGCTCCACTATAGTTGGCAGTGGTCAAACCATCATTTTGTTTAGGCCCAATTACTTAAGGTCGATTATTTAGGGGCAAGGTTATACTAAATAACTGCCGCAATGAGCCGTGCTGATTGCGGGATTGCCAGACAACCCGTTACCCAATATGTATTGAATCTCAGAGTGTGAAGTAATGAAAAATGTTCCACCGGTATTGCAGGCTGTTCATCACGTAGCCTTGATTTGTGCGGATTACGAGCAATCCAAACATTTTTATACCCAAATTCTGGGGCTGCAAGTGATCGCTGAACATTACCGTGCAGAGCGCGCATCCTGGAAATTGGATTTGGCATTACCGGACGGTACCCAGTTAGAATTGTTTTCGTTCCCCAACCCGCCGGCGCGCCCTTCACGCCCCGAAGCCTGCGGATTGCGCCATTTGGCTTTTGTGGTAAGTGATATTGATGCTTACGTCGCCTGGTTAAATAGCAACGGCGTTGCGGTAGAACCTATTCGTGTTGACGAATATACGTTGAAACGTTTTACCTTTTTTCAGGACCCGGACGGTTTGCCCTTGGAATTGTATGAATTAAGCTTGGCCAAATGAATTAATGTAGCGGTATGAATTACTGATAGGATTTTTCATAAACATTATCTGAGCGAGAGTAGAAAGTGCTGAAAAAATGGATGCGCGTGAAATGGTTCGGAAGTTTGCTTTTTATCGGCGCTGCTGTAATCAGTACTCATAGTCACGCACGCGAGTTGGTCATTGCTTTTGAAAATACGCTGCAAGCATCAACCTCTTTGGATGCAATGGCGCGCTCGCAAATGTTGGTACGCAATCTGGCGACCGCGGGTGTACCCCAAGCGATGTTTTTGATCAAGACCAAAGGTATTGATCAAAAGGATAAAGCGCGCATAGGGCTCTACAGCGATAAAGGCCATTTATTAGTCAATGCCGGTCACGACCATAGCTTGGTAAGTAAAAGCGATCTTTATGTATATGAAATCGGCATCCTGAAAGCTAACCGGATTTTAGAGAGTTACGCGGGTTACAAACAGCATGTGCATTTTTCTTATTTGCATGAAGCGGGCGATGTAAATCTCCAGCGCGGGCTTGCGGAGTTTTTGCATGAGCGGGGTTATCTCCCGGTGTTTACCGGTTTTAATTCATGGCGCGGCGCAGACCAATATCTGGATCAGTTGTACCAGAAGAAAATCCGTAGTAATCGCCATGTGGATATGGCGGTGCTTGAAAAAACCTACGTGGAGTTCATTGCGCAATCCTTAACACAGCAGGACGCACAAGCATTTAATCTATTGGGTTATTCACCCAGACAAGTGTTGGTGCTGCAGGAAAATGATTTGGCGGCCTATTTTATCGTTGCCTTGGTTGATCGTTTAGTTGAGCAAGGCTGGACCATTATCGCAGCCGAGCGTGCGCAGGATGATCCTGTTGCCAATCCCATTCATGCCAATGGGTGGGGCGCGAACGGTTATTTAAATTCGATAACGCGCCTGCGCGATGAGCCAGTAGCTTATCCGCGTGTGCTGGGTGAACGCAAAGCGTTGATCGATAGTTTTTTGCAGACGCGGATTCCGGGTTTGCTTGAATAGTTAATGTGATTTTCTATTTGTTTAATATCAATAGTTTAATATCCATTGTTTAATGTTTTTTAATTAAGGACTGTGAGCACAGTATGTTGAAAACAGGCGCAAAAATAGTAGTGTTGTGTACAGTTGGCCTCATGGCATCCGTGGCTATGGCACAGCAAAAATCGGTCATTTTCAAAAATGGTTTTGAAACTGATGCGGATAACAAAAAGTGGGCATTCCTATATGGTGCCAAAGTGGTCAGTGAGCAGGCGCGTAACGGTACTGGCGCACTGCTAATTGAGCAGGGTGAGGCATCGGTGCGCTCGCGGGTGAATTTGAGCGAGCAGGGCACGCTGGAGTTCTGGATTAAAACGTCATCGCCGGCGACGCAATACAAAATTAATCTGATGGTGGCGCCGACGCAAAACTCCGATACCGGCTGGGTGCAGGTTGGCCAGATCCTCGGCAGCAACGACTCAACCGAGTATCACGCCAAACGTATTTCGATTGATGATCCGGGCAAAAAATTCTTGCGTCTGGATTTTGAAGTCACCAACGGTCAGGTGTGGGTTGATGATGTCAGCGTAGAAAAAATCCTGCTGGATACCGCGCTGCAAAAAAACCAGGAGAAAGTAATTGCCGAAGTATTGGGCAAACTGCGCGATGATAAAAATTATCAGGTGCAGGCTGATGCGCTGCGTACGCTTGGTAAAAACTACGCCGCACAAATTGATGTGCAGCGCCAGTATCTGGAATATGCCAACGGTATTTATTCCAGTGTGACCTTGGTGTTGGCGACTTCCGAACGCGGCAAGATGGCGAATCCACTTGGCTACCAAACCTTCAAAGGTATCGTGAGTGATGTGCGCATGGTGGCATCGCCAATCCAGAAAGCGCGTATGGATTCACTGTTGAAACCGTTGGGTGATATAGCTACCGCAACTTTGAATGTGATGACGCAAGGTGCCTATGCTGCTTTTGCCGAACCCTTCAAAACTATAGTTGCAACCACCTTTGATAAAGTGGCTTACGAAAATGCCGGTGTTGATCGCAAAACACGCAAATTTGCTGAAGAAAATGGTTTGAAAACTTTCTCTAAAGCGGAGGGTTTCCTGGGCGAAGTGGAAAAAGAGTTGAGCACCGTTGTTGCCTTGGATAAGGACCTGATTGATATCCAGCGTGAAGTGGATAAGTTCCGCAAAGATCTGGATAAGCATTTGAAAGAATCGTTGATTGCCGGCGGCATGGGACGCGGTCAGCAAAACTACAAACGTGTAATGAGCAAAGACGAACCGGTGCGCAACGAAGCCTTACAGGAGATCAATAACTATTTCACCGTGCAAGCTGAGAGCTACCAAAACTACTCCAGCTCTAACACTGAGTTTGTGCAATTTATGATGAAAGCCACCAGCACTATGGAGGAAACCCAGGTGTTTAAAGAACGCTTTAATCAAATTGCCTCATCGGTGATCACATTTTATGACAAGTTTGATCGTTCAGTAGCCAAGGATCAGAATCCTTTCTCTGATGAAAAAGACCGCGCTTTGTGGGAATCCCATGCAGTGAAAGTGCGTACTTATATTCAGGAATCGAAAGTAGCGTTTACTAAAGCCTATATGTAAATAACTGTGATCTTCTTGTAGGTGCTTAACAATTTGAAAAGCACCTACATTAGAAAGCCATCTGGATTAAAACGACATATTGATTAGATAGGCATCTGCGGATGCCTTTTTTGTTTTTATACCGCGAGTAATTTTACTCTGCAGCTGAGTGGCGCGAGATCTATCAAAAGCGCCATTAACCGGCTATGCTTCGATTGTTAAAAAACAAATAAGACCAATCGACATGTTTGCAAATACTGTGTTGTCCGCTGTTATCGCTCGTTGCCACCGTCATCTGCGGCAGCAGGCTCGTGTACATGACCCACTTTTATCGTGCTTGGCGTGTCTTGTTTTGTTGTTCGTTTGTTTGATTCCCTCTGCTTGGGCCCAAGGCCTTAACAAGCAAAAAATTACTGCATCCTATTTATACAATTTCGCGAAAAATATTGAATGGCCCAACCAGCCGGCCATGACCTCTTTTGATATCGGCGTCTATGGCCCAACCAATCCTGCCTTGATGGCAGAGTTGGCAGTTTTACGCGACAGAATGAAACTGCGCAATCTGCCCATTACCGTTGCGCAAGTAAACCGGATTGAATCCCTCGGCAGCTACCACATGGTGTATGTCGAGCAGGCAAGCGTTAGCACCATCGCCAGTATTTATGATGCATTGGAAGGTAAACCGATTCTGTTGGTTACCGATTCCTACAGCAATAAGCAGCTGGTGATGATCAACCTTGTTACCACTGATAATGATCGCCTTAAATTCGAAGTGAACAAATCCAATATCATCAATCACGGTCTAACGCCCTTACCGGAACTGATTTTAAATGGCGGTACCGAGATTGATGTTGCCAAACTTTACCGCGAGGGCCAGGCATCGCTGGTTGCCTTGCAAAAGCAATTGCGTGGCCGTGAAAAAACATTAAGTGAATTAAGCGCTGCGATCCAAAATCAGGAAGCGTTGAATACACGCTTGCAAGCGGAGATGGCTGAGCTAAACCAAAACATTAAGAAAAGCGATACCTTGATTGCCGAGCAAAAAGTGCTTGTGCAAAATCAGCAGGATCAAATCGAGGCAAGCAAACAAGAGCGCGAGGCTTTATTGCGTGAAGTAGAGCTGCGCACCAAAGAGCTGGATGAACAGCAAGCGCATTTGCGTACCATCTTGCAGGAAATTAATACGCGCGAGAAACGCCTGACCTATTTGAATACCACCATTAAATCGCAAGAAGAGACCATCCTTAAACAGAAAAATGCGATCGTTGATCTGGATGAGTTGGTCGATTCGCAAAAAGTAGCTCTGCGCTATTTGTGGGGCTCGGTATTGTTAGGTGCGTTATTAATTATCACCGTACTGATTGCATACACCATTAAACGCCGCGATAACCAACGCCTCGCCGCCCACAGCCAGGATCTGCAAATCGCCCGTGATCGCCTCGCGATTGCCAAGCGCAAAGCCGAAGATGCCAGCAAAGCGAAAAGCGAATTCCTGTCGTTGATGAGCCATGAATTGCGCACGCCACTGCAAGCAATTATCGGTTATACCGAGGTGGTGATTGAAGAGTTAAAGCTTGCGGACGATGAGCATCATCTTAAAGATTTAAATCGGGTAATCCTCAACAGTGAGCGCTTGTTAAAATTGATTAACAGCGTGCTTGATCTTGCGAAGATCGAATCGGGGCGCATGGATCTGGATTTAACCGAGGTTAAATTATCGAGCCTGGTTGATGAAGCGTTGGGTACTGTTGCGCCTTTGCTTGAAAAGAATTCAATTCGGCTGCTGGTCGATGTGGATGATGGTGAAATCCTGCCGAGTGCCGATCCGGAAAAATTATTGCACATCCTGATCAACTTGCTGGGCAATGCGATTAAGTTTGCCCCTAATGGACAAGTGCGTATCAAAGCCTACAACCAGCAAAAACAAATTTATATCAGCATTGCCGATACCGGCATCGGTATTTCTGCCGAGCAGCAAGCGAATATTTTCGATCCATTTAAACAAGCCGACTCGGGCACCACACGTAAATTCCAAGGCAGCGGTTTGGGTCTATCCATCACTCGCCAGTTGTGTGAATTGATGGGCGGCGGCATTCGTGTTGAAAGTGAATTGGGGGTGGGTTCCAAGTTTATTGTTGAATTACCGCTACCAATAAAACCATCGTTAATCGATGTAGCCCAAACTGAAAACGATGAAACAACAGGCGAAGTAATACCGGCACTGGCTCCGGCAGCGGGCGAGCAAGTGGTAATGATTGATGATGATCCGGCATTTCTGGATATCATGGCGCGCACCATTCGCGCTGAAGGTTATCAAGTCCATACCGCAAGTGATGCTGAAAGTGGCTGGCGATTAATCCAATCGATTAAGCCCCATGTCATCACCTTGGATTTATTTTTGCCTGATCAGCATGGTTGGATTTTGTTCGAACGCATAAAAGCTGATCCGGATGTGTGTGATATTCCGGTGATTATTATTTCCATGATTGAAGAGCGTAAGCGTTTTAATCGCCAGCCGGCTGAAGAATATTTAACCAAACCTGTCCGCCGCGAGACCCTCAAACTCGCAATCCAGCGGCTTGCCCCCCATAAAAATTCATAAACATCCCCTAAACTTGCGTTAAGCTCTTTGCTTTCATGCGCAGGTAAACTATCTTTAGCCTCTCTTAGCGCGAAAAGTGCTTAGGCGAAATTTTTTAGACGATCAGCTATTGGTTAGGACGATTGATTTGCGGTGAGCAAGGCTCACCCGTAATTTGAGTGATATTGTCAGCGGAATGACATCGGCCCTTTTAAATAGGTTGTCATTATGCGTGCAATAAGAATACAAACAATCTCGCTGACCCTCGCTTTAGCATCCATGGCTCCCGGCCTGCGTGCTGAGGCCGATCCCCAATATGCCGCCGTCGATTTCTACAACCTTTCATTGGCAGAACTTGGCCAGGTTGAAATTTCAATTGCCACCGGTAACAGCACCCCACTTGATCGCGCGCCTGCAACTGCATCGGTTATTTACGCTGCTGAAATTGAGGCTATGGGCGCACGCAGCTTAAATGATGTACTCGAAACTGTTCCTGGCTTGCACGTTTCACTGTCATCACTGAGTCGGCTCGATTCTATTTATTCTATTCGCGGAATTCATACCGGTTTTAACCCACAAGTATTGTTATTGCTCAATGGTATTCCGGTGCAATACAGCTTGCAGGGTGGAAGGCCTACATTGTTTCGTTTACCAGTTACCAATATTGCCCGGGTAGAGGTGATCCGTGGACCTGGCTCCGCGATTTATGGTGCTGATGCATATTCGGGGGTAATCAATGTCATCACCAAGGATGCAGCCGCGATTGATGCCGCCGAAGTTGGTGCTCGCACTGGCTCTTTTGGCAGCCAGGATATATGGGCGCAAAGTGCAACCCAGTGGAACAACGTCGCTATAGCATTTGGCATGGCTTATCAAAAGACTGATGGCGATAATGATCGGGTAATTAACGCGGACTTACAAACTGCGCTGGACCACATTATCGGCACTAATGCATCTCTGGCTCCCGGTGCGCTCTCTACGCGTTATGAATTGTTGGATACACACCTTTCATTAAGTGCCGAACAAACCCAGGTTAATTTATGGAGTTGGGTATCGCGCGACGCCGGCGTGGGCGCGGGCGGTGCGCAAGTGCTCGATCCATTGGGACACGACGACAGCAAGTTGTTTATGGCGGATGTGACTCATCATCTGAACAAGGATTCATCCGTTTGGGATAATAGTATTCGCCTTAGTCATTTATACTATGGCATAGATACCGTATTTCGTTTATTCCCCGCCAATGCATTATTGCCTATCAGTGCAGAAGGCAATGTCGATTTCATTGATTATGAAGGTGTGGTGCAGTTTCCCGATGGGCTTTACGGTAACCCCGGTGGAACCATGCGAGACACTATGGCTGAATGGGTTTCACTCTATACCGGCTTTGAAGGGCATCGCCTTCGTGTCGCGATTGGTGCGAAAAGACAAGAAATCGATCCGCGCGAAACGAAAAATTTTGGCCCGGGTATCATCAATGGCAGTGAGTCAGTGGTTGATGGCAAACTTACGGATGTAAGTGATACGCCATACGTCTATCTGTCGGACAGCAAGCGTAATCTGCGTTATTTATCTCTGCAGGACGAATGGCAAATGACGACTGGCCTGGCGATAACTGCCGGTTTGCGTTACGACGATTATTCAGATTTTGGTGGCACGACTAATCCGCGCGTGGCGTTGGTATGGACTGCCAATGAAAAACTCACCGCTAAATTAATGTACGGAAGTGCGTTTCGTGCGCCTTCATTTGCCGAATTGTATTTTAAAAATAATCCGGTTTCCCTCGGCAACAATACCTTGAGTCCTGAG
>Ga0247822_10001839_pt1 | contig 13241 bp, 13 predicted proteins | sample 13C_Cellulose_Da_FD_192423 | JGI IMG/M metagenome (GOLD analysis project Ga0247822, IMG submission 192423) | Soil microbial communities from agricultural site in Penn Yan, New York, United States - 13C_Cellulose_Day30 | ecosystem: Environmental > Terrestrial > Soil > Agricultural land | place...
GCGCGAGCCCATCACCATCCGGAAATTGCGGGATGTGAGACCCTTCAATTCCTTGACGTCGCCATTGATCCACGCCCGCATCCAGCGGTTCTCTAGCGTTTCGATGATGGGCATGAGATTGGCCATGGTTCGCGCGGCACTAACGAATGCGCCGCTTCATGCAAGGTTCCGCGTCAAGCGGCCTTCAGCACCAGCACGGTCCACTCACCCCGGCCACGCTCAACGACCTCACAGCCTTGGGCCTCATAAGCGGCCACTACCGCGTCCGCCTGGGTGTCGAGTAGCCCGGCGAGGATCATTGTGCCGCCCGGCGCGGTAGCCTTGGCGAAGCCCGGCGCAAGCTCGATCAGTGGGCCGGCGAGGATGTTTGAGATGAGCAGGTCGTAGGGCGCGCGCGCCGCGATCATCGGGTGGTCCATGCCGTCGGCCACAGCGAGAAGAAGCTCGCCCGATTGCATGCCAAGCGGAACGGCGTTGATGGCGGCATTGTCGCGGGTGACGTCGATCGAGATCGGGTCGATGTCGGTGGCGATCGCCTTCGCCTTTGGCCACAGGCAGAGCGCGGCGAAGGCGAGCAGCCCGGTGCCGGTGCCGATGTCGGCGACATTCTCGAACGAACGGCCGTCGCGCTCAAGCCGGTCGAGCGCCGCTAGGCAGCCGGCGGTAGTCGCATGCTGGCCGGTTCCGAAGGCCAGGCCGGCGTCGATCTCGAAGCAGGTCGCACTCTCGGGACGCGCATTGTAGTGCATCGGGGTGTGGATGAAGAAACGCCCGGCGCGGATAGGCTCCAGCCCTTCCTGGCTTAGGGTCACCCAGTCGGCGTCCTCCAGCCGTTCCAGCACCGGATCGCTTTCCGCAGCGAGCTTCTCGACCGCCTTCATTTCGTCCCAGCCGGGCTGCTGGTCGAAATAGACGTGGAGCCGCCAGTCGTTCGGTTTGTCCGGGTCGGGCTCATCCGCGACGATGACGGGCGGCGAGTCCATGGCGGGAAACAGGTCAGCCGAATCCGGTATGGCCTCGGCCTCAGCCTTGGTGCACGCGAGCGTCACCCGCCAGCTCATTTGTCGGCCGCTTCCTTTTGGAGACGGTCGTCGAGCAATTGGCTGAGCTTCCCCGCATAGGCCTTGCAGCCTCCGGGATCGAACAGCGACTTTTGACGGGTCATGCGCGCCTTCATGTCGCTCGCCGCCGGATGCGGCGTGAGCAGGATTTCACAACGGCTAGCCGCGATCTTGGCAAGTGACGCGCGATAGGCGGTGAGATAGGCCGGGTGATCGGAGAAGCGATAGCTGTCGCTGCTGATTGGCGTCAGGCTGTCGGCATAGACCATCGTCCGGCATACGCCGCCGTCGCAACTTTCCCAGCGCCAGCTCAGGGCACCCGGCGTGTGACCCGGGGTGGTCATTGCGATCAGCTCGAAATCCCGCATGCGGATCGTGTCGCCGTCCTTCACCGTCCTGCCGACGCTGGCCGCCGGGAACGGCTGGTTGACCCCCACCTGCGGATCGTCGCCCGTGGCCGCGCCGGTTGCGAAGACGCGCGCTGCGGGCTCGGACGAGATCAGGGTGGCACCGGTCAATTGCTGTATCCGGGCCATTCCGCCGACGTGATCGTGATGCTCATGGCTGTGCAGCAGATATTTGATGTCCGTGAGCTTGAAGCCGAGCCAGCGGATGTTCTCAGTGATCAGGTCCGCGCCAACCTCCGTTCCCGCATCGATCAGGACGTGGCCTTCGCTCCCCGTGATCAGGATCGCAGCAATTCCGCACGTTCCGACGAGGTAGGTGTTGCCGTGGATACGAACCGGCGGCGCGGGCTTGTCCCAATCCGTCGAATCTCCGCATTCGGCGGCCCATTCCGGTCCCATCTGCTCGATCGGAGCTGGCAAGCGCTCCACCTGGCGAGGCTTCGGACCGAGGGGGATGGCGATCTGGGCCATCAGCAGCCCGATGAGCGGGAATGCGAGGCTAGCGGACATAGGATGCACCATTGGCGTCGATCACCGCTCCGGTTGCCGAAGCCGGGGCGTCGCAAGCCAGCCAGCGAATGACCTCAGCAATTTCCTGCGGTGTCGCGACTCGACCCAGCGGAATGTCGGCGAGCAATTTCGCGCCGCCGCGACTCTCGAGGTAATCGCCGACCATATCACTCGCGGTGAAACCCGGGCAGACTGCGAAGGCGAGGATATTCTCCGCAGCATAGCCGCGGGCGATGCTCTTGGTCATCGCCACCATCCCCGCCTTGGACGCAGCGTAATGCCAGTGCTTGGGGCTGTCGCCACGATAGGCGGCGCGGCTGGCGACGTTGACGATCCGACCGCCGCTGCCCGCTCCGCGCCAAGTGGCAATGGCAAGGCGGCAAAGGTCGGCGCTGGACTGCAGGTTGACCTGCATCGTGCGGCCCCAAGCGGCGTGCCATTCATCGTCGGCGGCATTGTCTTCGACCGCCTCGAATATCCCGGCATTGTTGACGAGCACGTCGATCCTGCCGTCGAGGCGCTCAAACGCTTCTTCCCACAACCGGCGCGCAGCATCGGACGAGGAGAAATCGGCAGCGATCAGGCCGCCTTCGCCCTTGGTGGAGTGGCCAACCACGCGGTGGCCGGCGGCGCTCAGGACGTCGAGGGTCGCCGCGCCGATTCCGCGGCTGGCTCCAGTGAGGAGAATATGCATCGCCCCCGCCTAGCCAAAGCGAGGCAGGGGCGAAAGTAGCGGAACTGCCTAGGAGGCGAGGCGAGAGACGAAAGTGTCGGTCGCGGCGCTGAACTGTTCGATCTGCTTCGACACACGGCCGAAGCCCTGTTCGACATTGTCGATGTCCTTGGCGACATTTTCCGTGTCGCTGCGGATCGCGGCTATCGTCGAGCTCATCGAGTCGGCGGCGAGTGCGGTCTCGTCCACGGCGGCGGTAATCATCGTGACGGTCTGCGCCTGCAATTCCATAGCCTGGCGGATCCGGTCGGCGCTGGTCTGAACTTCAACCACGGTCGACTGAATGGACGCGTTGGATTCGACAGTCTGCTTGGTCGCGGCGGTGATCGCGGAAATCTTGGCAGTAATGTCGTCCGTCGCCCGGGCGGTTTGGCTGGCGAGGCTCTTCACTTCCTGGGCGACGACCGCGAAGCCTCGGCCGGCGTCGCCGGCGCGCGCCGCCTCGATGGTTGCATTGAGCGCGAGGAGATTGGTCTGCCCCGCGATGTCGCGGATCAGGCCGAGGATCGATTCGATTGCCTCGACATGGCTGGAAAGCGCCTGGCTGACCTTGACCGCTTCTTCGGCCTGGCCGCCGGCGCGAGTGGCGACACCGGCCGCGACTTCGACTTCGCTTCGGGCGTCTTCGATGGCGCGGATGAGGCCGGCGGCAGTCTGCGCCGCTTCTCGCATGGCGGTCGCGGACTGCTCGGCGGCGGCGGCGACTTCGCTCGTCTTGCCGAGCATTCCGCGGGCCGAAGCGCTGGTCGCCGAGGCCTTGGCGCGAAGCTCCTCGCTTTCATGCGTGCAGTTGCGGACGACCCCGAGAACCTTGCTGTTGAAGTCCCCGGCGATCCGCGATTGGGTCTTACCGCTCTCTTCGCGGGTGATGCAGATGGCGTGATGGATGAAGCAGTCGATCTCGACCGCCTGCACTTCCGAAAGAGTGCGGGCGAATCGCACGAGATCCTGTTCGTCGGAGACGGTACGTCGGATGATGACGAATGCCGCCTCGGTCTCGGCGGCAAGGCCGGCGAGAAGCGTCGACAGCGTCAGGCCGTTCGACAAGGCCCGCTCGACATATCCGCGGGCCGTCTTCGTCCATTCCGGATTGTCGATCCGCTCGAACTTCGAAGCGACATAAGGCGCGATCTTGTTGGCAAGGCTTTCGACCCGCGCTTCGTCGAAGCGGTCGCGCACTTCCGGGGACTGGGCGTAGCGGCGCCAGAATTCCCGAGCCAGCTCGATTGAATCGTCGGCAAGGTAGGACCAGAGTTCGCGAGCGCGGAGCGGCAGGTCGCCGGCCGCGTCATAAAGAGCCAGGCCGCGGGCCAGATCATATTCGCCATTCTCACCGGAGCCGACAATCGTCGCCATTTTCAGTCCATTCCAATCGTTCGAATTCGTCTACGGGACTGTTGCTACGGGCCAATGGTTAAAAGCCGGTTAGCCAGCGTGGCGCGCTTGCCACTTTCGGCGCTCGTGCCTAGGAGCCTTGCGTTAAGTTCCACGAGACAGGCGACGCACTGCCGATGACCCGAAATCCCGATCGTCCGCTCTCCCCGCATCTCACGATCTGGCGATGGGGACCGCACATGCTGGTCTCGATCCTCCATCGCGTGACCGGAAGTGCGCTTTCGGTTGCCGGCCTGGCAATTTTGACCTGGTGGCTGTGGGCGATTGCCGACGGCGGCCCCTCCTACGACCGGTTCGTCGAATATGCCCTTAGCCCGCTCGGGATCGCGGTGCTCGTCGGCCTGACCTGGGCTTTCTGGCAGCACCTGCTGTCCGGCATCCGCCACCTCGTGATGGATATCGGGGCCGGATTCGAGCTTCGAATCAACAAGCTGTTCGCAGTTCTGACCATCGCCGGCTCGCTGTTCCTGACGGCGCTGACCTGGGCGATCGCTTTGGGAGTGTTCCAATGAGCCGCGGTGAAAGCTCGACCCCGCTGGGCAAGGTGCGCGGGCTTGGTTCGGCCCATCATGGCGGCGAGCATTGGCTGCGCGAGCGGCTGAACAGCGCGGCTATGCTGTTCCTCGGCCTGTGGCTGGTCGTGTCGCTGCTGCTGCTTCCCGACCTTGGCCGCGACACGCTCGGCGAATGGCTTGCAGCCCCGAGCGGCGCGGTGCCGATGATCCTGTTCGTCATCCTCGCCTTCCAGCACTCGGTCGACGGGTTGAAAGTGGTCATCGACGACTACGTCCATGACGAGGCCAACCGCCTGCTCGTCACCGGCCTTCTTTATTTCGCGGCGATCGGCGCCGGGGCGCTTGCCCTGTTCAGCCTTGCCGCAATCGCGTTCGGAGCCTGACGAGACATGTCCGCCTATAAGATCATCGACCATGTCTATGACGTCGTCGTCGTCGGCGCCGGCGGGTCCGGCCTCCGAGCGACCATGGGCGCGGCCGGGCAGGGGCTGAAGACGGCCTGCGTCACCAAGGTCTTCCCGACCCGCAGCCACACAGTTGCGGCGCAGGGCGGAATCGCCGCCTCGCTCGGCAACATGGGTCCCGATCACTGGCAGTGGCACATGTACGATACCGTCAAGGGCTCCGACTGGCTCGGCGACCAGGACGCGATCGAATATCTGACCCGCGAAGCGCCGGCCGCGGTCTACGAACTCGAGCATGCCGGGATGCCGTTCAGCCGCACCGACGACGGCAAGATTTACCAGCGAGCATTCGGCGGAATGACCCAGAACATGGGCGAGGGGCCGGCCGCGCAGCGGACCTGCGCCGCCGCCGATCGAACCGGCCACGCCATGCTCCACACGCTCTACCAGCAGAGCCTGAAGTATGACGCTGACTTCTTCATCGAATATTTCGCACTCGATTTGATCATGGAAGACGGGGCCTGCCGCGGCCTCCTCGCCATGAATCTCGACGATGGCTCAATCCATCGCTTCAAGGCGCAGGCTGTGGTGCTGGCGACCGGCGGCTACGGCCGCGCCTATTTCTCGGCGACTTCGGCCCACACCTGTACCGGCGATGGCAACGCCATGGTTCTTCGCGCTGGTCTGCCGCTGCAGGACATGGAGTTCGTTCAGTTCCACCCGACCGGCATTTACGGCGCTGGCGTGCTCATCACCGAAGGCGCGCGGGGCGAGGGCGGCTACCTCACCAACTCGGCCGGCGAACGGTTCATGGAGCGGTACGCACCGTCGGCAAGGGATCTCGCCAGCCGCGACGTCGTGTCGCGCTCGATGGCGATGGAGATCCGCGAAGGCCGCGGGGTCGGCGAGCACAAGGACCACATCCACCTCCACCTCGACCATATCGACCCGAAGATCCTCGCCGAGCGCTTGCCGGGCATTACCGAGACGGCGAAGATTTTCGCCGGAGTCGACCTGACCCGCCAGCCGATTCCGGTCACGCCGACGGTGCACTACAACATGGGCGGAATCCCGACCAATTATCACGGCGAAGTGGTGACTCTGAAGGACGGCAATCCGGACAGCGTCGTCCCCGGCCTGTTCGCGGTCGGCGAAGCGGCCTGCGTCAGCGTCCACGGCGCCAATCGCCTGGGCTCCAACAGCCTCATCGACCTTGTTGTGTTCGGGCGAGCGACAGGCCTGCGACTTGGCGAAATCCTGACCGCCAACGCCGCTCAGCCTGCCCTTCCCAAGGGCAGCGAAGAGCTGTCGCTGTCGCGGCTCGACAAGTTCCGCCATGCCGAGGGCGGCAGCCCGACCGCCGACATCCGGCTCGACATGCAGCGCACGATGCAGGCCGACTGCGCCGTGTTCCGCACGGAGCGCACGATGGCCGAAGGCGTCGCGAAGATCGACAAGGTCTACAGCCGCATGAACGACGTCCGCGTCTCCGACCGCAGCCTGATCTGGAATTCGGACCTGATCGAAACGTTGGAGCTCGACAACCTGATAAGCCAAGCGGCCGTCACCATGCATTGCGCCGCCAACCGCAAGGAAAGCCGCGGCGCGCACATGCACGAGGACTTCCCCGATCGCGACGACAAAAATTGGATGAAGCACACCATCGCCTGGTTCGACGGCTGGGGCGGGAAGGGCGGCAGCGTGAAAATCGATTACCGCCCGGTCCACGACTACACGCTCACCGACGAGATCGACTATATCAAGCCCAAAGCGCGCGTTTATTGAGGCTGGCGGGGACGGCGCGGGACGGCTAAGCCGCGCCGCTTATGAGCGATCCGCATACTCCCCCAAAACAGATTTTCCCGACGTCGAAGGTGGATGCCGCTTCGGCAAGGCACGTCCCGTCGAGCCCGCAAACCGAGAGCGACGCCTATAAGCTGGCCTTCCAGGACACCGACTTCCTGCTTCGCCCGGACCTGCGACCCGTGCGCTTCCAGCTGGAATTGCTGAAGCCCGAGCTGCTGATGAACGAGGCGAACATCGCCTCGATGTTCGTCTTCTACGGGTCGGCGCGCGTACCTGAGCCGTCGAAGGCGGCCGAGCTCGCGTCCAAGGCCCGGACTGATTGGGAGAAAAAGGTCGCCGAGAAGCTGGTGGCCAAGGCCCATTATTACGAGGAAGCGCGCAAGCTGGCCCGGATTGCAAGCCGTTTCCCGGTCGATGAGGACGGCAAGCGCCACTTCGTCGTCTGTTCGGGCGGGGGTCCGAGCTTCATGGAGGCTGCAAACCGCGGCGCCTGCGACGAAGAGCAGGAATCGGTTGGGCTCAACATCGTCCTTCCGCACGAGCAGTTACCGAATAAGTTCGTCACTCCGGACCTGAGCTTCCAGTTTCACTATTTCGCGCTTCGCAAGATGCACTTCCTGCTCCGCGCCCGGGCGGTCGCCGTCTTTCCCGGCGGGTTCGGGACGTTCGACGAGATGTTCGAGCTTCTGACCTTGATCCAGACCGGCAAGGTCCGGCCGCTGCCGATCCTGCTGTTCGGCAAGGAGTTCTGGAACCGCGTCGTCAATTTCGAGGCACTTGCGGAGGAAGGCGTCATCAGCCCCCACGACCTCGACCTCATCACGTGGTGCGAAACGGCCGAGGACGCCTGGAACGCGGTCTGCGCCCATTACGACGTCTGCTAAGGTTCTAAGCGCTTAGCAGCCGCCACGCCGGCTGCGGGCCTCTTCGTGAATGGCGATAAACTCTCCGGGCGCGGTCGATGCGATCTCGCGGGCGATCGCGTCCAGCGGCAGGTCGTCCGCTTTCTTGAAGCGGATGCAGCTTTTCCCCATGTTGAGCTTCTTGCCCGCCGCCGCGGCTTCGTCTTTCAGGCGTTGAGTCCGTTCGGGCGAAGAATAAGCGCAGGTCAGGTAGAGCGAATTGCTGTTCTTCTGAGCAGCCAGCCCCGCGTAGGCGAGCGGCTGACCGTTGTACGTATTGGGATAGACTTCGAGCGGAACGACCCAGCCCATCATTCCGTATCCCATGCCCTCGCGGTAACCGGCGGGCATGGCGGCATTGATGGCGTCACGAACCTTTTCGATCTCGCGGCGCCGATCCGGCGGCAGCTCTTCGAGGTAGGCGGCAACGGTCTGAGCCTTGCTCGAGACCATCGCCCGGCCCTCAGTTCTTGTTGACCGTCGGTTCGGTGCCGGTGAGCTTGGCGGCGCCTTCACCGCCAACGTTCTTCGGCCCGCCGGCTGCGGCTTGCTGTTCGTTGAGCACCGGCTGGTCGCCCGCCTTCTGGGCTCCTGCGCCTTCCGCTTCTGCGGCGGCCTTGTCGCCGGCGGCTGCGGCGTCCTCGGCCGGAGGCGGCGGGACCGGCAGGTTCGAGCCCTGCGCGTTGATGTACATAAGCAGGTTGGCGCGCTCCTCGGGATTGCCGAGACCGGCGAAGGTCATCTTCGTGCCCGGGGCATATTTGCGAGGTGATGTCAGCCAGGCGTCCATCGCTTTCCAATCCCACGCCCCCGGAACGCTCTTGAGCGCATCGGAGAATGCGAAGCCGGGATGAGCGCCATGCGGCTTGCCCATTACGCCGTGAAGGTTCGGGCCGAGTCCGTTGGGCCCGCCGGCAGCGATCGTGTGGCAGGCCGCGCACTTCTTGAATACCTGCTCGCCCTTCGCGGCGTCAGCCGTGGCGAGGTAGAACTCGATCGGCTTGGCCGCTTCGCCGCCGCCTTCGCCTTCGGTGTCGGCAAGCGCCCAACCGGCCTTTTCAGGCGCTTCGGTGCGGAAGGTTTCGCCAGTGACGACCCATGCGCCGAGGCCGATGATTCCGGCGAACAATACCCAGCCGGCAATTGTATTTTTGCGGTCGTTCATGAAACCCCTGCGGCGCAGCCGATGGAAACGAGAATTGGCGTTGCCCTTTAAGGCGGGGATGGACGGCTTTCAAGCGTTGCACGAGAATGGTCCGGCGAGTTTCCGGCACGAGCGCAAAGCACTTGCTTTACCGCTGTCTTGTAGAGCGTCGGCAGTCCCGCTTCGCCGATCTTTTCGAGCGGTTGCCACCAGCCCTGGTTGGGTGGCGGGCGGGTCGATTCGAGGACATGGAGATCGAGCGTGAAATGCGTAAATCCGTGGCGAATCGTCGCGAGGACGCTGGCCGGTGCTTCGCAGTCGCGCCAGTCACTTCCGGGCAGGGCCGCCATGCCGCCAAGCAGGCCCGTGTCCGGCCGGCGGACGAGGAACAGCGCGCCGTCGCGCTCATGCCAATAAGCGAGGCCGTGGCGATGCGGCCGTTCGGCGCGAACTTTCCTTGCCGGAAAGTCCTCCGGACGCCCGAGAGCGAAAGCGGCGCATTCTTCATTAAGGGGGCAGGCCGGACAATCGGGCCCCTTTGGTCGGCAGATGGCTGAACCGAGGTCCATCATGGCTTGCGCCAAATCTCCGGCCTTGCCGGCAGGCAACATGGCTTCGGCAGCCGTCCGGATCGCCTTCTTGTCGGTGATGCCATTTAGTCGGGCGACGATTCGCTCGACATTGGTGTCGATGGCGCAAGAATCGCGCCCGAAGGCGATCGCGGCGATTGCCGCTGCCGTATAGGGGCCGATTCCGGGCAACTCACGAAGCCCGGCCTCACTGTTCGGGAAGGCCCCGCGCCGGGTAACTTCGCGGGCGCAGGCGATGAGGTTTCGGGCCCGTGCGTAATAGCCGAGGCCTGCCCACTCGCCGAGGACATCTTCGTCGCTTGCGGCGGCCAGGGCGCCGATGGTCGGCCAGCGAGCCATGAAGCGTTCGAAGCGGGGCGCAACCGCCTTCACGGTCGTCTGCTGGAGCATGACTTCACTGAGCCACACCGAGTAGGGATCGGGCGGCAACTCCCCCGGCGCGCTTCGCCACGGAAGCACGCGCGCGTTGCGCTCGTAATGATCAAGGAGCCGCTTCGCAGCGCGTTGTTGGTCGAGAAGCCGCTTCGCGGCACTGGCGGGCATGGGTTCCCTATGGCATGAGAATTGGCAATGGCGAAGACGCGCGACAAAAAGGACGATTCTCCGCGCCAGGGACGCATGCGCCCCGCAGGCGAGCTTGTCGGTGAGGTCGGCGGAGTGGCGTTCAAGCGCTTCGGATTCGTCCAGGGCGCGGTCGTCAGCCGCTGGGCCGAGATCGTCGGCGAACGCTATGCCAAGGTCTCGCTTCCGGAATCGATCCGCTTTCCGTCGGGCAGCAGGCGGAACGGCACGCTGACGCTGCTGGTGCAAGGCGCGCACGCGCCCCTGATGCAGCATCTGGGGCCTATGATCATTGAGCGGGTCAACCGCTTCTTCGGGTATGAGGCGGTCGGCAAGCTCGCTTATCGCCAGGGCAATATCCCGGCCAAAGCCGAGCGGCCCACCCGGCCGACACCAGCGCCCGTGCCGACCGAACTTGGCGAGGGCCTGCGATCGATCGCCGATCCGGAGCTTCGCGCGTGCCTCGAGTCGCTTGCCGGCCAGATCGCCGGTTCTTCCGGCCCGCCGGCCGTCGACAACGAAGACATCAAAACCCTCCCAATCATTCGGAGCATCACGTGAGCAGGAATTTTGCGATTTCCCTTTTGGCCGCCACTACTTTCTTCATCTCCGGTTGCGACAAGGGCACGGAGGGCAATGCCTCGGCGCCCGTCCCGTCCGGCCCGATCGAGCCGATCGCGGCACCGAACGGCGGCGATTGGACGCAGGTCGTGACTCCGACAGCCGAGGGCGGCTTCCTGATGGGCAACCCCGATGCGCCGGTGAAGCTGGTCGAGTTCGGGTCGATGACCTGCCCGCACTGCCGCGAGTTCGACGAAGCGGCGATGAAGTCGATCACCGACACCTATGTGAAGAGCGGGCGCGTCAGCTTCGAATTCCGGAATTTCGTCCGGGACGGCCTCGACCTCACGGCGTCGGTTGTCGCTCGCTGCGGAGGACCCGCCAGCTTCTTCGGCCTGACCAACCAACTGTTCGCCGACCAGCCCCAGATGTTCGAGAAGGTCCAGGCGGCAGACCCGGCCCAGCTCAATGCCATCGAAGCGCTTCCTCCGGCGCAAAAGCTACCCCGCTTCGCCGAGCTTGCCGGGCTGAAGCAGTGGGCGGCGTTGCGCGGCCTTCCGTCCGCGAAGCTCGACCAGTGCCTTGCCGACCAGGGGCAGATCGACCGGCTCGTCCAGATGCAAAGCGACGCGACCTCGACCTATGAACTGTCCGGCACTCCGAGCTTCCTTCTCAATGGCGCGGTCGTCGAACTCGGCGGCAGCGGAACCATCTGGAACCAAGTCGAGGGCAAACTGCGCGAGGCGCTCGGCAGCTAGGCCCGGGCGAGGGGAAGGGCTTAACGCTTGAAGATTCGACGTCTCAAGCTGGGTGGGTTCAAAAGCTTCGTCGAGCCGACGGAGCTGAGGATCGAACCCGGCCTGACCGGCGTCGTCGGCCCCAACGGCTGCGGCAAGTCCAACCTCCTCGAAGCGATCCGCTGGGTGATGGGCGAGGGCAGCCCGAAAAGCCTTCGCGGTTCCGGCATGGAGGACGTGATCTTTGCCGGAACGGCAACTCGGCCGGCCCGCGATTTCGCCGAAGTTTCGCTGCTGATTGAAAGACTGTTCGAGGACGGACCGCCGGGCGCGCCGCTGGTCGAAAGCGAAGTGACCCGCCGGATCGAACGCGGCGCCGGTTCTGCCTACCGTGTCGACGGTCGCGACGTGCGACAGAAGGACGTCGCCTTGCTGTTCGCCGATGCCGCGACGGGCGCACATAGCCCGGCGCTTGTCAGCCAGGGCCGGATCGGAGCGGTCATCGCCGCCAAGCCGGTCGAGCGGCGGCAGATGCTTGAGGAAGCGGCGGGGATCGCGGGCTTGCATGCCCGCCGCAAGGACGCCGAACAGAAGCTTCGCGCCGCAGAGACCAACATTGTGCGACTCGACGAGTTGCTCAGCGATCAGGAAGCTCGGGTTGCCGCGCTGAAGCGCCAGGCCCGTGCCGCGGAGCGCTATCGTGCGCTTAGCGATAAGATCCGGGCAGCCGAGGCGCGGCTGCTCTACGCGCGCTGGCGGGACGCGGACCTGGCGGCTCAAGCAGCGGTGATCGAAGCTCGGGATGCCAATGATGCCGTCACCCGCCTGCGCGAGAAAATGGCCGAGGCGCAGGATCGGCAGAAGGATGCCGAGCATCTGCTTGTTGCCCGCCGCACCGCCGCCACTGAGGAACGCGACCGCAGCAGAAGCCTTGCCCATGAGCTCGCGACGGCGCGCGCGCGGCGGGACACTGCGGCCCGGCGGTTGGCGGAGCTTGGCCGACTGGCTCAATCGCTCGCATCCGATACGGCTCGAGAGGAAGCGCTGAGAGAAGATGCGGCCAAGGCGATCGCAGCTCTCGACGAGGAACGTGAGGGCATCGCCAGCCGCCTTCGCGAGGGTGAGAACGAGGCCGAGAAGCTGGCTTCCGAGCTCGGTGAAGCCGAGGCACAGTCGCGAGCGGCGGAAACGGAGCTGGCGACCTTGCTTGCGAGCGAGGCGGCGATGGCCGCGGAACGCCGGGTCGCCCAGGCCGCGCTCGATTCGGCGCGCAATCAGGCAGAGCGGACTGCGGAGGAGGCGGCGCGGCTCGAAGAACAGGTTCGGGCGCTTGGGAGCGGCGGGGCCGAACAGGACCGCCGCGCCGCTGCCCAGAAACGGGCCGATCAGGCAGCCGACGCATTCAAGAAAGCCGAAGCGGCGGGAGCGGAAGCGGACCGCTCGCGCGCCGAAGCCGCGGAAGGACGAGACAAGGCGGAGAGCGACCTCGCCGCCGCCCGCGCCGCGCTGAGCGCTGCCACCGCCGAGCGGACCGCGCTTGCTGACGCCCTGGCCCAGTCCTCCAAGGGGCAGGTGCCGATCCGCGCCGCGCCGGGATTCGAACGCGCGCTTGCGGCGGCGCTTGGCGACGATCTGGAAGCTGAAGTCGGAGACAGCGGGACCCGGCGCTGGGGCGGCGCCGACAAGAACGCATCGGACCCACCGCTCGGCACCGGACTCATCCCGCTGTCCGACCATGTTGAGGCCCCGCCCGAACTGTCGCGCCGCCTGGCGCAGATCGGCGTCGCTGATACCGACGAAAGCCAGAAGCTTGCCGTCGGCCAGCGGCTTGTCACACGCGAGGGCTGGATGCGGCGCTGGGACGGCTACATCGCGGAAAGTGCTGGCGCGGCGACCTGTTCGCCTGCTGCCGAAG
>Ga0247822_10001841_pt1 | contig 13239 bp, 10 predicted proteins | sample 13C_Cellulose_Da_FD_192423 | JGI IMG/M metagenome (GOLD analysis project Ga0247822, IMG submission 192423) | Soil microbial communities from agricultural site in Penn Yan, New York, United States - 13C_Cellulose_Day30 | ecosystem: Environmental > Terrestrial > Soil > Agricultural land | place...
ACGTCGAACGAGCCTTCCTCAACGCGCAGCCGATCCATGCCAACCGCACGACGCTGGGGGCGTCCGTGCGCTGGCCGTTCACGGCGCGGCTGAACGCGCACGCGCGCGCAGGCGTCGATCGGCTCGTTCGCGGGAGTAGGCAGTTCTCGAGTGTACCAGACGTCGGCGGCGGCGGGGACCCCAGCACGCAGGAGGCCCTCTCCGGCGCGCGTATGGACGCATGGTCGTTCGAGGCGGGCGTGGGCTTCAGGCACACACTCCTGGGCCAGCGCGCGTCGTTCCAGGCGACGATGTTCAGGAGCCACTCCGAGTTGCGTGACTCTGCGTCGGTCGAGTCGCGGCGCGGTTCATTGCTCGCGGCGAGCAGCTCCTCGCTGAGGTCGCGGCTTCGCTCCACCGGTTTGTCGCTGAGCGAGCGAGTGAGCGCCGGCGCTGCCGGCCAGCGTTCGCTCACGGTCGGCATGCGCTCGACGGACCTTGCTTTCGGGGAAGTCGGCATCGGCGGCGGTCTCGCCCATTCCGTCGAGGCGAGCTGGGACCTCGCTGGTGAATCATTCTTCCCGCACTCCGCGGTCCGCCTCATGCGCCTTCGCGCTGCGCACGGCCAAGCCACCGACGTCGAGGCCATCCTCGGGCTCGCGCCATATGCATTCTCGAGCGGAACCGTCGACTTGAAGGCGCATCCGCCCCGCGTCGCGGAGTCCGAACTCGGACTCGACGCCGCGTTCCTGGACGGCGCCCTGACCGTGGATGCACGCGCGTTCAAGCGGCGCGCGACCAACGTCATCGTACCGCTGCCCCGAGGCGAAGGCGTCTACACGATTCATGACAGGAACATCGTCGAGGTGAAAGGCGAGGAACTGCTCGTTGCGATCAACGGCCGCACGGTCGGGCCGCTGCGCCTGAATGCCTCCGGAAGCATCTCCACCGCCCGTGATCGCGTCGTGAAGCTCTACGTCCCCGCGTTTCTCGCCACCGACCCACACAATCGATCTCGCATCATCATCGAGGAGGGAGGTAGTCTCGGTGATCTCATCGTCGGGAGTCTCTCGTGGGAGGATGTCAACGGCGACGGCATCATCGACGAGACTGAGATTGCGGTGACGCCGAGGGCAGAGCGTGGTCGCTCCCGGCCAAACCGGCTGCTGGCGCTCTCTCTCGACGTCAACTGGCGCGCCCTCACCGCGGGTGCCGTGCTCGACGCCCAAGGAGGCCAGCGGGCGTACGATACCACTCACGAGATCCGGTGCATGCTCGCGTACTGCGCCGAACTATATGACCCGTCGACGCCTTTGGCGGAGCAGGCACGCGCCGTCGCCGCGCGTACGATCGCTCCAGCGGCGGGAGCGCTCCAGGACGGCAGCTTCACGCGGCTCCGTGAAATCTGGGTGCGAGTCGCTCTCCCTCGCCGGCTGGTGCCCACCGCAGTCGGCTCAGCGAGCATCACGCTTGCCGGCCGCCAGCTCGCAACGTGGACCTCATTCGACGGTCCCGATCCGGAGATCGGCGTCTTTGGCGGCGGCTCGTTGCAACGAGAGGCCTGGTTCGGACAGCCAGTGCTGCCGACCTGGTCGCTGCGGCTCGACCTCGGACGGTAGTCAGCCTTCGAAGGAACTAGTCCTTTCGAGCCATGCCGTCCGGCAGCCTACCCCTCCCGGCCCTACCTCGACTTTCACCCGATTGAGCGATGGGGCTTCCAGCAGCGGGGTCGTATACTGCCTTACACCCATTTCGCTGGCACAACGACGCGACTCCAACTGGTGATCACGGCCAGTCGTGATACCACCCTCTTGAGGCATCACTCATGAAAGGCAGCAGCATCAGCTTCACCACACGCCATGCCGGTCGCGCGCTGCTCGTCGCGCTCGCATTCTCCACGACCGCCTGCGCGACGTGGAGCGCCAAGCAGAAGGGCGCCCTCGCCGGCGCTGCAGGCGGCGCGGCCGTCGGTGGCGTCGTCGGCAACAACACCGGCTCCACCGCACGTGGCGCCATCATCGGCGCAATCGTCGGCGGCACGGCGGGCGCGGTCATCGGCCACCAGATGGACCAGCAGGCCAAGGAGCTGAAGCTCGACATCCCCGGCGCGACGGTCGAGCGCGTGGGTGAAGGCATCCAGGTGACATTCGCCTCGGGCCTGCTCTACGACTTCGACTCCGACGACATCCGTGCGGATGCCGCGACGAACCTCCGGCAGCTCGCCGCGAGCCTCGCGCGCTATCCGAACACCGAGCTGCTGATCGTCGGGCACACCGACTCGCAGGGCAGCGAATCGTACAACCAGGACCTCTCTGCCCGGCGCGCGAGCGCGGCGGCGGCGTACCTCTCCGCACAGGGCATCCGGCTCGACCGCATGCGTACCTCCGGCCGCGGCGAGTCTGAGGCACTGGGCACCAACGAGACCGAAGCCGGTCGCCAGATCAATCGCCGCATCGAAGTCGCGATCTTCGCGGGTCAGGCAGCGCGGGCAGGTGCCAAGTGATTCGCTCAATCGCACTGCTCGCCGCGCTCGCGCTTGGCGCCACGCTCCTGCCGTCGACGCTGACGGCGCAGCAGCTGCAAACCGTCTCATCCGGCCCGCGCATCTCGCAGGTGGGCATCTCCAACGTGGTCGCGGCCAGCACGCCATCGGCCGATGCACCCGCGTTCGAGGATTCGATGGGCAACGGCAAGAACGTCGCGATGATGTGGGTCGGCGGCGCCGCGATCGTGGTCGGCAGCCTCGTCGGTGGTGACGGCGGACAGATCATCGCCATCAGCGGCGCGGTCATCGGGCTGATCGGGTTGTTCCACTACTTGCAGTAGTTCGGCCAGCAGGTGCGACGAAACCCCCGCGGCTGCCAAGCACCCGCGGGGGTTTTTTCGCGCCACCTTACACCACCGGCCTCCGCTTGAACATCCCGGCCTTCGTCAGGATGAACAGGAGCAGCACCGCCCCGGCGACGGCGACGACGAATCGCAGGATGCCGTTGGTCGGCGAGATCCCCATCATGCCCGCGAGCCAGAAGCCCAGCATCGAGCCGATGACGCCGATGATGACGTTCGCGACGATTCCCATCTGCTCGTTCGTCTTCATGACCATGCTCGCCACCCAGCCCGCCACACCACCGATGATCAACGATACGATCCAGCCCATGACGCTGCCCTCCGTGGAATGGTGGAACTCGCCATCCATCATTCAACACGGGGCCGCATTATTCGTGCCGATTTGGCGCGTCTGGCGAACCTCGGCGCGACGGGTTCAATTTGGGGCACCCGAGCACGCCTGACGAAGACTTCCGGGGCATTCACTTGCGCAGTCGACTCGAATTGTTCCTGGCGTGCGCCTGCGCCGCCACGGTGATCGCTGCCGCGAACCTTGCCGCCCAGCCCAACGCGGCGAACCCCGAAAGAGAGCACGGCGACGGCTTGATCCAGTCCCGCACGCTCGAGAACGGGCTCCAGCTGATCGTCGTGCGAAGCGACGCCATCCCGTTCGCGACCGTGGAGATGGTGTTCAGGGGCGGCGCCTTCACGCAGCTCGAGCCGGATCAGCTGGGCGTACCGCACCTGCTCGAGCACATGCTCTTCCGCAAGACGGACCGCGGCGCCGAAGGGACCTTCGCCCGGCGCGCTTCCGCCATCGATGCGAACTGGAATGGCGTCACCAGCGAAGAGACCGTCCGCTACTACCTCATGACGCCGTCGAAGCACCTCGGCAAGTCCGTCGACCTCATGTCGGACCTCGTGCGGCAGGCGTCCTTCACCGACGAGGGACTCGACATCGAGCGCAGGGTGGTGCGCGGTGAACTGGAGCGGCGGGCCGCCGAGCCCGAGGTGCTGCTGCGCGTGGTGGCCGACCGGCAGCTCTGGTCCGACGCCGGCTGGGACCGCAAGAACGCAGGCGGCAACATGATCGCGGTCAGTTCCGCGACGGTGTCCCAGCTCAAGGACCTGCACAAACGGTTCTACGTGCCGAACAACGCGGCGCTTGTCATCACCGGTGACGTGAACGTGGACGAAGCCTTCGCGCTCGCCACGGACAAGTTCCGCGGGTGGAAGCGGGGCCCTGATCCGCTCGTGGCGGTCCCGCCGCTCGAGATCACGCCGCTCGCGGCGATCACACACGAGACGTTCACCGCCCCGGTGCGCGACGTGACGATCCTCGTCCGTTGGCACGGACCGAGCGTCGGCCGGGATCGCGCGGCGACGTATGCCGCGGACGTCTTCGCGGGACTCGTGAACCAGCCGCTCTCGGGCACGCAACGACGTCTCGTGGACACCGGCCTGTTCGAGCACGTGTCCCTCTCGTACGACACGAAGAACCACGTGGGTCCGGTAGAGCTGTACGCCAAGACCACGCCGGAACAGGCGGTCGCCGCCGCGACGGCGCTGGGAGGGGAGCTCGCGCGACTCGCCGGTGCAGACTACTTCGGCGACGCGGAGCTCGAGTTCGCCCGCACGCGCCAGCGCGTGTACGCGGCATTCCGGGCGGAGCGCGCGTCGGGGTTCGCCCATGCGCTGGCCGAGATGTGGGGCTCGGCTGACCTCGACTACCAGCTCACCTACGCGGACTCGATCGACAATCGCACGGCTGGTGACGTGCGACGGTTCGTGGAGACCTACTTGAAGGGAAAGCCCATGACCGTCACGGTGATGATGTCGTACCCGACGCAGCAGTCCATCGCGGCTCCGCTCCGCAGCGCGCTGGGCGCATGGAAGGCGCCGTGAAGCCATCACCTCGCACCGCCCGGCGCATGAGCCGCATGCTCGCGTTCCCTCTCGCGATGGCAGCGGCGATGGCGATGGCGACGGCCGCACCCCTCGAGGCGCAGGCGGCCACCGACTCGCTCACCGTCTCGTACGAGCTTGACGGCCTGCGCATCCTGCATCGGCGAACCAGCTCGAGGGTATTCGCCGCGAACCTCTACCTGCTTGGCGGGGCGAGGCAGGTGACGAAGGCGACCGCCGGCATCGAACCCTTCCTGCTGCTCTCCTCCGAGTATGGCACCGCGGATTACCCCGGCGAGGAGGCGCGCCGTGCCGCCGCCCGCACCGGGAGTTCCATCACGGTGGAGGCCGACGAGGACTGGACGACATACTCGATCTCCGGTGTACGCGAGCAGTTCGACTCCACATGGTCGGTGTTCACGAGCCGCCTGCTGCACCCCACGCTCGATTCGGCGGCCATCGGGATCGTGCGGCCGCGGATGCTCGCCGCGGCGCGCCGCCAGCTGAGCTCACCGGACGTGCAGGTCGCCGTGCTCGCCGAGAGCCTGGCCTTCATCGGTCATCCGTATGCGCTGGACCCGAACGGCACCGAGGAGTCGATCGCCGCGCTCACCGCCGACGACCTGCGCGCCTATGCGCGGGACCAGCTCGTGAAGTCGCGGATGCTGCTCGTCGTCGTCGGCGACATCCCCAAGGATCGACTCGATGGGCTCGTCGCGCGAACCATCGGCACGCTTCCGAAGGGTGACTACGCATGGACGATGCCGCCGGAGGTGCGCGCCACGACGCCGGCCATCGCCGCGGCGCACCGCAAGCTCACCACCAACTACATCCTCGGCTACATCCACGGCCCGCAGATCTCGAGCCCGGATCATCCCGCGTTCGAGTACGCGATGATGATCCTCGGCAACTTCGTCTCGTCGGTGATCCGCGAGCGCGAGGGCCTTTCCTACGCCGCCGACGTGCCGATGATGCAGCGGGGCGTCTCGGGCGCGGCGATCTTCGTGAGCACGGCCCGTCCGGACACGGTGGTGAAGCTGATCAACTCGATCTTCGATTGGTACGAGGACGATGTTCGCATCCCGGGCAGCACGCTGCGTCGCGTGGCGGAGTCGTTCAAGACCAGTTACCTGCTGGGGATGGAGACGGCGGCGAGTCACGCGGACATGCTGGCGCGGGCGCAGCTCTACCAAGGCGACTACCGTGCCGCCGCCAGGCGCGCCGAGGTCATGGCGAAGGTGCGGTTCTCCGACATCCGCAGGATCATCAAGACGTATGGGACCAACATCCAGTATGCGTTCGTCGGGGATAGTGCGCGCATGCCGAGGACGCAGATGATGAAGCGGTAGCGGTTCACGAGGGGCCGGCGCCCCTAGCGCCCATCGCCGAGCGGTGGGCCGTACCTCGGAATCTTTCCCAGCATCAGGCGGTCGCGCAGGCGGTCGGGCAACCGCTCTATCCAACACCGAATGCGCGCGTCGCGCCCGACGACATAGCGAGTCCTTGGCGTGCGCGCGCAGAGCGCATGGAAGACGGCGTCCGCCACTGACTCAGGGGGTATGCCCTTCACCTGCCTCAATCCCTTGAGCATCGCCTCGACCAGCGGTCCATAGAGCCGCTCCGCCTCGCGCGGATACGAGGGATTCTTCATCACTCCCTCGGCGAACGAGAGCGCCTTCCCCCAGATCGGCGTGGCGATCGTCCCCGGCTGGATCAGCGCGACGTGAATGCCCCAAGGCCGGAGCTCGAGCCGCAGCGCGTCGGTCATGCCCTCGAGCGCATGCTTGGACGCCGCGTAAGGGCCGAGCAGGGGAGTGGCACTGCGTCCGGCGATGGAGCTCATCATCACGATCCGTCCTCGGCCCTGCCGGAGCAGCGGGATCAGCGGCTGCGTGACGGCGAGCTGTCCGATGACGTTCACCTCGAGCACGCGGCGCAGCTCTTCCAAGTCGACGAACTCGAGCACGCCGCCGGTCGCGATGCCGGCGTTGTTGACTAGCCCGTGCAAGCCATCGCCGCCCACGGCATCGCGTATTGCAGCGGCCATGGCAGAAATCGACGCGCCCTCGGTCACATCGATCATCAGCGTCGTCAGCCTCTCCGACGCTTCCGCGCGCAATGCGGCGCCGTCCGATTCCTTGCGAACGCCCGCGAAGACGCGCCAACCCTCGCGGTCGAGCCGCAAGGCGGAGGCCTTGCCGATGCCAGTGGACGCGCCGGTGACGACGACGGATCGCATTCGCCCTCCTTGGGTTGTCGCGCGCTACGGAACTCTCGCCATCTCCGCCAGGAACGCCGCCCGCTCCTCCTCCGGCATGCCATACGTCTCCGCCGACGCCGGGAACTCCCGTGCGCGCACATCCCGCGCGTAACCGGCGATCGCTTCCGTCCACCGCGCACGCGCCTGGTCGTACTGCCGCACGAACCGCGGCACGTGCCCTCCCCCGAGTCCGAGCAGGTCGGTGTACACGAGCACTTGTCCGTCCACGCCGCTGCCGGCGCCGATGCCGATCACGGGAATCCGCAGCCGATCGGCGATCGCGGTGCCCACCACTTCCGGCACGGCCTCGACCACGAGCAGCGTCGCGCCGGCGGCTTCCAGCGCGAGGGCGTCGCGCACGATGTCAGCCGCTTCCGCGGCGGAGCGTCCGCGCGCCCTGAGGTCAGCGCTCGACGTCGCGCCCTGCGGGAGCAATCCCACGTGCCCCACGACCGGGAAGCCGTGCGCCACCAACGCGCGCACGCGATCGCACATGACGCCCGCGCCCTCGAGCTTCAGCATGTCGCAGCCGGCGGTCATGAACGCGCGCGCCGTCGCGAGCGCCTGTTCGTCGCCCTGCTCGTAGGTGCCGAACGGCAGGTCGCCGATGAGCTTCGCTCTCCGCACGCCGCGTCGCGCCGCACGCGTGAGCACGAGCAGCTCCTCGACCGGCAAGTCGCGCGTGTTCGCGTAGCCCAGTACGGTCGTCGCCGCGGAATCGCCGACGAGGATGTGGTCGACGCCGGCCTCGTCGGCGATGCTCGCCGAGAGCGCGTCGTAGGCGGTGACCATCACCAGCGGCGTGCCGTTCATGCGATTCCCACCACGAGGTTGTCGATCAGTCGCACGCCGCCGACATGCGCGGCGACGGCGACGAGCGCGCCGTCCGTCACGCGCGAGAGCGGCTGCAGCGTCGCGGCATCGACGATGGCGAGGTAGTCGACCGCCGATGCCGGGATGCGATGCCTCGCGAGGGTCTCGAGGCCTGCGGCGACCAAGGGCTCGCAGGCACGCTCGCCGACCGCGACCATCGCCTCCATGCGATGCAGCGCGGCCGAGAGTCCCAGTGCGTCCGCGCGCGCCTCGCGCGAGAGGCGCGCATTCCGGCTGGACATGGCGAGGCCGTCGGCCTCACGCACGACCGGGCACGCCACGATCTCCACCGGCATGTCGAGGTCGCGCACGAGGCGGCGCACGACGAGCACCTGCTGCGCATCCTTCTGGCCGAAGTAGGCGACCTGCGGTTGCACGATGTTGAGCAGCTTGGCCACGACGGTCGCGACGCCACGGAAATGCGCGGTGCCGCGCGCCACGCCCTCGAGCGGCTCGGCGATGTCGCCCACGTCAACCGACGTGGTCGACCCTTCCGGATACATCTCGTCCACACCGGGCGCGAAGATGATGTCCACTCCCGCCGCGTCGAGCAGCGCCGCGTCGGCGGCCTCCGTGCGCGGGTACGCGTCCAGGTCGCGGGCGTCGTTGAACTGGGTGGGGTTCACGAACACGGAGCAGACCACCACATCGCACTCGGCGCGCGCGCGACGGGCGAGCGAGAGGTGCCCCTCGTGAAGCGCACCCATGGTGGGCACGAAGCCGATGCGCCGCGACGCGAGGCGTTCCACGCCGAGTGCGCGCCGCAACTCGGCGACGGTACGGACGAGGCGCATCGTCACGGCTCACCCGTGCGTGCGGCCGACGCATCCTTCTCACCGCTGACGGCGAGCGCCGCGCGCGTGGACGCCGTGAGCGCGTCGAACAGCGGCACGAGATCCGGCGCTTGAGCGACGATCGCCGCCCGCTGCCCCTCCACCACGGCCTCATCGCCGCGCGACACGGGGCCGCTGATGGCCTGCGCGAACCCGCCCTGCACCCAGCTCTCCAGCGATGCGCGCGCGAGCGGCGCGAGCTCGGCGCGGGAGATGCCGCACTCGGAGGCGAGGCGCTCGGCCGCCGACTCGAGCGTGACCAGGTAGTTGGACGCGATTGACGCGGCGGCGTGATAGAGCGCTCGCTTGTCGCGCGGGACGGAGACGGCGCGCATGCCGAGCGTGGTGGCGATCGTGGCCGCGAACTCGAGCGCGCGCGGCGTGCTGCCGTCGATGGCGCAGGCCGCGCCGCGGAACGACTCGGCGGCCATCGCGGCGGTCGCGGTGCGCTTGTTGAGCGTCATCAGGGGATGGAGATTGAACCGCTCGTGCGGCGCGAGAAGGTCGAGCGGCGCCGAGGCGCTGCAGTGGCCGACGACGGCTCCTGTGGGTAGCGCGGCCGCCGAAAGAGCGTCGCGGATGCTGCGCTCCGGCACGGCCAGGATGACGATGTCGGCCGGTGAAGCGGCCACGGGCTCGCCGCGGCGCGTGGGCCCGGCGACGATGGCGCCGCTGTGCCGGAGCGCCGCGGCGAGCGCGTGGCCCAGCCGGCCGGCACCCACGATGGAGATGCGAAGGTCAGGCACGGATGTCGGGTCGGAGAGCTGCGATGTCCCTGAGAACCTAACGGAATGAACGCGGGCCTGACTCGGGGGCGCGTCCTGCCGATACTTTTCCGTATGCGACTCCCACTCGGCCGTCACTCTCCCAGGTCCGGCTCGCTGTCCGCCGTCCTCACCCTGCTCTTCACCGCCTGCGAGCCGGCACCACCGGCCGAGTTCCGCGTGGGTCTCATCGGCGTGTACGCGGGCACCATGGCAGGCTCGTCGGGGATCCCCGCCCGACAGGGCGCGGACCTCGCGGTCGAGCGACTGAACGCCGCGGGCGGCGTGATGATCGACGGGCGCGCGCATCGCGTGATCCTGATCGAACGCGAGACAGACAACCGTGCCGATGCCGCGGCGCTCGCGGCCCGTGCCCTGATCAATCTCGACTCCGTCGACGTCGTGATCGGTCCGCAGACGAGCAACCTCGCGATCGCGGCCGCGCCGGTGGCCGAGGTGTCGCAGGTGCCGATGATCACGCCGATGGCCTCGAACCCGGCGGTCACGGCGGGACGGAGGATGGTGATTCGGCTCGCGTTCCTCGATGCCTTCCAGGGCGAGGTGCTCGCGCGGTTCGCGTACGACTCGCTGCGCATGCGGCGCGCCGGCGCGCTGCACGACGCGGGCAGCGCGTACGGCCGCGAGATCACGCGACTCTTCCGGCAGACATTCGAGTCGCTCGGGGGGGAGGTCGTGCAGGTGGAGACCTTCGACGCGGACGACCCGCGCGAGCACTCGCCGCAACTGCGTCGCATCCTTGCCGACCGGCCGGATGCGATCGTCCTGCCGAACTTCGTCGTGCACGACTCGGCGCAGATCCGCGTCGCACGCGCGCTGGGCTTTCGCGGCCTCTTCCTTGGCAGCGACAGCTGGGACATCAGCACCATGGCGTCGCGCGAGGACGCGCTGGGGTCGTTCGTGGTGGCCAACTGGAACCGTCTCGCCGACCGTCCCGCGTCGCGCGAGTTCCTCACCCTCTGGGACGCGAAGTATCCCAACGACCGGGCGCGGGCGACGGGTGCCGCGACGTATGACGCGATCCTGATGGCCGCCGCGGCCGCATCGAAGTCCGGCGTGCGTGGCGGGCCGGCGCTGGCGGACACGCTCCGGAACCTGGGCGCGTGGTCGGGCGCGCTCGCGGAGTTCGACTTCCGCGGCACGGGCGACCCGAAGCGCGGCGCCGTGGTCCTCGAGATCCACCGCGACTCGATGCGCCTCCGCGCGGTGATCGCGCCCGCGAAGGAACCGTGATCGCTGGGGCCCTTCGGCGGAGCCTCGCGCTCCGCCTCAGCGCCGCGTTCCTCACGCTGAGCGTGGGCACGGTGCTGCTGGCGACCTTCGTCTCGTTCCGCGACGCCGAGCAGACGCTGCAGCAGCGACTGATCGAACGGCTGGCCACGAGCGCCGCCGAGGACGCCGCCGAACTCGCCGCGTGGCACTATCGCCAGCGCGCCGCGATCGAGGTCATGGCAGGGATGTCGAGCACGCGCGCGGCGTGGCTGCGACCCGTCGGCGACAGCGCGGGCAACCGCAGCCTGATGCTCGTGGACCAGACGCTGCTCGCGGCCACCAGCATCACGCTGCTGACCGTGCCGGGCGGCCGCGTGATCCGTGCCTCCGACCCCGCGCTGCTCGACACTTACGAGGTCGACCAGCTCTACTATGCCGAGGGACGCGAGCGCACCTTCACGCAGCCGGTGTACCCGTCCGGCGTGACGGGGAGGCCGACGATGACGGTCGCGACGCCCGTGAGGGGCGCCGACGGCAGCGCGAGAGCCGTGCTCGCCGCGCATCTCGACCTGACGCAGATGCAGCGCGTGCTCGAGAAGCCGAATGGCGAAGTGCCCATCGATGCGTACGTGGTGAACCGCTTCGCGGAGTTCGTCTCCGCAGACCGGTTCGGGAGTGCGGAGCACCTGCGCGGCGTGCACAGCCTGGCGATCGACCGGGCGCTCGCGGGCGACACGGGCGCCGGCGTGTACACGGACTTCCGCGGCCGCCCGGTGTTCGGCGCATGGCGATGGCTGCCTGAGCTCGAACTCGCGCTCGTGCTGGAGTCGCCGCAGCAGGAGGCGTTCGCCCCCGCCCGCCGTCTCCTGCGCAACGCGCTGCTCACGGGCCTGCTCGCCGCCACGCTGCTCACGTTCGGCGTGATCGCCATCTCGCGCCGGGCGCTGCGCCCGGTGATCGCCGTGACCGCCGCCGCCGAGGCGGTCGCGCGGGGAGACTTCAGCGCGACGGCGCCGGTGGAGGGCGTGGACGAGGTCGGGCGGCTCGCGACGGTCTTCAACGAGATGACGCGGCGCCTGCAGGCCAACCGCGCGCTGCTGCAGGAGGTGGTCGACAACTCGACGACGATCGTCGTGGTGGTGGACCTGGAGCACAGGATCCTGCTCGCGAACCGTCGCTACGAGTGGGTGGTGGATCGCGAACCCGGTTCACTGGTGGGCACCGCGCTCGCGGACGCGCTGCCGCACGCGGCGGCGGCCGCGCTCGGGGAGGTGCTCGCCAAGTCGGGGCGCGACGTCACGCACGCCGAGTGCGAGGTCACGCTGGGGACGGCCGAGGACCCGCACACCTGGCAGGCGGTGGCCTTCCCGCTCCGCACCGCGGACGCCGCGCCGTACGCCTTTGGCCTTGTCGCCACGGACCTCACCGAGCGGGCGCGGGCCGAGGAGGAGCGACGGCATCGCGACGCGAGCGTGCAGCAGGCGCAGAAGCTCGAGAGCCTCGGCATCATGGCCGGCGGCATCGCGCACGACTTCAACAACATCCTCGGCGCGGTGCTCGGCAACGTCGACCTCGCGCGCACGGCGCTCGACGACCCCGACGAAGTGCGCATAGCGCTCGAGCAGATCGCCGCGGCGACGCGTCGCGCGGCCGAGCTGACGCGGCAGATGCTCGCGTATGCAGGCCGCGCGAGCCTGCGCAGCGAGGCGACCGACCTGCGGCCGGTGCTGCACGACATGGTCGCGCTCGTGCGCGCCGCGCACTCGAAGAAGATCACCTTCGACATCGCCCCGATGGAGACTCCGCTCTGGGTCGGCATCGACCCGGCGCAGCTCTCGCAGGTGGCGCTCAACCTGCTGACCAATGCGGCCGAGGCGATCGGCGAGCGCCAGGGGCTGATCATGCTCCGCGCCGCGCCGGGCGCGCCGCCCGCCACGGCGGAACCGCGAGAACATCCGGACGCTGGATGGGTGCATCTTCGCGTGACCGATACCGGCAGCGGGATATCGAACGAAGTCCGGCGGCGGATCTTCGACCCGTTCTTCTCGACGAAGGCGGCCGGGCGCGGCCTCGGGCTCAGCGCGGTGATCGGCATCATCCGCTCGACCGGTGGCGTGCTGGAGCTGGAGAGCGAGCCCGGACTGCAGACGACGTTCGATGTCTACTTCCCCGCGGTCGCCGCCCCGGCCGCGCCGGTGCACGCGGCCGTCGATGCCGCGACCTCCGGGCGCCGCGGCACGATCCTCGTGGTGGACGACGAGCCCGCGCTGCGACGGATCTGCCGGCGCACGCTCGAGCCGGCCGGCTTTCAGGTGATCGAGGCGGAAGACGGCATCGCCTGCCTCGACGTGTGCCGCGCGCGCGGTGCGGAGATCGACCTGATAGTGCTCGACCTCACGATGCCGCGCATGGGCGGCGTCGAGGTGATGGCGATCCTGCGCGCGGAACGCCCCGGGCTGCGCGTGGTGGTCGCGAGCGGCTACGACCGTGCGGACCGGCGGGGCGACCTGCCCAGTGACGACAACGTGCGCTTCCTGCAGAAGCCGTTCGACACCGCGACGCTGTTGGG
>Ga0247822_10001843_pt1 | contig 13236 bp, 14 predicted proteins | sample 13C_Cellulose_Da_FD_192423 | JGI IMG/M metagenome (GOLD analysis project Ga0247822, IMG submission 192423) | Soil microbial communities from agricultural site in Penn Yan, New York, United States - 13C_Cellulose_Day30 | ecosystem: Environmental > Terrestrial > Soil > Agricultural land | place...
GATACGGAATAAGAAATTATGTACTCTTCCCCGCACACTATCGGGCAGGTAAAGTCGCAGGTGTAATCTGCCTGTGCACCGTCAACAGCGTTCTCAAAAATAAGCGACTGTGCACCGGAGTTCACTGTAATACCTTCGTCAGTATCCCAACACTCAGTATCCTTTTCCCATTGTATCTGGTTCTTGGTGTAACAGGGCGAGGAAAAAATAGAAAAATGGAAGCATTGACACTCTTCACCCAAAAGCTCACCCCAGGTCAGGGGTATATCGGCCATAAAAACACCGGACTCCAGCGCATCTTCCACAAACGGTATAGGCCCGTAGTCGATAACGTTGCCCATAACGTCCATGGTAACGCCTATTTCTTCGGTATTCACGGCGTAGAGTTCAAATGAATCCAGACGTATGGAGCCGACAAAATCCTGCGCGCCCGAGCACACAAAACCGATATTGGTGTTATTGGCTTTTACATATACTTCGTGGAATCCGTTTGTATCAAAAGTGTGCAGCTGATAAACGCCGGTCAGGTTCATTTCGCCCGAGATGTAACCTGTTATTTCAAATCGGAAGTAATACCACTTGTCCATTTCGGTTATGTCTGTAACGGATACAAGGGAGGAAGCCCCCGAAGATGATTTTGTGAATATGGTACCGTTCGCCTGCTCCACCATCCATTCGGTGCCGGAGGCTACGTAGTTGTACCTGTAAATTTCATCACCGGCCAGAAATACATCGGCGGCGACAGCCACGGTATCGGCATCGGTCACACCGGTGATAATGGTACTGGCACCCCCCACCGCATAGAGAAGGTTGCCCGTTGAAGCGTTGTTACCTATTCCTGTGGCCACCACGAACCCCGGCGAAACGGAATCTACTTCACCCGTGTAGGCGTGAGTTGTTTCGAGCAGGTTATCGCCAGTAAAGTTGGGTTTGAACTGCAATCTGTCCACCGGGTCGGTAAATGCCACCTTCTGGCAATGCTCCAAATCAATACGGCCGCATCTTTTTATGCGGTTGTTCCACTCGTACTTTTCCCAATCCGCGTAGGATTGCATGTGATACTTGTCGAACTTTAAAGGCCTTATACTTTCCTGAAAAGGCATAGATTTTATTTATAGCGAAGGTAATGAAAAAGGCGGACAAACGCCCGCCCGGTTATGATGCAATGTTATTTTCTGCTTTGGAGGTAGGTGCATATTCTGGGTGGCTACAGGTCATAATCCTTTTCACTAACTATTTTCCCGTTTTTTGAGAGATAAAACACCTTGCTTTCATTCTGCCATTTTTCACCCTTCTCCCTGTGCTTATATTTGTGGGTTACCAAATAAAAATATCCGCTAGATGGATTACCCCTTTGTACATTGCCCCAGCTTATTGGCTTGTATTCTTCGTGTCTCCATTCCAAATGGTCTACAACCTGTGACACTGAACTGTCCTTGCTGTTATTGAATACCGTTTCCGCATGCTCAATAACTGTGGTGGAAGACCTGCCGTTTTTTATTAGTTTAGGAACGACGAATATACCCACAACCAATAAAATAGCTCCTGCAATAATTAGCTTTTGCATATTTTTTTCGCGCTGACGCTTTTTTAGCATCAGCATGTGCGCCTCAAACTTTTCTCTGTCATTCATGTGGTTTTGTTTTATAGTTATTGTTTTCGGTAGGTATATTCTCCGGGCCCGTACCTCAGCTTCATGTTTTTTATTTCGTAGCCGTGGGCTATTTTGAAGCCGCCCGAGGTTATCAGAAGGGCGCCGCCCACACCAAAGCATCCGTAAGCGCCCAGCGCATAGCCCTGTTTGCCTGTTTTAAGGTGGGCTACCATAAGGCCGGTACCCAGTCCTGAAAATACGGTGCCGAGAATCATTGTTACTCCTGATACCTGTTGGTACTGGCCGGCGTACATCATTCTGTGCTCAAATTCCATTTGGTCTGCCTTGCGTATAACCACCGATGTGGTGGTGTCTATCTGGGCGTAAGAGATGGCGCACACCAGGAGCGCCGCGATAAGGGTACATAGTTGTTTCATGCCGTGTGTTTTTGGTAAAATTATTGATTTTTGGATACTATGCGTTTTTGGCGGTCAACTTAATTGATGTTTTTCCGCTCGAAACGTTTCTTTGGTATTCAAATATCGTACCGGTATAGTTCCTGAATGTGTTAGGCATCACATAATTATCAAACCTTGAATTTCGTATAGCCCGGGCATCAGCCGGGGAAAGATAGCCCTCCGCCGATACTTCGTACGAGGGTCTTTTGCAGGTATTTCCCGAAAATGATTGGTAAGAGTTGTGGTAAATCTTTACGAAACTGTTCGCCGTCAGTATGCCTATGGGGCCGTTGGTCTGCGCTTCTATTATCAGCGGTATTTCAGGGTCAAGTGCAATATTATTAAACACTCCTGAGTAAATAACAGTGTCTCCTATAGTGTATGATGTCGTGACACCTGTAACATATTCACCAAAGGTTGAGCCTACGTTAGTCCATCCTGTATAAGGCTTGATAAAATTGTTTGAGAGGTATTCTAAAGTGAGACTGACAGTTCCGGAACCCGGGGGGTTGTCGTCCAAGCTGAATTCAATTTCGAGATATAATTCCACGGTGAATCCATAGGCGTTGCCATTTTGTATAAGGTCGGCACCCGTCCAAAAACAACCCGGGACCACAGGCGTATTAATGATAAGGGCCAACGGGCTGGATAATATTACGCTATCTTCACTTCCATTATACTGGCTATCGCAGCCGGACGCACTTATGGGGTAAGTAAAACAAAATTCCGCAAGCCATCTGCTCAGTTGCCTTGATACCAAAAGGTCGAAATTATTCAGCGGTGTTGACGGCCCCGTATTGGTATACCATACATCAGCGCTTGCGTTGACTAAAAATATATCCTCATCAAAGGATTTGTCTGTCCCTGAATTCAGCGCGTTTGATACTGTATTGGTATCATAAACTATTCGCGTTGTGGACAGGTTAAGCGTATTTCGAACCGCACAGTTACCGTCCGCAGAAATGTTACTCTCCGTGTGAGCCGACCACGGTTGCAGCAATTCTGATACCAGCCATGTATCCGAGTCGTCCGCATCGGTACTCGTCTGCTTGAAACTCCCGAAAGTAAAATCGGAAACCAAAACCGCATCGTTTGATTTTATAGAGAATCCGGCAAAATCGTTTATGTATTCGTAGTTTGCCGACCCGGTGAAATATTGCAGAGTCTCAAACTTGAACTTAAGTTGACCTGATTCGCGAATTATAACCCATCTGGCACACCAAAGGCGGCACAGGTCTTTCAGTATTTCCCCGAACTTCAATTCAGGAAAAATCGAATTATCGTTCCTTATGGCGTTGCCCGAGGTGAAAAAATATTTATTGGCCGGCGCGGTAGTCAACAACTCCGAATCCAGCACCATAGCATTATCGGTAAGGTACCTGACCAAAAAGTCAAGGACATCAAACTGTGTTATTACAGTGCGATTGTAAGCGGCGTTTAAATGGTCAACTATTGTTATTGTATCTGTGGTGATTAATGCAGGTTCTCCATTTTTGGTGGTAGAAGAAAATAGATTTATAGGCAGGTCGGCGTAGTTAAGGATGCGAGCGACAAATCCGTCGTCAATAACCTGCGTTTTTGCAATCCTGCGGTCGGTATCAAACTCAATATCGTTGGTATAAATTAAACCCTTATACAGCAACCTCCACGGGCCCGTGTCCGAATCTGTTTCCCTCACCTCAACGCTTATTTCTGAGCAGATGCTTTCGGAGAACAATTCGTAAAGGGCGGTAAAATCTTCGCCTATAAATTGAAGGTTTGCTTCCCACTCTTGGCGGTATCCAAAAAAAAGCGGGTCATAAAACATTCGCTCGGTTGCCTCAGATACTCCATTGGGTTGGTTTACGGCCGCAACTCCATTTAATAAAACTTCAATCATTACCCTCTGCGTTTTGGTGTTTTATTAAGAGCACCCGAAATATCCTTGAGGTACCTGTTTGATTCCAGTATACCCCCGAACAACCGTCCGTCATTGAACTTTGTTGATGTAAGGTTTACGGCAATGGCCTCGGCAAGTTCATTCTGCTGCCGGGCCCGCTGCTTTCTCTCATGCTCTTCTATTATCGGTGCGGCGAACGTTCTTTGTACATAATCGCCGAGCAAACCGGCGTTTATCGACTTGGCCAGTCCCGGATACTTTTTGTTTTCGGAAGTCTTGATAACCGCCTCGCCCTCGTTGAGAAATGCGGGTATTGTATCCCGGCCCGGCTTGTTTTTACCGCGCTGCACATAGTCGGTACCGTGAAAGAAGGCGGGGGCTGAGGGTGCGGGCTGCGAGGCGATAATTGCTATTTGGGCCGCTGCCAATGCTGCTGCAACCGCCGCAAAAGCCGGACCTACCGCCAAGCCGGCGATAGGAATAGCCGCTCCCGAGCTGAACGCCGCAATTACCGCTTGGGCACCCTGTATGGTTGCATTTGCAATTTGCAGGGCCTGAGATACCCTGAACTGTTTTAACTGTATTTGGTATTGTTCTTGGGCGGCTTTTTTATTCAGTTCAGATATGCGCTTTTGCTTTTCTTCTTCGGAAAGGGTTGATTCCTCAACGGCTTTTATCTGCGCATTCTTAGTGTTATCAATGTCCTGTATTTGCCTTTGGGCTATAATATCGTTCAGTTGGCCCGCTAGCGACACAACACTGTTTAATGTATCTATCGTGAACTGCTCCTGAACTTGTGCGGCTTTCGCCTGTTCGTCAGCGGTTTTTTGAATCTGCTCCCGCTTAGCCTCTTCTGTCTTAACGAAGTTGTCTAGTATGCGGTCGCCGGCATCTTCGTTTATCTCAAATAATTCTTGGGCATAATCTTTTGCCGGCTTAATATCAAACTGGCCTGTCTGCTCAACAGTCACCTGCGCCGTTGCATTAAACCCGGTGCGGTCTCTTGTGCGCTGTATGAGTTTGGTGTACTCTTCCGAGGCCGATTTAAGGCGTTTTTCCAACTCAATTACCCGGTCAACGTCGGCCTGCTGGATAACCCCGCCGGCCGCAACCTGGTTCTGTACCTTTTCGGTCACCCCGCGCAGTTCGTTGGATAATGCCTGCAAAAGGGTAATCTTTTCTTGTGTCTGCCTGTTATCCTCCTTGTCCACGCCAAGTTTTACCCGCTCGGCGGCCACATATTCGTCAAACTCTTCCCGGGTAGCACCCAGCACCTCAGCGGCGCGTTTGTAGAAAATCTCCAGCGCCTCGCCGCCCTCGGTAACAGCCTTGGTAAACTGGCTCTGCCTTGCCACGTACCTCTCCTGTATCTGCTCGGCTTCGCTCAGTTCGTCCGAGAAAACGCCGGTCTGCTGGCCGATAAACCGGATGGCGCCTATGGCCGGGTTGGTCGCCGAAACAATGTCCAGCATTCCCACACCTATACGCTCCAGCGCATCTTCGTAATTACCGTCCTGTATAAAGCCCAAGGCCTTATTGAAGTTGTCAAAGCCGGATATAAGACCGCCTATTCCCATTCCCAGCGGATTGAGACGGCTTTCCAGTTCATCAATATTTGAAAGGAACCCGTCTACGCTGCCGCTGTTGAACGCATCGAACAAATCACCGACCGAAAGAAGTATCTGCCCGCCGATGAACTCCTGAAATTCCCCGAGCTGGTTCTGCGCCTTGGCTATTTTACCCGCCTCGGTATTGCCCACGGCCTCCGCGAAACCCGCGTACTTTTCGGTAACGAGGTCGATTGCCGCGCCGTTGGCCAACTGCTCTTTTGTCAACCCTTTAAACCGTTCGTCCAGTTTCCCCAACCGGCCGATACTGCCCTCATAGGTGGCATCCAGTTTTTCCACGGATGTCTGCAAGTCGTCCCCGGTAACCGCCGAAAGGTCGGTGGCTGCTTTTATGAGTTTGGTTATCTGCTCTTCGGTACGGCCCTGTGTAGCAAGGAATGTCTGAGCCTTAATAATGGTGTCGTCGTCGTAAACGGTGGTGTTCTGGAAGTCAGAGGCCTGTTTGAGCAGGCGCTGCTGTATGGCTTCGTTCCCCTGTAGTGAGTTAAGTAAGAGTGTGGCGTTCTTTTCGGCGTCTACATAGGCCTCGACCGAGGCTTTTCCGAACTGGATTACCTGCTGCACACCGAAGGCTACCCCGATGGCCGGCCCCAACTGCGTGGCGAGGTCTTTAATTTTGGTGAACTGGCTCCCGGTGGAAGCAAGCGCCTTTTGCTGGGCAGCGGCGCTCTGCTGGGTGGTAACGGCAAGCCCCTTAACCTTCGCCGCCTGTGCGTCAACGGCTTTTCCCTCCTGCTGGTACGACTGCACCACAGACTTTGAGGCCTGTTGCGTTTTGGTCGCGGCCACCTTTGCATCGTCACCCACCTTTTTGGTGGATTTGTCCAGTTTATCCACGGACACGGTGGCCGCTTCCGTTTCCTGCCGGAACTTGTCGGTTGCCGCAACGTACTCAACCAGTATTTGTACTTTATCGCTCATTTCTTCATCTCATTATCGCGCCGGTTCTTGCGTATAGCCGCGCAGTAATCCGCCACGGTGCCCCTCTTTTTGAATTCTATCGACTCCACTACACCGCCTACCAATATCACAAGGTCGTCCGTGAATTTTTCTAACCAGGCCCACTGCTTACCGATGAATGAATTTCTTGATAAGTCCGAAGGGCGGTCTTTGTCTGGCTTTTGTGCCTGTCCCAATGCCCTTGCCACTTGTCGATGAATTTCTCCGCATCCTGAATTAGGGAATACACCCCGAGTTTCATAAAAAAAGCGACTTCCCCTCCATGGAGTAGGAATGCTTGTTTCTTTGCCTTGTGAACCTCTTCGTTGATAACGGTCGGTTCCTCATCGTCACGGATAAGGAACAGTGCCGCGATGTCGCACAGTATCTCCGGGTGAAACATCAACACCTCGTTGCGGGATTCGATTTCCTGCACAGCCCACATCGCCTTTTGAAGGCCTTCCATACGCTTACCGGCGTTGGCCGATGCAATGGCGCCCTCGAATGATTTTTTGCAGATGCCCGTGAGGTGCCGCAACTCTTCGTTGGTTAATCTGTTATCCAGTTGGATGAGGAGCGGCTGCAATACCTCGTAGCGGTTCAGGGGTAAATCGGAAGGGTTGGGGAACCGGTGGTATTGATGCCCGTCCAGTTCAAAAGCGAATTCAAGGAGTTCGCGCCATTGGGGCATGGTGTGGGTTTTGGCGGTGAGGTCGTCTACCTGTTGGCGCAGTTCAAGCGCAGCAATGGACAACGTATTGTAATCTTCGTTCCGCTTCCAGAACCTTTCGCTGGTCGCCTTATGGGCCTCCCGCTCAGCCTCAATCCTGCTTTTTTGTGTAGGGTCTGCCCAATGGGCCAGCCTTTCCCAGCCTGTTGCTTCTTTTTTATCGTCAAACTCCACCTTGCCATTGTTCCAATAAGCGGGCACTTTAGTATGTGATGCAAACACCTTAATGCCCATAAACCAAATCGTTCGTACAAATGCCGAACGGTACGGGAAGCCTTCCAGCCGGCACTCAAACCGCAAAAAGCGGCCTATTTTAAATGTTTGATTTTCCATTATGCGCGTAAATTCCTGATGTGTATCTGAACTGTTTCGGGATTCAACGGACACCGATAGGTAGAACCGTTAGCGTGTATTAATGTCTGCGTTTCGCCCGCATCCGTTTGCCAAGGCTCAAGCGCCCCTACGGAAACGAATGTCATTTCCCTTACCTCTAAGTCTTTATCGTCATATTCCAAATCGAGGTCGTGAAGTACTTTTGTGTTGTCGGAATGAAAAAACACAGGTAACTGCACATACGGCACCGATTCGTCTACTCCGTATGATTCCAATAATTCAAACAGGTAGTGAATAAACCCGTTCAGTGAAACCCCGCAGACGATAACCAACGGAAGCAGAAACGGGTCGGCCCCGAACAACAGGCATGCCCCGGCATGGATAATGATACCATGCACCGAAGCCATGCAGAAAATACAGCCGATAACCGGTTTGTAGAGCCAGCTAGGTAAGTGAGTCTCGGCCCAGTCGTGCGGGTGTTCTAGTATCATGCCCGACCCTGTGGCAATACGCAGGCCGAGGCACCATAAGGCGAGTAGAATAAGTTCGGCGAATATTAGCATGATAATGGTTTTAATTCAATATCGGGAAAGTATGGCCCGTATATGTGCCATGAATTTGTTTTTGCGGTGTAGGTTTCAGTTAAAACAACGTTTTTTAAACCCTCTGGTACATCTATTGTGCGTCGAGGCCATATGCAGAAGTCTCCTAATGTTATCATACAATCAGTATTTGCTCTAAAATGTTAAATGGAAACCCGTCAACCCCGAACACCTTCTCGAAACTTACCGTTGCACAGGTGGCGGGCTCTTCGGCCCCGTAATCAAACGGTACATTGTCGTGCAGTTGCCCGTCAACCGCTGTAACCCATACGGTAAAGGTTGTTTTATCGGTCAGGTAAGGTATAATGCCGTCCAGTTCCACCGTCAGTAACCCTTGGGCATCGGAACTGCCCAAAATAACCTGTACCACTCCGTTGCTGTCGTTGGCGAAGTGTACATTGTAGTCATTGCTGACGCCCTCAACGGTGCCCAAATCTAGCGTGAACACATCTTCATCTCCCGGACATTGGGGGAGGGCCAGGCACTTAAACCTTACACAATTATTGCAGTCTTGGCAACTCATGAACAACAGGAAGTTATACAGTTGGGGTAATATTGGGCGGTGTAGTTCAATTCCATCTTATGCAGAACTAAATCAACAGGGAGTCTGATGTCCATGCCCTGCCAAATCTCCGCAGCATTGCGGGCCGAATCGGTAGAGAGTGTGGAAGAGGACAACTTAATTACATTTACGTTCAGCGACTCGCGCAGGTCTTGTTCGTTGTTGAGGAAGGTGTTTTTGTACATGCAGAACTCCAATAAATCCACACCATTCTGCGATTCCCGGCGCTTCATGTAGTAGAGCGCCACGGAATAACTGCCCCTTACGTACGGGTCGCACCCGCGCTTGCTTTCTATTTCCGTTATCCTGTCGGACTGCGTACGCAGGAAAAAGCAGACCCCTGCCGTGTAATCGGAAAGGGAAATGGGCTTCATGTTGTCTTTGTTGTGGTATACCGCAGGGTACACCTTGCGCGCGTTGGGGTCTTGGCTTGATTCGGAAATGAGCTCGGCCATTCCGTTGACCTGCGAAAGCTGGTTTGTGGCTTTAATACGCCCGGCTACGTATGTGACTATCTGCTCAAGCATGCGGTATTTATCTATACATTTGAAGACAAATATAGAAAAAATCTATGGCTATTTCACCCCAGCAGTTAATATCCCAAATGAGGAAGGTGGCTGACGCTTTGGAGGATTCCGAGCCCATGTTTTTTGCCGTATCCAACTCGGTGCGCAATCAGTCTATACGTGTTTTTGAACAGGGCGGGGTAGGACCGGACGGTGCCCCGGGAAGGTACTCATCAAAGCCTCTCTACGTAAACCCGGCCGACTCGGTGCGCAAGTTTCCGCTAAAAGGCAAGAACGGTGGCGGTGCGCAGTTTAAAAACGGCAAGCCCCGCAAGACCTCCTATTTCCAAAGCTATGCCGACTTCAAACGGACGATAGGTGAACCGGCGTTCGTCAACCTGCGGGTATTCGGCAACCTTGCACGGGCGTACGGCACGGGAGTGGCCGTAAGGAAAGAAAACGGACAGGTAAGGGTATTTCACCAGATACGCTTGGATGCTTCAAACCCATCGGGGAAGATAAACGGGTTGATTTCAAAATACCCCGGCGCGTTCAGGCCCACCAAAAAGGAACTGGCCGAGTTCCGGGAGGATTTGCAGAACTATACTAATGATTTAGTGGAGCGGATTATTGGCGGCTAAATTTGTAAAATAGTTTATTTTTTAACTACCTTATTTTCTTGTTTTTAGTCTCGTTTTATCCCGCGTGGAATAAAATGAACTCTGCAATATAGTTTACATATTCAGGAAATTCCGATTGAAAGCGGCGAGGTCGTAGCGGATGCAGTCCAGATACGCGCCGACACCCCCGTCCGTAGGGTCATGACCCACTATTTTACTGTCCGAGTCTGCATCTGCCTTGGCGAGGTCCGAAATAAGACCCGTACAGGCCGTGTTTATCAGTATCTCATCGTATCGGGCAAAAACCTCATTACACAGGGACCTGTTGCCCGCCATGTTTACGTTGGCCCGGTTTATGTTTACCTGATTCCACGAAATACCCATCGTTCCCATGAACGTCTGCCACTGTTCGTTGCTGGCCCCTCCCAATAAATCAGCCTTACCCGCCACGGAACCGCCGGTAACCATAAATAACCGGTGCTTGGACTGTAGCGGGCATATCCGCTCCAATTGTTCCGTCCAATCGGCATCGGCCACCAGCTCCGCGAAATAGTGAATGTACCCGTACCGCTTATTGACGGGTTCGCCCCTGTGGGACAGCAACAGCACTGGCCTCAGTCCCGAAAAGTTAACAGATACGTACACAATCTGGTTTTGTTGGTATACAGCCAGCGGCGATACGTGCGTTACCCTGTCGTAACTGTGCAGCCATGCCGCCGTTGTGTGACCCAATTCAAAGTATTCCCTCATCATTATGGAGTCCCAGTCGTCGGGGGACCGGCCGATATTTTCTTTTACTTTTTTCTTCTTGATTACGGACAGTTTACCGTCGTCGTCGATGTTGGCCACCTTTACCTGTTCCATTTCCTCAGCAACTAAGTCTTTTACAGTCCCATTGTTGCTGATTTCCCCGTATTTGCGGGCCTGTATCGCTTTGGCCATGCGTATGGAACATTGGTCTTTAAGTGATTTGTAGTTTATTTCGCCGACCGGTGATGAGTTGTTGGTAAACCCTTTACAACCCATTATATCCACTACGCCGCCGCCGACCCCGTCCTCATCAACCACGGTGCGCGAGTTTGGTATGCCGTATTTATGCTGTAATTCTTTACCCCTCTCGGCTATTTCGGGTATAAGTGTTTTGGGTAGTGATAACCGGTAGATACACACTTTGCCGTGCCACACACGGAACACCGTGCTGTCTTTACCTTTCCGGGCCACGTCTATGGTGAGGTATTTATCGCCTTCCTGTTTGAGGTGGTCGGGTCTGAAGTAGTCCGAAATTGCCTCTTGGTCAATAAGTGTAGCCGGGTCGTCGTCATACTCCCAATTTCCGTAGTAAAGGCGCTCCCTGCTATTCTTTTCCATCTGTAGTAAAGAACGCAGGTAGCTTTCGGGCAGGTGCGGGTTGTCGGTGGGCAGCGCAGCTACGAATTTGCGGTACGGCTTTATTACCCCTTCTTTCTTCGGACGGTAAAACTCACGGTACGGCCAATTTTTAGTCGGGTTGCAGGTTCCGAGTATCTTCGGGTGGATATTGTACTCGTTCAGTTTGTAGCGGATGCGGGACATTACGGTCTGCCACGCCAAGAAAGTTATTTGACCACATTCGTCTATAAAGGCGCCGCTAATCTCTAATGAGCCAAAGCGGTCGAATTTATCATCGGATGGAAGAAAACGTAAATCCTTTAGTATTATCTGACTCCCGTTGTGCCAGTTTATTACGTGGTCCTGTCCATTATAGGTATACTGGTCTGTTATGCCCAAACGGGAGCACCAATCGAAAAACGTATTCAGGGTAGTTTCTCGTAGTGTTTTAAGAAAAGCGCGACCCATCAGCCACCTCGTGCCTGGATGCCTTTGACACATTTCTATGAGCCAAAGGCATCCTATGCTTGATTTGGCTCCACCCGCAGCACCCCCGTAGAGTATTTCCGTGGTAGTTGAGTCCCGCAGATACCAAAGTGCGTTTTCCTGCTTAGGAAGTAGCTTCATCGGCAGGGGGCAGTCCTGTGCCCAGGTATATTACATTCGGTTTAATCTGTTCGCCGGCGCTGGTGACGTCCAGTTTGTCGCCGTACTTCTTGGGTGCCATTTTTCCCATAAGCCACTTTCGGGTATCTATTTTAAGCCGCGAACGCTGCACAACCTCATGATTTATATACTCTTTTCCCGTTTCGGGGTCTATTTGCCAATCGTTGGCCGATTCGTCAGCTATCTCCAATATTTCGTCCGCCATGGCATCGCTACGGGCAACCATCGCGCGCGCATATTGGTCGGCAAAGCCCTTGTTTTCAGAGCACCAGTCCAAGAAGGTACTCTTCGATATAGGCCTGTTATCCTCCGTGGCTTTGCGCAGTGAAATATTATTGGAGATTATCTTCTCGCAGATTTCATCCACAATTGCCCTTTTTTCTTCATCCGTTTTTGCCGCCGCCATATAAATTTCCTATTTACTCTTGCAAATTTATAGATTTTGTTTATAAATCCGCATTCAGCGCGGATAACTTATCGCTTACCTTATGCCTCGCACGATTACCCCACTGTACGCATACACCGAAGCAACGGCAGAATTCGGAACCGTTATGGGTCACACTGAACCCCATCCTGCGGAGTCTTTCCCTTGTGGGTTTATCCATTTTGGGAACGTATGTGCGTTGTTTACCGTCGGCCATGTAGGCGCGTATCTGCGAGATGGATTGTTCGTAAATGGTCATTTTTGATAACTTGGAGCTTTGCTGTTCATCAACTCTTTTTCAATCAATAAATACTCGGCGGGTCCGACAACCTCAAGTACCATGTCCCTTACATCCGGGTCGTTTTCGAAGTTTGCGGGGAATACCTTCTGGTAATACAGTAAGGTGCAGTGGTCTTTATCCAGTATTGAAGCAAGCCTGTTTATGGAAATGGGCCTCCTGGCCCTGAGACATAGAAATACAAATACCTTTCGGGCATCAACCTCGTATCGGTGCCGGGTATCACCCACAAGAACCGTTCTCAATTTTCTCTCGACGAGCCCCATTATTTCCAAGGGTCTCATTTCGCGCAGGCATCTGTCCGGGCGGTCAAATTGTTTTATTTCTGTCAGTGGTGCATTCATGGGGTTTGTATTTCAAAAAGTTCTCCGAAAAGATGGGCAAAACATCTCCAGTTTGCCGAAAAACCGGTCGGGCAGTTCCCGAATGAGTCCAAAACGTTATACCAATATTCACCTTTCCCGTTTTGGGCCTTCAAAATGTGCAGACCTCTCGTTTCTACGTGGTCTGACAAAGAAAACACCTCTCTGCCCTTGGCTCCGTCATTCAGGGATGCTAAAAGTTTGGTTATCCGGTCCTCGGTAAAAGGCGTAAACAGGTCACTCATTTTTGACCTCCTCTCCCTAAAG
>Ga0247822_10001844_pt1 | contig 13232 bp, 12 predicted proteins | sample 13C_Cellulose_Da_FD_192423 | JGI IMG/M metagenome (GOLD analysis project Ga0247822, IMG submission 192423) | Soil microbial communities from agricultural site in Penn Yan, New York, United States - 13C_Cellulose_Day30 | ecosystem: Environmental > Terrestrial > Soil > Agricultural land | place...
CTCCCGGCGCAGGGGGACCACCGGGGCGGGGGCCTCTCCATAGAAGGAGAGGCGGGCGTTGCGCGCGGCGGGCACGGAGATGAGCTTCTCGAAGACGGCCTCCAGCGAGGGCGTGTCATACCGGCTGATCAGCTCCTGCACCGGCCCCTGATCCAGCATGCGGCCGCCGCGGATGATGCCCGCGTGAGTGGCCAGGCGCTCGGCGATCTCCAGCACGTGCGTGGTGAGCAACAGGGTCACGCCTCTCCGGCTGAGCTCGCGCAGCAGCTCGCGGATGACGCCGGCGGCCAGCACGTCAATGCCCTCGAAGGGCTCGTCCAGGAAGACGAGCTCGGGGGCGTGGATGAGCGCCGCGGCGATGGCCAGGCGCCGGCGCATGCCCTTGGAGTACTCGGCGACGAGCGCGCCGGCCTTGTAGGTCAGCTCGGTGAGCTCCAGCAGCTCGGCGGCGCGGGCTGCGGCCTCATCTCCGGAAAGGCCGTACATGCGTCCGCAGAAGGTGAGGTACTGCCGGCCCGTCAGGCGCTCGAAGAGGCTGAGCTCCTCGGGCACCATGCCGATGCGGCGTTTGATCTCCAGGGGATGCTGGACGGCATCCATCCCCAGCAGCTGGATCGAGCCTGCATCCGGGCCATACACCCCGGTGAGGATCGCCAGGGAGGTGGACTTGCCTGCTCCGTTGGGGCCCAGGTAGGCGTAGAATGCACCGCGAGGGATCTGGATATCGAGCCCATTGAGCGCGGTGAAGCTGCCGAAGCGCTTGATGAGTCCACGAGCGTCAACGGCCAGGTCAGGGGGGGGATGCGGCATGTGAGGTCCAGTTTCGGTCCACTGGGCCCCCAGCGGCAATCCCCCAAACCTGCCTCTAGGGGGGGTGGCTGTATGCAACGCGATCTGCGAGCGTGGTTACTCAGGCGCCTGGACTCATTGCTCACGGAGGAGCAACGCCGGCTGCCGCCGGGTGAGCTCAGTCGCATGCGGGTGCTGGTGGGGGCAGCCGCCCTCAACTTCGTGCTGGCCCTCTCGAATGTGTTCGGCCCGGAGGCCCCAGCCCACGGCACCCTGTTCAGAGCGCTAGGGGTCATCTTTGTGACCGCCTACCTGGGCACGCTGGTCCTGGCGCGCCGCAGTGCCTCACCTCTGCCTGCTGCGCTGCTCCTCTGCACGGCCCTCACGGTGGGGATCATGCTGAGCCTCAACCTGGTCAAACTTCCGCTGGCGCAGACCCACGTGGTGGTCATGCTGACCCCGGCGTTGGCCGTCTATCTGCTGGGAGCGCGTTTGGGGTTCATCTTCACCGCGCTGATGATGCTCTACGTGCTGGTCCTCCACTCTCTCGTCTCCTCGCTGCAGGGGGGCGATCCCGCCAACCAGTCCCTGACGCCTGAACAGCAGCAGTTGAGTATCAACGTGGCCGCCTTGTCCCTGCTGAGCGGGTGGTTCGTGAGCTGGCTGCACAGCTCCGCGCGCGAGGAGGCCACCGCGGCGCTCGAGGAGAGCCAGGGCCGGCTGGTCAGCCTCATCGAGAGCACCGATGACCTGGTGTGCTCCTTCAATGCAGAGGGGTGGATCCTCACCGCCAACCAGGCGGTCAGGAGATTGCTCCGCCAGGACACCGGTGGGGGGCCCACGAAGAGCGCGTCCCTCTTCGAGCTCCTCCGACCAGAAGTCTGGAAGGAGCAGCTCGCGCAGGCGTTCGCCGGGCGGCATCAGCGCTTCGAGCTGAGCGCCTCGCCAGAGGGCAGGCCCCAGGTGCTGGACATCTCCCTGAACCCCATCTTCAGAGGGGGGGGGAAGCCGGTGGGGGTCACCCTCTTCGGGCGAGACATCACCGCGCGCAAGGAAGCCGAGGCCCGCTTGGAGGAGATGCATCGCAGCCTGCTGGAGGTGTCGCGCCAGGCGGGCAAGGCGGAGGTCGCCGTGGGGGTCCTCCACAATGTTGGGAACACGCTCAACAGCGTCACCGTCTCGACGCATCTGGTGTCGGAGCGGGCGCGGAGCTTGCGGGTGGCCGGAGTGGTCAAGGTCGCGGGGCTGCTGCAGCAGCACGCTGGCGATCTGGGCACCTTCCTCACAGCCGATTCACGGGGCAAGAAGCTCCCCACCTTCGTCCAGGCGCTCTCGGAGCATCTCTCCGAGGAGAAAGCCGCGTTGGTGGAGGAGGTGCAGGTGCTGGGACAAGGCGTGGAGCACCTGAGGGCCGTGGTGAACATCCAGCAGGAGCATGCACGCGCGGCTGGCATCCTCGAGGAGGTGGCCGTCACGCAGCTCATCAATGATGCCATGCGCCTGCAGGGAAGATCCTTCGAGGAGCGCGGCATCCAGGTCCAGACGGAGTACGCCCAGGTCCCCATGGTGTTGGTGGATCGGCACAAGCTCCTCCAGATCCTGGTCAACCTGCTGAGCAACGCGCGCCACGCGCTGGTGGAGAGCACCCGCCCGGACAAGCAGATCCTCATCCGCGTCGGGCTCACCCCCGAGGGGCGGGTGCGCATCGAAGTGGCAGACAATGGGGTGGGCATTCCACCGGAGAACCTGCGGCGCGTCTTCTCCCAGGGCTTCACCACCCGGAAGACAGGGCACGGCTTCGGTCTGCACATCAGTGCCCTGGTGGCCGCGGAGCTGGGCGGCTCTCTCACGGGCGCGAGCGCGGGGACGGAGCAGGGCGCGACCTTCACCCTCGAGCTGCCACTGAAGCCGGATGGGGCTCGGGCTTGAGTCTCAGGGTTGCAGGTCCGCGAGCGTGTCGTAGTCGTAGTTTGCGTCCGCGCGCCACGGAGAGGGAAGTGCCCGCGGGTTGAGGACACTGCGAGGGGTGACCGCTGCTCCCTCTCGGAACACGGAGTAGAGGGCATCATCGGACCGGTGAAAGGCCAGCGAGGCGGGTGCGCTCTGCGACGGAACGTACGGTACGCTCGGGTTGCGGCCCTGCCACGCGTACCAGATCCGATCCACGTTGCAGTGGTGCAGGAAGAACACCGGATCGTTGGGCGAAGTGCTGTCCGTCATGTCTCCGCCCACCCAGACATGCACGTTGTTGTGGATCCGCGCTGGCCCCTCCCAGCCCTCCAGGTAGTTGCGGAAGCCGGTCGAGAAGCTGTCGTACGGAGGGGCGTCATAGAGAACCTGATCGCGCAGCACCGTACGCACGGCGTCACGCGTGGGGAGCGCGCCGGCCACGCCGAGTGCACGCTGGACAAGCCGTGGTTGAGGCAATCGCACGAGGCCCTGCTCTGCGGCGACGATGCGGACAGGAAACTGTCCAGGCGCGGTGAAGCGCCCCAGCGCGGTCTGGCCCCAGAGGGGGGACTGCCGTGGATCCGTCAGCGCCGCGTCGGCGGACCATTCCCAGTACGGTAGCCGGAAGTCCGGGTCGTTCAACGCGATGCGGAGGTACCCCTCGAAGCGCAGCAGGAAGTACCTGTGCCACGGCAGGAAGGATGGGCCCGAGTGGGCTGCATTGCGATCGCGCTGTGATGGAGGTGTGAAGAGCATCATCGACAGGTGGTGCCACGCCACGAAGAGATCGTAGATGGAGAGCCCCTGCTGCCCCGGCCACGGGAAGCGCGCTGGATCCTTGAGGGCCAGGACACCCGTGATGAACTGCTGCTGGACGCCCTCATCGGCGAGGATGTTCCGCCGGATCATGGCGCACCTCCATGCGTGTCAGCAGAGGAGTGGCCATGGTCACCATGGCCTGGGGAGCCTGCCCCCTCAAACAGGTGGGGCAGGCGCTCGAGCAGGTGGCGCACGAGCTCCGTCGCCGACGTGAAGGACTGGTAAGGGCACAGGTGCGACCAGAGCTGACCCTGCTCGTCCACCATCATATGCAGGGTGACAAGGTGGCCATCGACCCTCACCTCGTACGTTGTGGTGATGGTGATGGTGTGGCCTTGGCTCTCGAGCGTGCGGACGCTGCGCGCGAGTGCTTCGTGAGTCTGCTCGACATAATCAGGAAAGCTCGTCCGCACCCATTCCGGGTGCTCGTGGCCCGGAGTGAACGGGTCGAACTCCCAGGGGGTAACGGGCTGCGGCCCACGCTTGCGGCCCGGGGGCGTGTCGCGCCCCTTCCGTCCCTTCAGGCCTTCAGACGACTTCTTCTTGGCTCCCATCGACTGTCTCCCTTCCAAGGCACCACCTGCTGGTGATGCTGCACACCGCGATGGCTGGAGTGCGGGAGGCTCGTCTGTGACAGCGGAGCGTTTGCTAGTGAGGAGAGCAGGCTGTCCTTGCCTTGGTGTCCCGCTCTCCAGGCTGTCCCCCACCCTTGAACTGGACTTCGCGTTTGAGCGGTGGTGCGGAAGTGCGCCCGGACATAGCTCACTGAGCCATCGTCTCATCCCAGGAAAGGGGCTGGCACGAGTAGGGCCTGTCTTCCCCACGGCGGCTACAGTGATAGCCCTCGCCGCACACCTCGGGGCCATGGGGATCGCACGCCGGCAGGCAATGCCAGCCGTCGCAGACCTTCCCGGCGCCGCAGGGCGGCAAGCCGTCGCCACACTCTTCGACACATTCCATCCACACCATGCCTGGATGCGGCGGGTCGTAGGTCACTTTGCATCTGCGGCCATCAGGGCAGGGAGTCTGCTGGCACTGAGGGCCATACACCCGCGCGCACACGGAGACGCCTTCACTGAACGGGATGCACTGCTGGCCTGAGGGGCATCCGCGAGTCTTGCATGTAGGCAGGCAGGCGGGCTGGGGAACGGTGTCCGCGCAGAAGAAGCCCTCGGGACAGCCCTTGCTGTCCTCCAGGCGGCAAGGCCGGGCACACCACTCCTCGTCACGGCCGCTGCACAGCCATTCTGGAGCGCAGGCATTCGCCTTGTCCCATGGAAGGCTGACGCAGCCATCCCCCTCCTGGCGCGGGCCCACGGGGATGCAGCGGCGAACCTGGGGTCCGTCCCCCCAGGTGGCAAGGCGGCGGCAGACCTCGCCTTCCTGACATTGCTCATCCGTCAGGCACTCGCTGTCGATGCAGGTGGTCCGTGGGTAGCGGTAGTCGGAAAAGCAGCCCAGCGGCGGCTCACACTTCTCCTGGCCCGGACCACAGCGCCGTCCGTACGTCACCAAGCGCATGCGCTGGTCGTGGGTGAGGATGGGGCTGACGTGCACCCCAGGAGGCCCATCCGCTGGCACCTCCGGCTTCAGCAACCCCCACAGCAGCACCAGCAGGGGCAGAGGCAGCAGCACTCCCGCGAGGACAGCCACCCGCTTGCGCCAACTCCCCGTCCGCACCTACGGCGGTCCTCCGCACTCGAGACACTCCTTCGAGCTCTCCTGGCCACGCGCGCAGACGCGCTTGCGTTCCTGGTCCACGCAGCGCCTGATGATGATGACCTGTTCCTGCGCATCCTTGTGGACGGCCTTCGCAATGCGGCCGTCCCTGCCGAATTCAGAGGGGCAGCCGGTCGTTGCCATGACTGAAAGTATGGCCACTCCCGCCCGGAGCCAACGCATATGTCCTCCCGTGAAGGACCCTCGACGCTACCAGCACGGATCACACAGCGTCCACATCACGGGCGGACGATGACGACTCGAAGAAGACTCGGCATCATCGTCTACGCTCAGGCGCCAGCAGCCTCCAGAGGACCTCTCAGGTAGGATGAGCCGAGTGGGCGGAGAGCAGCGCCCGCACGGGAGCGCGCTGATGGGAAGGCAGATGCCCATGCACGAGATGGATCCGCTGGCCCTGCCGTGGGGCACGAGGGTAGGCCCCTGGCGCGTGGTAGGCTTCAGAGGCCGCGGCTCCTACGGAACCCTCTATCGCGTGGAGCGGGAAGGGCGCGAGGCGAAGGGCCCGGCCGCGCTCAAATTGGCCGTCCACCCGGGGGATAAGCGCTTCAAGCGTGAAGGGTGGCTGCTGAGGCATATCCACAGCCCCTTCGTTCCCCAGTTCCTGGATGAGGGAGTGTGGCGGCACCCCTCGGGCCTCTTTCCGTATGTGGTGATGGAGCTGGTGGACGGTGAGCCGCTGTACGAGTGGGCAGCGCGGCGCAACCCCAGCGAGCGTCAGGTGATGGGGCTGCTGACGCAACTGACGCGAGCAGTCGCGGACACGCACGCCGCGGGTGGGCTCCACCGCGATGTGAAGGGCAGCAACGCGCTGGTGAGACGATGGGATGGGTGGGGCTACCTCACGGACTTCGGAGCGGGGCACTACCGGGGCGCGGACACGCTCACCTCGAAGCTGTTGCCGCCGGGCACGCCCGTCTACCGCAGCCCTGAGGCGTGGGGCTTTCTGCACGTGTTCCGCCGCCACCCGACGGTGCACTACCCGGCCAGCACGTGTGACGACTTGTTCGCGCTGGGGATGATGGCGTACCGGCTGGTGACGGACGAGTACCCGCCGCTGACGGATCCCGAGGAGAGGGGCGCCGAGGTATGGCGTCTGGACGGGCCCGGTCCTCGTCCGCCGAGCCAGCTCAACCCGCGGGTGGGCCGGGAGCTGGACGCGTTCATCCTGCGGCTGCTGTCCATCGCTCCAGACGAGCGTTTTGGAGGCCGGGCGGAGGTTGCGGCCCGCATATTGGAGAGGGCATGGAAGAGTGCGGGGCCGCGTGCGGACAGGCCGCTGTTCGACTGGGGCACGAGCCCCTCTCCCCGGTCGCGCTCTGCTGACGAGGTACGCCGAGTCGAGGAGCAGGACGCCGCCGCCAAGCAGGAGGAGGCGCGGCGTGCGGTGGAGGAGCAGCCCCGAGCCGTCGCAGCCTCGGTGCAGGCCAGGCCTCGAGCCAGGAGCCCGCTGTGGGGCGAGGAGATGGCAGTGGCCCTGGTGGGGCTGCTGCTCGCGCTACTCACCGTGGCGGCGCTGTACCAAGGTCCGGAGGCGGGCAAGATGGGCGCGGGTTCCGGCGGCGGTGACATTGTGGCAGTGGGGGATAGCGCCAGCGCCGCAGCCAGTCCGGCACTTACGCCCATGCGCACAGACGGCGCTCCCTCGGCCGTTGGGCGGTCCATGCCTGAGAAGCCCTTTCCGGGTCAGCGAACGCCGCCTTGCAACAGGGTGGGCGAGGTGGTGATCCGCGGCGGGTGCTGGGTCCTCCTGGGAGCCGCCAGGCCTCCGTGCAAAGAGGAAGGTAAAGAGGATGCGTACGACTGGCAGGGAGCCTGTTACATCCCGTCATACCCTCACGGGCGCCAGCCGACGTCGAATCCGCCCTGAAGAACTGCAGCACGCCACTCCGGCCAGTGCCATCTCTGTAAAGGCGTGCGCGGTCACGTAGGCTCCTCTATTAGCGGATCTGGCCGGAGAGGAGGCGCGGCAGGAGCAGGTCGCGCGTCTTGCGGAGGTTGTGAGTCCGGAAGACGAGGGACTGCTGGCAGGCGAGCCACGGTTCGACGAGTGACGAGAACGCTCCCAGGAGCGCCGGAGGAGGGAGCGCCACGGGGAAGTTCGTCAACACCTCCCAGTTGGCGCGCGGCATCTTTGCGCCATTGGCGGTCGCACTCGCGTGCGCGATGAACTCGTCACTCGAGACGAGGCCTGTCGCGAACGCGCGAAGGGGCCCGGCCACCGTCGAGATGACGAACGTGTCGGCTGAGCAGACACCGTGGAAAGGCGCCACGCTCACCTTGTGGAAATACGGCCGGATCTTCCCGAAGAGAACTTCACCGGGCTCGAACCGCAGCTTGTTGGAGCCAAGCTCGCTGAGCTCATCCCATGCATTGAGGGCAAGGGATCGTCTTGGGATGTGCTCGAGCCCGACGTAGCGGGTCCGGCCATCCTCGAGAACTCCTTTATGGACATTTCGGCGGGTCTCGCGAATGACCCCGCCTGCTCGCTCAACTTGCCATCCCTTGGGAATCCTCCCCAGGGAGGACTCGACGAGCGGAGTCTTCTCATGGCCGGGGTAGCGGAAGAGCACGAACCACTCGCGGTAGAGGGCTCGCACCAGCTCGTCGAGCACACAGATGCGCCGCTCGCAGTTCTCGATGAGATCATCGTACGCGGAGAGGAGACCCGCAATGCGGCGCTGCACGGGAAGCGGTGGAACCGGAATCCGGATTTGCCGCAATTCGCTCTGCTTGACCCCGGACACCGTCGTCCCACTCGCGCGTGCGTGCAGCTCCGCGCGCGTGAAGTCGCTCTGGAGCGCATAGAAGAGATAGACGGGATCCATCGTCTTTCGGTTCGCCCGGAGCAGGATGACACGCTGTGCGAGCGCGATAGGCTCGCGCATTCGAAGCAGAGCCACCTCACCTAATGGGGCCTCTGTCGTGATGAGGACGTCCAGGTCTTGCGGGAGTCCCCGACGCATCCATTCATTGTAGAAGTCCGCGGCAATGTACTCAGCGGGCTCCGGTAGGATCTGGCCACGCTTGATGACCTTGGCTGTGATGAGGCGGACGCCGGATTCGGTCTTCGGAGGTGTCTTCCCCCGATAGTCAATGAGCCGTTCGGTCACCTCTTCCACTGTCATCAGTGGAATCGCGGGCGTCATGTTCCCAGGATCTCCGCCACATTCTTCGCGATAGTCCTCTCCAGACTCCGCGCCTCCGCGGTGAGCTTCTCGAACTCCTCGTTGAGTGACTCAAATTGCGCCTTGAAGTCCTCGTCGCTCACCTCCTCGCCCGGCGCGACTCCGACGTAGCGGCCGGGATTGAGGCTCCAGCCCTGGTCCTCTCCAATCTCCTGGATGCTCGCAACCTTGCAGAGCCCGGGTACGTCCGCGTACTTCGGCTTCTTGCCGAAGATCTCTCGGAGCTTCTCGCTCGCCTCTTCGCCGCCGTAGGTGAGGTCCACCGGTTCACCCCGGTAGAGGCGCACCACGTTCGCGAGGAAGCTGATCTGCCCCACGGTCCAGTCGCGGTGCGCACGGTCAACCTGCCGGTAGACGTTGCGCGCGTCGAGGAAGAGCACCTTGTCGCGTCTCTCTTTCGGCTTGCCGCGATCCAGGAACCACAGCGTGCACGGCAGTGTGACTGTGTAGAACATGTTCGGGCCAACCGAGACCATCACGTCAACGGCGCGCGCCTCGAGGAGCTGCTTGCGCAGCTCCTGCTCCGACCCACGCGCATCGGACGCCGAGTTCGGCATCACGAAGCCCGCTCGCCCGGTCGCGCTTAGCGCCGCGTAGAAGAGCTGGATCCAGAGGTAGTTCGCGTTGTCGAGCTTCGGCACGCCGAAGGGGAAGCGGCGGCCGGGGCCTACGGCATCGCGGATGCGCTCCTTGTCCACATTGTTGACGTTGAAGGGCGGGTTCGCGAGCACGAAGTCGAAGCGCCCGACGAGGTTGTGAGGGTCGTCGTAGTAGCTGTTGAGCTCGCCGCCGTGACGGATGTCACCTTCGAGCCCGTGCACCGCGAGGTTCATGCGGCAGAGGCGGCCGGTCTCATCCACCTTCTCGACGCCGTGGATGGACAGCCCACTGCCGCCGTTCTTGTGGTGCTCGGCGACGAAGCGCGCGCTCTGCACGAACATGCCGCCCGAGCCGCACGCTGGGTCGAGCACGCGTCCCTGGAACGGCTCGAGGATCTCGACCAGGAGCCGGACGATGGCGGTCGGAGTGTAGAACTCTCCGCCGTCCTGGCCCTCGGCCATCGCGAACTCGGCGAGGAAGTACTCGTAGATCTTCCCGAACGCGTCGCCTTCGAGGTCCACGGGGATTGTGGAGAAAGCCTTGAGCAGTTCCTTGAGCGGGCGGGCGTTGAACGCCTGGTACGTCTTCGGGAGGACGCCCGAGAGCTGCGGGTTCTCGCGCTCGATGGCGCGCATGGCATCATCCACGGCCTGGCCAAGGGATTTGCCGTGCTTGCCGCCCTCGGGGTAGGCCAGCAGCTCGCCGAAGCGTGCCTCGGGTGGCAGGAAGAGCACTCCAGCCGCGTGGTAGCTGCCCGCGTCATCGACGCGCGAGCCGCGCCGCCCGGTCGCGCTCTTCTCCAACTCGGCCCGGCGCGCCGCGAACTTGGCATCGGCGAAGCGCAGGAAGATGAGCCCGAGGACGGGCTGGTGGTACTGGGCGAGCTTCAGTCCACTGTTGGCGCGAAGCTCGTCGGCGGCGGCCCAGAGCTGTTTTTCCAGCGTGGCGGTGGCGGTGTCTTTTGATGCGGGGGCGATCCAGCGCATGGTGGCAGCCTCAAGCGTATGGCAAGGGCACTTTGTCAACCAGAGCGGGCTGCGGCCCTGCTGCGTCACAACTTGCCGGCCCCGCTCACCACCGTGGTGGACTGGTCTTCTCTGCGGCGCGAGTCCGGCACTCTCGTGGATTGGGGGCGCGAGACACGCAAGGATCTGCTCTTCTCCGCGCGTTACCACGGCTCCGCCGAGCACGAGCCGCGGCATTTCTTCCCGATCGAGCACCAGTCCAAGGTGGAGCGATGGATGGCTCTGCGGATGCACGATTACTTGGGGCACTTCATTCACCACTGGCATGAGGTGCACCCCCGCAGCCCATGGCTCCCGGTCGTGACGCCGCTGGTGGTGTATCCCCGGCAGGGCCGCAGATGGTCGGCACCGCTCCGGTTGGAGGAGCACTATCGCGTTCCAGGCGGGGCCGTGGGGGCCGGGTTCCACAGCCCGTGGTCCCTGCGCTTCGAGTACCTGGTGGACGATCTGTCCATTCAGAGCGAGCAGGCCATCCTGGCGCGTCCCGGGCCTGCACTGGTGCCTCTGAGCCTGCTGGTGCTCCGCCTGGCAGGCACCGAGGAACTGGCTCAGCGTCTGCCGCATTGGCGCGAGCTGTTCGCGCGGGTGTACGACGCCGGCCATGGGTTGCGGGCGCTGTACCGGGTAGTCCGTTATGTGCACTACCTTGGAGAGGAGCAGGCATCCGCGGCGGTGAAGCGCGTGTTACATTCCATCATGGAGTCAGAGCGGGCGGAGGCATTCATGAGAACCATGGCAGAGGTCCTCAAAGACCAGGGGCGTGAGGAGGGGCTGGCCAAGGGGCTGGCCAAGGGGCTGGCCGAGGGAGAGGCCAAAGGCCTGGCCAAGGCTCTGCTCCGGTTGCTGGACGCCCGGGGAATCAGCGTGGATGACTTATCCCGCCAGCGCATCCAGAGCTGCCTGGACGTGCCCATCCTGGAGCGCTGGCTCGAACTGGCCTTGAGGGCCACACGCCTCTCCGAAGTCCTGGACGGCCCGCCGCAGTAACCTCAGTGCATCAGCGACATCTCGGGCGGGCCGACGATCTGCTGCACCGTCATCCGCACCTTGTCCAGGTCCACGGGCTTGGAGATGTAGCCGGCGGCTCCCACCAGCTCGGCCTCCCACTCGAAGCCATAGCCGGAGATGATGATGATGGGCAGGTTGCGCGCCCGCGGCATCTTCTTCAGCGCGTCCAGCAGCCCCCATCCGCTCATGACGGGCATGCGCAGATCGAGCAGCACCGCCGCGGGCATGTCCCCTTCGAGCAGGTCCAGCGCCTCCCGGCCGTTCGCGGCCTGGACGGTGCGGTACCCCAGTTCCTCGAGGGCATCGCAGATGAGCGTGCGGTGGCTCGCGTCGTCGTCGACGACCAGGATGTGGGACATGGTGAGGCCTCGGTAAGACGGTCAACGGGGGTGGGGTGATTCTATGAGGGGCAACATGGGATCGATCCCGCCATAGCGGAAGTGGCGGATCCATTTTTAAACATCAGATATTCCGCCGGGACCGTTCCCTCAGCGCGGAGCCACCCCGTCATTCAGCGCAGACATGGGCGGGCCGCTACGGCCGGGGAGTGCGCCGCTACTCCTTCTTCGGGCTCTGCGTCGGGCCGGGCTCCTGGTCCAACCGCCGGAGGAAGTCGCGCTGCTGCGTGTAGCCCTGGCGCCCCAAGCGCTGGGTCTCTATCAGGTCCGCGACCTTGGCGCACAACTGCCCCAGCTTCCGAAGGGAATCCGTGAGCACCTTCTCCAGCTGATCCTGGGTGTCCGGGCGCTTGAGGACGGTCCTGGCGCGGCGGAACAGTGGCAGCTTCATTCACCCAATCTAACGAGAAGCGCCGCCCATGCGCGACCGTCCAGAAGGAGCAGAGCCGCACAAAAGAGTGGCCGAGCGGCTGAGGCTCCACATGACGCGCCACGTTGGCCATCAACAGCTTTACACGCTGGCAAATTTACAAAAATAAGCCACGCCGCTGGCTGAGCCGTCGGAAAGGGGCAGGCAGTGCTGTTAAAGCCTGGAAATATCAGGGGTTTAACGAATTTTCAGGAGGGGGGATGACGCCGAGTTAATTCGTGCTTACAGTGGTCTCCACCTGATTCGCACTCTACTCACGGGGGACTGCGCGATGGCTTACGACGGCGAGCTGGTCAAGATGGAGAACGGTCGCTGGGCGCGGTTCCAGCGGTGCCGGGTGTATCGGCCTGGTGTGGAGGACGCGGGCGAGACGATGCTGCTGATCGCGGTGGAGCTCGAGGACCGCTACCAGCGCATGCTGGACGCCGTGGCGGACTCGCTGGCGCAGTACCGGCGCCAGGGCATCCCGGTGCAGGTGCGCATGGACGACGCGCAGGGTGTCACCTTCCAGCCCGAGCTGTCCGAGGCCACGGTTCACTGAGCGGCTTGCGCCCGCCGCGCGAGCGCGAGTTCACCCTTTAACAGCTCTGAGGCCCCGCGCCGTTAACGGCACGGGGCCTCGCTCTTTTACGACGCGCCGCGGCCGGGGCTCAGGTGCCGTTCAGCCAGCGCTCGTAGGCATCGAAGCCATACTCGCGGCCGAGGAAGTCCTTCACCAGCAGTGCGGCATCCTTGCCGCCACCGGGCTCGAGCACGGTGTGGCGGTAGCGCATGGAGGGCTTGGTGTTCATGAGGCCCTCGGCCTGGAAGGGCGTGAAGAGGTCCTTCGCGATCACGAGCGACCACATATAGGTGTAATAGGCGGCGGAGTACCCATCGAGGTGGCCGAAGGACAGGTGGAAGTACGTCTCCGGGGCGTACTTGAAGGGCGTGTAGCGCTCCTGCATCTGCTTCAGCATGGCGGTGGTGTCCAGGCCCTTGGGGTCGCGGTTGTAGTAGCCGAGGCTGACGGCCGCGTAGAACATCTGCTGGCGCACCCAGAGGCCCTTGCCGAACTCGTCGGCCTTCTTCATGCGCTGGATGAGCTCGGTGGGCAGCGGCTCATTGGACTGGAAGTGCTTGGCGAACGTCTGCAGCGACTCGGGGGTCCAGGCCCACTCCTCGAGCAGCTGCGAGGGCGCCTCGACGAAGTCCATCTCCGTGCGCGTCCCCGACAGGCCGGCCCAGCGCACGTGGCCGCCGAGGATGTGGTGCACCAGGTGGCCGAACTCGTGGAAGAAGGTCTCCA
>Ga0247822_10001845_pt1 | contig 13232 bp, 13 predicted proteins | sample 13C_Cellulose_Da_FD_192423 | JGI IMG/M metagenome (GOLD analysis project Ga0247822, IMG submission 192423) | Soil microbial communities from agricultural site in Penn Yan, New York, United States - 13C_Cellulose_Day30 | ecosystem: Environmental > Terrestrial > Soil > Agricultural land | place...
GGCATCTTCGAGGCGACGCCGACGATGGCCTCGACCGGGGCGTCGCGGAACGCCGGACCGCCGTCGGAGGTGGACAGCGCGGCGATCAGCTCGGCGCTGAGCACCAGCCCGTCGTCGGCGACCGGCGTCCGGTAGCGCAGGCCGGCGCCGACGGTGAGCTCATCGCCGCCCGGGCCCTCGCGCCCGGCCGCGCTGGTGTGGAGCAGGTAGCCGGCGTTGGCCGCCAGCGACAGGCGGCCGCCGGGCCACCACGACAGCAGCAGCTTGGGCTCGACGGTGACGTCGCCGGCGCCGCGCAGCTCGGCGTCGTCACCGGTGGGCAGGCTGATCGGGACGGCGAGGCCGAGCCCGAACGAGCGGCCGCGCAGCAGGCGGAACTTGGGCGTGAGGCGCAGGTCGCCGAGGCCCTCGTCGGCGGCCAGGACGTCACCGCCGACGATCGTGGCGTCGCCGTCGTAGGCCAGGTTGACCGGCAGCAGCACCGCCAGCTCGGCGACGTCGAACAGGCCGACCGAGGCGACGAGATCCATGGTCAGCGCCTGCGCGAGGGGGCGGGCGAGGATGTCGCCGCGCTCCGAGTCGCGGACCACGACCGGATCGTCGGCGTAGTGGAGGAACAGGCCGAGGCCCCAGCCGCCGTGCGGCACCACCAGGGTGCGCTCGAGCGCGAAGCCGCCGGCCGCGCCCTCGGCCGGGACGAAGCGCTGGCCGTCGAAGCCGTCGGCGGCGGCCGGGCGGGCCGCCGCCATGGCGACGAGCGACGCCAGCAAGGCGTGGCGTGGTCGGATGCCATCCATGGGTCGACCATTCTAGGCCGCGGCCGCGGCGCCGACCCGCGCTGCGTCGCGGATCACGGTTGGAGGTGCAACGATCGGCGGCGATGTCGGTGGCGCGTGACGATGTCAGCCCACCTGCGCGCGGTGGCGCAGATAGTGATCGGCGAGGGTCAGCCAGGTCATCGCCTCGACGATCGGCACCGCGCGCGGCAGCACGCACGGATCGTGACGGCCGCGCGGCTCGAGCACGGTCGGCCGGCCGTGACGATCGACGGTCTCCTGCGGCCGCATGATCGTCGCGGTCGGCTTGAACGCGATCCGCATGGTGATCGCCTCGCCGTTGGAGATGCCGCCCTGGATGCCGCCCGACCGGTTGGTCGCGGTGCGGATCCGGCCGCCGTCGGCGGGGCCGGGCGGGACGAACAGGTCGTTGTGCTCGCTGCCGGTGAGCAGCGTGCCGGCGAAGCCCGAGCCGATCTCGAAGCCCTTCACCGCCGGGATCGACAGCATCGCCTTGGCCAGCTCGGCGTCGAGCTTGTCGAACACCGGCTCACCCCACCCGGGTGGCACGCCGCGCGCGACCGCGCGCACGACCCCGCCGACCGAGTCGCCGTCCTTGCGGGCCCGCTCGATGCGCTCGATCATGCGCGCCGCCGCGCCGCGATCGGGGCAGCGCACGGCGGTCGCGTCGACCTCGGCCAGCGTGACCCGGTCGCCGTCGACGGTGGCGGCGATGCCGGCGACCTCGTCGACCCACGCCACCACCTCGACGCCGAGCGGGGCGAGGATCGTCTGCGCGACCACGCCGGCCGCGACCCGGCCGACGGTCTCGCGCGCGCTCGCCCGGCCGCCGCCGGCGACGGCGCGGATGCCGTACTTGGCGTCGTAGGTGTAGTCGGCGTGCGACGGCCGGTAGCGATCGGTGACCTCGCCGTAGTCCTTGCCGCGCGCGTCGACCGAGCGGACCATCATGGCGATCGGCGTGCCGAGGGTGACGCCGTCGTCGGACACGCCGGCGAGGATCTCGACCTGATCGGGCTCGCGGCGCGGCGAGGTCAGCGTGCTCTGCCCGGGCCGGCGGCGGTCGAGCGCGCGCTGCACGTCGGCGGCGGCGAGCGGCAGGCGCGGCGGGCACCCGTCGACGACGACGCCGAGCGCGGGCCCGTGCGACTCGCCGAACGTGGTGACCGCGAGCGCGCGGCCGAAGGTGTTGCCCATGGCAGGAAGGTAGCAGCGGTGGAGGTGTAGAGTCCCCGCCGATGCCGGCCCAGCGCGTGCGAGCCCTGCTCATCGTCATGTCGTCGATCGCGGTGGCGATCGCCGTCGCCGCCTGCCCGCCGGCCGGCGCGCCGCGCCCGGTCCCGCCGTCGCCGAGCCCGCCGGCGGGCTGGGACCACCCGAGCCAGGGCGCCAAGGTGCCCGACGGCGGCCGGTGCACGGTCGCGTCGGACTGCGCGTCGGGGCTGTGCGAGGGCGAGGGCTGCGGCATCGACGGCGGCACCTGCGTGTCGGCCGAGCGCGCGTGCACCCGCGACGTGCGCGAGTACTGCGGCTGCGGCGGGGTGACGTTCCAGGCGTCGGGCTCGTGCCCGCTGCAGCGCTACGCCCACACCGGTCCGTGCAAGAAGCCCGACGGCGACACCTGCCTGGCCGGCGACGACTGCGAGAGCGGCGTGTGCGAGGGGCAGGGCTGCGGGCCCGGCGAGCCCGGCGTGTGCGTCGGCGCCGATCGCGTCTGCGCCGCGGTCGTCACCGAGTTCTGCGGCTGCGACGGCAAGACGTTCTCGTCGCCGTCGTCGTGCGCGGGCCGTCGCTACGCCGAGCCGGGCGCGTGCAAGACCGCGCCGCGCCCCGACGGCGCCGCGTGCCTCGCCGCGACCGACTGCGCCTCGGGCGTGTGCGAGGGGCAGGGCTGCGGCGTGTCCTCACCCGGCACGTGCGCCCCGGCGCGCCGGGCATGCACGAAGGACCTCCGTCCGTACTGCGGCTGCGACGGCAAGACCTTTCGCACGTCCGGCTCGTGCCCGGGCCGCCGCTACCAGGCCAAGGGCGAGTGCTGATCACCCTGCGACGGTCTCGGTGATGCGAACCACGGGTGGTGCAAGCGCCATGCGCCGAGCCTGATTTCCATACGGCGCGCCGCGTTGCTCGGCCAAGGCCTGCCGGGTTACCCTCCCGAGGGAGGATGGCCGAGCCCAAACCGCGTCCAACCGCCGAAGAGCTCGAGGAGCTGGTGGAGCTCGTGCGGCGCGACCCCGCGTCGCCCGCGTTCGTCGATCTCGGCGAGGCCTACCTCGCCCTCGGCCGCCCGCGCGAGGCGATCGAGGTCGGCACCGAAGGGCTCCGCCACGCCCCCGACAACCACGAAGGGCGGCTGCTGGTCGCCCGCGGCCACGCCTCCTTGCACCAGTGGAAGGAAGCCCAGGCCGAGCTGCTGCGGATCGTCAAGGTCGACCGGACCAACCGGGCCGGGTTCACGCTCCTCGGCGAGGTGCTGATGCGCCGCGCCGACTACGAGCGCGCGGTGCCGGGGCTGCAGCACGCGCAGAACCTGGATCCGGGCAGCCCGCAGGTGCTCAACCTGCTGCGCATCGCGCGCGGCGGCCTGCCGCTCGATCCGCCGCCGCCGATCCCGACCCCGGTGGCGCCGCGCCGCGCCGAGGCGCGCGCCCGGCCCGCGCCCGGCGGCGGTACGCCGCGACCGGCCGCGCCGAGCACCCCGCCACCGTCGCCGGCGTCGGCCCGTCCGGCCCCACCGGCCCGCCCCGCCGCGCCGCCGGCGCGCCCGCCCGCGCCGCGACCGCCGTCGCCACCCGCGATGCGCGCGTCGCCCGCCGCCGACATCGACGACGGTCCGACCACGGTCGGCGGCAATGGCAGCGGCGGCCGGTTCGTCACCGCCGAGGAGACCGCGGTGCACGGCGATCGCGGCGATCCGACGATGCCGTCGACGCCGCCCGACGTGTGGGGCGACGCCGCCCGCGCCGATCGCGGCCCGGCCGCCGGCCGCATGCCGCTGGCGCCGGCGGCCGACGGCAAGCGCGCGCAGCGCCCGACCGGCGCGCCGGCCAACGGCAGCGACGGGCCGGTGCGGCCGCGCATCGTGCCCAAGGACAAGCCGGTCAACGCGGCGGCGGCATCGCTGCGCCAGTCGGCTGCGGTCGGCGAGGCCTACCTCAACGACCTGCTCACCGGCGGCCTGCTCGACGTCCCGGGTGTCCGGGTTCCGGACGGCGACTACGACCTGCGCCCCGATCGCCGCTGGGGCCGGTCGACCACCCGCGCGTTCATCTTCCTGTTCGTCGTGCTGGTGCTCGGGGTCGGCGGCGGCGGCACCTACTGGTGGTACAGCGAGCAGCAGAAGGCCGAGGCGGTCGCCAAGCACCGGGCCACCGCCCGGACCTTGATGGCGACCGGCACCTGGGACGGCCTGACCGGCTCGATCGACGAGCTCGCGAAGGCCCTCAAGCGCGACGACAAGGACGTGCGCACGTTCGCCTCGTTCGCCGAGTCGGCGGCGCTGCGCGTGCTGCTCTACGGCGGCCCCGATCAGGGCGTCGACGAGGCGATCGCCGGCGCCGCCCGCGACCTCGACAAGCCGACCGAGCTCGGCTTCCGCGAGCTGGTCATCGCCCGCACCGCGATCGCGCTGTCCCGCCTCGACGGCGGCGAGGGTCCGGCCGAGCGCCTGCTCAAGGCCCGGGTCGAGATCGACGAGTGGATCGCCGGCCACGGCGACGATCGCTGGGCGCAGTGGCTGGGCGGGCGCACCCTGCTCGCCGGCGGCCAGCGCACCAACGCCGCCACCGCGTTCCAGCAGGCCGGCGACGCCGCCGACGGCCTGCCGGTCGCGCAGATCGAGCGCGCCGACCTGCTGGTCGACGACGGCAAGTTCGACGACGCGATGAAGCTGTACGACCAGGCGCTGGCCAAGGCGCCCGATCACCCGCTGGCCGTGCTCGGCAAGTCGCTCGCCCGCGCCGAGCGCGGCAGCGACATCGCCGGCGCCATGGACGACCTCAACGTCAAGCTCGACAAGGACCTCGGCAAGCGCGCCGGCGCCTACCGCCAGCTCGCGCTGGCGCTGGCCTACTACGGCCTCGAGGACTACGTCCGCATGAACGAGGCGCTCACCAAGGCCACCGGCGTCAAGGAGCCGCGGTTCCTGGCCCGGGTCGCGCTCGCCCGCATCCTCCAGGGCCGGCTCGGCGACGCCGCGCTCGTACAGACCGACATCAAGTGGTACGGCAAGGGCAAGGCCGACCCCGATCCGCTGGTCACCCTGGTCAACGGCGCCACCGCGCTGGCCGGCGGCACCCCCGAGGCCTCGCTCGAGATCCTGTCCAAGCTCGAGGGCACCCGGGCCCAGCTGCTGCGCGGCCAGGCCCTGATCGATCTCGGCCGCTACAAGGACGCGCTGACCGAGCTCGACGCCGCGCTGGCCGCCGCGCCCGACTCGGTCGAGGTGAAGATCTGGCGCGAGATGGCGCGCACCTTGACCCTGACCGGCAAGGCCCGCGACGAGGCGGCCGGCGAGCTCGAGAAGACCTCGCGCAAGGCCAAGAGCAAGCTCGGCCGCCACGCCCACGGCGTGGCCATGCTGCTCACTGGCGATCTCAAGGAGGCGCGCCGCCGCCTCGCGCAGGCGCTCGAGAACGTCAGCGAGGAGGAGCCCCACCCGCTGGCCTACCGGACCCGGGTCGCGCTGGCGACGATCGAGCGCACCGAGGGCAACCTCGACGCGGCGATCACCCAGCTCGAGGAGGCGCTCAAGATCAACTCCGGCTACTCGCCGGCGCGGATCGAGCTGGCCAAGGTCGCGGTCGCCAAGGGCGACGGCGACGCCGCCGCGGCGATCCTCGAGCCGGTGCTCGGCGAGCAGGAGCTGGCGACCGCGCCGGTCAAGCTGCTGTGGGCCGAGGCGCTGGCCCGCCGTTCGGTCGAGGGCAAGAAGGACAAGGAGAAGCAGGCGATGCGCGCCGAGGCGCAGAAGGCCCTCGAGGACGCCAAGGCCGCCGGCGCCACGCCCGAGGAGCTGGCCCGGGTCGCCGCGCAGATCGATCCCGCGCTGGTCCAGGCGATGGGGCTGCCCGAGGTGCCGTCGGCCGACGACGGCGCGGCCAAGCCCAAGGATCGCGGCCGCCCGCGCCGGCGCGGCCGCTGATGCGATCGATCGCGGTCGCCGCGCTGCTGGCGGCGGTGGCGGGCGGGTGCTCGTCATCGAAGGATCCCGGCGTCGTGCTCGGCGGTGACCGTGCGACCGAGCCACCGATCGTGGAGCCAGCGGCTCGACCGCGGCCGGCCGAGCTCGGGCACCTGACCCTCAAGGTCGTGGGGATGACGTGACGCGACGCGTGCCCCCGACGGGTGCGGTCGGCACTCGCGACGCTACCAGCGGCCTACCAGGTCGGCTTCGATCTCGATCGCGACGAGGTCTACGTCGCCTACGACCGCGCGGCGGGTGACGCCAAGGCGGCCAGCGTCGCCATGGTCGAGGTGATCGAGCGGGCCGGCTTCCGGCCGTGGTTCAAGCGCGACGGCTGGCCCGACGGCGTCGACGCGGTGGTGCTGCCGGCGCCGCGGTAGCCGCGCCCCGTCCCCGAGCTCAATCCAGGATGCCCTCGATCGAGCCCTGGCCCTGGCGGACCAGGATGATCTCGTCGCCGTCGACCTCGAGGATGGTCGACGGCGCGTCCTCGGTCGGCGTCGCCTCGACCACGACGTCGATGTGGCGGCCGAACGCGTCGAGGATCTCGTCGACGTCGCGGCAGGGCTCGCCGGTCGCCGGCGCGATCGCGCTGGTGGTCAGCAGCGGCCGGCCGAGCGCCGCGACGATCGCCTGGGCGATCGGGTGCGAGGTGACGCGGATGCCGACGGTGCGGCGCTTGGCGTCGGTGAGCGTGCGCGGCACCTCGCGCGACGCCGGCACCACCAGCGTGTACGGGCCGGGGAAGATGCGCTGGGCCAGGCGGAACGCGGTCTGGTTGAAGTGGCCGTACTGCGACGCCGTCGACAGGTCGGGGCAGATCAGCGCGAGCCGCTGGTTCTTCTTCATGCCGCGCATGCGGTAGATGCGCTCGATCGCGTCGCGCGCCTCGATGGCGCAGCCGAGCGCGTACACCGAGTCGGTCGGGTAGGCGGCGACGCCGCCGCCGTGGAGGACCTCGACGACCTTGGCGATCTTGCGCGCCGGCGGAGTGCCCCAGGGCTCGATGTGCAGGCGCAGCGGCGCGGTCACGCGGCTCCCGGGACCGTCGCGAACCCCTCACAGCCGTTCGGCACTGGCGCAATCTCGTACACTTTTCGCCAAGTTAACACCCTGCGGCGAAGCCGGCTAGCGGGCCGGGCGGGGGGATCTTGCCCGCCGCGTGCGCGGCCCGTGGCTATCCTCTCGCCATGCCCGCTCCCCCCGTCCGCCGGCTCCGCAGCGAGGACGAGCTGCGCGCCATCATCGGTCAGCCGCTGCCGCTGACGTGCCGCAAGGTCGTCGATCGGCTCGACCACCTGACCCGCCAGTTCGTCGAGCTGTCGCCGCTGGTCATGCTGGCGACCTCGGACGGCGCCGGCAACTGCGACGTCAGCCCGCGCGGCGACGCCCCCGGCTTCGTCCGCATCCTCGACGAGCGGACCCTGCTCGTGCCCGACCGGCCCGGCAACCGGCTGGCCGACGCGCTGCGCAACCTGCTGGCCAACCCGCACTGCGGCCTGCTGTTCGTGATCCCGGGCGTGACCGACACCCTGCGCGTCAACGGGGCGGCGTGGATCACCGACGACGCCGAGCTGCTCGCCCCGTCGGCGGTCGAGGGCAAGGCGCCGCGCCTCGGCATCGTGGTCGAGATCGACGAGGCCTACACCCAGTGCTCGAAGGCGTTCCTGCGCGGCCACGTGTGGGAGCCCGAGCGCTTCCGCTCCCGCGACGAGCTGCCGTCGAACGGCGCCATCTTCGCGGCGATCGTGCCGGACCTCGATCCGGTCGCCTACGACGAGGAGCGGGCCGCCCGCTACGGCCGCCGCGAGGGCTTCTACTAGCCAGCGGGCTGGCTCGTCACAATCCGACCGGCCCGGCTCATCCCCGCCATGGGGATCACATCACTGACCTACACGCCGCCCATCCGGAGGGATGCGGTCGGCCGCGAGCTCGACTACGAGCTCCTCGAGCAGGCGAGCGAGCTGTACGCCGCCGGCGAGCAGCTCGAGGCGACCCGGCGGGTCCTGCGCCACCTGTTCCCGGACCAGGCGCCCGACCTGAGCCAGCCGTTCGCGTTCACCCAGGGCTCGTCGCGGGTCACCGTGCGGGTCGACGACGGGGTGTGCTTCGTCTCGGTGCCGCTGGTCCGCCTGCCGGCGGGCGGCGGCAGCGTCGCCGCCCTGCGCTACGTGCTGCAGTCGATCAACGGCTCGGGCCAGCTGTTCCAGGCCCGGCTGCGCGGCGACGACGTCGTCCTCGAGTTCGCCGACAAGCTCGATGGCCTGCACCCGCACAAGCTGGTCGAGGTGCTGCGGCGCATGCCGGTCGAGGCCGACCGCCACGACGACTGGATGGAGCGCCAGTTCGGCGCCACGCCGCTCGAGCGGGCGCCGATCGCGCCGCTCGACGGCGGCGAGCTCGAGCGCGCGGCCCAGATCTGGGCGCTGCACTGGGACGAGGTCGACGGGCTGCTCAAGGAGGCGCTGCGCAAGCGCTCGGTGTGGTTCCTCAACGAGGTCACCGGCTACGCCGTGCACCGCCTCCGGTTCGCGCTGCCGCTGTGCGGCAGCGTGCTGCCGCGCCTGCTCGAGGCGGCCGGGACGTTCAACAACGCCGACGTCGACCCACGCAAGCGCGAGACGACCCTGGCCAAGCTGATCAAGGAGCTGCAGGCGCTGCCTCCGGACGAGCTCGGCCGCAGCCTCGGCCACGTCGAGCACGCGCTCAGCCCGCACGGCGACGGCACGCCCGACAAGCTGGCGTCGCTGATCGGCCCCGGCCACTACCGCGAGACCATCGAGAAGTACCTGGCCACCGGGTACTCGCTCGACGCCGGCCTGGCGATGATCGGGACCTACTACTACCTGCTCGCCACCCACGCCTGGCCGGCCGAGGTCACCGCCGCGCTCAAGGACGGGCTCGCGGCCGCCTCGGGCAAGCCGTGGCGCGAGGCCGCCGGCCTCCTGCTCGAGCACGCCGCCGAGCTGGTCGAGCGGTTCAGCGGCGACGACGACGAGGATGACGACGACGAGGCCGACGCCGGCGACGGCGCCGATGACGCGGAGGCAGCCCAGTGAGCGACACCGAGACCGACACCCCCACCCCCGCGCCCGGCATCGAGCAGCTCGGCGTGTTCCAGATCTTCACCGGCGGCGGGACCGGCACCGGCTTCCTGATCGCGCCCAATCTATTGATGACCAACTGCCACGTGGTCGCGCCCTACCGCAAGGTCGGGGTCGAGCTGCGCGACAAGCGGCGCGTCGTCGGCACCGTGCGCCGCATCCACCCGCGCCGCGACCTCGCCATCGTCGAGCTCGGCGCCCCGCTCGACGAGGCGGTGCTGGCGGTCGCCCGCAGCGAGGGCCTGCGCTCGCAGCAGAAGGTCAGCATCATCGGCTTCCCGGTCGGGCTGCCGCTGTCGCTGACCGAGGGCGTGATCTCGCACCCGCGCCAGCTGCTCGACGAGCAGCACTTCGTGCAGACCGACGCGGCGATCAACCCCGGCAACTCGGGCGGCCCGATCATCGACGCCGATCGCAACGTGGTCGCGGTCACCACCTGCAAGCTGACCTCGGCCGACAACGTCGGCTTCGGCATCCCCGGCTCCGACGTGTGCGCGTTCGCCGACGGCTTCGCCGGCCAGACCGCCGAGTTCGGCGTCATCTGCCCGTCGTGCGAGGCGCTGCTCGAGACCGCCGAGCGCTACTGCGACAGCTGCGGCTCCGACCTCGAGCACCTCGAGCTCGACGCCTACTTCGGCGGCGCCGACATCCACCCGGTGGCGGCGTTCGTCGAGGACGGGCTGGCCAAGGCCGACATCGATCCGGTGCTGGCCCGCCACGGCGCGCTCAACTGGTCGTTCTACAGCGGCAGCGCGCCGATCCAGATCTGGAGCTGCTGCTCCGATCACCTGTGCTTCCAGTCGGCGCTGGCCCAGCCGGGCAAGCAGCAGCTCGGCCCGCTGTTCCGCTACCTCCTGTCGGCCGAGCACGCGCCGTTCTGCTTCGATCTCGACGACAACATGATCCGGCTGTCGCTGACGGTGCACGCCAGCGACATCTTCACCCACGGCAACCCCGCCGAGCTGGTCGAGCGGGTGGCGGCGTTCATCGCCATGGCCGACCGCCTCGACGACAAGCTCATCGGCGACTACGGCTGCGTGCCGGCGCCGCAGACCCGGTTGAGCTTCCTCAAGGAAGGGAAGTAGCGCCCGCGCTCGGCCGGCCCTTGAAGCCGGTCGCGGTCACGTACTGCTCGATCGAGATCTGCCGGCTCGACTCCGGCTTCATGATCTTGACCTGGGCGAAGCGGGCGCGGGCGCCGTCGACCAGCCGCTTCATGTCGGGGCCCTGGAACAGCTTGCCGACGAAGCGGCCGCCGGGCGCGAGGGTCGCCACCGCCAGCTCGAACGCGCGCTCGAACAGGTTCTCCGAGCGCGCCTGATCGAGGTGGCGGATGCCGGAGGTGTCGGGCGCCATGTCCGACATGACCACGTCGAACGCCTCGAGCGGGCCGAGCAGATCGGCCGGTACGACGGTGAACACGTCGCCGACCATCAGGCGGGCGCCGGCGACGCCGGGGATCTCGGTGCGGTCGATGCCGACCAGCGCGCCGCGCTCACCGACCCGGCTGCGCGCGTACTGCAGCCACGAGCCGGGCGCGCAGCCGAGGTCGAGCACGCGGTCACCGGGCTTGAGCAGCCCGATCGCGCGGTCGATCTCCTCGAGCTTGAACACCGCGCGGGCGCGGAAGCCCTGGTCCTTCGCCTTGGCGTGGAAGTGGTCCTTGCGGACGTGCTTGTCGCCGAGTCGGCTCCTGCCCTTGGCCATGATGGTGTTCCCGAAAGCAGCCGGACGTGCGCGCCCGAAAACCGAAGACCGCCGGACGCATGCAGCGTACCGGCGGTCCGTGTGGCAGCCGAGGAGCGAAAGCCCAGGTCGACTAGCCGCGACCCGCAGCGGCCTTCTTCGAGGCCTTGAGGGGGTTCTTCGACCGGACCTCTTCCTTGCCGAGACCGCGACGCTTGTAGGCGGTGCGGGTCGCGGCCTTGGTCACGACCACCACGCCGTTCTTGCCGCCGGGCACCGCGCCGCGGACGAGGATGACGTTGTCCTCCTCGAGGATGCGGAACAGCTGCAGGTTCTGGACGGTCTTGGTCTCGTTACCCATCTGACCCGCCATGCGCTTGCCCTTGTGGACGCGCTGCGGGGTCAGACGGCAGCCGATCGAGCCGCCGTGGCGGAAGTACTCGTGGGTACCGTGGGTGGCACGCATGCCCTTCATGCCGTGCTTCTTGATGACGCCCTGGTAGCCCTTGCCCTTGCTCTCGCCCTCGACGTCCAGCGCGACGTTCTCGCCGGCGAAGATGTCCTTGGCGGTGAGCGCCTGACCGACCTCGAACTTGTCGACGTCAGCGGCGGGCAGCCGGAACTCGCGGATGACGCGCACCGGCTTGGTGTTGGTGGCCTTGGCCAGGCCGTTCTCGGCCTTGTTGGCCAGGCGCAGCGGCTTCTCGCCGAAGCCGACCACGAGGGCCGAGTAGCCGTCCTTGTCCGCGGTGCGCTTGCCGACCACCACGTTGGGGCCGGTCTCGATCACCGTGACGGGAACGCGCTCGCCGTCCTCGGCGAACACCTGAGTCATGCCGATCTTCTTGCCGAGCAGGCCAATGCGCAGAGCCATCGTCGTCTCCTGAGGGTCCGCGTGTATACCGGGGTCGGTCGGGGAAGTCAACCGCCGGCGTCGGGTGCCGGCGATCCGCTACGCCGAGGCGTCCCTCGGCGGAAACCTGAACACTCGCGCGGTGTTGGCGACGGTGGCCTGGGCGATCTCCTCGACCGACACGCCGGCCTCCTTCGCGACCACCGCCGCGGTGTGGACGACGAAGGCCGGCTCGTTGCGCCGGCCGCGCATCGGGATCGGGGCCAGGTACGGGCAGTCGGTCTCGATCAGGATGCGATCGAGCGGGACCCGGCGGACCGCGTCGCGGATCGGCTGGGCGTTCTTGTAGGTGACGATGCCCGAGAACGACACGTGGAAGCCGAGCGCGACGTAGGCGGCGGCGTCGTCGGGGGTGCCGGTGAAGCAGTGGATGACGCCGCCGACCTCGGCCGCGCCGGTGTCGGCGAGGATCGCCTGCGCCTCGGCGTGGGCGTCGCGGATGTGGCAGACGATCGGCTTGCCGACCGCGCGGGCCAGCGCGACGAAGCGGCGGAACGCGGCCGCCTGGCCGGCGCGATCCGAGTGGTCGTAATAGAAGTCGAGGCCGGTCTCGCCGATCGCGACCACCCGCGGGTGGGGCGCGAGGCGCTCGTGCACCGCCCACCACGCGTCGGTCATCTTGTCGACGTCGTGCGGGTGGGTGGCGACGGTCGCGAACACGTCGGGATCGCGCTCGGCCAGGGCCACCGCGCGCTCGGCGCTGGTCGGCTCGCCGACCGCGCCGACGACGACGATGCGGCGGACGCCGGCGGCGCGGGCGCGGGCGAGCACCTCGTCGCGGTCGCCGTCGAACTCATGACCATCCACGTGCGCGTGGCTATCCGTGAACTCCAGGGTCATCGATGGCCAGCCTTCCCAGAGACTTCCAGGGTCACTTTCAAACGCTCGCCTCGCTCCGCTCGGGCTCGCTTACTGCCGTCGACGTGGGCGTGGCTGTCGGTCAGCTCGATCATCGTGGGGCCGCAGGCGTACCACGGCCGCGGATCGTCGCGAGCGCCTCGACGATCGCGTCGTGCAGGTCGCGGCCCTTGCGGCTGCGGGCGAGCTGCTCGAGCGGCGCGGTCGCCCAGTGGCCGCCGACCCGGGCCAGCTCCTCGACGGCGCAGCCGCGCACCGGCAGTCGGCGGTTGCCGAGCAGGTCGAGCAGGTGGACGCGGGCGCGGGCGGCGTACGGCCCGTCGGGGTCGAGGCCGAGCACGGCGCCGGCGGCGCGGGCCTGGACCTGCGGGGTGGTCTTGCGGCGGCCGAGCAGGGCGGCGAGCGCGGCGGCGGCGCTGGCGTCGCCGAGCTCGATCAGCGCGGTGGCGGCGTCCCAGTCGCGCTCGGGATCGGTGAGCGCGGCGGTCAGGACCTCCAGCCCGCGGCGATCGCCGAGCTGGGCCAGGGCGTAGGCCGCGTCGAAGCGCACGCCCGCGTCGGGGTGGTCGAGCAGGCCGGCGACCCGGCCGGCGGCGCGCGCGTCGCCGGTGGCGCCGAGCGCCAGCGCGACCGCGCCGACCACCTGGGCGTCGGGATCGGCGAGCGCGGCGACCAGCGGCTCGTAGGCC
>Ga0247822_10001847_pt1 | contig 13227 bp, 5 predicted proteins | sample 13C_Cellulose_Da_FD_192423 | JGI IMG/M metagenome (GOLD analysis project Ga0247822, IMG submission 192423) | Soil microbial communities from agricultural site in Penn Yan, New York, United States - 13C_Cellulose_Day30 | ecosystem: Environmental > Terrestrial > Soil > Agricultural land | place...
ATTAAAGAAAAAGAAGATCTGAAACAGTCACTGTGTCGTATCATGGTTGAAGTTGCCGGGTCGTACCCGCCCAACTTTGGCGTGGCGGCCTCCTTCAAGGGCGGTGACGACAGCGTGGAGGACTTTGTAGCATCAAAAAAGACGAGCGACAGGCCACTAAAGTCGCTGTGCGAGGCGGTAGATGAGGCCTTTCAAAAGTTTCTGCCAGTACTGCGATCCGAGACGCGCCTGCACCTGTTCCGCACTGCATCTGTCCTCACTGAGAAGGGCGACGGCACTGCAAAGATCAAGGTTTGCATCGGCAATAGTGTCTGTCTCGTAATCGACGGAGCAAAGTACGACTCGAGCACGAACGAAATCCGCGCCCTCGTCCAGGCCACGAGCGACACTCCTCTGCTCTCTGCGAGCAATCGCTGGAGCGTTTCTGCGCAGGGTGCCTACGGTAAGGAGACCAGATACGAGGGCGCCTACGACCTCTCTGCACCACTGAGCGCAGACACGCAGAAGGCCTTTGTCTACCGCATCCCGCTCTACAATCAGGAGGCACTCGTGCTGCACCTCACCAGGAATATGCCCACCTGCGAGCTTCAACTGACACTGAGGCGCGTGAATGGACAAGAGGCGCGACTCCTATCGATGCGCTTTGTCTGCTGGGTAGTGCCGAATCGCCACGCCATGCTCTTTACGCCGCACTGGTCGTTCGAGGATACGCCCACCGTCGCGCCCGACATTAAACCGTCGCCGCCCGCAACTACCATGACGTCGGTCAACCAGGAGCGCTGCCTAAAGTACCTCACTGCACTCATCAACGGCGATGGCTTCTCTCTGTCGGTGAACCGCCACGGTAGGCGCGTGATTTCTCATCGTGGATCAAAAGAGTGTCGCTTTGGCGCCATATCGGAGCTCTTTCTCGCACTGTCTGCTATCCAGCACGCGGCCGTTACGCAACCCGGACAGGTGGAGGAGTCGCTGTTGAGCCCCTCCTACCTGGCATCTCTTCTCGACAGGAGTCCGCCACTAAAGAGTGTACTTGAGGAAGTGTACAAGAGGATTGGCGCTCCGCTGCCGTCTGTGTACGACCTCATCACCGGCACCTCTGGCTTGCCGCTCCAGTCAGCACTCGAGTGGCCCGGCTATGCAAAGGTCTTTGGCGACACCGAGAAGGAGGAGCAGGCACTCGGGAAGCTCTTGGGCGACTCGCGTCCAATCAATGATGCGGACACGGTTGAACTGATCAGGGCGCTCTACTGTCGCACCGTACCCTTTGCGCCTCCTGACAGTGTCGCGCAGTCCAGCACGCTCGCCTCGCAGCTGCTCAAGTACTGCAACTCCTCTACCAAGCCGGAGGAGTTTGACGCGCACATGAACGAGTCGCTCTTCATTCCACTGGGCATGACAAGCACTCGCTATGCCAAGGCCGAGGAGCTTGTACCCAGCGAGCGACCCTACAGAACCAGCGTGGGCCTCATGAGCACCACCGACGATCTGAGCACGTACCTCGTGCACCTCTGCCGAAACGTCGAAAACAAGAACGCGCGCATCAATCAGTCGTTCCTCGCCATGGGAGCCATGCCGCACGTATCGGTCGGACAGGACCGCCTCGAGGCGGTCTGCAAGGGTGCCTACGAGCACATGCGCATCAAGTTGCCCCTCACTCAGGGCCTTCCCAACGAGGATCACCACAAGTACTCGGTGGCGGTGGCGTACAAGTTTGGAGAGGTGAACGGCGACAACTGCTCGCTCATCGTCTTTGCTCCTGCACTGGGCAGTCTCCAGATCTGTCTGTGGATGCCAATCTCTGCAGCGGAGCTCTTCTCGAGGCCAAAGTCCTCCGTTCCAAAGGCCTACCAACGTCAGGGGCTCAACAAGAAGAAAAAGAATGCGGAGAAGGAGGGTGCGGTCGGGCGCTTCCACATCAAGAAGCTCATCAAGCACCTCATCATGTCGCTGATTTACAGTGACAAGTTTGGCAAGCCGCTGGCCACCGTCGACGGTGCCCTCGACATGGCCTTCTCTGGTACGCCAAAGACGCCGACCAACATGGGCGTATGGAAGTCGTCGGCGCTGTTTCTTCGCGACGAACCCGCTGAGGGTAGCTACTACCATCAAATACTCAATGAGCACAAGAAGGGACTCGTGGCCACACCGCTAGTGTCGCTCAGCACCGCACTGGCTGTGCTCCTCGGCGAGAAGAGCAAGCTCCTCGCGTCTCGCGACAATGTAACGGTACTTTCCAGGCAATTGAGCGAGGCCCTGGCCCGTGGCAAGAAGAACATCTCCCAAGTGCAGCTGCTGCGCACCGACACGGACGACTTTAGGCCTACAGAGGCCGGCGATCGTGCACTGGAGCTCGACTTTGTCCTGCGCGATGAACAGTCTGGCGAGGAGTACGCACTCGCGTGGGACAGTCACGCGGTCTCTCCCTTTGAAGGAAAACAGAAGGGCGCCTTCAGACTGATCGCAAACAGTCACGAACAGAGCGCGGGCGAGTGCGTCTTTATTCGTCTCATCCACGACCCGACGTGCGCGCTCAAGAAGGACGAGACCTCTCCAGAGTGCAATACCATCTCGCTGCTGTACAATGGCGACGCGTTCGTATCGATGGAGTACATCCGCGAGGTGATCGCGTCTATCGCAGAGGAGATCTCTGGTAATGCAGAGCTGCTCAAGAAGAAGGCCGAACGGGCCCAAAGCAGTCAGCACATGCCCTGGCTCGCAAAGCAAGAAGAGGAAGGAGAAGAGGAGGGACAGGGACAAGGCCTGGTCTCTGTAAAGTTGAAGACGAGCTTTGCGCGCCTCGTGTACTCGCTCTCGTCTGACACGGCAAGTGAACGCGAACCTATCGGCCGTCTGGGATGGATTGCACCTGCCGTAGCTGGACTGGGAATAGGAGCACTCGCCGCAACGGCAGCGGTCGCCAGCGCACCCTATTACTACCCCCCTCCTCCACCGCCCGTATACCCCGTGTATCCTTACGGATACTATGGTGGTAGGCCTTATTATGGCAGAAAGCGCTGGCGTCGTGGTCGCTGGTGAAGACTCGAAAAAATATCACACAGTAATATACATTGTTTAACTTTGAAAAGAACAACACAGGGAAGAAAAGTGCGAGTGTAAAAAATGGGGCCTGTAGATGACTCGGTAGTCATAATCGATTATGTGGAGGCAGCGCTCCTCTCCCTGGTGGTGCTCATATCACTCTTTTGCTTGATGTTCTCAAAAGAGGTGCCAAAGAAGTACATACTCGCTCGCTTTCTCGTGCTCAACACCGTGGCCGCGGTCGCGCTGGTCGTCTTTGCGCTACTCGAGACCTACAGTACCGACGTCAAGACACGCGACGGAGACGCAAAGAGTGTGGCATGGGGCCGCTGGGCGGCGTACCTCATCTCGACGCCAGCTCTCATGGAGCAGACCGCCAGCTACCTGCACATGAGCTTCACATGGAAATCGGCCCTCGGTGTGCTCGGCTTTGCACTCAATCTCTTGCGCCTCATGGCGGCGTTCACTTCTGATAGTGCGCCACGCTGGGTGGAACTCTCGGCGCAGGTCTTTGTCGGCTTTTGCATACTCTGGATCCTGGTGCACCACAGTCGCGCCACGGTAGCGCGCATCGTACTGGTGGTGCTCGCCTCTGCACTCTTTGGTATCTCCAACACAATCTTTTTTGCGCTCGACGAGTCGCAGTTTAGCGTGCTCTCGTATCAGTGGACAAGCGCGGCGCACCTCGTGGTGGACTTTTTCGTCCACGTAGTGTGGGGCTTCTGCGCGATGTCGTCCTACGACAAACCGGCATCGAATCTGCTCACCAACTCGCGCCACTTTCTCATTCCAAGCAGCTGGCGATCGTACATAGAGTCTTCTAAGCGCGCTACGAGCGACGAGGAAGACATGGAAATCATCCTTCAACAGGAGCAAGAGCAGAAGACACTGGCGCAGGCCAGACGCAGACAGCAGCTTCACGGACCATTGGATGCGTAAACATTTGTACATAAAGTTGCGCATATAGATTCAAAAACACAGGACGCACAAACCTCTCATGAGCAAACTCGCGCTCTTTTGTGCAATAGTGCTGGCGGCAGTGGCGGTACTCGTTCAAGCAAAATCCACCGCCATGGAGAAACGCGAAGAGGCGATCGAGTGCGTCATGCGTTACGTAGATGTCGATCCAAGGGACGGCTGCATCGACTCGCAAGAAGTGAGCAGGGCCCGCATCAACTGCGTATCTTTCCTCAAGCGTACCGGCATTCCGCGCGTGGAGACCATCATGCGCGACTGCGACTTTGATGGGAATGGCTGCATCTCGCGCGAGGACATGCTCAACTCGAACAAGACCTGTCTCAGGAAGGAGGAGTACCTCGATGCGCTACTCAACAACTTTTGCCCGAGCGCTCGTGACGACAAGTGTAACGAATGAACATTTTTTTTCTCTTATATTGCCACGTGGCGTCGCGGTCATGCCCAAGGTCGATCCGCAGGCAGAGTTGGTCCCAGCCACGGAGAGGTTCTCTATTTCGGACCTAGTTGCGGCACTTCCTGGGACTCCAACATCACAGCAGAACTGGCTCTGGGAGATCTCCGTAATGCGCCCTCACAACATGATCACTGGCAGCTATGCTGCGCACCTCAAGGCCTACTTTGAGGCTAGAAATGCCATTGTACTTGGCAAGAGGGTCGTTACCGAGACCAGATCGGGCACGCGCTTTGGAAGCCTCATCGCCGTGCTCGGTCCAGAGTCGCTCTTTCCTGTCGACAAAGTTGTAACCGGTGAAAATGCATGGAGAATCGCGACGGCCAACGCGCGCGAACTCTTGGGACGACTGTCGCACCTCAACACACTCGTGACCCACATAGAGGGCATCTCGTTGAGTGCCCAGCGCACGCGGATCGGAAACACTCAGTGGTCTACCGAGGGCATTTGGGACGAAACAGATGCGCCTTCTCCTCGTGACTACGGAGAGCTTGCCTTCAACGCTCTCGTGCATCTCGTCGTTTCTCCAGTGACGCTATGGAGCGCGGCGCGATATTACCTATCATAATGCACTCCTTTCTTTTTAATGTATCAGTGCCTTTTTCTGAGCCGCGCGTTTTCTTGCTCTTGGCGTTCGCTGTCCTTGGGCTTTGTACGAAGGAGGGCGTCGTTCGCTATCAAAGTAGAGGGCGTCCGTCCGCCGCACGCCAGTCGGTAGATGGGCATGCCGATAAATTCGCGTGCGGCAGCAGCCCAGCCAGACATTTCAATGCCGGTCTTTGCAATTTGTACGGTGGACCACTGCACGAGTGCCTTTGCGCCCTTCTCTGCTGTGACCGAGTATAATTTTCCCGCCACATCAATCGTCTGTCCTGCGATATTAGCTGCAGCGTCAGGCTTTGCCATGTAGGCGGGCATGTAGGCGGCCGTGATCAATCCGTAGAGGCCGAGTGAGGAGACGGTCGCTTTCGTGAGATTGATCTTGCCGAGCTTCCATGCGGTGAATGGCGAGATGAGCACGCCCGAGTGCGAAAAGGCGTAGCCCAATAGTGGGCTTATCTTTGTGCAGGCGTGCCTTATGGTAGAAGCAGCGCCTGCACCCAACGGCAGCGCGGCAGTCTCCACAAAGGATTCGAACGAGCGCCGCCCTTCTAATTTTCTCTCCTCTTCGACGCTCATCGGTAGGGGCGAGGGCGAAGAAGACACCGAAGTGATGTGCGCGGTGCGCGATACGTCCCGTCCCTCTGGACCGGCGATGGGCCAGAGGCCATTTTCGGTACCAAAGAGCGAAAAGTTGGGCAGAAAGCCAGCGGAGCCCTTCACGATCTTGGTGACCCAGGCGTGTCCCGCGAGCGTCCCGACGTAGTCGCCCGTCCTGTCAAAGAGGTTTGGCAACAGGCCCAGGACAGAGTTTGAGTGCGATCCTCGAGGCACCAGCGGGCGCGCCGTGCCCAACATGGAGGCGTGCACGTAACCCATAAAGGTGGAGTCCTCCACAAACACTGCCTTGCCACCACTGGCCGTGTTTTCGACTCCGCCGCTCGCAAGTTCGCGTACCGCGCCGGTCTCCACCACTGCGCGCGCAAAGCCGTTGCCAAACTGCACGAGGAGGAACGCCATTGCTGTGCGCATCGACATCACGCTGCCCGTCACGGCGTAGCGGAACCACTTGCGTCGGTTCGCCTCCTCGAGTACGCTGAAGCGCGCGGGGTCGTACTTTCCGGGGCGACAGCCGAGACTAGTGAGCGTGGCGATGACTCTGGCTAGTCCCGTGGACGGCAGATCGCCGACTACGTTCATGGCGCGCCATATCCTGAAGCCAGTGTCCACCAACATGAAGGTCGCCCTCGGGCTGCATATCAGCTTTTGCATAAACATGCATATCAGCTGCGTCCAGATCATTCGTCCAAATAGTTTGATCACCGTCCAGATGGTCGCCTCGGCGGCAGCGGCGGTAAAGTGCGCAGCCGTAGCGCTCGTCGCTCCAGAGGCCAAGAGGGCCACCGTGAGCGACACGATGGCGGTGAAGCAGAGACACCCGACGCCGAGCGTGGCCCACACTAGCACCGCGGAGCGCGTCTTGTCCATGGTATTGAGCACCCATGAAGTGACCCGCCCCGCCACTGGTCCGAACCGGAGCGCGCCTAGTGCCATGAGTGCTGCAGGTATGGTTGCGGGCAGAGAGGTCATAGCGGCGAGTCCTGCGCCCAGTCCAAAGAGACCCGCACTGAAGACGTTTGCGTGCAGTGCGCCAAAGAGGTTGGTGCGTGGCTCCACTCTGTCGTTGTCCGCGTGGGCAGTGTCGGGTAGCTCACTTTGCGCGCCAGACACCTGCGCCCAGAACCGCTCGCTGATGCCGCCCTTGCTGTAGATAAAGTTGCCGATGCCCTCGAGAAGATTACCAGAGGTGATCCACAGGTCGTGCGCAATGTCAGTCAGATGCAGGGTGGCATTGAGGTTACTCACAAAGCGAGAGAGGCTCTCCACGGCCGAGACGAAACTATTGTAGGTGCTGCCGACGTTCGCCCCGAGCGAGGCTCTCCAGGCGTCTCTCACGTGCATGAAGGTGGCCACAGCCTCGCGGGCCGCGCCCATCGCCGTGATGCCACTCGCAAACATGTTTGACATCATAAACTGGGCGAGCATGTGGACCTTGCCGGGCGCCTTTTGATCCGGCTCGTTCTTCTCTGGGATGGGTGATTCGCCTCTGGCGTCGCGCTCAGATGCCCCCTTCAGCTGGGCCTCTAGAGCCGCCTTCTTCTTTTGCTCCTCGACAATCTCCGCCTTTACGGTCTTGATGCGACTCTCTTCCTTGTTCTGGAGCTTTCCAATCTCTGCATTGCTGCTCTTGGGTTCTGCAGTGGGTATGTTTGCGGACACTTCAACTTCTTCTGGCTTTCCTCCTGCAGCGGCTGGCGGTGGCTGAGACGTGGGCGGTGCTTGCTGTTGCTGCTGCTGCTGCCTCTGACGCGAAACGAGCACCTCGCATATGGAACGAACCGAATCGCCAATGTGATTCAAGAATGAGATGTTGTCGCGCGAGGCGCGCTGTTCGTAGCTGCGCTGTTCATGGTTTGCTTGCAGACTGGCCAGATCAAGTTCGACCTTGATGCGCTCGAGCCTCATCGTGGCGAGCTGGTGCTCCAGGGTGAGTCTCTCGGTCCTGAGCTCAGAGAGTTCCGAGCGCTCACCGATCGCCTCTCGCGTTTGATCCGAGGCCGCTCGCCTGGTCGCCTCGGAAGTGATAGCGAGCGCCTCGCCGACCTGCTTGGAGATCTGAAAGTTGTGCATCGAACCGATCACCACCGAGAGGCTCTCGATGATAAAGTTGATAGCATCGCCGCGGGCGTTACCGTTGTTGATCTGCTCGAGGCCGCGCAGGATCCACTGTTGGTTTGGTACGAATCCGCGGTAGAGACTCACGCCGCCTTGCCAGTCTCTGACCTCAAAGTACTGTCCATGCTCAATGGCAGCGTACGCGTAGAGCTTCGTGCCAGAGGACGCGTCAGCCTCCACTAGTTTTGGTGGACCGAGCTTGTTGAGCATGTCCGGCAGGCCCTTTGGTTCCATCAGCTTGTCGTACACCTTGTCGAGCGGCACGGCGTTGCCGTAGACGTTCGCGATAATCTCGCGCCCGCTCTTCATCGTCTCGCTTCTCCTCGTGGCAAGGTAGAGGAGAAAGTCTTCAGAGGCTCCTGGGATTTTCTCGAGCGCCTTGGTGATGCCCGATGCGGTCTTTTCGTCAAAGAGCTCCGATGTCCTCATGGAATTGACGGTGTCTGGATCGGCGAGATTCACTACGCCGTTGCTGTAGCCCTTCACACCGACTAGAGACGCGCCAATTGGTGATCCGGGCGTCGAGTCAATGGCGAGCCTCTCCTCCATAGATTCGCCTCGGACGCGAGTATCCTCCTGCATCAATGCCCTCGACTCGGCGAGGATCTCGTCCAACTTGGCCATGTTCTCGCTCACCGAGGCCGGGTAGGCAACGGTAGGCTGCGGCTCCTTTGGTGCGTTGCCGTTGCCTATGGTGCTCTTGTAGAGGTTCTTGATCAGTTCTGGATCGCCCGAGTAGAGCAGTGCCGGCACCGCATAGCTAGGATCGCGGACTGCGTTGGCCCCGTCGAGGTCCGCGCTTGATACTAGGTAGTCCAGGGGCAGGCGTCCGTCAGGTGACACTGGCAGGTACCGCACGTAGCCCGACTCTGCACTGAGCTCCTCCACGGCTGCACCGGCCACCTCAATGGAGACTTCGCTGTATCGGTCTGAGCCGGCCACCAAGTTGGCAGCCATGGTGCGTCGTCCGCTCTCGTGATACACCTGCGGCTTGTCGATGATGGAGATGGGGAACGGTAGGAACTGGGCCTCCATCTTGTTGATGTCCTCTGTGACCTTATCACCAAACAACTCTGGCGCTAGAGTCTTGCGGTACGGCAGGGTCACGACCTCTCTGAATCCCTCCTGGACGCGCTTCTCGGCGGCCGCAATGTAAGGCTTGAGTGCGTTGTGGTACTCGCGCGCGGCATTGTTTCTCGCCTCGCCCTCCTTTGCTAGGTCTGCATTTCCAAGCGAATCGCCGAGCACCGGAATTCCTACGCTGATCCTACCGGCAGCTCGCAGAGCCTCGAGTGCGTCGGGGTACGTCTTCTTCTTCTCTTCGCCTCCTTCTGTTTCTCCTACTCTTCTGAATGGCTGAGTTGCTGTCTCGGCAGTGTGGATGCTTAGGTCGGTGGCGGCGACGGGGTTGAGTGGGTTGTACTTTTTGTTGCTATGTATCTGCGTGGTGACGTCCTTTCCATGCTTTAGGAACACGGACAAGACGCTCTCCGCGGCTCGATCCACGTCTAGGTTTGCGCGCGTCTCACCGAGCTGGCGCATCTTTTCTGGAAGGCGGACCACCTCTTCGCGGTGCTCACTGATGTAGCCGTCACGCGGTGCCACGATGAAGGAGACGCTTGTGCCCGCAGCAACAGTGGAAAAGACAGCCAAGAGTGCGTTGGCGAGAAAGTTCCATCCATTGGAGCCCAGGATGCGACCCCACTTGGCAGAAGCGCGCGCAGAGTCACTGAGTTGATCGAGAGGAATGTCGTTCATCGCCAGGTACAGATCGGGGTAGGGCAGGTGTTCAAAGGGATCCAAGAGGCGAGCGCGCACGCGTCGGTCAAACTCGGTGGCGAGCAGGTTCTGTTTTGCCGCCCACACCTCAATGGCGCGCTTGTTCTCCTCGTGGAACTGAATGTCACGGTGCGTCCTACCGAGCGTCTTGTTGAGGTCGCTGGCAAAGTTGACGTCGGTGGAGGCAGCGACGCGCTCCGCATCGGTGATGTTCACCTTTTCTCGGCGCAGGTTGCTCAGACGCTGGGAAAACTCTGTAAAGGAGGCCCCAGTCGGTGCGGTAAAGTAGTCGTAGATCGACTTTTTCTCTGATGAGTTCCAGGGCGAGCTCGGATCGAGGTAGTGCGCCTGGAGCGCCAGTACTATCTCATCGATGGATGCATCAGAGGGCATGCCAGGAGCAGCGGGAGAAAAGACGCCGTATCCACGGAAAGAGGAGGTTGCCACTGAAGACACAAGATTGAAGGGGATGTCGGTGAGTCCGTCGGCTACACGATGGACACCACGCCAGAATGAACCGGCGAGTGACGCGAGTCCCGCTGCTGCAGAGCCGACGAGTCTTCCAGTAGTCACTAGTACGGGTGGCTTTCCTGCTGCTGCCGCCGCCGCCGCCGCTGGAGCGATCACTTCTGTGCGTTGTGTCTTTCCGCGACTGCGGTCGAGACAGTCGCGCGAAAAGAGGTTCCTGGCTTTCGAGGCGATATTAGACATCACCTTGGCCATTAAGGAGAGCTCCGGATTGGTGGACGTAGTCAGTGGCTCGGCCATCAGTGAGATGTTGGTAAGATGCTCTGCGGCCTGAATCTGTGCCTTCTTTTCGGATCTTACTCCTAGCTCTTCGCGCCTCGCTTCGGCCCTCGACTCTTTTGTGTGCTGAGCCTGGATAGAAGCGTGCGTGGGCATGGGTTCGCTCGGCAGTGGCGGTGCTGCTGCTGCTGCTGCAGAAGAAGGAGTCTTCTGACTGCGTGTCCTCCTCGGCGAGACAGTAGTGGCGCGCCTCTTTGGTTTCACTACCACCTCTTCTTCCTCCGTCTCGTCGTCGTCGTCGTTGTCGCCTCCTCCGCCGTCTTTCTTCCTGCCTGGAGGAGGGGCGCCAATGTTCATGCGCTCTGGTTCAGCGTCATTGAATCCCTCTCTGGAGGCCTCGGCGAGCGCGGCCTGCTCGGCGTTCTGGAAGCTCTCGATCTCCTCGTCGTAGTATCTGAACCACGGGTGGTACTCATTGAGTAGGACTTGATTCTCAAACTCCTCTATCTTGTTCGCATCGATGGCCGCCTGTCGCGCGGCCCTGAACGCTGCACGACCCTCGTTGAAGCGCCGGAGAAAGTATTCGTCCACTTCCTTGGCGTGAGTCGCTTCGTACAGGCCCTGCTCTGCAAACTCTGCCAGTGCCGGTGAGCCCTTTGTTGCGATCTTGGCGAGCCCAACGAGTCCATCACCGGCGCCACGTATCAGATTCAATCTGTCCTCCTCCTCCAGTGAGGGATAGTGTGCGTACGCGTCCTCGATGGCGGCGCTGTATATGCGCACAAAAAACGCCTCGGCCATGCTCTCGCACATCTCGTCGTGCAGCTGCACTGCATCCTTGCCAGCGTAGGCTCCAGAGGCGTGCGCAAACACCTCGCGCATCTCCTGCATGACGTCGGCGAGCTTTTGCCAGCCCTCTCCGCCAATGTTTGTCTTCATGTCAAAGGTGCGCGCGCCAAGCTCGTCAATGTTCTTCATCATGGACGAGACCTGTCCAGTGTCGAGCCTGAGTGCGGGAGCGGCACCGAGGATGGCCGCCTCTGCCTCCTGCTTCAAGAGGAGCGACTCGCTCTCGAGTTTGGACCACTTGCCAAAGATGCGCTCAGAGAACTGATCGGCGAGCGTGCGCACTGCGGTAGACACCGAGACCTTCTTGTCGAGGTCGTTCACGCCCGCCACGCTCAGCAACGCATTGAGGTCCGTCTTTGTGAAGCCGTAGGTGTACATGCGGCGTCTGCGCTTTTCCTGGTTGGTGGGGTTCTGAAACACCGCCTGCAGTAGGTACTTTTGCTCGGTGCTCAGTGTGCCTCCAGAGTTGACCGTCCTGATGGCTTCCGGTATGAACTTTAACAGGGCAATCTCGGTCCTAGATTCCTTCTGGCGGCGCTTCACCTTTTCTGTGTTTCCCTTGAGGACACGAGCCTGCACATTGTTCATCAGGTAGGTGCCCTTGCCGAATTGAGGCCGCTCCATTTGGTGCTGTTGCTGTTGCTGTTGTTCTGCCCCTATAGGCTCAAATCTCATTAAAGAGATCTTTTTTTGAGTGAGAGATCAAGCCGAAAAAAAGTTTATATTTCACCTTTTCATGCGATCCTTTACATTAGTGACGGCGTGTTTGCGGTGGAACACGTCTGCCTCCGTGGCCATACGGTTTTGAGGAGGCACTGGCATGGTCTGAGGCGTGGGTACATCGATGGTAACCGAGTCATCGGGGCGAGACGTGGCTGGCGAGTCCTCTGGGAGCACATCGCCGTCGTCTTCTTCTCCTCCCTCCTCATCCTCGTGGTCATTGGCCTTGCTCTTGTCACTAAAGACTCGCGTGCCGAACGCGAACGAGGCGACCGCGTCAAACACGATCCAGAGGAGAATGTCGCCGAGCGAGAAGATCCACACCTCAAAGTCGAAGCTGATCTCGCCTGTGGCCGCACTGCCAAAGAGGTAGCCGGCCGCGTGGAGCACCGGAGCAATCACCGCCCAGATCCAGGCGAGCCAGTAGCGCCTGTCCGCATCGCGGCGCTTGGAGGCAACCACCTGGACGATCGACATGGCCCAGGACGCGACCGCAAGGATGAGGAACATAAAGGGTCCCGCGTACGAGGTGATGTCACCAAACAACAGGAAGAGACCCATGAGGAAGAACGAGAGCATCATGAACCACGTGTTCCTTGTCGTAGCGCCGTTGAATGATGCGATGCTGACCGCCTGGAGCGGCGCCATGAGTGTGTACACGAACCAGCGCTCCCACTGGATCTTCACCGAGTCGCCCGTGCGTTCCCATCTGCCGGGCTTCACGAATAAAAAGTAGCCGTAGAGTGCAGAGAGGAACAGATTGTGTATCGTGGAGAGACCTGCCACCTCCTTCTGGCTGCTCTTGGTTCTTGTCTTGTCCCTATCGCGGAAGACCAGGAAACCGATGAAGAATACCACAAAGGCGATGCCGTGGCCAGCGAAACTGAGCCCATAGGCCCAGCGTTCAGCTGAGCTCATCTTTTTTTCCCCCACTCGAGGTCCGATAATAATAAAACTGTGTGTCTGTTTGATATATCAGCATTTACGAAGTTTATTTGTGAAAAAAATATGCCTCTGGTGTATCTCTTTGTGAGACTCAAAGGCAGCAAGCCCGTCTCTACAGACTCTATCAGTGACCAGAATCAGCGAGCACAGTTTCATACCGTGTGCTTGGCGCTCTGCGATGCGCTACTCGACATTGAACGTGCAGACTGCAGCTCAAAGAGCTACATTGATAAGGGTCGCTACGTGTGTGCCGCCAAAAGGGATGGCATCTCGAGTGCCTGTTACGCTTGCGTCTTCACCGTGGACTACCCCGTCGATACTGCCCTTGCTGCGCTCGCTGCTGTGAGGGGCAGCGACAACATCGATGAGGTCTTTAATTCGTG
>Ga0247822_10001848_pt1 | contig 13223 bp, 5 predicted proteins | sample 13C_Cellulose_Da_FD_192423 | JGI IMG/M metagenome (GOLD analysis project Ga0247822, IMG submission 192423) | Soil microbial communities from agricultural site in Penn Yan, New York, United States - 13C_Cellulose_Day30 | ecosystem: Environmental > Terrestrial > Soil > Agricultural land | place...
TGCTCATCAGTTGCGATCGAACCACGACGCTCGCCTCCCGTCCCGCCACGTCCACGAGGCGGGCTTCCATCTCCGGACTCACCCGCCCGGCGTCGCCGAACTCGGCCAGGAGCGTCAGCAGGGAGGCGTCTCCCGAACGGGAGGCGGCGAGGCGGCTCAAAAGATCGCCGTATGTGGCGGCGACTCCCGCTTCCAGGGCCAGCCGGGTCCGCACGAGACTTGCCGGCTGAGCAGTCCAGGCGGCTGCGATTCGGTTGTGCAGTCCCGGGGCGACCGCGACGGTCCGCCTGCTCTCCGAGCCCCGCGGCCTCTGCCGCAGTCCGGCCGTGACCGCCTCGACGACCGCGTCCATCTCTGCGTCAGGGGCCGAACCCCACAGGGTGTCACACGCGGCGTCGGCCGCCGGAGTTCCTTCGGCGGCGTAGCGCCGGACAAGAAGCCGAAGCACGCGACGTGTTTCAGGGCGACTCCATGACTCCGGCGCTGCGAAACCGTCCAGAACGGCTTGGACGTGCGGGACCGAGACGCTCTCAACGGCCCACCATGTCAGCCACTGAAGAGCGGGGTCGGAGGGGGATCCGTCTCCGCGCAACAGAGCTTGGACGAGCCGGAGATTGGTCTCCGCGGGGAGCCGTTTGGCTGTGCTCATCAGTTGCGATCGAACCACGACGCTCGCCTCCCGTCCCGCCACGTCCACGAGGCGGGCTTCCATCTCCGGACTCACCCGCCCGGCGTCGCCGAGGAGCCGGACCGTCCAGGCCCGGACGTGCTCCGAGTCGTGATCGAGAAGCCGCGCGGCGCGAGCGTCCGTCAACGCCTCCAGTCCGTGCAGGGCCCACAGCCCCTGAAGGACAGCATCGGGATCCCGATCGCGCGACAGGGCATCCAACTCGGGAACGGCCGCGGCATCGCGGCGCTCCGTCAGCAGCCGCCAGGCGCGATCCCGCATCCACCCGTTCGGGCTGCGGAGCAGCGCCACGAGTTCGCCGGTCGAAAGCCGGTGCAGATCGAACGGTTCAGGTGGCGCAGCGGCGGCCGTCGCCTGGATACGGTAGATCCGCCCGTTCAAGCGGTCCCAGTTCGCGTCGGGATCGGGATGGGCGGTCCGCTGGTCGTGAAAGTCGCTCACGTAAACCTCGCCGGCGGGGCCCAGACAGAGGTCGGTCGCGCCGAACCACGTGTCATGCGAATCGAGCAGCGTCCCTTCGAGAGTCGCCGACACCGTCGAGCCCTCGGGCACGACACGCCACCACGAGCAGGTGTGGGTCAGAAAGTCGCTGCACAGGTACGCGTCTCGGAACGCGGGGGGGAACGACGTCCCAAGGTAGACGGTGCCGCCCGGATTGGGCCGTCCCGTCTGGCCGCGGGTCACGATGTGCGGCAGGAAGCCATAGGCGTGCGGGTTGTGGAGCGGCCCGTGTTTGCCGAAGTTCTTCTCGTAGTAGGCCCCCTGCAGACCGTGCCAGAAGAGGCCGCCGTTGGAGCTGTAGAACAGCCGCCCCTGGCGATCGAAGGTGAGTCCGTAGACGTTCCCGCCCCCTTCGCAGAACAGCTCGAAGGCCCGCGTCCGGGGATGATACCGCCACACTCCCTGCTGAAACTCGATCCCGCGGATGCGGCAGGTTGTGGTGCTGCCGTTGAGACCGTAGAGCCAGCCGTCCGGTCCCCAGGTGAGATGGTTCGCCAGCGACTGCGAGTCCTCCATCCCGAAGCCGTCGAGCAGGACTTCGGGATCGCCGTCGGGGACGTCGTCCCGATTCCGGTCCGGATAGAACAGGAGATACGGAACCTGAATGACGTAGACGCCGCCGTCGCCGAACTCGACCCCCGTGCAGAGATTGAGCCCGGTGATGAAGTCGCGGAAGCGGTCCGCGCGGCCGTCGCCATCGGTGTCCTCCAGGATCGTGATCCGATCCTCTCCCCGCGGACCGCGGGGAGGCGGCTCGGGCTTGCGGTCGTAGGTCGTGCGGGAGAAGCGATCGACCTGGACCCGTTTCAGGCCGGCCGGATTGGGATACTGCAGGTACTGGATCGTCCACAGCCGGCCGCGGTCGTCGCACTTGCAGAAGATCGGCTGCCGGACCTCCGGCTCCGAGGCAAACAGCGTCGCGGTAAGTCCTTCGGGGAGCGTCATCCGGCTAACCGCCTCGCCCGGCCGGTATCCCTGACCGTTGGCCGGGCCGGAAGAGAGGCCGCCCAAGACCGCCACCGTCCACAGAAGTGCCGCGCGGAAGCCGGGACGTCCACCCATAGTCGAAGAGGCCGAACGGTCTGCGTCGCGGCGGGAGAGCGAACCGCGCCGTCAACAGGTGAGGACAGACGATCGTCCGAAAGCGTACGGGCTCGACCGCGAAAACTCGACCGAGCGGCTCGGCGGCGTTCAGGAACGGAAGGAGTGGGGCTAAACACCGCCCGCGATGAGGCCCGGAACGACGTGGCCGTGAACATCGGTCAGGCGGAAGTCGCGACCCTGGGAGCGATAGGTCAGGCGGGTGTGGTCGACTCCCATCAGGTGCAGCAGCGTGGCGTTGAGGTCGTGGACGTGCACCGGATCGCGGACGACGTTGAAGCTGAAGTCATCGGTCTCGCCATAGACCGTCGCCGGCCGGCTCCCGCCCCCCGCCATCCAGATCGTGAAGCAGCGGCCGTGGTGGTCGCGGCCGTAGTTGGAGGGTTCGAGCGTCCCCTGCGTGTAGACGGTCCGGCCGAACTCGCCCCCCCAGACCACCAGCGTTTCGTCCAAGAGGCCCCGCTGCTTGAGATCGCCCAGGAGAGCCGCCACCGGCTGATCGATGTCGCGGCATTGCAGTCGGAGGTCGCTCGGCAGGTTGTAGTGCTGATCCCAGCCGCGGTGATAAAGCTGGATGAAGCGGACACCCCGCTCCGCCATCTGCCGCGCGAGAAGGCAGTTGGCGGCGAACGTGCCGGGCTGCTTTGACTGCGGACCGTAGGCCGAGAACGTGGCGGCGGTCTCGCCAGTGAGATCGGTGAGTTCCGGGACGGAGGCCTGCATCCGGAACGTCATCTCATACTGGGCGATCCGGCCGGCGATCTCCGGATCCTGTTGTTCCGCGAGCGCCAGACGGTTCATCTCCGCAAGCACATCGAGCTGATCGCGGCGGGCGGCGCGGTCAATGCCGGCCGGATTCGCGAGGTAGAGGACCGGATCGCCGCTGCTGCGAAGCGAGACCCCCTGGTGGTTCGATGGAAGGAAGCCCGCGCCCCAGAGCCGTGCGTAGAGAGGATCGGCCGGCCGGGCGGCGCTTCCCCGCGAGATCATGACCACGAACGCCGGGAGGTTGCTGTTCTCGCTCCCCAGGCCGTAGCTGGCCCAGGCTCCGAAGCTCGGGCGCCCCGGCTGCTGGTGTCCGGTCTGGAGGAACGTGACCGCGGGATCGTGGTTGATCGCTTCCGTGTGCATCGAGCGGACGATGCAGAGCTCGTCGACCATCCCTGCCGTGTGGGGGAGCAGTTCGGACACCCAGGCCCCGCTCTCGCCAGCCTGACCGAAGCGGAACAGAGAGGAGGTGACGGGGAACGACTTCTGCCCGCTCGTCATGCCGGTCAGCCGCTGATCTCCGCGAACGGAGGAAGGGAGTTCCTGGCCGTGCAGACGATTCAAAGCCGGCTTGTGGTCCAGGAGATCGAGCTGCGACGGTCCCCCGTGCATGAAGAGCGAGATGATCCGCTTGGCGCGAGGGGCTACTTGCGGCGATCCCGCGGCATTGGTTCCCGGCCACAGCGAAGCGAGCGCGAGCGAGCCCACTCCGAGTCCGCTTTGCCCCAGGAAGGCGCGGCGGGTGACTGATGGTGGCACGGGCTCCCGAAAGATCGTCATCGGCGCGTCACCGCTTCGTCGAGGTTGAGGAGTGTGTGGGCCAGCACGGTCCAGGCAGCGATCTCCCCCGCGGGGCCGCTGTCGAGCCTCTCCGACGTTCCGACCGAGAGGAGGCGGACCGCCGCCTGCGGCTCTGTGGCGAAGCGGGCGCGCTGCCGGTACAGCAGCCCGGAGAACAGAGACGCTTCCTCAGGCTGGGGGGACCGCGAGAGGACGCGGCGGAAGAGCCGGGTCAGACGGTCCGAGTCGGAGGTCGAGTCGCTGCAGCAGGCGATCGCGAGATGCCGCGCCGCCTCCACGTAGGTTTCGTCATTGAGGAGCAGCAGCGCCTGGAGCGGGGTGTTGGTCCGCGGCCGGCGGACGGTGCACTTCTCCCGCGTCGGGCCGTCGAACAGCAGCAGCGACGGCGGAGGGGACTGTCGTTTGATGTATGTGTAGAGGCTCCGCCGCCACAGTCCGTCCCCTCGATCAGGAACATACGATTCGTCGCCGTTGTAGGAGACCTCCTCCCACAGTCCCGGGGGCTGATATGGCTTCACGCTGGGGCCGCCCAGGCGGGGGGCGAGCAGCCCGGAGGCCGCGAGCGCCTGGTCGCGGATCATCTCCATCGGCAACCGGAACCGGGCGCCCCGTGACAACCAGCGGTTCTCCGGATCGACGATCTCCCCCTGCTGCAGGACAGCGTTCGACTGCTGCCGGTAGGTCTGCGACGTGACAATGAACCGGAGCATCGCTTTGACGTCCCATCCGCCGTCGCGGAACCGGGCCGCCAGGAAGTCCAAGAGCTCCGGATGGGTCGGAAGATCCCCCTGCGTTCCAAAGTCGTTGACCGTCCGGACGAGTCCCTCCCCGAAGCACTGCCTCCAGAGCCGGTTCACCGCCACCCGGGCTGTCATCGGATTGTCAGGAGCGACTAGCCACCGCGCGAGGCCGAGCCGATTGCGCGGGCCCCCCTCGGGCCAGGCCAGAACCGCCGACGGGACGTCCGGCTGCACTTCCATCCCACGCTTGTCGTACTGCCCTCGCTCCAGGACGTAAGTCGGCCGCGGCGGGGACATCTCGTCCATGACGAGCGCGAAGGGAATGGCCCCTTTCAGCCGGGCCTCGGCCGCCCGGGCATTGCGGACGGCATCCCGCGCCATTCGCGCGGGTGGGCTCGCGTGCCGGTCGATGAAGTCATCGAGCAGGATGTCGCGTTCCTGCGGGCTCCGCTTCTCGGCGGGCTTCTCCAGGATCCCCCGCAACCGGTCAGATCGAGTCCAGTCTGCGACCGCTTCCGGACTGACAGCGGTTCCCAGAATTCGGAGCTCGTCGAGCAGGCCGTAGTAGCCCAGTCCCTCGTCCCGCCGTCCGATGCGGAGCGGCTCAGCGTTGGCGATGGACCCGTCGAGCGAGTCGCGGCGGACTTCGACCGCCGCGGGAACACCGTCGAGGAAGAGACGGAGCCCCGCCGCCCGGCCCGATCCGTCGTAGGTGATCACCAGATGGTGCCACTGCTTCGCCGCGAACGTCTCCCGCGTCGCCACCTCGATGGCGTTCGTTCCCCATTCGTGGACCAGATGGACCACGATTCGCCCCTTTTGCCACAGCACTTCCCAGCCGCGGCGGTTCCCTTCAGGCTCGATCCGCGAGAGGGGGCAGCTCAGCGAACTCGTTGGCGACATCCAGAGGCCGATCGTCCACGGTCCGTCGGCGGAGAGAGGGCCAAGCACAGCCTCCAGATGCTGCGTGGCGTCGAACTTCAATCCGTTCCCCTGAATCCCGGCGTCCTTCTGCAGCGAGGTTCCGAGCGCGCTCCATCCCGCTTCCAGGGGAACCTCGAAGTGGCTCTGAGCGGCCAGCGAGTCCTCCGGCGCGGCCGGCAGGGTCGCCTGGAACTCAGTCTCCTGCTGACCTCGCGTCTGTTCCGCCTCCCGCCGCATCGGCTCATAGGCGGTCTCGGCCGCCGCCGTGGCCGCCGCCAATCGGACGAGCCCCGCCTGCTGCGCGTCGCTCGGAACCGAGATCCGCGGCGGGGCGTTGGTCCCCACGAGGAGTCCCTTTTCCGGGACGTTGTTGAAGAACGCAAAGAGCTGAAAATACTCCCGCTGGGAAATCGGATCGAACTTGTGGTCGTGGCACTGAGCGCAGCCGACGGTCAGCCCCAGCCACGTCGTCATCGTCGTCTCGACCCGGTCGACGACGTATTCGACGCGGTACTCCTCGTCGATCAGTCCCGTCTCGTCGTTCGACATGTGATTGCGGTTGAAGCCGGTCGCAATCCGCTGCCGGACCGAGGCGCCGGGAAGCAGGTCTCCCGCGAGCTGTTCGATCGTGAACTGGTCGAACGGCATGTTGTTGTTGAAGGCGTCGATCACCCAGTCCCGCCAGAGCCACATCTCCCGTGGCTTGTCGCCGAAGTATCCGTCCGTATCCGCGTACCGGGCGGCGTCGAGCCAGTCCGCCGCCATCCGCTCGCCGAAGTGCGGCGAGCTCAGAAGCCGGTCAACGTAGTCCTCGTACGGTTCCTCGGCGATCCGTTCCAGGTCCTCCACGGTGGGGGGGAGGCCGATCAGGTCGAAGCTGACCCGCCGCCGCAACTGAAGGGGGTCCGCCGGCGGGGACGGCTCTAGGCCCCGGTGAGGAAGTTCTGTCCGCACGAAGGCGTCGATCGGATGGGCAGCGTCCGGTACGGCCGGGGGGCGGGCGGAACGGATCGGTGCGAACGACCAGTGTTTTTCGTACTCGGCGCCGCCGCGGATCCACTCCCGCAGCGTCTCCACCTCGGACGCCGACAGCCGCCGGGCGGCATCCGGTGGAGGCATCTGGTGATCGGCGGACGAAGAGGTCACCCGCTCGATGAGGGAGCTCTCCTCAGGACGCCCCGGAACGATCGCCGCCCGGCCCGAATCGGCCGCTTCGATCGCGGACGTGCGGACGTCCAGCCGCAGTCCCCCCTGCCGCTCGGCGGGATCGAACCCGTGGCATCGCCAGCAGTGCTGCGCCAGGATGGGGCGGACGTCCCGATTGAACGTGGGCGGGCCGGCCGGACTTGGCGCCGGAAGCAGCACGAGGCCGGCCATCCAGAGGAGCAGCCGGGACGCCAGTGCGGACCATCGCCAGAGACGAAGACAAGACACGGCGGGACGCTCCCCGTGGGATGATGAGCCGCAGCGGAGTGTTGTCGGAGGGGCCGCGCCTTGAGAGCGTCACGAGGCGCAGGAACTGCGAACCGGACTATAACTCGTTCGATTGTCGATCTCGATCAAGTCTGCGGGCGTGCGTTCGTCGGGTGGTGGTCGAAGCGGCTTATCCCCGTTGTCTCGGACGGCATCCATACCGACTATGTCCCTTTGCGGCGCGACTGCTGGTGCGACGGCCTTCGAGAAGAGTTCGGCGGTCGCGATTCAGTACTTGGGAAAGATGGCCGGCGTCGGAAAGCGATCCTCAGGATTGTTTCCGTCGTTCAGATATTCGTCCCGGGAGACGGTGAGTTCGGGCCAGTTCCCCGGGCGGACACGGACGACCCGGCCGGGGCGGATCCCTTCGATGATGAGGTCCGTCTCGAAGCGGACCTGGATTCCGCTGCTCCCCAGGGGGATCTCTCCGGTCGCTTTCGTGACGTCGAGAATCGGACCGCGCGAGGCCATGTGGGCCGGGCCGTAAGCTCCCCCCGCATGCTTCAGCGTGTTCTCGGCGGCATTCATCACCGCCTGACTTCCCTTCTGGAAGTCCGCGTAGAGAGACGGATCCATGCCGCCGAACAACGTGGCAGTGACCGTGGCGCGGCCGAACTTGCCGTACTCGACGGAATCGACCCAGGCGGGCATCCAGCGGCTGCGAATCAGCGCCTTGTGCGTCTCACTCTGAATCTGCGCGGCGCGCTGCAGGGCGGTCTCATCCAGCCAGATGTCCGTGATGTGATACCGCAGAAACACACCGCCCGGAGTCGGCTGCCAGGTGAGTCCGAGCTGGACCGCCTGGCCGGCCAGCGACTTTTTCCCCTCCGCGGGCCAGAGCCCCTCGGAAACGAGATCGGCCACCATGAGGCACTCGCGGCCGCGCCAGATCCGAGTTCCGGCATCGAACGTCAGTTTCTCCTCTGTGGCCTGACCGTCTCCCCCATCCCTGGGTTCGCGGCTGGCGACGATCGTCCCCTGGTCCTTCTTCAGGTCCACTTCCTTCAGCTTCCAGACTTTACCTTCCCGGAGGCAGAAGCTCGGCTCGTCTTCGAGCAGGAGCACATGGTTCTCGGCAGGCCGCTCGGGCGGTCCCTTCTGGGAGACCGGGACGGCGGAGGTCTTGGGGTCGGGCGGCAGAAAGGCCCGGACGTGCAGGACGGCCCCCAGCGGAATGTCCCGGAGGTCCGCCGGTGCGCCGTGCTGACGGACCAAACCGTAGGGGAGCATCGCGAAAGGATGCGGCGGGTTGCGGAAGAACTCGCCCGTCGATTCCACGCGGAGGCTGCCGCGACGATTCGCGTGATCCACGAACGCCAGCACGCCGCGGTAGGCGCGCGACTTCTCCAAAGGAGGAAACGTCCCCGCTTCGGGCCGGAACGGTTCGTCCGCGGCCAGCGCGGCGCCGGCGATCAGGGACAGGCTGAGGCAGAGCGCGGTGAGCCAGCCGGAGGTGCGGGAGCGAGTCATAGTTCGATGGCCTTGTTGCTGTCGCCGAAGTGGTCGGTCTCGACGCCCATCCGCTGGGCCATCAGGAGGAGCAGGTTGCTCATGTGGGCATCCGGGTTCGCCGGCCGGCTGCAGAGCGAATAGTGCTCGCCCGGCTTGTCGAGCTGATACCCCTTGAAGTGCCCCTGGTTGAAGTCGAGATGGCTGCCGTGCTTCAGCCCCAGGTCCGAGCCCCCCGCGAGCACGAGCGGCAGGTTGGCGTTGCCGTGGCTGTGCCCGTACGACATCCCGCTGCCGAAGAGGGCCATTGTCGAGCCCAGGAGCGGCTTGCCGCCCAGGTCCTTCGTCTCCGCGAGCCGGGTGAGGAAGTAGCCGTACTGCTCGATGGCGAAGGTGTCGTAGTTCGTGAGCTTCTCCATGTAGCCGGGATCGCCGCCGTGGTGGCTGAGCTGATGCCGCGACTCCGTGATGCCGATCTCCGGAATCGAGATGGCGTCTCCCTCCCCCCCCAGGCTGAAGGTGGCGACGCGGGTCACATCGGTCTGGAAGGCGAGCACGATCAGGTCATAGACCGTGCGGAAGTAGTCCCCCGCCATCGTGTGCGCGATGTCGCGGTTGGTCCGCTGGCGGTCGGCGGTCGAAATCGTCGGGAGCGGCGTATCGAGCCAGGCGTCGGCCCGCCGCGTCCGGATCTCCGCTTCGCGGATCGAGGTGAGGTACTGCTCCATGCGGCCCTTGTCGGCCGAACCCATCTTCTGCTCGAGCTGCCGGACTTCAGCGAGGTTGGCGTCGAGGACGCTCCCCTTGCGGCGGAGGGCCCGACGCTGGACTCCCGTCCCCCCTTTGGGTTCCTCGAACAGGGAGGCAAAGATCTCGCTGCAACGACGCATCGCGGGGAGCCGGACTCCGTCGGCCGTCCAGGCGAGCGAATCCTGGGTGATCGCGACTTCCAGGGACGAGTAGCGGGTGTGCTTCGCCGTGATCTCGGCCATCTTCTGGTCGACGGAGATCGTGTTCCGATCCGAAGGCCCCAGCTTGCCGCCCGTGAGCCAGACCGAGATGCAGTTGTGATGGTGGCTGAGGGCCCCCGGGTGATGCAGGCCGCTGATCGGCGTGATCACGTCCCGGTGCTTCTCGAGGGGCCTCAGCGACCGCGAGAACTGATAATCCCGGCCCGGCGCGGTGATCTGGTAGTTCAGCGAATGGACGCCGTTCGCCAGATAGATGAACGCGCTCCGCCGCGGAGTGGCGGTTTTCTCCTCAGCCGCCCCGAGCGGCACCATGCACTCCAGGAACGGTAGTGCGATGCAGGTCCCCATCGCCCGCAGGGCATATCGGCGGTCGACCAACCAGGACTGGGAAAGGAAGCTCATCGTTCCGGGTTCCTTCTACTGGGTTCTTCGGGGACGAACGGTCAATGGCGCTCAGGATGTTCAAGACCCGTCGGCCTGGGCGTGGGTCATCGCTTTCGGATCAGGTCGGACAGGGCCACGGCCCGGACGATGTCCTGGATGCGGTACTGGTTCTTCTTCGCTTCGGCGGCGATCGCCTTCAGGTCGTCCTGATCGTCCACGGTGAGCACGCGGCGGAGGGCATAAGTACAGAGATGCTCGATGAAGGCCCGTGCGATCCCGTCGCGGTCTTCGAGCAACAGCCGTTTGAACTGGACGGAATCTTGGAACGAGCGGCCGTCGGGCATCACGCCGGAGGCGTCAATCACTGGGTCCTCGCCGATCCCCTTCGCCACGATCTCCCGCGTCCGCCATTGTCCGATGGCGTCGTAGTTGTCCCAGGCGATTCCAAAGTGGTCGATCTTCGCGTGGCAGGCGGCGCAGCTCGCGTTGTTGCGGTGGGCTTCGATCTTCTGGCGAATGGTCGCTTTCGGGCTTTCGGGCGGGTTCGGTTCAATCGGGTCGACGTTGGCCGGGGGAGGCGGCGGCGTTTTGCCGAAGATCGCTTCGCTGACCCACACGCCACGGTGAACCGGGCGGTGGCGGGTCCCGTCCGAGGTCAGCCCCAGCACGGCGCCCATCGCCAGCAGGCCGCCGCGATGATCCTCCGGCTTGAGCGCGACGCGCTGGAAGCCCCCGGACCCCGGCTCTGGCAAGCCGTAGAAGTCGCACAGCCGGGCATTGGCGATCGTCCAGTCGGAATCGATCAGGCTGTCGACGGGGAGGTTCTTCGCAAACATCTCGCGGAAGAACTCGACCGGCTCGGCCCGCATGCTGGTCTCCAGCCAGGGGTCGTAGGCCGGATACAGCTTCTTGTCCGGCGGGAACATGCCCAGGCGGTGCAGCTGGAGCCACTGCCGCGCGAAGTCCTCCACAAAGCGATGGGCTTTGCTGTCCGCCAGGAGGCGGTCCACTTCCTTCGGAAGCGTCTCGCCCGTCAGTTGGCCACTCTGGGCCGCAGCGAACAGGGTGTCGTCGGGCATCGAACTCCACAGGAAGTACGAGAGCCGCGTGGCGAGCTCCGAGTCGTTGAGACGTTCGCGAGCGGCCGGATCCCCTTCGACGATGTAGATGAAGTGCCGGGACGTCATCACGCCCGCCATCGCCACCCGATAGGCCTCGGCGGTCTTCTCTCCCGCCTCGCGTTCTGCGCGGTAGGCGTTCAGGTAGTCGGCCAGTTCTTCACGCTGGACTCGGCGTCGCCAGGCCCGCTGGGCGAAGCGTTGCAGATGCTCCGCGACGACGTCCGGTGTCGCGTCATCAGGAGGGACCAGCCCGACTCGCCGGGCCTTTTCCGCCTCCGTCTCCAGCGGTCCTTCCCATTCGATCCAGTCCACCAGCACTGTCGAGAACAGGCCGTTCCCCTTGTCGTCGAACATCTGCGGAGCGTTCGGGTTCAGGAGCTGCGTCTCGCTGCTATGCGTGAACATGTAGTTCGGACTGGCAAGCGAGTTCCGAAAGGCGGCCCCCGCTCTCCGGTCCACGACGTCGGACGCGACGACCGCGAAGTGCAGGTTCGCCGGCATCTCCAGGAAGACTTCGAACTCATGAACCGCCGGTTTGTCTTCCGGCGCGGTGATGTCGAACTCGATGACGCCGGCGACCGTCTCCTCCCCGGTCTCCTTGCCGATGCTCAGGTGGGCCGGCTGACCGCCGAGCGGACGGATGCCGCTGGCCTGGATGCGGAACTTGTAAAGCCCGCTGTGTTCCGGACCGGTTCTCCCGAACCAGTTGGGCGAGAGCGCGGCCTCAACCCGGCCCGGGAAGAGGAGGTAACGCAGGGGGCGTTTGATGCCGAACCGATCCAGCGTCTCCTGCTGGACCTTGCCGCCGTGATAGCGGAGATCGACTGCGGTCTTGCGGACCTTGCGAGCCTCGCCCGAGGTGGCGGGAAAGGCGCGGTCGAGCACGATCTCGGCAGCGCGGTAGTAACGATCGACATGGGAGGGCGAGAGCGACAACTCCGACCCGATCCGCTCAAACCCGTGCCACAAGGTGTCTTCGTTTAACTCGCCCGGCTTGGCGGGATCGTAGCGCACGCCGAGCAGGTCGTAGACCGTGTTCTGGTACTCCTTCCGGCTGAGCCGGTAGTGCGCCACGGCGGACCGGGCGGCCATCCGCGCCGCCCGCCCCTCCCGCAGCCGCGAGTCGAGGCCCGTCACGAACGCCGCGATCTCCTCTTGCTTCGGCTGTGGTTCGTCCTTCGGCGGCATCTGGCCGGAGTTGATCCGGTCGAGGACCTCTCCCCAGTGGTGCCCATCGGTGCCCGCCTTAAAGTCGCGAGAGAACTGGTCGATCCGCACATCCCCCTCGACCTTGGCGGGGCCATGACAACGGAGACAGTGCTTCTCCAGGAATCCCTCGAAGGAATCGGCTCCCCATCCGGCGGCGGCCCAGCTCAAGCAGATCGCGATGGTCAATGAAGGCAGTCGCACAGGCGCGAAGTCGGTGAGTACGGGGATCATTGGGGGGTTCGCTTTCAGCCGCGTCGTTCAATGCGTCCAGGCCCTTGGAATCCACATCATCGGAGCGACGTCCGCTCGACGCAAGACATTCCGCGCAATCCCAATGAGGCGTCGCCCGTCCGTCGCATGCGACTCGTTCGTTCAATCCCGTCCCCGACCCGCTTCCTTTCCAGCGCCTTTCGGAAGACGCGGCCCCCTTCCACTGCGGACGGCGTTCCGGCGGCAGACTCCAAGTCGGGCCGCGGAGCGGGTAGGATCAATTCCATCGAACCCTTTCTCGGGCACATCCTTGTCCAGCAACGCGCGGCCGCCGCTGAAACCGGAATGGTGGACCGACACCGGTCGTCCGCCCCGGTGGCCGTTGACGATAGCGAAGCTGGCGTGCGTACTGGTCGTCGCGCTGATCCTGGTCAACTGGTATGTCCAGGGTCTGGTTCCGGCGGTGGGGCAGAGCAACCCTGTCGCGTCGCAGCCCAAGCCGGTTGCCGGGCCGAAGGAAACCGTTACGGGGCAAGTCCGCGGGCCGCAAGGACCGCCGCCGCGATCCGAGCCCGGCCCCTTTCGTGATGGGAGTGTCGCTTCGTCAGCCACTGAGCCGCGGGTGGTCCTCTCAGAAGATGTGTTCGCAGCCGATCCGGGCGTGGTCCTCGCGGACGCCGCGTTTGCGGCGGACCCTCAGACCGTGACGACGGCCCGTATTGCGACTCCTGAGCTTCCTCCGGCCCGGATGCCGGTGGCCGATCCCTGGCCGGAGCTGGAACGGCGGTTGGGAAGCGGGGAGGGGACGGGATCGGCGGCGGTCAATTCCGCGTTCGAAGAGTACGTGCGGTCGAAGCCGCCGCGGAATCCGGAGCGGCGGCCG
>Ga0247822_10001849_pt1 | contig 13222 bp, 13 predicted proteins | sample 13C_Cellulose_Da_FD_192423 | JGI IMG/M metagenome (GOLD analysis project Ga0247822, IMG submission 192423) | Soil microbial communities from agricultural site in Penn Yan, New York, United States - 13C_Cellulose_Day30 | ecosystem: Environmental > Terrestrial > Soil > Agricultural land | place...
GCGGGCCAGGGTGACGGTTTCGCGTTCGGCGCGGCGCACGATGGTGCGGGCCAGGTGGCAGCGCGAAGCCGCCTCGCCGCCGGCCGGCAGGATGAAGTCTTTCAGCGGCGGCAAGTCGTCGTTGTACTGGTCCAGCTGCCGTTCCAGCGCATCCACGTCGTCGCCGGTGATCGCGGCATGGCCGGGGATGCACAGTTCGCCGCCCAGGTCGAACAGCTGGTGCTGCACCGTGGTCAGCAGGGCGCGGATGTCGTCCGGCACGCCGGGTACCGCCAGCAGCACGCCGAGCGCCGAGTTGGCTTCGTCCACCGTGCCGTAGGCGGTGACGCGCGCGGAGTCCTTGCCTACGCGCGTGCCGTCGCCGAGGCCGGTGCTGCCGTCGTCACCGGTGCGGGTATAGATCTTCGAGAGCCGGTTGCCCATCGCGAACCCGGGTCGGTCAGTCGGCGGTACGGCCGTGCGGGCGGGCCAGGCGGACGACCTGTTCGACCACCACGTGCACGATGACGGCCAGGCCCACGTAGATCGCAGCCACGCGCAGGTACGGCAGGTACCAGTCGCTGAAGTTCTTCCACCAGCCGGCCAGCGTCGGTTCGCTGACGACCGGGCTCAGCCAGTAGAAGCTGCCCTGGCTCAGCAGGTGGCAGACGGTGACCGAGGCCAGCAGGCTGCCCACCAGCAGCGCCAGCGTGCGGCCATGGCTCTCGGTCTGGTAGCGGCGCAGCAGCGTGCCGCCCAGCCAGAGCGCGCCGTAGGCCGGCAGCAGGAACCAGTACGCGGGCGACACGCAGTAGTGCGTCCAGAAGTTGATGCCCTGGCCGCTGATGACGATGTAGTCCACCACGACCGCTGCCGCCATGAACAACGGGAACGCCCAGCGCGACCAGGTGCGCAGGTAGTAGCCGCCGATGAAGAAGGCGGCCCAGCTGGCATCGGGCAACGGGCCGATGTGGCCGAACGTGGTGGGCAGGTGCAGGCGGGTGAGGACCAGCAGGGCGGCGACCAGCATCAGCACGAGGGCGCGTTGGAAAGTGGTGTTCATCGGCAGGGTTCCGGAGACTCAGCCCCGCATTCTACCGGAGCCTGCGTCCGGCAGGCCGCAGGACGGGGCCTGGAGACCGGGGCGGTATCATGGCGGCATGACAGAACGGCATGATGTGGTGATCGTGGGCGGCGGGTTGGTCGGTGCAAGCCTGGCCATCGCCCTGGACCGGCAGGGATTGGACGTGGGTCTGGTCGAGGCGACGCCTGCGGGCCAGATGCCGGCGGTGTTCGACCAGCGCAACCTCAGTTTCGCGGCGGCCACCGTCAATGCCTTGACCGTGCTCGGCGTGATGCAGCAGCTGCGTGCGCCCACCGGCCCGATCCGCCGCATCCACATCAGCCGGCAGGGCGATTTCGGTCGCGTGCAACTCGATGCCGTGGACTATGGCCGCGAGGCTTTCGGGCAGGTGGTCGTGGCGCGCGATTTCGGCGAGGCGCTGGAAGCGCGGCTCGACCAACTGGCGCGGCTGACGCGGTATCGGCCGGCACGCTTTGTCGGGTTCGCGCCGGGCGACGCGGGAAGCCGCGTCCTGCGCATCGCCGATGCGGGCGGCGAGCGCGAACTGCGCGCGCGGCTGGTGGTGGCTGCCGATGGCACGCGCAGCACCGTGCGCGATGCGCTCGGCATCGAGGTAGAGGAACACGACTACCTGCAGACCCTGTTCGTCGCCCGGGTGCGCGCCACGCGTGCGCCGGATGGCACGGCATACGAGCGTTTCGGTGATGCCGGCCCCACGGCATTGCTGCCACGCGGTGATCGCCAGTGGGGCGTGGTGCACGGCGTGGCGCGCGCGGAAGCCGACGAAGTCGCGGCGCTGGGCGAGGCTGCGTGGCTTGCGCGCCTGCAGCGCGAGGCGGGCTGGCGCATCGGCAGGCTGGTCGGCAGCGGGGAGCGCAGCGGCTACCCCATCGTGCGTGTCGTCGCGCAACGGATTGTCGCCGAGCGGGCAGTCGTGCTGGGCAACGCCGCGCAGACGATCCATCCGATCGGCGCACAGGGCTTCAATCTGGGCCTGCGGGACGCACTGACGCTGGCCGAAGAGATCGCACGCAGCGACGATCCCGGCGATGCGGGCAGCCTCGCGGCCTATGCGACGCGCCGGCACGAAGACCGCGAACGCACGCTGGCGTTCTCCGACGGGCTGGCGCGGCTGACCGCCAACCCGTCGCCGCTGCTGAAGCCCCTGCGCAGCCTCGGCCTGATGGTGGTGGATGCACATGCGTCGCTGCAATCGTTCCTGGTGGGGGGCGCCATGGGATTCCGCGGGGATGTGCCGGCGTTGTGCCGCGGAGAGAGCGCATGAAGCGTCGCGGACAGATCGATGTCGCCATCGTCGGCGGCGGCGTGGTGGGCGCCGCGTGCGCCCTGGTGCTGGCGCGCGAGGGATTGCAGGTGACGCTGGTCGAGGGCCGCGAGCCTCCGCGCTGGTCGCAGGACCAGCCGGACCTGCGCGTGTACGCGTTCGCGCCCGACAATGCGGCACTGCTGGAGGAGGCCGGCGCATGGCGCGCGGTGCGCGATGCGCGCGCGCAGCCCTATCGGCGCATGCGGGTGTGGGATGCCGCCGGTGGCGGTGAGCTCCAGTTCGATACCGATGCCCTTGGGCGTTCGCAGTTGGGCTGGATTGTCGAGAACGCATTGCTGGTGGACCGGCTGTGGGCGGCCCTGCCGGCGGCGGGCGTGCAGCTGTGCTGCCCCGCCCGCGTGGAAGCCATGGAGCAGGACGAAGCGGGCGTGACGTTGCGGCTGGACGATGGTGCGCGCGTCGACGCCAGGCTTGCGGTCGCCGCCGATGGCGCCGACTCCACGCTGCGCCGGCTCGCTGGCCTGGACGTCACCTCGCACGATTACGCGCAGCGCGGCGTCGTGGCCTTCGTGCGGACGCAGCGGCCGCACGAGGACACGGCGTGGCAACGATTCCTGCCGACCGGTCCCCTGGCTTTCCTGCCCTTCACCGACGGCCGCAGCTCGATCGTCTGGACGCTCCCCGACCCCGAGGCCGTGCGCGTGCTGGCGCTCGACGATGCGGCGTTCGGCCATGAACTCGCGCTGGCGATGGGCGGGCAACTCGGCGAGGTGGTGGTGGCATCGGAGCGGGCGGCCTTCCCGCTGCGGCGGCAACTGGCGAAGGACTATGTCGCAGGTCGCGTGATCGTGGCCGGCGACGCGGCGCACGTGGTGCATCCCCTGGCCGGGCAGGGCGTCAACCTGGGCCTGCGTGACGTCGCGGCCTTGCGCGAAGGTATCCGTGACGCGTTGGCCCGGCATGTGGACTGGTCGGCGCCCCACAGGCTGGAACGATGGGCACGGCAGCGACGCAGCGAGAATGCCACTGCCGCCCATGCCTTCGACGGCATCAACAAGGTGTTCTCGAACGATGAGATGCACCTGACCCTGGTGCGCGGGCCCTTGCTGGGCCTCGCGGGCAGGGTGCCGCCGCTGGTGGATTTCCTCTGGCGGCACGCGGCGGGACAGCGCGCGCGCTGACGACGGGCATGCAGCGCATGCGGTAGCCTCGCCGTTCCCGGCCGGAGTATCCGCGATGAATCCTGCGCATCCCCCCCATGACCCTTCACGCCGCCGTGTGCTGGGCGGGCTTGGCGCCGCCGGCCTGGTCGGCATGTTGCCTGCCGCGCGGGCGACGGATCGACGCCCGCTCGGCGTCGCCCTGGTCGGCCTGGGTTATTACAGTCGCGACCTGCTCGCACCTGCGCTGCAGATGACGAAGCACTGCCGGTTGGCCGGCATCGTCACCGGTACGCCGGCCAAGGCGGAGGAATGGCAGCGTCGTCACCGCATTCCCGACCGCAACGTCTACGACTACGCGGGCTTCGACCGCATCGCGGACAACTCCGACATCGATGTCGTGTACATCGTCCTGCCGAACCACCTGCACAAGCCGTTCACCCTGCGCGCGGCGGCCGCGGGCAAGCACGTGTGGTGCGAGAAGCCCATGGCAATGGACGCGGCGGAGGCGCGCGCGATGATCGAGGCCTGCCGTCAGCATCGCGTGCAGCTGACGATCGGCTACCGCATGCAGCACGAACCCAATACGCAGGCGGTCATGGCATTGGCCCGGTCGCATCCGTTCGGGCGCCTGCAGCGGATCCGCGCGGAAGCCGGGTTCCGCGGATTCGATGGCGCGAGCGGCGACAACTGGCGCCTGGATCCCGTGCGTGGCGGTGGCGCGATGTACGACATGGGCGTATACGCATTGAATGCCGCGCGCTATACCACCGGTACCGAGCCCATCGCGGTGACGGCGACACCGCATGTGGAGCGCGCCGACATCTTCCGCGGCGTCGACGAGTCGATGCGCTTCCGGCTCGAATTCCCCGATGGCGTCGTGGCCGACTGCGCAACCAGCTTCGGCCGCAACATGAACCTGCTGCATGCCGACTGCACGGACGGATGGTACGAACTGTCGCCGTTCCAGGCCTACGAAGGCGTTCGCGGCGAAGCCAGCGACGGGCGCCGGTTCGACGCGGTGATCGGCGCGACGCCCGCGCAGCAGGCGAGGCAGATGGACGCCGACGCGCTGGCCATCCTGCAGCGCACGCCGCCGCGCGTGCCGGGCGAGGAGGGGTTGCGGGACATGGTGGCGCTGGATGCGATCTTCGCCTCGGCACGCGCCGGGGGTACGCGCGTGCCGATTGCGGCGGCCTGAAATCCGTCAGCCGGGGATGAAGGGGAAGACGATCTTCAGCACGCCCTTCAATCCGCCCTCGGCGGTGCTGGCAACGGCCTTGGCGCCGAGGCTGTTGAGCGCATTGCGCGCATCCTGCCAGCGCAGTTTGGTGAGGTCCTTCTTCAGCAGGTCGGCGACCTCTTCCGTCGCGGGCATCAGCTTCTTCAGCTCGGCCGTCACGGCAGCGGGGTCGGGTTGCAGGTAGCCCCAGCGTTCGGCAATGGCCAGCAGCGTATCGAAGCGCACCGCCACCACGTCGCGATTGCGTTCGTACACGGGCAGCGCACCCACCTCGAGGATGGCCTGTTCGAACTGCTGATGGTCGTCGGGATGCTCGATGCGGATGGCGAGGAAGCCTTCCTTGCGGCTGCGTTCGCTGACATGCTTCGCACCCGATTTCAGGTTGGTCTCGGTCAATGCCGTCGCGACGATGCGTTGCAGGGCGGCATCGCGCTCCTCGGGCACCAGCGCCCGCCAGCGTGCGTAACCATCGCGGCGCAGCGCCTTGATCTTGGCCGGCGTGACCCGCAGCTTGCCGGCGACGGTGAAATTGGATTCGTCGCGGCCGATGGCGCCGTCGCGTTCCAGCAGCACGAAGATCAGCAGTTCAAGATCGCGCTTGGTCAGCGACTGGAAGCCCTGCAGCAGGGTCAGGCGCAGGAACTCGTTGCCGAAACCGGCGGGGTCCTTGAGTTCGATCGGCAGCATCGCGGGTCTCCTTGTCAGGGAGGCATCTTGCCACGCCGGCATGTCAGCGCCTGAGACGTCCGCGGCACGCCGTCACAGGCCGGTCTCGCGCCCCGGATAGTCCGCGCGGAAGGCTTCGATGGCACCCCGGTCCTGCAGGGTGACGAAGACGGTGCGTCCGTCCGGTCCGCCGAAGGCGACGTTGGTGGGTTTCCGGCCTTTCAGCCTCACCTCGCGCAGCACCTTGCCCTGCGGCGACACCACTGCCACCGTGCCCGCACCGTAGCGGGCGATGTAGAGATTGCCCCTCGCATCGGTACGCATGCCATCCAGCCCGTGGTCGGGGAAGGCGACCAGCAGGCGCTTGCCGGATATCCCGCCGCTGCCATCCAGGTCGTATGCCCACACGCGTCGCTGCACGCTTTCGTTGACGTACAGGACATCTCCCTTCGGGCCGACTTCCACCCCGTTGGTGGTGCCCATGCCGGTTTCCAGCAGGGTCGCCGCCCCGTAGGGCAGCACGCGCCAGAGCTGGCCCGTGCCCGTGCTCCAGTCCGGATCGCTGGCGTAGAACATCCCGTTGGGCGCGAACGCGATGTCGTTGGGCTGGTGCGCGCCGGGCAAGGTGGCGAACACGCCGATCGTGCGGTCGCGGGGATCGATGCGCAGGATCCGGTGGCCGGTGTAGTCGGCCACGTACATGAAGCCGTCTGCATCGAAGCGGATGCCGTTGCCGGTGCTGCCCTCCGGCAGCGTCACGTACAGGGCCGCGTCGCCGGCGCCGTCGGCATCGAACGTCACCCGGCCGATCGTGCCATCGCGCCCGAAACCCACCGCATACAGCGCGCCGTCGGGGCCGAAGGCCGGGCCTTCGATCCCCGTGCTGAAAACACCATCGCCCACGACGTCGCGTGCAACGTACAGGGATTCCGGCGTCGCCCGCGCGACGTCGTCCGTGTGGGTGCAGCCCGCCAGCCCTGCGGCCAAGCCAAGTGCGAGCAGCGTCTTCATTCGGTGCAACGTCATCCGTATCCCCTCGGGTGGCGTGTAGGCAGGTCTCCACGGCTCAGCCGGGCGTGGCGAATACCGTGATCTCTTCGCGGTCGTGGTAGAGCTGGCGTGCCCGCACCTCCAGCGACCTGCCGGCCTGTTCGGCGAACAGGTCCAGGCACAGCTTCGTTTCGTCCCAGCGTTTCTTCATCGGCAGCTTGAGATTGAACACGGCGTGCCGGCACCAGCCTTCGCGGAACCAGTACGCCATGCGCTCGGCCACGCGCCGCGGTTGCTCCACCATGTCGCAGACCATCCAGTCCAGCGGCTGCGAGGGTTTCCAGTGGAAGCCGTCGGCGCGCAGATGCTCGACCAGGCCGGTCGCCAGCACGTGCTCGCGCAGCGGGCCGTTGTCGACGCTGGTCACGCGCAGGTGATGGCGCGTGAGTACCCAGGTCCAGCCACCCGGCGCGGCGCCGAGATCGGCGGCGGTCATGCCGGGCCTCAGCAGGGCCTCGCGCTGGCGTTCGTCGAGCAGCGACAGGAAGGCTTCTTCCAGCTTCAATGCAGAGCGCGACGGTGCGTCGGGCAGCAGCTTCAGGCGGGGGATGCCGAGCGGCCACGGCGCGCTGTCGCGTGCATCGGCGACACACAGGAACAGGTGGTCGCCCTGCACGAACACCACATGCAGGCGCGGCAGGCGCGCATCGTCCTTCTCGCTCAGGAAGCCGGCCTTGCGCAGTGCCGGCCGCAGCGCATTGCCGAAACTCCGCGCGAGTCCTGCCAACGGCTTGGCGCTGTCGGAGTCCGGGTGTTCCACCCACAGGTCGCCGAAACGACCGCTGCCCGCCAGGGCGGCGAGGAGCGGCGTGATGCGGTCCTTGGGGTCGATGCCACGCAGTTCGGCGAGCAGTCGCAGCTTCTGCCGGGCGAAGATCAGGTCGCGCCAGGGCAGGGCGCGGTCCAGCGCCTGCGCTTCCTCGCAGACAAACACGACATGACCATCGTTGCGCTGCGCGCGCGCATAGCCGGCGAACCCGGCCAACGCGGCGCGCTCGGTCAGTTCGGCAGCAAGTTCGGGTTCGAATCCCTGGCGGCAATAAGCCAGCAGGCCGGTCGTCGATGACATGGCGCGGTCGCGTGAAGCGGATGGCTGCGGCTCCTGCCGCGAGAACAGGGTACAGGAGAAGCCGGGTGCGATGGCTTCTCCGCGCGACGCTCAGTACGTGTCGCCGCCCGACTCGCCATAGTGCCGGAGCACCGCGCGCGCATCCTCGCGGCGCAGGTCGCGCACGACCTCGATGCCGCGCTTGTTGAGCTCGCCGATCCAGTCCGCCGGCAGCGGACCTTCATCGAACTCGGTCAGTTCCATCACGTCCTCGGCGCGCGCGCCGATCAGCAGGCGGTCGATGCCGGCCCACACCGTGGCGCCGTAGCACTGGCAGCACGGCTGCGAGGACGTGGCCAGCACCACGGGCGCGATGCGGTCGTTGAGGCGCGGCGTCTGCAGGCGCTGCTGCGCCAGCATGTAGGCCATGTTCTCGGCATGCGCCAGCGAGCAGGTGTGGGGCATTACGCGGTTCACGCCGAGGGCGATGACGCGGTCATCGGGGCCGAACACCACCGCGCCGAACGGGCCGCCGGTATTGGCGTCCACGTTGCGGCGCGACAGGTCGATGGCCAGCGCGACCTTGGCTTCGTCGCTCGCGTAGGTCGCCGCGGGGTCGACCAGGTCGTGGGTCCAGGCGGGCAGGGTGAGGTGGATCTGTTGGTAGAGCATTACTGGGCAGGGAGTCTGGCGATGGAGGAATCGGATTCGCAGCGGCCGCTGACGCATTGGCAGGCGGTCACGTCAGCGAAGCCGCAAACGCCCATGCGTCCGCTGGCTGCGCACTGCGCCTGCACGCCCTGCGGATCGGTGGGGCTGTTCTTGTTCACGCAGGCCGGCATCGCACCACAGCAGTTGCCCACGTTCTTCACCGCGCAGTCGCCGCTGGTCCTGCAGGCGTAGTCGACGGTGACTGCGCCGGCTTCGCGCGGCGGCAGGTTTCCGCCGGTCGGCTTCGGGGTGGGCGTCGGCGCGGGTGGCGGGTCGGTCGCCACGCCATCGGAGGACGCCGGTGCCGCGCACCCCGTCATGGCGAGCAGGAAGAGGCAGGACAGCAAGGCAGGCAACAGGCGCAGCGCGATGCGGGACATGGCGGACTCCTTCCTCGTGGTGGTGTGCGCCAGCGTGCCTTCCGCCACCTCAAGAGGCGGTGAAAGGCACCGGCATCAGGCCTTGGTGGCCCAGGTATCGCGCAGGGTCACGCTGCGATTGAACACCGGTCGTTCGGGGGTGTGGTCGTAGCGGTCGGCGACGAAATAGCCGGTGCGTTCGAACTGGAACGACTGCTCGGGCGCGGCGCTCGCTGCGGCAGGCTCCACGTAGCCGGTCACCGTGCGACGCGATTTCGGGTTCATGTAGTCGCGGTAGGTCTTGCCTTCCGACTCGTCGTCCGGGTTCGGCACGGTGAACAGGCGGTCGTACAGGCGGATTTCCGCAGCGACGGCATGCTTCGCACTGACCCAGTGGATGGTGCCCTTGATCTTGCGCTCGGCACCGGCCATGCCGGGACGCGATTCGGGGTCCAGCCAGCCGCGCAACTCGACGATCTCGCCTGCGTCGTTCTTGACCACTTCATCGCAGCGCACGATGCCGGCGCCGCGCAGGCGCACTTCGCCGCCCGTGGTCAGGCGCTTGAAGCCCTTCGGCGGCACCTCCTCGAAGTCCTCGCGCTCGATCCACAGCTCACGCGAGAACGGCACGCTGCGCTGACCGAAGGATTCGTCCTTCGGGTGGTTGGAGAACGTCAGCGTTTCCTCGTGGCCGTCCGGCAGGTTCGCCAGCACCAGCTTCACCGGATCGATCACGCCCATCCGGCGCGGCGCGGCGGCGTCCAGGTCTTCGCGCAGTGCACCTTCCAGGATGGAGATGTCCAGCAGCGAGTTCTGCTTGCTGATGCCCACGCGGTCCACCATCAGGCGCAGCGCGGCCGGCGTGTAGCCGCGGCGGCGGATGCCCTGCAGCGTCGGCATGCGCGGGTCGTCCCAGCCGTCGACCAGATTGTCTTCCACCATCGCGAGCAGCTTGCGCTTGCTCATCACCAGGTAGTTGAAGTTCAGGCGCGAGAACTCGATCTGGCGCGGCTTGCTGGCTTCCTTCGGCAGGCCCTTGGCCAGCAGCGGCGCGATCAGGTCCGGCGAGCCGGCCAGGTCCACCTTGTCCACGCACCAGTCGTACAGCGGGCGGTGGTCTTCGAATTCCAGCGTGCACAGCGAATGGGTGATGCCTTCCACCGCGTCGCTCAGCGAGTGCGCGTAGTCGTACATCGGGTAGATCGGCCAGTCGTTGCCGGTGTTCTGGTGCTCGACGTGCTTGATGCGGTACAGCGCCGGGTCGCGCAGGTTGATGTTGCCGCTGGCCATGTCGATCTTCGCGCGCAGCGTGCGCGCGCCGTCGGGGAACTCGCCCGCGCGCATGCGCCGGAACAGGTCCAGGTTCTCTTCCACGCTGCGGTCGCGATACGGCGAGTTGCGGCCCGGTTCGGTCAGCGTGCCGCGGTATGCGCGCACTTCGTCCGCGCTCAGATCGCATACGAACGCGTCGCCCTGGCGGATCAGCTTCTCGCCGGCCAGGTACAGCACCTCGAAGTAATCCGAGGCGTGGCGCAGGTCGTGCCAGTCGAAGCCCAGCCAGCGCACGTCGTCCTGGATGGCGCGGACGTACTCGGGGTCTTCCTTGGCCGGGTTGGTGTCGTCCAGGCGCAGGTTGCACACCCCGCCGAACTCGCCGGCGATGCCGAAGTCCAGGCAGATCGCCTTGGCGTGGCCGATGTGCAGGTAGCCGTTGGGCTCGGGCGGGAAGCGGGTCTTCACCGAGGTGTGGCGACCGCTGGCCAGGTCCTCGCGCACGATCTGGCGGATGAAATCCCGTTTCTCGGGAGCGACATCATCCGGAAGGGCGGCAGGGCGGGCGTCGTCGTTGGACATCGGGGCGGACAGGCTCGGAAAAACGCAAGTTTAGCCGGTCCGGCGCTCGCACTGGTCTATCCTGAACAGCCCGACGCGCGTGGATCCCCGCATGAGCCTTCCCGTCCTGGTCATCGGCAACAAGAACTACTCGTCCTGGTCGCTGCGGCCGTGGCTGCTGCTGCGGCACTTCGGGGTGGGCTTCGAGGAGGTCCGGTTGCCCCTCGATACGCCGCAGTTCGCCGATGAGGTCCTGCGCCACTCCCCGACGGGCAAGGTACCTGCACTGCATGATGGCGACGTCCAGGTCTGGGATTCGCTGGCCATCTGCGAGTACGCCAACGAGCGCTGGCTGGACGGCCGGGGGTGGCCGAAGGACCTGGCCGCCCGCGCCATGGCGCGCGCCGCAGCGGCGGAGATGCACTCCGGCTTCGTCGCACTGCGCACGCAGCTGCCGATGAACAGCCGGCGGACTCCGGACGCCTACCGCTGGGATGCCGCCGCCCAGCGCGACATCGACCGCGTGCAGGGACTGTGGCGCCAGCTTCGTGACGCGCAAGGCGATGGCGGGGACTTCCTGTGCGGCGACTTCGGCATCGTCGATGCGATGTACGCGCCGGTGGCAGTCCGCTTCGATGGCTACGGCGTGCCGGTCGACGCCGTCGCGCGCCGCTACATGGATGCGCTGTTCGCGCTGCCGGCGATGCGGGAATGGCGCGCAGCAGCGGCGGAGGAAACTGAATCGGTCGCGGCCACCGAGGCACTGCGCTCCCCGCTGTAGCGGACGCCCGGTGTAGGCTGGTCCCGGAGGACACATCCATGCGCGTGGTCTACCTGGCCGACAACCTGTTCGACGCCCATCTGGTCAAGCACGCGCTGGAGGAGGCGGAGATTCCCGCGTTCGTGTTCGGCGAATCGCTGTTGGGCGGCATGGGTGAACTGCCTCTTTTCGGCGTGCTGCGTGTCTGCGTTCCGGACCCGGCGTTTCCTGAAGCAGAGGGCATCGTGAAAGCGCTCGGACTGGAATCGCGCGACGACGGCCCCATCTTGGAAGGCGACGATGAGGGCGTCGGCATCCTGCCCGCCTGATCCGTCCTTCCCCCACGATCAAGAGGTTCGCCATGCTGGGTATCGGAGCCTACAAACAGCGCATGCCGCGCACGGAAGACATGCTGCCGGGACGCGAGACGCCACTGCCGTTGCATAACGTGCATTTCGTCAACGGCCATCCGCTGCGCGACGCATTCGAGGGATTGCAGCAGGTGGAGTTCGGCCTGGGCTGCTTCTGGGGTGCCGAGCGCAAGTTCTGGAACCTGCCGGGCGTGTACAGCACGTCGGTGGGCTATGCCGGCGGCGGCACGCCGAACGCGACCTACGAGGAAGTCTGTTCCGGCCAGACCGGCCATAACGAAGTCGTGCGCGTGGTCTACGACCCCGCACAGGTGTCGTTCGAACAGCTGTTGCAGGTGTTCTGGGAGAGTCATGACCCCACCCAAGGCATGCGCCAGGGCAATGATGTGGGCACCCAGTACCGGTCGGGCATCCATTGCCACACGCCGGAGCAGCAGGCGGCCGCCGAAGCCAGCCTGCAGGCCTATCAGCGACAGCTGCACGCGTCAGGCTACGGCGACATCACCACCGAGATCGTGCATCCGGCACCGCCGTTCTACTACGCCGAGGACTATCACCAGCAGTACCTGGCGAAGAATCCGAACGGCTATTGCGGCCTGGGCGGCACGGGCGTGAGTTGCCCGATCGGGCTGGAAACCTGACGCCTGCAACTGCGCGATGCTGCAGGTTGAAAGTCTATCCCTGTGGGAGCGGCGTCAGGTGCGACGCGGCTCCCGCTACGCCAAGGGTCTGCAGTCGCGACTTGCGTCGCTCCCGCCCGTTGCCTTGCCTGCGGTGGGGACCCGCGCGCAGGCCAGGCAAACCCGGGTTCCGATCGCCCGCCAGCGTGCGCAGGCACGCGCGGTGATCCGTTTCAGGCGCTGAGCTTCTCGCGGATCGTCGCGCGCAGTGCTTCGAGGTCCTTGGCGAAGATCTCGATGCCGGTGGCCAGCTTTTCCTTCGCCATCGGATCGGCCGCGATGGCTGCGGCGAAACTCTCCGCCGTCACTGGCGCTGCTGTGACCGGTTCGACCTGGACCGGCGACAGCGTGCGCGGCAGTGGGCCGTGGTCCTGGTCCAGCTTCTCCAGCAGGTCCGGCGAAATGGTCAGCCGGTCGCAACCGGCCAGCGCTTCGATCTGCGCGGTCGAGCGGAAAGAAGCGCCCATCACCACCGTCGCCGATCCCCGCCGCTTGAACTCGGCATACACCCCGCGCACGAACACCACGCCCGGGTCCTCGTCGATGTTCGCCGGTGCCTGTCCGTTGGCCACGTACCAGTCCAGGATGCGGCCCACGAAGGGCGAGATCAGGAAGGCGCCGGCCTCGGCACATGCGATGGCCTGGGTCGGATTGAAGATCAGGGTGAGGTTGCAGTCGATGCCTTCGGCCTGCAGCACGCGTGCAGCTTCCACGCCTTCCCAGGTGGAGGCGACCTTGATCAGGATGCGGTCGCGGCCGATGCCCTGGTCGGCGTACATCTGCACGAACTTGCGGGCCTTGGCCACGGTAGCCGCAGTGTCGTAGGCCTGGTCGGCATCCACCTCGGTGGAAACGCGGCCGGGGATCAGGCCGGCCAGCTTCGCGCCGACGCCGACGGTCAGGCGATCCACGACCTCATCCACCAGTGCCTCCCCGCCGCCCTGCGTGCGCGCCCAGGCGAGCTGCTCTTCGATCAGGTCGGCGTACACC
>Ga0247822_10001851_pt1 | contig 13219 bp, 13 predicted proteins | sample 13C_Cellulose_Da_FD_192423 | JGI IMG/M metagenome (GOLD analysis project Ga0247822, IMG submission 192423) | Soil microbial communities from agricultural site in Penn Yan, New York, United States - 13C_Cellulose_Day30 | ecosystem: Environmental > Terrestrial > Soil > Agricultural land | place...
TCGCCGCCCTGGAGCGGGAGCTGGCCGCGCACGAGCGCCAGATCACGGCGATCCGACAGCTATTGCTCAACGAGCAGGTCATCGCCGAGCTGACGCGGCCGGAGAACGCGGAGCGGGTCGTCGAGGCCTTCAACGCCTTCAGCCGGTCAGAGGTCCGGCAGGGGGAGACGAACCGGGAAATTCGTGAGCACCTCACCGACGCAATGCGGGAGGACCTCAGGGCGGAGATGCACGAATGGGACGCCCGTGTGATCGGCGACATTCGCGACGCCCTGCCTGTACGGCTCGCGCCGCACCAGACTCTCCTCAACCAACAAACACTCGCAGACCTGCAGCGCTGGGGGATCGATGAGCTTGACGAAGAGACAACAAACCAGCTTCGAGAAGCAATCGGGATACCGCGCCAGCCAGTACAGCCGGAGGCTGTACACGTTGGGCCGCCAACCGGGTAACAACTGGCGCTCCACCCTGCTGATGCGCGCGATGATCGATAACTTCTGGGCGGAGGTCCAGCGCCTCCAGCACTACAACGATCTCTACGACCTGCGCGAGTCCGAGGCGGCCCTCGGCGTGCCTCGCCTGCCCTTCATTCGCAACTTCGACCCGCTTCCAGAAAGTATGACGGATGCTTCGAATCGCCTTCGCTTCCCCGAATCTGGTCCGTAACGGCGTCTACCGCTGGCTCCTGGACCTGATCGATGCCAGCGACCCCGCCCGCATGCAATGGGTGGGCTGCTATGTCCCGAGTAACGGCCGCATCGACCCGGACTGTGCCCGGGAGGTGGCCAAGCGGATGCCGATCTACGGCGCTCTCCCGGATCATCACCACAGCGTCGCCGCCGGCGAGTACGTGCAGTTCTCTGAGGATGCGGCGGCGCGCGCTGTCGAGACGGCAGACGTCTGCCTGGCCTGGGAGATGTCGGAGGGCCTCGCGCCGATCGCCGCGTGCGGGGTCGAGATCGTCCTCGTCTCCCACAGCACGTGGTGGGCGCCCGATCGCGACAAGACGCCCGACGGCGTCCACTTCGCCGCTGTCTCGAACGTTGCGGCTGAGCCCTTCGAGAACGCCGGCCTCCGCGTCGGTGTTGTGTGGAGCGGGGTCAATCCCGCCCGCGTCCTCCCCACGGAGAGTCGCGAGGTCTGCCGCTTCCGCCTCGGGACGCAGTACGAGATCGCCCTCCTGTACATGGGCCGGCTGGACGCCTACAAGCGGCCCAACACGATCCTGGAGATCCGCCGGGCCTACAAGGAGCGCTGGAAGACGGTCCAGTTCGGGGACGTGTTTCCCACCCATCCGGACGTCATCACCGTCCCCTACCAGGAGCACGTCGGGAACGTCATCAGCGCCTGCGACTGCCTCGTCAGCACAGCCCCTGAGGCCTTCGGCAACGCAGCCGTCGAGGCTTGGATGTGCGGCGTCCCGACCGTCCTGCACGCCAAGCACGGCGCCGCCGAGACGCTCAGCCCGCACATGCGGAGCGTCCGGTTCTGCGACGAGGAGATGACAGCTCAGGATCTCGGACGGCTCGCCGAGGATGCGATGAACGCGTCCCCCGAAAGCGTCTCCAGGCTGCGCGAATTCGCCCTCCGCGAGCTGACATCGACGGCAATGGCGCAGCGCTGGGCAGCGCACCTCGAGCGCCTGGTGAAGCCGCGCGGCCTCCCCTACCGCTATCGCTACATGCGGACCCGGTACGGGAACCGTCCCCCGCGGGTGCTGCAGTTCGGCCGGACCGAGTTTGTAGACGCTAATAACTCCCACGTCACCCGGGCCCGGCCAGGAGAAGACGTCGGCGCCGTCCTGGGCCGTCTGGGCCCGTACGTCGACGTGATCGCCGCCGAGAACGGCGACGACCCGGCCTTCCACGCCACACCGCTCCCGGTCGTCACCGAGAAGTCGCAGTGGATGCTGCAGATGCGGTACTCGGAGCCGCAGCCGCGCGAACCGGAGGAGAAAGTCCGCGGCCTCTTCCTCTGTCCGCGGCTCGGCTTCGGGGGCAGCGAGCGCTGGATGGAGAACATCATCCGGTACAGCAGCGACATCCAATGGGAAGTCGCCATTACGGACAAGGTCGAGCGGATGAGCTTCCTCCCCGGCGTGAAGACCTGGGCGCCAAGCATGGTCGAGGAGAAGCTCGAGGAGGACTGGGACGTCATCGTCTTCTGGGGCATCGAGAATGTGGGCCAGCTCTTCAAGCGCCCATTCCAGGGCCGGCTGATCTGCGTCTCCCACGGGACGGAGTTCTGCCCCTGGACCCGGAACTGGCTCAAGGAGTCCGCGCTGATGGCAACGGACCTGTGCGCGGTCTCGGAAGCGGCTCTGCGGGCCTACCCCTGGCACCTGCACCCGAAGGTCGACATCGTCTACCAGGGGGTTGAGTTCGACTACGATCCGACCCCGCTCTCCAAGGCCGGATTCCGCGACGAGTACGGCATCCCGCCGGAGCGTCTCGTCATCGGCTACGCCGGCCGTGGCGAACCCGCCAAAGACCCGCTCCTGGCCGCGGAGCTGTGCGTCGCGATACCGAATACGCACCTGCTCCACATGGGCGACCTCTCGGACTGGCCGGGGGACCTTCGCACCCGGCTGCAGACGATGCTCCCCGGCCGCTGCACCGTCACAGGCCACCTCGCCGATCCGACAAAGGGGATCAGCGCCTGCGACGTGCTGCTCTCGTATGGTCCGGCGGAGAGCGCCGGCCTCTCCATCATGGAGGCGATGATGGCCGGGGTCGAAGTCATCGCGACGCCCCGCTCCATCGTCAGCGAGTTGACGCCAGCCGAGCTCTTCAGCAACCAGCCGACGCAGGCCGCGAAAGCGATCGCCAATACGCTGCACAAGGAACTCCGCACAGCCGACGACGGCTTCCCGGCCCCGGTCATCATGAACACCAGGCTCCCAGAGCGCTTCGAAGCGCGGGCCTGCGCCGAGGATTTCGAGCACTACGTCCTGGACCGGCTGGCGCAGCCGGCGCCCGGCGGGACGCCCCTCTACACCCTCTCGGCCCGCAACCCGCCGCCCAAAGCGCACGGCGGGCTCGACATCGGCCTGAGCTGCGACGTCGTCGTCAACACGAGCGTCGGGACAGCCACGCAGGCCCTGAATACGATCCTCGCCGTCCTGGATCAGCGCAGCGTTTCGACCTTCGTCCATGTCGTGGGGAACACCGAGCATCTCCTGCTGGTGCGACAGGCCCTGGAGACGACGCCCGCGACGGACAACATCCGGCGCGAGCGCGTCCGCTACGTGAACGCCGCCCACCAGTCCGGCGTCCTCGGCGCCGCGGCGATCGCCTGGGGATACCGCACGGACCGGATCCTCACGCTCGTCGCCGGCGATCACCCCAAACCGGGCTTCCTGCGGGACGCCCTCTCCCGGATGGAGAGCGGGGCGCTCGCCGCCCTCGTCATCAATGGCCGCGAGCAGGGGACGGCCCGCTACCTCGTCCGGAAGGCCTTCCTGCTGGAGCTGGAGCTGGACTGGTCGATCCACTTCGGCGGCAACGGTCCGCCGGAGACAGAGAAGCAGCTCATCGCCCGCCTGGAGGCGGAGAACCACGTCTACGGCCGGCACAACGCCGACATCGCGATGCACGGGCTGGAGAAGCTCTGGTGCCGCAAGGGCGACAGGACCGGCGTCAACTACGGCCAGGTCCGGGGGATCGACGTCGTCCTCCCCTTCCACGGGCAGTTCGACTACGTCCAGGCGGCGATCGACGGCCTGCGAAAGCAGCAGGGCTGCCTCAGTACGACCGTCCACCTCATCGACGACGGGTCAGAGGAACGTGAGGGCGCTGCCGAGTTGATGATGAACGCGGTCAAACACAACGACCACCGTAACGGGGGTGTACGCTTCCAGGGCTGGCGCCTTGACCAGAACGTCGGGCAGTTCATGGCGGTCAACGCTCTCGTCGCCACCGAGACGGTTGCCGACAAGTTCGCCATCCACGACGGGGACGACATCTCGACCCAGGATCGGCTCATCCGGACGGCGATCATGATGGACGAAACGGGGTGCGGACTGTTCAGCGCAGGGGCGAAACTCTTCGGCGGCGGACCGCAGGCTCTCCTCCCCTCCTACCCCTACCCGCACTGCCGCTACTACGCCATCAACCCGGCCACGGCGATCCGCACGAGCGAGTTCGAACGCCTCGGGGGCTACGCCAGCTTCGGCTCGCTCCTCTGCGATCGGACCTCGCTCGACACGGACTTCTTCGTGCGGGCCTACGCCGCCGGCGTCAGCGTCGCGATTTCCAACAAGACGCTCGTCCACTATCGTCAGCACGCGAAATCCTGCGTCCAGGACAAGGCGACCGGCTTCAAGAGCAGCGCTCGCGAGTATGTCGAGCGAATGTCGGCCCGTCAGACGTCGCAGGGCCTGTTCCCGAAGGGGGATCTCCACGAGCCCCCGTACATCCAGCTGGTCTATACGCCATGAGCTACGAGTTCACGGTCAACTGGGCGATGCCGCTGGCCGCCTCGCTGCAGTCGCCCCAGTTCACCGAGCTGTTCTCGAAGCCCGTCCACGTCCTCGAGCTTGGCGTCTACGAGGGGCGCAGCAGCACGATGCTCATCGAGCGGATGCTCCCGGGTAGCACCTACACGGGGATCGACCGCTGGTACTCGGCGCCGGACCATCTCAGCGCCGGCGTCGAGAAGTTGGCCCGGTCCAACGTCACCAAGGCGACGGAGGGGCGGGACGTCAAAGCCCGACTGCTCAAGGGCTACACGTCCCTCCTCGTCCCGCAGCTCGGCGACGGGGGCTACGACTTCATCTACATCGACGCGGACCACAGCTTCAGCGCGGCTCTGCAGGACACGCAGCTCGTGTGGCCGAAGCTCAAGGTCCGGGGCATTCTCCTCTGGGACGACGTCACCTGGCACAAGGAGCCGCACGCGATGTACGGCGCCGTCGGCCACGCGATGCTCGACTTCATGTCGCAGAAGCCCGGACACATGCTACGGTTCGTCAGCCACGACCAGGTCGGCGTGATCAAGCTCAAGGAGTAGACCATGTCGCAGACCCATGCGACCGCTATATGGCTCTCCGAGGCGCCGCGCGTGCTCTACACGGCCTGCTGGGAGCTGGGGGTCATCCCGGCCCTCGGGAACACGCCGCTCGTCCACTTCCACAACCCCGGCGCGGCCCTCAGAGGCTCGCAACTCGCCTGGCGGGCGGAGCGGCTGGCCGAGATCGCCCCCGCCTGGACGAGCTACGTCATCGCGTCGGAGCGGGGCGCCGCGCAGGCTGCCGCGCACCCGCGGGTCGTCTGGGCCCACGAGCACGCCATCCTCTCGAGAACGCGCTGGCAGCCGCAGGCGGTCGGCAAGAGCTTCGACGCCTGCATGATCGCCGCCACGCAGCGCTGGAAGCGCCACGAACTGGCTGTGGAGGTCCCCCGGCTCGCCGTCCTGTCGCAGAAGCACGCCGCCGCGCCCGACTACGCCGACGGCGAGCTCGAAGCGCTCCTCCCGAACGCCGTCTTCCCCTCCGCCAGCGGGACGTGGGTCGGGCCGGAGTTCGTTGTTAGGCTGTACAACCAGTCCCACTGCAATCTCGTCCTCAGTGGGGCGGAGGGCGGCTCCCGTACGACCGGAGAGGCGCAGCTCTGCGGGATCCCGATCGTCTCCACGAGCTGTCGCGGCGGTCGTCTCGAGACGGGGAGCGCCCCCTTCATGCGGGTCACGCCGGCCGAGCCGCCCGCGATCGCGGCCGCGGTTGCCGAGTTCGTCGCGAACCCTCCGGCGCCGGCCGACGTCCGCGCTGCGTTCCTCGAGAAGCAGGCCAAGCACCGGGAGACGCTCGAAGAGCTTGCCGAAACGCCGATCGCATGGGACGATCTGCCGCACATCGGTGCCTGGGCTTGCATGGCCACCTTCTCCTGAGGGTATGACCGAAAAAGGTCATATTCCGCAGAAATGACAAAAATATGTCATACCTGAGTTCCCCGTTCGACGGCGCAGGGCGCGACCTCTGTGCGCTGACGACGTACTTCGACCCCGTCGGCTTCAAGACTCCCCGCAGCCACTATCACACCGTCGCCGCGGCTCTGGAGCGGGTCCGCGTCCCCCTCTTCACCGTCGAGTGCGCCTTCGCGGATCGGCCGTTCGCCCTCTCTGGGCCGAGTGTCCTGCAGCTCAGGGCGACGTCGCGCTGCTGGCAGAAGGAGCGGCTCCTCAACGAGCTCGAACGCCACGTCCCGCCCCAGTACACGAAGCTCGCCTGGATCGACGCAGATGTTCTTTTCGAAAACGGGAACTGGGCGACTGAAACCAGCGTCGCATTGGAGAAGTACCCGATCGTACAGCTCTTCGACTCGTACCTCTGGTTGGGGCAGGACAACAAGCCGATGTTCGACGTAGCCGAATCCGGCGCGCTGGCAGGCTTTGCGACGAAATCGGGCCCTCAGATCATCACCTACGACCGCCATCCGGGTTTTGCCTGGGCCATGCGACGGTCTCTCTGGAAGAAGCTCGGCGGTCTGTACGACATCGCCGGCACAACGGCCGGCGACAGCGTCATCTGCTGCGCCTGCAAGGGCCTGGACACGGTCTTCGGCTTCCTGGCGTGCGGCAAGACGGCAATGGGGCGGGCCCGGTACGCGGAGTGGCGCAAGGCGGTCTGCGGGAAGGCCAGCTGGATCCCCGGGATGGTGCGACACCTCTGGCACGGCGACCGGCACGATCGGCTTTACGAGGCTTTCGAAGCCTGGCTGGCACAATGCCGCTTCAATCCGCAGACCGATCTCCGTATTGCTGACAACGGCGTGTGGGAATTCACAGGCCGAAACCCGGTCTTCGAGCAGCGGTGCTCCTCGTACCTCCGACTGCGGAAGGAGGACGGCCAGCAACCGACTCCAGGTGCTTGACGCAAGCCCCACAATACGAATACCTTCAGAGGTCCTTGGCTGGGTAGAAAGCTTCTGCCCGGTAGACGTCAATGGTTGCCGCAGGATGTGAGCTTCCAGGCGTGTGCGCTTAGCTGTGGCTGTGGCGCCGACGAGGGGGATCAACCCCCGTGGACTCCGGATGGGGAACCCGGAGAGCTGAGGACTTTTGAAGGCGCGACCAACATGAAGTTGATCGAAACGGCCACGACGGCCACTCGAGATGCGTGGCAGCGCGCGCTGACCCGCCCCATCTACTGGCAGGGGCACGCACTCGTCGAGCTCTCAAAGACGGCCGAGGTCCAGACGACGATCGGCCTGACCGGTCGTCTCTACCTGACGGCCAGCAACTGGTTGATGCTCTCGGTGCCGAACGCGTTATGCAACGGCGCCTTCGCCGCGCTCGACGACGAGGGAGTCGAACTCCCGAAGGACGAGAACGGGATCTTCACGGCACACATCTCGGTCATGCGCCCCGAGGAAGTTGAGCGCATTGGTGGCGGGGATCGCATCTCGGAGCGTGGCAAGACCTTCTCCTACCAGCTCGGCGCGGTGAAAACGTGCCGACCGGACAACTGGGAGGGGATCAGCCGCTGCTGGTTTATCGAAGTCAACTCGCCTATGCTGCAGAGGTTGCGTGCGTCCTACGGACTGCCGCTCCTGCCAGAGAAGGCCGGGAAGTCGATCCCCCTGCATATCACGTTTGCTTGCCGGCGCGTGAGTGTGTTGCGGGAGAACGACGTCACAAAAGGATAAGGACATCCTGTGAGTTTGATCTTCACGCTGCTCCCCCGCGGGAACGTGACCCGCGTCGAACGGCTCGCCGTCATCTCCTGGCTCAGCCGCGGATACCAGGTCGTCGCCTACACGTACGCCGAACTGGACCACATGCAACGCGGTGTCGAATGCGGACCGCTGCCGGTCCCCGCCGCATTCGGCGACGCGAACGCGTTCGTCCCCGAGAAGGTCGCCCGCACGCCGGACGGCCTTCTCGCCTTTAAGCTCTGCGCCTGGCACGCGCACGGCGGCCTCTACATGCCGTCCGATTACGTCATGCAGACGGCGCTCCCTCCGACGCCCCACATCTGCGGCCTGACCCCGGAGGGCCTCCGGACGCTGACCGTCGCCCGGATCCCGCAGGACAGCCCTGTTCTGGCGACCGTTCGCAGCCTGCTGTACGAGGTCGACCAGAAGGGGCGCCCGACCCGGTCGCTGGCGGCGATCCTCGGGCAGTCGATCGGCCTCATCGACCGCGACGAGGCGATCCCTCAGGAGAAACTCTTCCCCATCACCCGCGAGCAGGGCCATCTTGTTGCCCGCGGGCGGCCCGGCGTAAAACTCAATCTGGAGGCCTACGGAACGCGGCTCTGGCCCGATACCTGGGACAACGAGAGTCGTTCCTTCGACAGCAAATTCGCCGAAAACGCCCTCTTCGAAAGGCTGTGGAGCATTTACTTCGGAGCGTCCGCGCATGATGACCTGGGAGAGTGTGCCGGCGACGATTCCGGAGCTGATGAAAACGGCGGCGCCGACGTACCGAGCGGCGGTGGAACTCGCCTGCGATCCGAACGTCGCACTTATGGCCTTCCATCCCGTTTCGCGAGCCTTCTGCGTTCGCGGGGTGATTTCTAGCGACCTCTGGAAGCACGCCACCGCACTCGTCGAGACGCCTGACGACGACTTCATCATCGTCAAGCAGGCCATGACCGTCGGCGATCTCACCCGCCCGGTCGCCACCGCACACCAGGCGGGCCAGCAACTCCTCGGCGGCCCGAGTGCCGTCACCTCTTCGATCACCGGCGCCGCGCTGGGCGGGCTGGGCGGATATACGCTCGGCCGGTTGTACGACAAAACCGTTCCCCGATCGCTCAAGAGTCTGCTCGGGGACGAGAACATCGACGAGAACGGCAGCGACATGGGCACGGTCGGCGCGCTGGCTGGCGCCGGGCTGGGCGCGAGCCCGGGGCTCCTCCGTGCGTATGTCGACGTCTCGAACGGACGCACCCCCTGGACGAAGATCAGCGCCGCGGAACACGCCCGCGACATGGACGACGTCGACCCCGGCTTCCTCAAGGGGGCTGAGGGTGCCGGAGCCCTCTTCATCCCGAGCATCCCCGTCGACGCCTTCAACCGTACCGTGTGGAGCGACGTCATCCAGACGCCGAACCCCTTCGGAACGAAGTCGGGCTGGGGTGACAACTCGCAGCAGATGCACACACCGCCCGGCGTCGCCGCGGCGGTCTCCGGTCTGGTCGCCGGTGCGGGGGCGATGCGCGGCCAGCAGGTCGTCTCGCCGTGGGATGTCGCACAGGTCGCAGCCCGGGCCGGTGTGAACGCAGGCCTCGGCGCGCTGGCCGGCGCTGCGACCGGGATCGTCGTCGGGAAGACGCTCGGGCGGCTGGCTGGGCTGACGCCGGTGGCGCAGAATTATCTCCGCCAGTCCGGGGCCTGGGGTGGAGCGCTGACCAACTTGGTTAGCACGCTCTTCTGACGGAGCCCTCCTTGCGTCGAAGCCTCCGGCGGGTCAGAATGACCTGCGGTTCAGGAAGAACACCGCGCAGGAGGCGCACGTCATGGAAGACAAAGGCTCAAAGGCGGGCGGGCTCGCCCCCTCGGATCTCGTGGAAGTCCTCAAGGGCAGCATCGCGCCGATGCTCCTGGTGCTGCTCACGTCGCTCATCACCTACTGGCAGGGGGTCGACTTCAACAAGCTGGTCGGCGGCTACGGTGGGCTCGTCGCGCTTGCTGGGCTGGCGGTCCTGAACGTCGTCAAGGAGACGATCCAGAACGGCCTCTCGACCCTCACCACCAAGGAAGGCTGGCTGCGGCTCGGCAAGGGCTCGCTCATGGCGCTCAGCGGTGCGGTCATCGCCTACGGCCAGACCATCACCACGGGCGGCGAAGTCGATCCGCTCAAGGTCGCACTGTGGTCGGTCGTGACCAACCTCCTCCGCAAGACCGCCACCGACACGACCCCCAAGGAGTAAGCCGTGAAGAAGTGGATTGCCCCTTTCGTGACTCTCGGCGCGGGCGCTCTGGCAGCGGCCGCGACCTACATCAACGCCAATGCCGGGACGCTGACGCAGCTCCCGGTCATCGGGCAGATCGCTGTCCTGGCCCTGACGACCCTTGGGGGCGCCGTGTTCACCGACACGAAGTCCCTCTTCACCAAGAAGCCGGCAGCCGGCGGCCACGTGCCGCCGCTCCCGGGGACGCCGTCGGCGCCGACCATCTCCGCCAACGACCTCATGTCGATGTACCAGCGGTTCCAGGACCTGCAGGCCGGCAAGGCGGTTGAGCCGGACGCGGTCATCGTCCCGCAGAACGTCGACCAGAACGGGCGTTTCGTCATCGACCAGGTCGAGATGCGCGACACCGAGTCGCTCCATCACCTGGCCAGCCGGGCGACGACCGCCGCCCCGGAACTCCGCGGTCGGATGTCTGCCCTCACGCGGCAGCTCTCCGACTGCGTCTACGAACTACATCACGGTCCCACGACCGGAAAGGACGCCCCCAAGGAGGGAACGTGAAGCGCTATCTCCTAGCCCTGTGCCTCTTCTCGGGGTGCAGCCTGTTCAATCCGCAGCCTGCCCCGGGTCCCGGCCCGGGCCCAGGTCCGGACGTGGTCGTCGTCGTGCCGGACGACGGGCTGCCGGATACGCACAAGCAGCGGGCGCCCCTCACCGCCGCCGCGAAGACCCTCAAACGGGAAGACGCGATCCAGGTCTACGGGCCGTTCGCCGTCATGGCGGACGAGCTGAAGCGTGATTCGACCCAGTTTCGGACCTTCGGGGACGTGCTGGACCGGATGGGGAGGCTTCTCGACGCGCTCAAGCTCGACATGAACGGGTTCTCGTCCTGGGCGGCCGCGATCGAAGTGGCCGACAGCGCCTACGGGATCAAGCGTGAGGCGCTCATCTCCGACAAGCGCGCGGACGTGATCGAGTACTACAGCCTGATCGCAGCGGCTCTGAAGACGGCCGCGGAGGGGAAATGACGATCTCGGACTTCGAGAAGCTCTGCGGCTGGGTCGATAACCCGAAGCAGGTCGCCGCCATCATGGAAGAACAGGCTTACCCCCTGTTCGGGCCTGCCTGCGCCGCGACCGGAGCTCCCGGAGCGGGTCGCGGGAAGTCCCGCGTCCTGACGACGAACCTCAAGAACGTCTGCGGCGGCGTCTTCCCCACGAAGTGGCAGCAGTCGCTCGACTGCGTCAGCAACGGCGCCGGCTCCGCTGTCGACATCCTCAAGGCCGAAGCGGTCGCAGCCGGCAGCATCACGTGGAACGGCGAGACCTCCACCGAGGCGATCCACGGGCTGGCCCGCATCGAGATCTCGAAGGGTATGTTCGGCCGGTCGCCGGGGGGAACCTCGGGGGCGTCGGCTGGGCAGGCCTGCAAGAAGTACGGAACGCTCGTCCGGAAGAAGTACGGCCAGTACGACCTGACCGCCTACAACCCGAAGCTCACCGACCTCTGGGGCGACGTGGGTCGAGGGCTCCCGGACGAGCTCGAGCCATTCGCCAAGGAGAACATCGTCCAGGGGATCTCCCTCGTGACGACCTGGTCGGAGCTCTGCGACGCGATCTGGGCCGGCTACCCGGTCACGATCGCCTCCCAGTGCGGCTTCGTGGTTCGCGGACGCAGCGTGCGGGACGCCCAGGGCTTCCTTCAACGCGGCGGGTCGTGGAACCACCAGATGTGCATCGTCGGCTACTCCGACGAAGGTCCGCGCCCCTGGGCGCTCATCCTCAACAGCTGGGGCCCGCACTGGGTCACCGGCCCGCTGCTGCTCGACGAAGGGATGGTGCCCGGCTCGTTCAAGGCCGACGCCGAGATCGTCGAGAAGTACATCCTGCGTGCGCAGGATTCGTTCGTGTACTCGGACTTCAAGGGCGGCGGATTCCCCGTTCGCTACAAGACGACGGCCGACCTCTTCCGGCCCCGGCCGGATAAGACGCTCGCCTCCTAAGGAAAGGATTCCTGATGAATGCCCTGCTGTTGGTGGCGATGGCCGCCGTCATAGGGGCCGACGTCAACGTCGACCTCGCCCTCTCCAAGAGCCGCGCGCAGGCGGCGTTCGCGTTGACGGAGACCAAGCCCGGTCCGGCCCCAACGCCGGAACCGGCGCCTGGGAAGTGCAAGACCTGCGGTGGCGCGGGGACAATCACCAGTGGCGACGGCCATTTCACGTTCGACTGCCCGGACTGCGATGGCGGGGCGCCGAACCCAAATCCGCCCGCGCCTGAGCCAGACGACGGCACCCGGCGGCGTCGGCGACGTCGTGGCGCCGGTGACGAAGCCCCCGCCGCCGAGCAGAGCCTCGGATGCGCCAGCGTCGACGGCAAGGACTACGACATCGACTACATCCTGGACCTGGCGGAGGAGCAGCCCCTGCCTCTGGAGGGGCACGAGAACTCCTCCTGCCCGGAATGCGACCTCGAAGTTCACCTCGAACAGGATCACAAGGTCGAGATCGCGGACCTCGCGCGGATCCCGATGGAGCTGCACCCCCTCTTCCACGCCGGGCTGCACAAGCTCGCCGCCCTGGAAGCTGCCGCTGCGCCCGAGTCGACCGTCGCACCGACGCCGGCCGCCCCGAAAGAGCCTGAGAAGCCCGCCCCCGCGGCGGAGCCCCCCAAGAAGGTCAAGCGGCAGGTCCTGATCGGCTTCGGCGACTGGTGCGGCCCTTGCCAGACCAACAAGCCCGCGATCAAGCGTCTCGAGGAGCTCGGCTTCAACGTCGGGACTGGTGAGGACGACGCCTTCGTCCTCGTCGACCCGGCGGTCCAGAACCCCTACTCGGTGAAGTACGACATCCTGACGATTCCGCAGGTCGTCGTGCTGGAAGACGGCGTCGTGCGGACCCGCCTGACCGGCAAGCTGGCCCGCAACCTGACCGAGCGTGTCCTCCAGGACCTCTACCGGACGGGGCAGATGGCCTCCACTCCGCCGGCACAGGCTCCAACTCCGGCCCCGCAGGCTGCTACTCCACCACAGAACGCCCCTCGGCCGGTTGTTACGCCTTATAAGGCTCCCACCTACCAGCCGCAGTACCAGCCCCAGTACCGCCAGTACACGCCGCCGCGGCGCGGACGGAGGTAGGCCGTGCGCGATCGCATCTTCGTCGCCCTGATCATCGGCGGACTGCTGGCGTGCGCCTGCGGCATCCTCAGGCAGGTCCCGCACCCGCCAGCGGCCCCGCCGACGACTCCGCCCCCGGGCGCCGTCAACACCGGCGTCGTCCTCCCTATCCGGGGTGGCGTCGAGAAGGTGCTGGACCTGCTGGCAAACGGCTACGCGAAGGACGGCATCACCCTCCATCCGTGCCGC
>Ga0247822_10001852_pt1 | contig 13209 bp, 8 predicted proteins | sample 13C_Cellulose_Da_FD_192423 | JGI IMG/M metagenome (GOLD analysis project Ga0247822, IMG submission 192423) | Soil microbial communities from agricultural site in Penn Yan, New York, United States - 13C_Cellulose_Day30 | ecosystem: Environmental > Terrestrial > Soil > Agricultural land | place...
GCGGATCCCAGCTCGCAATCTCGGCGTCGACCGCGCTCACCGCCTCGAAGGCGTCGCGGCGGCGGGGATGGGAGACCCAGGTCTCGAACTCTTCGCGGTCGCCTTCGCCGGCCTGCGGCGAGCGCAGGCGGTCCAGCCAGGCGGCGGCTTCGCGGAGGTCGTCTTCGGTTCGGGTCATGCGCACGTGCTCCTGACCGTGATCATGCGGGCTGGTGTTGCGTCCGTGTTTCCCGCGGGACGTGTCGCGATATCGCCCGGTGTCCTGCGACCCTCTGCTCCAAAAACAGATGCGCGGGCAGGCTGCGGAGCGGTTTCTTCAAACCGCAATCTCCCCGCAATACTGGCGAAACCGAGAGCCGCCATGCCCCGGCCTTGCTGGCTATGCGCGTGGGGCGTGCTGATGGACTTCCTGGAACAGACGACGTTTCACAACCGCATCTGCGAGGACCTGGAGGCCGCCATGGCCGCCGGACGCGCCGTCGACGCCGCCGCGATCCGCGCCGAGCGGACCTGCGCGGCCGGCCAATGGCTGCACGGCGAGGGCCACAAGCGGATGCCCGGCAGCCACCTGCACCTGCACTGCCTGGAGGCCCACCGCGACTTCCACCGCATCGCCGGCCAGGTGGCCGAGCAGATCAACCGCGGCGCGGTCGCCGACGCCCGGCGGGCCATGCGCAACGGCGGGGCGCTGGCCGGCGCCAAGGCCGAACTCGCCGCCGCCTTCCGCAAGATGCGCGTCGCGACGGAAGCGTCGGCGGGGTAGGGGGCGAGGCCTAGTCCCCCGGGCCGCTTTCTTTTTCCGGAATCATTGCCTTATGACGCTCTGGTTGTGCGCCGTGAAGTTGAGCCCCGATGTCCGAGAAGAGTGCCTATTCGAGCTATCTGCACCGTCGATATGAGGCGGCGGCAAAAGCGGCCGAGCGCCTTGCGGCATTGCGAGATGAGGTTCAGCGGCAAATGTTGTTTGGCCTGGCGTCGGCGAATGCTGCTTCGGCGATCGCGTTGACAGCTGCATTTGCCGGCTTCAAGGGTAAATTAGAAGAAATAGGCCTCTCCTCGGGGCTTATTGCTTTTGCCGTGTCTGCTTTCTTGGTCGGAACGTGGTTTAGTGCTCACGCGATATTCGCATTTCACACGCGTTTGATTGAGGACGCTGGAGAAGCCGAAATTAAGTCCAGCAAGCTGGCCTATGCAGCGGATCACATCGACGACGAGCATGTTGGTACGAAAGCTGCGAAGGATGCTGAGAAGGCCTTCGGAATGCACATCCCCAAATTTCGCGGAAGGGATAGGGTTCAGACACTTATGATGGTCTCGGGAGTTTGTTGGGGAGGTAGTGTACTTGCATTGGCGTTGAATTTGGCCTTTGCCGCTGCGCGCCCCGACGCGAGATTTTTCGGCATGTGGCTTATGGAGCGGTTAGAGGGCGCCTAATCCTCCACTCCCGTCCACTCCCCGCCGATCGCCTGCACCAGGGCCACGGCCGCCGTCTGGCGTGACACGCGGGCGCTGGCCAGGTCGCGGCGGGCCGACAGGGCCGAGGCCTGGGCGGTGACGACGTCGGTATAGGCCACCTGGCCGGCGCGATACTGGTTCAGCAGCATCTGCTCGGTCTGGTCAGCGGCCTTGGAGGCGGTTTCCAGGAGGGCGTACTGGCGCTCGAGCACGCGCACGGCCGTCAGCTGGTTCTCGACGTCCTGGAAGGCGGTCAGGGCCGTCTGGCGATAGTTGGCGGCTGCGGCGTCATAGGCGGCGCGGGCCTGGGCGACCTGGGCCTTGCGGGCGCCGGCGTCGAACAGGGTCTGGGCCGCCGACAGCCCCAGCGACCAGGTGTTGGCCGAGGCCGAGAACAGGTCGCCCAGCACGCTGGCGGTCGAGCTGCCCGATCCGCTGAGGGTGAAGCTCGGGAAGTAGGCGGCGCGGGCCACGCCGATCTGGGCGTTGGCGGCGGCCACGCGGCGCTCGGCGGCGGCGACGTCGGGACGGCGCTCCAGCAGGGTCGAGGGCAGGCCGGTCGGGATCTCCGGCACGGCGGCCGTCCAGCTGGGATCGGCGGCGATGCGGAAGCCGCTGGCCGGCTGGCCGACCAGCACGGCGATGGCGTTCTCATAGGTGGCGCGGGCCTGGGTCAGGCCCTCCAGGCTGGACTGGGCGTTGGCCAGGGTGGTCTGGGCCTGAAGCACGTCCGAGCGCGGGGCGATGCCGGCGTCGTAGCGGTTCTGGGTGATCTTCAGGGCGCGCTGGTAGCCGTCGACCGTCGCCTGGACGAGGGCGATCTCGATGTCGCTCTGGCGCAGGCCCAGGTAATTGGTCGCCAGTTCGCCCTGGGCCGACAGCTGGGCGGCCGCCAGGTCGGCGGCGCTGGCCTGGGCGTTGGCGCTGGCATTGCCGATCGAGGCGCGGATGCGGCCCCAGACGTCGGGCTCCCAACTGGCGCCGATGCTGGCGCTGTAGCGCTTGGTGTCGCCCGAGCTGGTGGCGCCGCCCGCGCCCGGCGCGCTGCTGGTCCCGCCGCCGCCCGAGCGCGTGCCCGAGGCCGACAGGTCGACGCTCGGGAACAGCGAGGCGCGTTGCTCCCTCACCAGGGCGCGGGCCTGGCGATAGGCGGCCTCGGCGGCGGCGATGGTCTGGTTGTCGACCTTCACGCGCTCGGCCAGGGCGTTCAGCTGCGCATCGCCCAGCAGCGCCCACCAGTCGCCGCGATCGAGATGATCGGACGGCGTGGCGGCCTTCCAGCCGTCCATCGCCTTCCAGGTCGCGGGCGTCGGCGAGGCGAGCTTGGGCGTCTCGTAGGCCGGCGTCGTCGAGCAGGCGGCGACCAGAGCCAGGAGGGGCAGGGCGGTCAGGAGGCGGGCGGTCATCGGGCGGGCTCCGGCGCGGAGGGCATGTGGGTCAGGTCGCGCTCGTCGCGCCGCTTGCCGCGCAGGCGGTCGAGATAGACGTAGACCACGGGGGTGGTGATGAGGGTCAGCAGCTGGCTGGCGATCAGGCCGCCGATGATGGTGATGCCCAGCGGCCGGCGCAGTTCGGCGCCTTCGCCGAAACCGATGGCCAGGGGCAGGGCGCCCAGGGCCGCGGCCAGGGTCGTCATCAGGATCGGGCGGAAGCGCAGAAGGCTGGCCTCCCGCACGGCCTCGATCGCCGAGAGGCCCCGGCCGCGCTGGGCCTCCAGGGCGAAGTCGATGATCAGGATGGCGTTCTTCTTGACGATGCCCAGCAGCAGGAAGACCCCGATCAGGGCGATGATCGAGAACTCCATGCCGAACAGCAGGAGCGCCAGCACCGCCCCGACGCCGGCGGCGGGCAGGGTCGACAGCACCGTCACGGGGTGGACGTAGCTCTCGTAGAGGATGCCCAGCACGATGTAGATCGCCACGATGGCCGCCGCGATCAGGAACGGCTGCTGCTTCATCTGCTCGTTGTAGCTGCGGGCGCTGCCCTGGAAGCTGCCGCGCACGCTGGTCGGCAGGCCGATATCGGCCTCGGCCTGGGTGATGGCGGCCTGGGCCTGCGACAGCGACACGCCGTCCGGCAGGTTGAACGACACGGTGGTCGCCAGCTCGCCGTTCTGGTGGTTGACCGAGGTGGGCGTAGCGCTCTGGGCGACGCTGGCGATGGCGGTCAGCGGCGTCATCGGCGTGGCCGTGGTGTTCAGGGCCGAGCCGGTGGAGGCGTCGCGCAACGACGGGTTCACCGCCGCCCCGCTGCTGCTGCCGGTCGTGGTCGAGCCGCTCGTGGAAGTGGGCACGTAGACGTCGTTCAGCGCTTCGGGGCCCTGGGCGAACTGCTGCTGCCACTCCATGATCACCGAGTACTGGTTGACGTCCTCGTAGATCGTCGCGACCTGGCGCTGGCCAAAAGCGTTGTAGAGCGCGTTGTCCACGGCCCGGGGGGTGACGCCCATGCGCGAGGCGCTGTCGCGGTCGATGGTGACGAAGGTCTCGACGCCGTTCTCCGACTGGTCGCTGTCGACGTCGGTCATGACGTCGGAGTGTTCCTTCATCGCTTCGGCCAGCTTGGGGGCCCATTCCTTCAGGGTCTCGCTGGAGTCGCTGGTCAGGGTGTACTGGTAGGTCGAGTTGCTCGACCGCCCGCCCATGCGCAGGTCCTGCACCGGGTTGAGGAAGATCGAGACGCCGGTCACCTTCTGCAGCTGCGGCCGCAGGCGGGCGATCACGGCGCTGCCCTTCTCCTTGCGCTCGCTGGCGGGCTTGAGGTTGACGAACATGAAGCCGCCGCCGGCCCGGGCTCCGCCGGTGAAGCCGACCACGGTGTCGACGGCCGGGTCCTTGCGGATGATCTCGACCACGGCGCGCAGCTTCTGTTCCATGGTCTGGAACGAGACGCTCTGGTCGGCGCGGATGCCGGCCATCAGCTGGCCGTTGTCCTGCTGGGGAAAGAAGCCCTTGGGCACGGCGATGTAGAGCCAGATCGTCATGCCGATCACGGCGGCCAGCATGAACATCACCAGCGGCTTGGCGTGCAGCGCCCAGTCCAGCGAGCGGGCGTAGATCGCCTGGACCTTGTCGAACATCTTCTCGAAGAAGCGGGCGATGCGGCCTTCCTTGTGGCCCTCGGGGCGAGGCTTCAGCAGGTAGGCGCACATCATCGGCGTGGTCGTCAGGCTGATGACCAGCGAGATCAGCACCGCCGCCGACAGGGTGACGGCGAACTCGCGGAACAGCCGCCCCACCTGGCCGCCCATGAACAGCAGCGGGATGAAGACGGCGACCAGCGAGACGCTGATCGACAGCACCGTGAAACCGACCTCGCGCGCGCCCAGGGTGGCGGCCTTGAAGCGCTCCATGCCCGCCTCGATGTGGCGCTGGGTGTTCTCCAGCACGACGATGGCGTCGTCGACGACGAACCCCGTGGCGACCGTGATGGCCATCAGGCTGAGGTTGTTGAGCGAGAAGCCCAGCAGGTACATCACCCCGAAGGTGCCCAGCAGGGAGACGATGGTCGCCGCCGCCGGGATGAAGGTCGCCCGGCCGCTGCGCAGGAAGGCGCTGACCACCAGCACCACCAGCACGATCGAGATCAGCAGGGTCACCTCGATCTCGTGCAGCGAGGCGCGGATCGAGTTGGTGCTGTCGCTGGCCACCTGCACGTTGATGTCGCCGGGCAGCTGTTCGCGCAGCTCCGGCAGGGCGGCGCGCACGCTGTCGACGGTCTCGATGATGTTGGCGCCGGGCTGGCGGGTGATCAGGACGATGATCGCCGGCTTGCCGTTGAACAGGCCGATGGTGCGGGTGTCGGCGACGCTGTCGGTGACGCTGGCCACGTCCGACAGCTTGACGCCCGCCTCGCCGCGCCAGGCGACGAGCAGGCCGGCATAGTCGGCCGCCTTGCGGCCGCTGCTGGAGGTGTAGATCTGGAAGCGCTTGCCGTCGCCCTCGACCGCGCCCTTGGGGCGGTTGGCGTTGGCCGACTGGATGGCCGCGCGCACGTCCTCCAGGCTGACGCCGTACTTGTTGAGCAGGAACGGATTGACCGAGATCCGCACGGCCGGCAGCGAGCCGCCGCCGATCTCGACGTCGCCCACGCCCTTCACCTGCGAGATCCGCTGGGCCACGACGTTGGAGACCGCGTCGTAGATCTGGCCGGGGGTCTTGGTGTCGGAGGTCAGGGCCAGGATGATGACCGGCGCGTCCGACGGGTTCATCTTGCGGTAGGTCGGGTTGCTGCGCAGCGTGGCGGGCAGGTCGGCGCGGGCGGCGTTGATGGCCGCCTGCACCTCGCGGGCGGCGCCGTCGATCTTGCGGTTGAGGTCGAACTGCAAGGTCACCCGGGTGGAGCCCGACGAGCTCTGCGAGGTCATCTCGTTGACCCCGGAGATCACGCCCAGGCGCCGCTCCAGGGGCGTGGCGACGCTGGAGGCCATGGTCTCGGGGCTGGCCCCCGACAGGCTGGCCGACACCGAGATGGTCGGATAGTCCACCTGCGGCAGCGGCGAGACCGGCAGCACCAGGAAGGCGAAGATGCCGGCCAAAGCCAGGCCGATGGTCAGGAGGACCGTGGCCACCGGCCGGCGGATGAAGGGCGCCGACAGGTTCATGACGGCAGCCCCGGCAGCGGCTGGTCGACGCGGTCTTCATCCGCCTCTTCGCGGCGCTTTTTGCCCGAGGGCGCGATGCGGTCGAAGGCGAGATAGACGACCGGCGTCGTGAACATGGTCAGCAACTGGCTGACGAGCAGGCCGCCGAAGATGGCGATGCCCAGCGGACGGCGCAGCTCGGCGCCTTCGCCAAAGCCCAGCATCAGCGGCACGGCGGCGAACAGGGCCGCCAGCGTGGTCATCAGGATCGGGCGGAAGCGCAGGATGGCGGCCTGGAAGATGGCTTCCTCCGGCGACTTGCCCTCGTTGCGCTCGGCCTCGATGGCGAAGTCGATCATCATGATCGCGTTCTTCTTGACGATGCCGATCAGCAGGATGATGCCGATGATCCCGATCACGCCCAGGTCGTGGCCGGTCAGCCACAGCGCCAGCAGCGCGCCAACGCCCGCCGAGGGCAGGGTCGACAGGATGGTCAGCGGGTGGATGTAGCTCTCGTAGAGCACGCCCAGCACGATGTAGACGCAGACCACGGCCGCCAAGATCAGCCACAGCTGGTTGGACAGCGAGTTCTCGTAGGCCCCGGCCGCGCCCAGGAAGGTGTGGGTCACCGACGAGGGCATGCCGATGTCCGTCATCGCCGTGCGGATCTCGTCGACGGCGTGGCCCAGCGAGACGCCCGGCGCGGTGTCGAAGCCGATGGTGGTGGCCGGGAACTGGGCCACGTGGGTCACCTGCAGCGGCGACTGCTGCTCCTTGATGGTCGAGAAGGCCGCCAGTGGCGTGGGCGAGCCGCCCCCGGTGCGCAGGTTCAGGTTCCCCAGCGACGAAGGATCGGTCAGCAGGCCGGGCTTGGCCTCCAGGATCACGCGGTACTGGTTGGTCTCGGTGAAGATGGTCGAGACGATCCGCTGGCCAAACGCGCTGTAGAGGGCGTCGTCGACGTCGGAGGCGGTGATCGAGAGCCGGGCCGCAGTGTCGCGGTCGATGTCGACATAGGCCGCCGCGCCCGTGGCCGAGGCGTCGCTGTAGATGTTGCGGACGGCCTTCACCGTGGCCAGCTTCTCGGCCAGCTTGCCGGCCCATTCCTTGACGGTGGCGGTGTCGGCGCCTTCCAGCGACAGGCGGTACTGGGTCGGGCCGCTCTCGGCGTCGATGGTCAGGTCCTGGGTCGGCTGGAGATAGAGGGTGATCCCCGGCACGGCGGCCACGCGCTCGCGCAGCCGCTGCATGATCTTCTCCTGCGAGCCCTTGCGGTCGCCCTTCAGGTTGATCTGCATCTGGCCGGTATGGAGCATGCTGTTGTTGGCCCCGTCGACGCCGATGAACGAGGCCACGCTGGCCACGGCCGGGTCCTCGAGGATCGCCGCGGCGGCCTGCTGCTGCAGGCCGGCCATGCGCGCGTACGACACCGACTGCTCGACCTCGGTGCGGGCTTGCAACTGCCCGGTGTCCTGGGTCGGGAACAGGCCCTTGGGGATGACCATGTAGAGCACGCCGGTCAGCACCAGGGTGGCGACGGCGACGACCAGGGTGGCCTTCTGGCGGGCCATGACCCAGGCCAGGGCGGTCTCGTAGCGGGCCTCGATCCGCTCGAAGACCTGCTGGGCCTTGCGGCCGACGCGGCCGGGCTTGTCCTCCTCGTGGCTCTTGAGCCAGCGGGCCGACAGCATCGGCGTCAGGGTCAGCGACACCACGGCCGAGATGAGGATGGTGATGGCCAGGCTGACGGCGAACTCGCGGAACAGCCGCCCGACCACGTCGCCCATGAACAGCAGCGGGATCAGCACCGCGATCAGCGAGATGGTCAGCGAGATGATGGTGAAGCCGATCTCTCGCGCGCCCTTCAGCGCCGCCTCCATCGGCTTTTCGCCCTTCTCCATGTGGCGGATGATGTTCTCGATCATCACGATGGCGTCGTCGACGACGAAGCCGGTCGCGATGGTCAGGGCCATCAGGGAGAGGTTGTTGAGGCTGTAGCCCAGCAGGTACATCACCCCGCACGAGCCGATCAGCGAGATCGGCACGGCCAGGCTGGCGATGATCGTCGCGCGCATGGAGTGCAGGAAAAGGAAGATCACCAGCACGACCATCACCACGGCCAGGATCAGCTCCAGCTCCACGTGGTGCACCGAGGCGCGGATGCCGGTGGTGCGGTCGGCCAGCACCTCGACCTTCAGCGTCGCCGGCAGGCCGGCTTGCAGCTCGGGCAGCTTGGCCTTGATGGCGTCGACGGTCTTGATGACGTTGGCGCCCGGCTGGCGCTGGACGTTGACGATGATCGCCGGGGTCTTGCCGGCCCACGCGCCCAGGCGGGTGTTCTCGGCGCTCTGCACCACGCCCGCCACGTCGCGGATGCGGATCGGGGCCTCGTTCTTGTAGGTGACGATCAGGTTCAGATAGTCGTCGACGCTCAGCAGCTGGTCGTTGGCGTTGATCGTGTAGGTGCGGGTCGGGCCGTCGAAGCTGCCCTTGGCGCTGTTGGCGTTGGAGTTGTCGATGGCGCTTTGCAGTTCGGCCAGGGTCAGGCCGTAGGAGGCCATGGCCTGCGTGTCGGCCTGGATGCGGATGGCCGGCTTCTGGCCGCCGCTCAGGGACACCAGGCCCACGCCCGAGACCTGGCTGATCTTCTGGGCCAGGCGAGTGTTGACGAGGTTCTGCACCTCGGTCAGCGGCAGGGTGTCGGAGGTGATGGCCAGGGTCAGCACCGGCGCGTCGGCCGGATTGACCTTGGCGTAGACCGGCGGGGCGGGCAGGTCGGCCGGCAGCAGCGAGTTGGCCGCGTTCATCGCCGCCTGCACTTCCTGCTCGGCGACGTCGAGGGTCTCACCCAGGTTGAACTGCAGGGTGATGACGCTGGCGCCGGCCGTGCTGACCGAGCTCATGCGCGAAAGGCCCGACATCTCGCCCAACTGGCGCTCCAGCGGGGCGGTGACGGTCTGGCTCATCACCTCGGGGCTGGCCCCGGGATAGAGGGTCTGGACCTGGATGGTGGGATAGTCGACCTGCGGCAGGGCCGACAGCGGCAGCAGCCTAAAGCCGACCAGGCCGGCCAGCACGATGGCCGCCATGAACAGGGCCGTGGCGACCGGCCGCTGGATGAAGGGGCGCGAGGGGTTCATCGACCGTCCGCCGGCTTACTCGGGACGCCGACGGCCTTCGCCGCCGCCGGGAGGCGCGCCTTCCGGACGCTTGCCGCGCTGGCCCTTCTCGCCGCGCTGGCCGCCCTGGCGCTGGGCCGCCTGGCCCGGCAGCTGCACCTTGCCGCCCTCGGTCAGGCGGTCGCCGCCTTCGGTGATGACCTTGTCGCCGACGGCGAGTCCTTGCGTGATCGCCACCTGGTTGGTGGTCGACTGGCCGGTCGCGACCTTGGCCTTGGTGACCGTCTGGTCGGACTTCAGCTTCCAGACGAAGGCGCCGTCCGAGCCCTGGCGCACGGCGGTGGCCGGCACGACCACGGCGTCCTTGAGGGTGTCCAGCTGGATGCGGACATTGACGAACTGGCTGGGGAACAGCTTGCCGCCAGAGTTGGGGAAGCGGGCCTTGCCCTTCACGGTGCCGGTTCCCGTGTCCACGAGGTTGTCCAGCGTCGAGAACGTGCCCTGGTCCAGGGTGTTGGTGCGCGTGCGGTCGAGCACGGTGACGGGCAGGGTGGCCCCGCCGAAGACACGCTGCGAGATGCGCGGCACGTCGTCCTGCGGAACGGTGAACTCCACGTCGATGGGCGAGAGGGTGGTGATCACCGCAACCCCGCTGGCGTCGCCCGAGGCGATGTAGTTGCCGACGTCGACGACGCGCAGGCCCACACGGCCGCTGACCGGGGCGGTGATGCGCGAGAAGCCGACGTTCAGCCGGGCCGCGCCGACCGCGGCGCGGTCGCTCATCACCGTGCCTTCCAGCTGCTTGACGGTGGCGGCCTGGGTGTCGACCTCCTGGCGGGCGATGGAGTCCTGCTCCAGCAGGGTCTGGTAGCGCTTGAGGGTCAGGCGGGCGACGGCCAGCTGGGCCTCGTCGCGGGTCAGGTTGCCCTGCGCCTCCATCAGCGCCATCTGGAATTGCCGCTGGTCGATCTGCACCAGGGTCTGGCCGGCCTGGACCATCTGACCCTCGCGGAACAGCACCTGGGTGATGACGCCCGAGACCTGCGGCTTGACGGTGACCGTGGCGGCCGGCGTGACGGTGCCCAGGGCCTCGATCACCACCGGCAGGTCGGTCTTGGTCGCCGTGGCCACCGCCACGGTGCTGGCCGGACCGCGACGACCGCCGCCGCCGCCGGGACCACCGGGGCCGCCCGGCCCGCCCGGACCCATGTCGCCGCCACCGCCGCCGCCGTTCAACAGGGTCCACGCCAGGACGCCGACGCCCGCCAGGGCGGCCAGGGCGACGGCGCCGCCGATGATCCGCGCCCGGCGGCTGGGCTTGCGGACGGCGAGGGACGGGCTGGGTTCGGTCATGGACGGCCTCTGGGCGCGGACGATGCGGCGGCGAAGATGGTCGAAGACGCCGTCGTCCTTCAGGGACCCCGGCGGAAGCTGGGCGATGCGCGAAAAGTCGGGTCGCCGACCCTGGCGACCCGACGCTCAAGCTAAACTGCTAGAGACGGCATTTGATCCATCGGCCGCCCTGGCCGCGGTACGCGTCGCGCTTGACGTCGTAGCTGCGGTACTTGGCCTTGCAGGCGCGCACGTGGCGCTGTTGCTTGGTTTCCTTGCCCGGCTTGGCCTGCTCGTGGCGCGGCGCCGGCGTATCGTGGCGGTCGTGGCCCTGAGCCAGGACGGGGGTGGACAGGGCGAGGGCGCTAAGCGCGAGCGCGGTGACGACGACTTTCATGTCGATCTCCAGTGTATTGGGATCGACTGGCTAACAACGTCACGTCGCGATGATGTTGCGGCTTTGAAACGGCTTTCGGCGAACTTGCAACACGCCGTGGCGGGAGTTGGGCGGAGGCCTCGCGCTCGTCTTCCAACTTCCGTCATTCCCGCCCTCGTGGCGGGAACCCCTCCGTCAGCCGCAAGGGCGGATGGGGCGGCGTGCCAAGCAGGCTGCTTGCGTTTCACGTGCGAGCGGACCCAGAGGTTCCCGCCACAAGGGCGGGAATGACGGGCGGGGAGGGAGCGAGGGAATTACCCTCGGATCAGCGCCTCGCGCTCGGCGGGCGTCAGGGGGCGCCAGCGGCCTTCGGGCAGGTCGCCCAGTTCGATCGGGCCGACGCGATGGCGGAACAGGTCGATGACGTCCAGCTCCACGAGGTCGCACATGCGGCGGATCTGGCGGTTGCGGCCCTCGGTCAGCACGAAGCGCAGGGTCTCCTGGCCCAGGCGGTCGACGACGGCGCGCTTGAGCTTGCGGCCGTCCAGCTCCAGGCCGTGACGCAGCCAGTCGATCTTCTCGCGGGTCAGTTCGCCCCGCACCCGGACGCGGTATTCCTTCTCCAGCGTCGACTCCGGCCCGATCACCGCCTTGGCCACCACGCCGTCCTCCGACAGGATCAAGAGGCCGCGCGAGTCCATGTCCAGGCGTCCCACCGGCGCCAGCTTGCTGTCGCGGCCGGGCACCGGGCCGGGCTGGCCGAACTGGGCGGCCCTGGTCAGCAGGCGCACGGCCGGGATCTGCTCGCCCTCGGGCTGGGACGAAACGATGCCGACGGGCTTGTGGATCATCACCGTCATCGCCGCGCCGAGCTTGGCGGTCGCGCCGTCGTTCAGCACCAGGGTCTGGCCGGGCAGGATCTTGCGGCCGGCGTCCTCGACGATCTCGCCGTCGATGGTCACCAGGCCCTGGCCGATCAGGGCCTCGGCCTCGCGGCGCGAGCAGACCCCGCTCTGGGCCAGCCACTTGTTGACGCGCTGAGGCTCGGCCTCGTCGTAGGTGCGGGTCCAGGCCATGGGATCAGTCGGCTTTCGGGGGATAGGCGTGGGTCTGGCCGCGCGGGTCTTCCACCGCGCCGGCGTCCAGATAGTTGGGACCGATCGGAACCTTGCCGTGGCCGTCGGGGATGTCGAGCACGTAGGTCGGCTGGCACAGGCCCGAATAGCGGCCGCGGATGGCCTTCATCAGCGCCTGGCCTTCCTCGACGGTGGTGCGCAGGTGGCTGGTGCCGGGGGCCAGGTCGCCCTGGTGCAGGTAGTAGGGCTTCACCCGCGTCTCCACGAGCGCCCGCATCAGCGCGCCCAGGCTTTCCGGATCGTCGTTGACGCCCTTCAGCAGCACGGTCTGGCCGATCATCGGCACGCCGGCGTCGACCAGGCGCGTGCAGGCGGCGCGGGCGGCCGGCGTCAGCTCGCGGGCGTGGTTGGCGTGCAGGGCGACATAGACCGCCTTGGAGCCGCGCTTGAGCGCCGCCACCAGCTCGGGCGTGATCGCCGCCGGATCGACGGACGGGATGCGGGTGTGGAAGCGCACGACCTTGACGTGCTCGATCGCTTCCAGCCGGTCCATCAGGTCGGCGATGCGGCGCGGCGACAGCACCAGCGGGTCGCCGCCGGTGACGATCACCTCCCAGATCTGCGGGCGGGCGGCGATGTAGGCGAAGGCGGCGTCGAGCTCAGCGGGCGACAGGGTCTTCAGGCCCTCGGGGCCGACCATCTCGCGCCGGAAGCAGAACCGGCAATAGACCGCGCAGGTGTGGGTGGGTTTCAGCAGCACGCGGTCGGGATAGCGGTGGACGATCCCCTCGACCGGGCTGTGGGCGAAGTCGCCGATCGGGTCGGCGCTTTCGGCGGGCAGGGTGACGAGTTCGGCCTCGTCGGCCACGAACTGGCGGGCGATCGGATCGAACGGGTCGGCCTCGTCGATCAGCTGCGCCATGTCGGGCGTGATGGCCACCGCGTACTGGGCGGCCACGCGCTCCAGCGCCGGCAGGCGGTCGGCGGCGACGAGTCCGGCGTCGGCCAGCGCGCTGGCGCTGCGAAGGGTCTTCTTGGCGGCGATCATGATCGCTGCGGGATATGCGCCGAACGGGCGTGGTTGGCAAATCTGGGTGTGGGGAACGCTACGCTCCCCCTTGCTCCCGTCATTCCCGCCCTTGTGGCGGGAACCCCTCTGTCAGCCGCAAGGGCGGAAGGGGCGGATCGCCAGCGATCCGCTTGCTCTTCACGTGCGAGCGGAACCAGAGGTTCCCGCCACAAGGGCGGGAATGACGGGAAGAGAAGAGG
>Ga0247822_10001853_pt1 | contig 13205 bp, 7 predicted proteins | sample 13C_Cellulose_Da_FD_192423 | JGI IMG/M metagenome (GOLD analysis project Ga0247822, IMG submission 192423) | Soil microbial communities from agricultural site in Penn Yan, New York, United States - 13C_Cellulose_Day30 | ecosystem: Environmental > Terrestrial > Soil > Agricultural land | place...
CTGCTCGATGCCGTTGCGGGCGATGCGCACGACGTCCTTGGTGTCGCGCTCGCTGTAGACCGGGACGTCGAGCTGCTGGCCGAGGGTCTCGAGCTGGTCGATGGCGGCCGGGCGGTAGACGTCGGCAGCGACGAGCCGCGGCTGACGCCCCTCGGCCTTGAGCTTCCTGGCGAGCTTGGCGGCGCTGGTCGTCTTGCCGGAGCCCTGCAGGCCGACCATCATCACGATGGTGGGCGGTACCGTGCTGAGCTTGAGCCCTTCGCGACGCTCGCCGAGCATGGCGGTGAGCTCGTCGTGCACGATCTTGACGAGCTGCTGCGCGGGCGAGACGGTCTTGAGCGTCGTGACGCCGACCGCCTTCTTCTCGACGCGCTCGAGGAACTGCCGGGTGAGCTGGAAGTTGACGTCGGCCTCGAGGAGGACGCGGCGAACTTCCCGCAGCCCTTCCTTGATGTCGGCTTCGGTCAGGACGCCGCGCCCGCGCAGGCGGGCGAAGGTCGCTTCCAGTTTCTCGCTAAGCTCGTCGAACATAGACCTGGGAAGCTAACGGGGAGAACGGGGGATTTTCAACCCGGCGCCTAGTGGCTATCCGGCGTTGGGGACTATACTTACGGCCGATTCGCCAGCCGGGGCACGGTGTTGGCGTCGGGGTCGGGGTTCGCGGCTGCCGATCGAGCGGCTCCAGGAGTCGGGATCGATCAGGCGGCAGATGGTTCGACCGCAGGTGGAGGGGGCGCGACTGGCGCCCGGGGACATGTATCCATCGGCCGCGCGCCGCGCGGCAAGCCACTTCACGGATAGCTGATCGCAGATAGCCGAAAGCTGCTTCTAATGGCCAAAGTCCAACGCAAGGAAGACCTCCTCCGCTCCGAGCTCCCGCCATCGCTTCCGCTGATGGCCCTGCGCTCGACGATCGTGTACCCCCTCGGGACGATCGCGGTCCAGATGGGCGCCCCCGAGAACCTCGCCATGCTCCGGGCCTACGACGAGCCGGGGCTGATCGTGGGGCTCGTCATCGCGAGCGGCGACCACGACGAGCCCACCGACATCGAGAAGTTCGTCGGACGCGTGGGGGTCGCGGCGCGCGTGCACGAGCGGATCAACCTGCCGGGCGACACCGTGCAGATCACGCTGCAGGGGCTGCGGCGGATCATCGTGGAGGAGGTCGAGCAGACGGACCCCTTCGCGATCGTGAAGGTGAGCCCCGCGCGCGACACGCCTGCGGACCCGAGTGAGCTCGACGACCTGGTCGCGCGCGTCGCGTCCGCCGCCGAGACGCTGGCCGAGATGGTCGACCGCATCCCGGACGAGGTACCGCAGATCCTGAAGATGAACATCACGGATCCGGGACGCTTCGCGGACCTCGCGGCGACGAACATGAACTTCCGCATCTCGGACAAGGACGAGGTGCTGCAGCGGCTCGACATCGGACAGCGGCTCCGCTTCATCCTCGGCCGACTGGAGCGCGAGGTTGCGCGCGCTCGCGTGATGGAAGACGTGAAGCGGCAGACGGAGATCAAGATCGAGCAGCACCAGCGCGAGTTCTACCTGCGGCAGCAGCTGCGCGCGATCCAGGCGGAGCTGGGCGAGGCGGACCCGGGCGAGAAGGAAGCGATCGAGCTGCTGCGCAAGATCGACGAGGCGAACCTTCCCGAGCGCGCGGGCCAGGAGGCGCGGCGCGAGGCGGACCGTCTCCGCATGCTGTCGCCGGCCTCGAGCGAGTATCAGGTGGTGCGCACGTACCTCGACTGGATCCTCGCGCTCCCCTGGAACAAGCGCTCCGAGGAGAACATCGAGCTGAAGAAGGTCGAGGAGGCGCTCGACACGGGGCACTACGGGCTCCAGGAGGCGAAGGAGCGCATCATCGAGTTCCTCGCCGTGCGCAAGCTGCGGGGCGGGGATCCGCATGGCCCGATTCTCTGCTTCGTCGGCCCCCCGGGCACCGGCAAGACGTCGCTCGGCGAAGCGATCGCCCATGCCATCGGGCGCGAGTTCTATCGCATCTCGGTGGGCGGCGTGCGCGACGAGGCGGAGATCCGCGGGCACCGGCGCACGTACGTCGGCTCGATGCCGGGGCTGCTGATCCAGGCGCTGCGCCGCGTGGAGGTGAACGACCCGGTGCTGATGATCGACGAGATCGACAAGATGTCCGGCGGCGGCCCGTCGGGCGATCCGACGGCGGCGATGCTCGAGGTGCTCGACCCGTCGCAGAACGACGAGTTCGTGGACCACTACCTCAACGTGCCGTTCGACCTCTCGCGCGCGCTCTTCATCTGCACGGCCAACAACCTCTTCGACATCCCGGCCCCGCTGCGCGACCGCATGGAGGTCATCAGGATCTCGGGCTACACCGTCGAGGAGAAGGTGGAGATCGCGTGGCGCTACCTGCTGCCGAAGCTGCTCGAGGAGCACGGCATCACGGACAAGGACATCCAGTTCACCGACGAGTCACTGTCGTTCATCTCGAACCGCTACTCGCGCGAGGCGGGGCTCCGCAACTTCGGGCGCAACCTCGCGGCGATCATGCGCAAGCGCGCCCGCGCGAAGGCGGAGGGGGAGGAAGGCGCGTGGGTGATCGACTCTGAGAAGGTCGAGGAGGTGCTGGGGAATCCGCGCTACGCGATGGAAGAGGCCGAGATGTCGCCGGAGGTGGGGGTCGTCACGGGACTCGCGTGGACGTCGACCGGCGGCGAGATCATGGTGATCGAGGCGCTGCGGATGCCGAGCGGCTCGGGGCGGCTCACGGTGACGGGGCAGCTGGGCGACGTGATGCGGGAGTCCGTGGACGCGGCGTACTCGTACGTGCGGTCGCGCGCGGAGCAGCTGGGGATCGAGGATCGCGAGTTCAAGGAGAACGACCTCCACATCCACCTGCCGGCGGGCGCCATCCCCAAGGACGGGCCGAGTGCCGGCCTCGCGCTCACGCTGGCGATCGCCAGCGTGCTGTCGCGGCGGCCGATCAGGCGCGACCTCGCGATGACGGGCGAGGTGACGCTGCGCGGCAAGGCGCTGGAGATCGGGGGCGTGAAGGAGAAGGTGCTCGCGGCCTATCGCTCCGGGCTCCGCGAGGTGATCCTGCCGAAGACCAATGAGAAGGACCTGCGCGACGTGCCCGACGAGGTGAAGGAGCGGATGACGTTCACGTTCGTCCAGAACATGGACGAGGTGCTCCGCATCGCGCTGCTGCCGGAGGCGGTCCAGGGGGCGGATCAGCTTCCGCCGAACGTCGAAGCGCCGGGCACGGCAGGGGTGAGCGTCGAGCTGGACCGCGAGGCGCCGCTGTCGGTTCGGTCGGGGGATTGAGTGTCGCCCCGCAACGAGCCTGGCGGACACGGATCTGGCGGATGAGCACCACATTTCCGCGGATCGCTCCTCGGCTCGGAGAGAGCGGCGTCGCGCCACGAGCCGGGAATTGAACTTTGAATGACGACAGAACGGCCGCTCGGGTGGGCATTGGCTCACCGAGCGGCCGTTCTGGTTCTTTCAAAGCATCGGGAAAAGCTTGCACCGCCAAGACGCCAAGAACGCCAAGGAACTGCCTGCCCTCAAGGCTGTTCTCCGTGCCTCCGTGTCTCCGTGGTGAAATTGCAGTTGCAGTTCTCCGTGGCTCCGTGGTGAACTCCCCGTAGCTCCCGCTGTCACCGGGCTCGTGCCACCAAGCCTCTCCGCCGAGCCGGGAGCAATCCGCGTTCATGCGCGGTGCAGATCCGCCGGATCCGTGTCCGCCGAGCTCGTTGCGCGACGACACCTCAAGGAGGCGCGACTACCGAACCTCCACCTGCACCCGATCGAGATCGATCACGGTCGTCGGCTGTCCCGCCGGCACGTCCGTGTACATCACCAGCGTGCGGCCGCCTGCCTGACGCGTGCGGACCTCGACGGTCCGCCCGCGCCCCGTGAAGCGGCGCGGCGCGCCAGCGGGGGCACCGGCCTCCGCCTTCGGCACCCCGCCGTAGCGCTGCAGCACCGTCTCGGACATCGCGTTCGCGTACTCCGCCGCGTCGAGATCGCTGTCCCACACCGAGACCCACGCGATGGATCGACCGGCCGGCGTCCGCGTCAGGACGTAGCGATCGCCGTCCCAGCCCATCGCCGCCTGGAGCGCGAGGTTCTGGTCGCGCGTGTGCTCGAAGAGGAAGATGCGCGTGCCGAACTCGCCGATGCCATTCTCGTACACCTTCTCGCCGGCCACCGGCGCGGGGAGCACGATGGTCGACGGCTCGTCCCGCGGCTCGCCGAAGAACGCGGACGTGTGCAGGACCTGCTCCGTCGACACCGGGAGATCCGTGAGCGGATTCCCGCCCTTGCGCTCCGCCTTGAAGCGACGGATGAAATCCGCGCCGCTGAGGTACGGGAAGATCAGCGATTCCTGGATCACCAGCGGCGCGTTGGCGAAGAGCGGCATCTCGCTCTGCGCCTCGCGGATCGTCTGGCGGATCTGGTCCCAGCCGCCGGGGACGCGCAGTGCGATGTCCCCACCGACCATCGCCGTCATCTGCTCGTAGGTGGCCTGTCCTTCCAGCACCGCCTGCATGGCGACGGCACGATCGGCGTCGCCGGTGAGATTCTGGACCGAGTCGAGATCGACGTACTGGTCCTGCAGCGCATGCACCAGCTCGTGCGAGATCGCGATGTTCGTCGTCTCGCGCGGCAGCCCCTCCACCACGTACAGCACGTCGGTGCGGGGATCGTAGTATCCCACGATCTGCTCGGTGAGCAGGTCGAGCAGGAACTTGCGATAGTCCATGCTCTGCGGGATGAGGCCGAGCGTCTTGAAGACCTGCTCCTCGGCCTCGAGCTCCGAGGCGGGGCTCTGCTCGTCGAATCGCTTGAGGAGATAGTCGCGCACCTGCTCCCTGGTGCGGATCTCGAGGACGGGCGGCCGCTTGAACGTCAGCCCCGTCGCCTGCTCGATCTGCACGACCGATTCCTGAACCTGGCGCGCGAACGGCCCCGAGCCTTCCGGCTCCTTCCGCTCGCGACATGCGACGGCACCGAGCGCGAGGAGGACGAGCGACGCGCGCACGGCGCGGCGTAGTGCGAAGTTGGACATCGAGTGGGGGCGACCGGTTTGACGGGGGGCCGCGCGTGCGGGCGCCGACGGCAGCCGGGGCGAGCCCTGGCGACGGGCGTCGCGCGAATGCGCTATCCGCCGATCACGACACGCAGCAGGGAATCACCCCAAAGCAAGGTGATGAGCGTGGCCGGCGCAAGGAACACCCCGAAGGGGACCAGGGGTGGCTCGAACGCGCTGCCGGTGCCGAGCGCGAGCTCCGTCTGCGGCTGGAGCTGGCTGCGGCGTGCCCACGCGATCGGGTACACCACGGCGATGAACGTGACCGCGCCGAGCGCGGCGCCGACGAACACGGTGAGCATCGCTCGCGACGGCCCGAGTGCGGCACCGGCGAACGCCATCAGGGTCACGTCCCCCAATCCCATCGCCTCGCGCTTCATCGCGACTTCGCCGAGCCATCCGACGATCGCGACGAGACCGGCGCCCGCACAGGCTCCCACGAGCGCATCGTACGGCCCCGCGAACATCGTGGACTCGACGCCGCCGATCACGGCGACGACGCTCGCCACCATCGTGAAGATCAGCCCGAACACCGTGAAGCCGTCCGGGATGAGATAGTGCCGGGCATCGGTGACGGCGACACCGAGCAGCGTCGTCCCGATGATCGCGACGCGCAGCGCATCGAACGTCGGGCCGAAGTACGCGACCGTCGCCACCCACCCGAGGGCGACGGCCAGCTCGATCGCGGGATACAGCACGGAGATCGACTCGTCGCAGCACCGGCACCGCCCCCGAAGCGCGATCCAGCTCACGATCGGGATGTTCTCGTACCAGCTGATGCGGTGTCCGCACCGGGTGCATCGCGACGGCGGGCGCACCACCGACATCTCGCGCGGCCAGCGGACGATGCAGACGTTGAGGAAGGAGCCGAAGGCGGCGCCCGTGATGAAGGCGGCCGCGAGCCAGAACGAGAGGGGAATCACCGTCGGAGTGCGTACAGGAGGATACCGGCTGCGACCGCGACGTTCAGCGACTCGACGCTCGGCGCGATCGGGAGGGCGACGAGATGGTCCGCACGGTCGCGGGTCGCGGCCGTGATGCCCGCGCCTTCGTTCCCGACCACGAGAGCCAGCCTCGACGGAATCGGCGCCCGTTCCACCGGCTCCCCGGCGGCATCCGCCGCCCACAGGGCGACCTGCTGCCGATCGCGAAGCGCGTCCAGCTCCTCCCAAGTGCAGGAGATCGCCGGATGGAGGAAGTGGGCACCCATCGCACTACGGACGACTTTGGCGTTCCAGAGGTCAACGGTTCCCGGAAGTGCAAGCGTGGCAGTCGCTTCCAGAGCGGCCGCGGTTCGCAGGATGGTGCCGGCATTCCCCGGATCCTGCACGCCGTCGAGCACGAGGAGGCGCGCCGGGTCTCCCAGCACCAGGTTGCCGACGGTCCGATCCGGGATCTCCGCGATCGCGAGGATCCCCTGCGGCGAGTCGGTCTCGGCGGCCGAGGCGAACTCCCGTTCGCTGACCTCGAGCACCTCGACGCCCCTCGCGCGCAGCGCACCGGCCGCGGCGCTGGCGCGCGCGGCGGCGACAGCCTGAGGGGAAACGAGAGCGCCCCGGACCGGAAAGTCCGCGCGCACGAGCTCCTCGACCACACGGACGCCCTCGCATACGAACAGGCGCTGGCGCTCCCGAGCTTTGCGGCGCTGGAGGTCCCTAGCTAACGTGAGAAGTTTCATGCGCTTACAAAGTCCGGTGCTCGCCGACGTCCACGGAATGTCTCTTGCTTTCCGACGTCATGAACCTCATCGAAGCGTGATCATCATGAAGAGACTGCTGCTTGGCTTCGTTGCCGTGGTAACCCTGACCGGATGCGGGGTGTCCGCGCAACAAGAGATGGAGATGGGCGCCCAGACGGCGCAGGAGATCAACTCCCAGATCCCGCTCGTCCGGGATCCCGAGATCAACCGGTACATCAACGTACTCGGGGATTCGCTGGCGCGAGTCGCCGACAACCGCGGGATCGACTACACGTTCTACGTCGTGGACGCCCCCGAGGTGAACGCCTTCGCGGTGCCGGGCGGATACGTGTACGTGAACCGGGGGCTCATCGAGCGCACCCGGAACATGAGCCAGCTCGCCGGCGTGCTCGGCCACGAGATCGGGCACGTCGTCCTGCGCCACTCGGTGCAGCAGATGGAGCAGATGCAGCAGGCCCAGGTCGGCGTGACGCTGGCGTGCATCCTCACCAGCATCTGCCAGTCGCAGGCGGGGCAGGCGGCGATCAACGTGGGCGGGACGGCGCTGTTCGCGAAGTTCAGCCGCGACGACGAACGCGAGGCGGATCAGCAGGCGGTCACGACGACCGTGCGCGCGGGAATCAACCCGAACGGCATCCCGGAGATGTTCGAGATCCTGCTGGCCGAGCGCTCGCGCAACCCGGGCGCGGTGGACTCGTGGTTCTCGACCCACCCGCTGGAAGAGGATCGCATCGCGCAGACGCGGGCGATGATCTCGAAGATCGACCCGGCGGTGCTCCGGACGCTGACCACCGACACACAGGGGTACCAGACGTTCAAGCGCCGCGTGCAGGCGCTGCCGGCGAGTCCGCGGACGCGGTAGGGCGTTGGGTTTCGGTGCGCCACGAGCCGCTTGGGGGACGCGGATGACGCGAATTGCGCGAATCGACGCGGATCGCTCCTCGTTGCGGCGAGAGAATCGGGGCGCCACGAGCCGGGAACTGAACTTTGAATGACAACGGAACGGCCGCTCGGGCGAGTCACTCTGCCCGGGCGGCCGTTCTGGTTCTCTCAAGGCATCATCTGGAAGCTTGCACCGCCAAGACGCCAAGAGCGCCAGGAACAGCCTGCCCCTCCGGCTGTTCTCCGTGGCCCCCGTGCTCTCCGTGGCTCCGTGGTGAAATCCTCGCAGTGCCGTCGTTCCGTCGCATGCAAAGACTCGGGTTCGTGCCACCAGCCTCTCCCGCCGCGCGAGGAGCGATTCGCGTCGATTCGCGCAATTCGCGTCATCCGCGTCCCCCAAGCGGCTCGTGGCGCACCGAAACCAACTACCCCAACCGCCCCACGACCCCCTGAATCAGGTCCTGGAACTCCTTCGCGACCCGCTCGGTGGTCTCGAGGACCTCGGCGTGCGAGAGCGGATGCGGCGAGATACCACAGGCCTGATTGGTGATGCAGCTGACGCCGAGCACCCGCACGCCCAGCGCGCGTGCCATGATGACCTCGGGGACGGTCGACATGCCGACGGCGTCCGCCCCGAGCCGCTCCATCATCCTGACCTCGGACGGCGTCTCGTACGTCGGGCCGAGCAGGCCGGCGTAGACGCCCTCCTCGAGCACGAGCCCCTGCCCCGCCCCGACCTCGCGCGCGAGCGCGCGCAGCTCCGCGTCATAGGCCGCGGACATGTCCGGGAAGCGCTCGTCCCCCGCCTCGAGCGGTCCCACGAGCGGGTTGCGGAACATGAGGTTGAGGTGATCGCCGATGAGCATCAACGCACCCGGCAGGAGCGTCCTCCGCACACCGCCGGCGGCATTCGAGACGATGAGCGTCCGCACGCCGAGGGCGTGAAGCACGCGGACAGGGAACGCGGCGAGCGCGGCGTCATGCCCCTCGTACATGTGGAAGCGCCCCGCCAGCATCAGCACGGGACGTCCCGCGAGCCGTCCGGCGATCAAGGCGCCGCTGTGCCCCACCACCGTCGCCGACGGAAAGCCCGGGATCTGGGCGAAGGGGATCCGCACCGGATTCTCGACGCGTTCAGCGAGGCCGCCGAGCCCGGAACCGAGGATGATGCCGGCCACCGGCGCTTCGCCGCCCAGCCCTTCGGCGATCCGCGCTTCCACGGTGTGTGCGGCCTCGCGGGCGGAAGCCGCGCCGAACGGTTGACGGCCGAGGTGCGAGATGTCGGTCACGTGGCCAGCTCCTGGCGCAGGCGCGCAATCTCGTCCCGGGCCGCGGCGGCAAGGCGCGCCCGGTCGTCCGCCGGAATGAAGCCGCTTTCGAATCCGTTCATCGCCACGCTCGCCAGCTCGTCGAAGGTGAAGCCCAGCGCCGCGTTCGCCGCGACGTACTCGTCGGTCAGGGTCGTGTCGCTCATCAGGCGGTTGTCCGTGTTGAGCACGACATTCAGCCCGCGATCATAGTACTGCCGGAACGGATGCTGATCGAGCGACGGCGTCGCGTGCGTCTGCACGTTGCTCGTGAGGCAGATCTCGAGCGGGACGCGATGCTCGCCGACGTAGTCCACCAGCGACGCATCCTCGAACAGGCGCGTCGCGTGCCCGAGCCGGTGCACCGAGCAGCCGAAGAGCGCATCGCGCACGGAGTCCGCGCCGGCGCCCTCCCCCGCATGACAGGTGCATCGCACGTCGTGCCGCTGCGCCACCGCGAACGCGTCGGCGTAGCGCGAGGCCGGGTGGCCCGCCTCGCCGCCGGCGAGATCGAAGCCGACCACGCCACGACCGCGGTAGGCGACGGCCAGCTCCGCCTGCTCCATCGCCGTCGCGAGCGGCTGATGCCGGAGCGCGCACAGGATGATCCGGGCGACGGTACCGTGGTCGCGCTCGGCGCGCTGCACACCCCGCAGCGTCGCCTCGACGACTTCGTCCATCGCGAGCTCGCCGCGCGTGTTGAGGACGGGCGCATACCTGATCTCGATGTACCGTACGCCCTCTCGCGCCGCGTCCTCCACCAGCTCGTACGCGATGCGCTCGAGTGCGGACTCCGTCTGCATCACCGCAAGGGTGATCTCGAAGCGGGCGAGGTAGTCCTCGAGATTCCGCGCGTCGTCCACGCGCATGTAGTCCCGCAGCTCGGCCGCGCTCTGCCGCGGCATGCGGATCCCGCGCTCGGCCGCGAGGTCGAGGAGCGTCTGCGGGCGCACGGAGCCATCGAGGTGGCAATGGAGCTCTGCCTTCGGCAGGCGGCGGAGCAGTTCCCGAGGAATCGTCGCCCCGGTGGACCCGTTCACGGGTGCCTCGCTCATGCGCCCCTCGGGATCAGACGCTGCTCGGCGGGTGCGACCACCGGCTGCGGCAGCGAGCGCAGATAGTCGACGAGCACGTCGAGGTCGACCAGGCCCAGGTCCTCCGCGTTCGTGGCGGCACTCTGGAGACCGAGGCCGTCACCGCCGGTGTAGAGGAAGTCACTCAGCACGAGCGTGTAGCTGCGGGCGTCGTTCAACGGCGTCCCGTCGGCCATCGTGACCGAGACGAGCCGCGCGCCCTCCGCCTTCGTCGTATCGAACTCGATCCTGACACCGCTCACGTGCACTCGCGGACGGTCGGAGCGGACGATCCGCTCGAAGTAACCACGCAGCGCGGAGCCCGGGAGCGTCACGCGTACGAGGCGATTGGCGAACGGCTGGATCTCGAAGAGCGATCCGTAGGTCGCCGTGCCCGCGCGCAGGTTGGCCCGGATGCCGCCGTTGTTCATCACCGCGACGTCACCCTTGCCTCCCCAGCGCTGTGCATCGGCGATGAGGTTGCCGAGCGCGTACTGCTCGTCGGCCTCCCGGGGCATCGCGTCGCGAACCTCCGCCACCCGGCGATCGACGAGCGCGCGCACCGGCGTCACGGCGGTCTCGATCAGCTGCTGTGTGGCCCGGTCGGCGGCGAGACGGTCGGAGAGAACGTCGCGCACCTCGCCGGTGCCGCCGCGTCGACCGGCAGGCTTGTCCATCGGCACGTCCAGCACCGCGATCGCCCGGCCGTGGGACCGCGCCTGCACGATCGGTATTCCGTTCACGTCGGTGTTGAGGAAGGTGTGCGAGTGGCCGCTGACGATCGCATCCACCGGCTCGCGCAGGTCGCGCGCGAAGTCCAGGATCTCGCCCTCGCAGGCGGTGGCACATCGGCCACCAGCGTGCGCCACGACGACGACGGCATCCACTCCGCGTGAACGGAGGCTGCGGGTGATGCTGTCCACGATTGGGGCTGGCGCATCGAAACGGAGCCCGACGGTGTTCTTGGCCGCGGTGGTGCGCTTGGTCTCGGTCGTGGCGATGCCGACGATGCCGATCCGCCAGCTTCCCCGACGCACGATCGTGTCGTTCGGGATCCACGGCACGTCACGTCCATCCTCGTACCGCGCGTTCGCGCCGAGGATCGAGTAGCGCGCCTGCTGCATCCGGGCGCGGAGGGTGTCCTGGCCCCAATCGAACTCGTGGTTGCCGAGCGCCGCGGCCGCGTAGTCGAGCGAATTGTAGAGCGCTACCACAGGGCGGCCGAAGGCGAGGTTCGACGCCGGCGTGCCCTGGAACATGTCGCCGCCATCGAGCAGGAGCGTCTGACACTCGGGGGCGATGCAGTCCATCCGCGCATCGGCGATCGCGGTGGCGACGTGCGCTGCACCGCCCCGCACCACGCCGCGCTCGTCCGCCCGCGGCTCGAAGGAGCCGTGGAAGTCGTTGGTCGAGACGATGCGCAGGACGCGCCGCTCGACGGCGACGCCGCGATTCGCCGGGTCCTTCGAGATGCGGATGCGCGGTCGCGCTGCCGCCTCGGGGATGGTATCGGCGGTAGGCGACCGGCGATCGGCGGCGGGCGTCACCGACGCGATCCGCCAGTTCTGCACGAAGTAGTCGTCGGGGCGGATGGTGCCGCGGCGGCGGACCTCGTCGATCAGCATCTCGCGGATACCGTCGGTGCTCTCGTACACGACCGGCGCGCCGGCCAGCATCGCGTAGCCGCCGCCACCGGTCTGGCGATAGTTGTTCAGCGCGAGCGTGAAGGTATCGGTGTCGGCGATCGGACGACCGTTCCGCGTCAGCGTGATAACCCGCGCGCCGACAGGCTTCGACAGGTCGAGCACGTAGTCGGCGCCGGCGACGATGTCGAAGTTGTAGCCGGGGATCGCCGGATCGGGATCTGGGCGACCGTCGGGCGTCTGGCGATAATAGCGGCTGCTGTACTCGAGGTAGTCGCGCAACTGTCGGCCCGAGACGCGCACCGCGCGCAGCGTGTTCTCGTACGGGTAGAGCGCCGCCACCTGGGCCACCGTCACCTGACCCGGCCCGAGGACGGCATCGGTGCTGAACGCCGCCGTCGCCGCGAGGTCGGCTTTCGCCGTGCGCCGCATGACGTCCAGCGTGAGGTCGACGATCGGTGTGTCCTTCAGTCGCGACGAATCGGAGCGCCACTGGACCGGCGTGGTGCCGATCGGCGCAGTGACGTACGCAACGGTGCGGTCGTGCATGTCGGCGACGACTGCGACCACCGAGGGCTGCTCGGCGTGGCCGCGCGCCTGGATCAGCTCGCCGCGCTTCCTCATCACGCGCCAGCCACCGTCCTGCCGCTCGAGCGCGAGATGCGCGACGGAGACGCTCGTCGCCCAGTTCTTCGGCTGCATCACCAGGACGCCACCGATCGTGGTGTCGGCCACCTCACGGTGGGAGTGCCCGACGACGAGGACGTCGATCCCCGGCACCTCCCGCGCGACGCGCGCCGAGACGTTCTCGCTCGGCAGGCCGGTGGTGACCGTGTCGTAGCTCGAGGGGCCGTCGAGCCCCGAATGCAGCACGGTCACGACGACGTCGGCGCCGGCAGCGCGCGCCTCGGCGACCGCGGCGCGGACGTCGGGGACGATGTCGCGCACCTCGAGGCGGCCGCGGAGGTTGTCGCGGTCCCAGACCATCGAGCCGGGCGTGGTGGCGCCGACGATGGCGACGCGGGCCCCGCCGCGCTCGACCATGTGCCATGCCTTGAAGGCGCGGCTCCCGTCCGGCCGGTACGCGTTGGCGGCAAGGAAGGGGAAGCGCGCCTCGGTGATCGCCTTCTCGAGCAGCGGGAGGCCGTAGTTGAACTCGTGGTTGCCGATCGTCGCAGCGTCATAGCCCATCGCGTTCATCGCGGCGGCGACGGGATGCGGCCGCTCCGGCGCGACCTTGGCCGCGACATACGTCATCGGGTTGCCCTGGAGCAGGTCGCCCGCGTCGACGAGGACGACATGGCCGGGGTTGGCCCCTCGCAAGGAGTCGAGGATGGTCGCGGCGCGGGCGAGCCCGCGGGCGGGGTCGGCGGCGTTCTCGTAGTAGTCCCACGCGCGAAGGCGGCCGTGAACGTCGGTGGTCGCCGCGACGAGGAGCTCCGCGGTGGCCGGGGTGCGGCTGGCGGCGGAGGCACAGCCAAGGAGCACACCGCCGGAGATAACCGCGGCGGCGAATCGAAGCTTGAG
>Ga0247822_10001856_pt1 | contig 13194 bp, 17 predicted proteins | sample 13C_Cellulose_Da_FD_192423 | JGI IMG/M metagenome (GOLD analysis project Ga0247822, IMG submission 192423) | Soil microbial communities from agricultural site in Penn Yan, New York, United States - 13C_Cellulose_Day30 | ecosystem: Environmental > Terrestrial > Soil > Agricultural land | place...
AAACAGTGCTTTCCCGGTCGGCCCTGGAAAACATGCGCGGAGGAGTCTTTCGATTCCCCCGCTTACTGTTTTATAGGCGACCTGAAAATACCTCTCCCAATGGCTTTTCTCTCCTTCATTGCCGCAGGTGTCACGCTGCAAGCTCCGAACTTCAGCGAGGAACATCTCGGCGTCGGATATTTCAGTTGGCTGACTAACTCGATACTCGTCGCGGCGATTATCGCATTGTCGGTTCTCTTCTTCGCGCGCTCTGCTACTCGTCGTCTGCAGTTGATCCCTCGTGGCACGCAGAACGTTTTCGAGTTTCTCGTCGAGTCTCTCTACGAGCTGCTCGAGAGCATCGTCGGTAAGCACATGGTGAAAAAGGTGTTCCCTCTGCTCGCCACTCTCTTCATCTACATTCTTTTCGCGAACTGGTTTGGTCTTCTGCCCGGCATCGGCTCCATCGGTTGGGGTGAAGGTCGCCAGGCGGCTGGTGGTCTCGAACACGTCCACGTCCCTCTCCTCCGTCCTGCTACGGCTGACATGAATACGACGGCGGCTCTCGCGGTGGTCTTCATCGTCATGTGGCTCTACTGGTCTGTCAGGGAAGTGGGCCCGATCGGGTTCGTGAAGCACTTCTTCGCCGTCAAGGGCGGTCTGAAGGGTGCTATCCTCATCCTTCTCGTTCCGATTTTCTGGTTCGTTGGTATCATCGAGATCATCTCGACTCTCTTCTGGCCAGTTTCGCTCTCCCTCCGTTTGTTTGGTAACGTGTACGCTGGCGAAAACCTCCTCACCGCGATGATCACTCTGGGCCAGACCCTTAATGCGCCCCAGGCTGTTTCTGCCATCATGAGTGTGATCGTCCCGATCCCATTCTACTTCCTGGAGCTTCTCATCGGTTTCCTGCAGGCGGCTGTCTTTACGATCCTCTGCGCAGTTTACATCCAGCTCTCGACCTCTCACGAGGAGGGCGAAGCCCACTAACCACTTTCCCGGCTGGGACCATGGTTCCCGTGGACAGCTGGAAAACCACACCAAAACAAACATCACATGATTAGCTCTGTACTTCCTCTCTTGGCCGACGTCGTCGCCAATCCTGGCCTCACAGGTTCCTTCACCCTCGGTATGGCTGGCGCTGGCGCCGGTATCGGTATCGGTCTCGTGGCCGGTCGCGCTGCTGAAGCCGTGGGCCGCAACCCAGGCGCTTTCGGCCGCGTTCTCACCATCGCCATCATCGGTATGGCTCTGGCGGAATCCGTCGCCATTTACGCGCTGATCCTCGCTTTCCAGGGTCGCTAAAAAACCTTACTTTGTCTGTTCCCGCCGCCTGAATTGGGGCGGCGGGACGACTCATCCCTTCCGCATCGTCCACACATGCAAGAAATCCTCACAAATTTATTCGACACCTTCGGCATCTCCTGGGGCAAGTTTCTTGCTCAGGTCATCCTGTTCGTCACGGTTTACATTGTGTTGAGCAAGTTGGCTTTCGGGCCGGTCATCAAGATGCTCGAAGAACGCCGCCGTCGCATCGAAGAAGGCCAGTCGAACGCGGAAAAAATCAAGAAGCAGCTGGCTGACGCCGAAGTGCGCTACCAAGAGGTCTTGCGCAAGGCTAATGATGAAGCCACCAAGCTGCTCGAGCATGCTCGCCTGAGCTCCGAAGCCATCACTCAGAAGCAACTTCAGAAAGCCATCAAGGACGCTGAGGGTATCATCGCCAAGGCCAACGAGTCCATCGTCGCCGAGCGCATCAAGATGGTCGCCGAGGTCAAACAGGAGATGGTTAGTCTCGTCGTCAATACCACGGCCAAAGTCGTCGGCAAGGTGCTCACTCCTGAAGACCAGCAGCGTCTCGCAGAAGAAACCACTGGTCAGCTCGCTACCAGCAAGGCATGAAAATCAGCCGCGAAGCCAAACGCACCGCACGCGAACTCCTTAAGCTGAGTTCCGTGAATGGCCGCCTCGACCAAGCTCGGATCGCTGGGATCTCGGCTCGTCTGGTCGAGACCAAGCCACGCTCATTCCTGTCCATCCTGAAGGAATATACGCGGCTCATCCGCCTCGAACTCGCCAAGCGCCATGCGGTTGTCGAGAGCTCCGTCGCTCTTCCTGCCGAGCAGGTGCAGAGCCTCGAGCAAAACCTCAAAAAACAATTTGGTGAGGATATCACCACAGAATTCCAGGTCATCCCTTCGCTGCTGGGCGGCCTCCGCATCAAAGTCGGCAGCGATGTCTGGGACGGTAGCATCAAAGCCCGTCTGACGGCCCTTACCCAACAACTTTAACCGGTCAATCAATGAGTACCATTCTCCAAGATCTCGAAGCTAAAATCGAAAGCATCCACAGCGCTTCCTCCACTAAAACCAACGTGGGCACGGTGCGCGAAGTCGGTGACGGTGTCGCCAAGATCGAAGGCCTCAGCGGCGCGATGCTCAACGAAATGCTGGAGTTCCCCGGCGGCGTTCTCGGTCTGGCTCTTAACCTGGAAGAGACCGAAGTCGGTGCGATCGTCCTCGGCGATTACACGACAATCAGCGAAGGCGACGAAGTCAAGACGACCGGACGCCTGCTGGAAGTGCCTGTCGGCAAGGGCCTTCTTGGCCGTGTCATGGATTCTCTCGGCCAGCCTATCGATGGCAAGGGTCCGATCCAGTCCACGGAATTCTATCCTGTCGAAAAGATCGCTCCGGGCATCATCGCCCGTAAGAGCGTAAATCAGCCCGTGCAAACGGGCATCATGGCCATCGACGCGATGGTGCCGATCGGTCGCGGTCAGCGTGAGTTGATCATCGGTGACCGTGCGACGGGCAAGACGACGATCGCCATCGACACCATCATCAACCAAGCCCAGATCAACAAGGCTGGTGAGGCGAGCGGTGACCCGAACTTCCGTCCTCTCTACTCGATCTACGTGGCCATCGGTCAGAAGAACTCGAACATCGCTCGTGTCGTCGGCGTGCTCGAAGAGAACGACGCTCTCAAGTACACGATCATCGTGGCTGCTTCCGCTTCGGACAGCGCGACGAACCAGTACATCGCTCCTTTCGCAGGTGCCTCGATGGGTGAATGGTTCATGGATAACGGCATGGATGCGCTCATCGTTTTCGATGATCTTTCCAAGCACGCCAACGCTTATCGTCAGGTATCTCTCTTGCTGAAGCGCCCATCCGGTCGTGAAGCCTATCCTGGTGACGTGTTCTATCTCCACAGCCGTTTGCTCGAGCGTTCCGCTCGTCTCGGCGAGAAGTACGGTAACGGATCCTTGACGGCTTTGCCGATCATTGAGACCCAGGCTGGCGACGTGTCCGCCTACATCCCGACGAACGTTATCTCGATCACGGACGGTCAGATCTATCTCGAAACCGACTTGTTCTACCAGGGCATCCGTCCGGCCATCTCGGTCGGTCTCTCGGTGTCCCGCGTGGGTTCCGCCGCTCAGATCAAGGCGATCAAGCAGGTGGCCGGTAAGATCAAGGGTGACTTGGCCCAGTATCGTGAGTTGGCCGCGTTCGCGCAGTTCGGCTCCGATCTCGACGCCCGTACGAAAGCCACTCTGGATCGCGGACAGCGCGTGGTGGAGCTCTTCAAGCAGACTCAGTATCAGCCCATGGACGTGCAACTCCAGTCGGCGATCCTCTGGTCGATGCAAAAGGGCTACCTCGATCCCGTACCGGTCGAGCGTGTGAAGGAATTCCAGAAGAAGCTCCAGGAGTTTCTTACCACCCGCAAGGAAGAGGTCCTCAACAAGATCCTCGCCAAGAAGCAAATCGACGAAGAAGTCGAAAAAGAACTCAAAGCCGCCCTCGAAGAGTTCAAGGTCATCTTTAAATAACCGGCTATGGCTAGCCTTCGCGACATCCGCCGACGTATCAAGTCGGTCAAAAACACCGCCCAGATTACCAAGGCGATGCAGATGGTCGCTGCCTCGAAGATGCGTAAGGCGCAGGAGGCGGCACTCAGTGGCCGTCCCTACGCGGTGACGCTGAATCGAGTTTTGGTGACATTGCGGGATAACGCCAGCTCGCAGTTGCATCCGCTGCTCGAGCATCGCGCCGAGATCAAGAACGAACTCGTGATCCTCATTAGCACGGACAAAGGTCTGTGCGGTGGTTTGAACACGAACCTCTTCCGTGAGGCCAGCGCTTACGACGTCGAAAAGACGAAGTTCGTCTCCATCGGCCGCAAGGGAACTCAGTTCCTCGCCCGGACGAAGCGGAAGATGATCGCGGATTTCGCGCTGAAGGATCAGCCTGCGTTTCTCGAGGTCAAAGCCATTTCGAAGTTCGTCATTGAGAAGTTTCTCTCCGGCGAAGTCGACAAGGTGACGATCTTGTTCCCACGTTTTGTTAACACGTTGACGCAGGCTCCGACCGCCTTGACGCTCCTTCCGGTATCGAGCCTCTCTGACGCGGGCCTCGACGAAGAGTCCCACGCTCCGAAGAAGAGCGAAGGCGCGATGGTCTTCGAGCCAGACGCTGAAAGCGTACTCGAGTCGATCATGCCGTTCTACGTACACTTCGAACTTTACCAGATGATTCTGGGATCGCGCGCCTCCGAGCACAGCGCGCGTATGGTGGCGATGAAAAGCGCTACCGATAACGCCAAGCAGATCGTCAAAGATCTCACGCTCGAATACAACAAGGCCCGCCAGGCCGGTATCACTACCGAACTTCTTGAAATCGCCACTGCGCAACTCGCGGTAGGCTAAACCCATCCAACTAATGAGCACCAAAGGAAAAGTCGTCCAGGTCATCGGCCCCGTCGTGGACGTTGAGTTCAACCCCGCGGAAGGAGCGCTTCCTAAGATTTATGATGCGCTGGAAATCACTTATCAGGTCTCTGGTAAGTCTGTGAAGCTGACCCTCGAGGTCCAGCAGCATCTCGGTGAAAGCTGGGTGCGCGCCATCGCCATGAGCTCGACCGAAGGTCTGCAGCGTGGTGTGGAAGCGATCTCCACGGGCGCTCCGATCTCTGTCCCTGTGGGTGAAGGCATCCTCGGCCGTATCTTCAACGTCGTCGGTGAACCTACTGACGAGCGCGGCCCCGTGCCTTTCGAAAAGAAGTATCCGATCCACCGTCACGCTCCTCCGCTCTCCGAGCAGGACACGAAGGCCCAGATCCTCGAGACGGGCATCAAGGTTATCGATCTGATCTGTCCTTTCACCAAGGGTGGTAAGGCCGGTGCATTCGGTGGTGCGGGCGTCGGTAAGACGGTCGTCATTCTCGAACTCATCAACAACATCGCCAAGGCGCACGGTGGTTATTCCGTATTCGCCGGTGTGGGTGAGCGTACTCGTGAGGGTAACGATCTCTACCACGAAATGAGCGACGCGGGTGTTATCGTCCAGGACGATCTCTCCAAGTCCAAAGTGGCTCTGGTCTACGGCCAGATGAACGAGCCTCCAGGCGCCCGTCTCCGTGTCGCGCTGACCGCTCTCTCCATGGCGGAGTATTTCCGCGATGAGAAGAACCAGGACGTGTTGCTCTTCGTTGACAACGTGTTCCGTTTCTCGCAGGCCGGTGCGGAAGTGTCCGCTCTCCTCGGTCGTACTCCATCTGCGGTGGGTTACCAGCCTACGCTGGCCGCCGAAATGGGTGATCTCCAGGAGCGCATCACCTCGACCACCAAGGGCTCGATCACATCCGTGCAGGCCGTTTACGTCCCTGCGGATGACTTGACCGATCCAGCCCCTGCGAACACCTTCGCTCACTTGGACTCGACTCTGGTGCTTGAGCGTTCGATCGCTGAGCTCGGTATCTACCCTGCGGTGGATCCTCTCGCTTCCACCTCGAAGGCCCTGTCGCCTGAGATCGTGGGTGAAGAGCATTACCTGGTCGCTCGTGGTGTGCAGAAGGTTCTTCAGCGCTACAAAGACTTGCAGGACATCATCGCGATCCTGGGTATGGACGAGCTTTCTCCTGAAGATAAGCTCACTGTATTCCGCGCTCGTAAGGTGCAGCGTTTCCTCAGCCAGCCGTTCCACGTGGCCGAAATTTTCACCGGCACCCCCGGTCAGTATGTTTCGATCACCGAGACGATCCGCGGCTTCAAAGAAATCCTCGACGGCAAGCACGACGATGTGCCTGAGTCCGATTTCTACATGAAGGGCGGCATCGACACGGTCAAGGCCGGCTAAAACCTTTCGGTCGCCGGGGTGAAATACTCCGGCGACCGGTTCTTTCTACTTCATGGCCACTCTCCGACTCGAAATCGTCACACCCGAAGGCAAGACATACTCCGACGACGTGGAATCCGTTGTGATTCCCGGCACGGATGGCGAGATGGGTGTGCTCCCGCAGCACGTTCCTCTGCTGACTTCGCTCAAGCCCGGTGAACTCCGCGTCTCCAAAGACGGCCAGGAGCTTCGTCTCGCGGTGGGTGAGGGCTTTGCCGAGATCACGCACGAGACCGTCAATGTGCTGACCGACATGGCGATCAAGGAAAGTGACATCGACGAAAACGCCGCCGAAGAAGCGGTGCGCCGCGCCGAAGAGGCTCTGCGTAACACGTCGAACAGCGAAGAGCAAAGCGCGGCCTTCGCCGCCACGATCCAGAAATCTCTGGCTCAGCTCCGCGTCAAACGCCGCCGCGCGATTTGACCGTACGGCTAAGCCGTGACATAATTAGCCTGCTTTTGCGGGTAGGGAATCGCGAGCCACACGGCTCGCGTTCTTGTTTCCGGGGATCGTCCCGGTGCGCTCGTTGAGGGATCCCAATGAGAAATTTCTTCCTAACCTTTTTGTCGTTTTTGTTAGTCGGTGCCACCCTTCATGCTCAGGAGGGATTTGCCGAAAAGGTGACGGGCGGCAAGGGTGGAAAGACCGTGACCGTGCGTGACTTCAACAGCCTCCAGCATTACGCGGAAAATTTCGAAACCGTCACCATCTACGTGGAAGGCACGATCAAGTTTGACGTGATCTACGTGCGCTCGAACAAGTCGATCATCGGCAAGGGAGCGAATCCGACATTGGTGGGGAACCTGAATCTCCAGAACGTCGCCAGCAATGTCATCATTCAGAACCTCACTATCACCAATCCGAGCGACAGCCCTCGGGAGGACGGCGATGACGGCATCACCATCTTTGGTGCCAAGCGCGTCTGGATCGATCATTGCACCTTCCACGACTGCGGTGATGGATGCCTGGATGTCACTCAGGATTCCTCGGATATCACCGTGTCCTGGTGCAAATTTTACTACACCGATCAGAGCGACCATCGCCTCACCATGCTGCTGAAGGGGCTGGCCCAGCCGCCGGAGAAGAAGGAGAAGGACAAGGAAAAACGCGCGAAGCAGGAGAAGAAGCTAAGCAAGCTCAAGATCACGCTGCATCACAACTGGTGGGCGGACAACTGCTTCTCCCGTATGCCGGCCGCGCAGTTCGTCAAGGTCCACATGTACAACAACTACTTCTCGGCCAAGGGCAATGACTTCGCGACCGAGTCCCGCCAGGGGGCAGAGATCCTGAGCGAGAACAATTTTTACGAGAACATGCGGAACCCCATCATGTCGCAAAAAGGCGGGAAGATCCGCACGAAGGGCAACATCTACAAGAACTGCTCCGGCACGATCCACGGGGGGGACGACGATGTCTTCGACGTGCCTTATGAATACTCGAAGGATAGCGCTAAAAAGGTTCCGGACCTCGTGAAACAGGGAGCCGGAGCGCGTTAGGAAGCGTACTGTTAAGTATGGCGGTTATTGATTATCTCGAGCGCATCTTGCGGCAGGGCTCCTTTCAGGTGGGGCAGATCACGGTCTCGCCTGGGTATATCATCATTCATCGTGAGGATCAGTCCGCGGAGGGACTCAGGGAATACACCGACCCGCACGATGCCCTGGAGATAGCCCGGTACGATGAAGCTGGAAAATATCGGCCGCTCAAGACCGCAGCCAACCTGCGCCGCGGCTGGCGGCTCACTCTGCGCGATGCGCGGGAGACATTGATGGCGCTGGATTTTCTCTATCCCGCGGCGCTGGCTACGATCGAGGCGTCGAGCCGGGGTGCGTTGCCGATTATTCCGCTGCGCGAGACTCTCGCCCGACAGACCGGCATGTATGCGGTCGTGAAGAAAATCACGGACGAGCAGGTGGGAGAGGTGATCCAGGGGCTTTGCCGAGGCGAGCCCAAGTGCCTGCGTGCGATCCTTTGGGCTGGTGAGGCGGCAACCGCGCCGGAGGGCGGCCAGCAATCACTGCTCTGCGCCGAGGCGTGCAATCTTTTCGTGGCGGAAGGCCGCAAGGTGGTTAAGAAAGAATCCGTACCCGCAGCATGACTATCAAACTCGCCGTCGTCGGAGCCCATTTACGTGGTCAGCCGCTCAATCATCAACTGTCGGACCGCCATGCGGACTTCATTGAACAGACCACGACCGAAGCGGCCTATCGCCTTTATGCGCTGGCCAACACAACTCCGCCGAAACCCGGATTGCGCCGTGTCGCGCAGGGTGGAGCGGAGATCGAGGTGGAGATCTGGTCGCTGACGGCAGAAGCCTTTGGATCTTTCGTCGCCGCCATTCCGCAGCCCTTGGGCATCGGAACCGTCACGCTGGCCTCGGGCGAGGTGGTGAAGGGCTTTATTTGTGAAGAGATCGGCTACGAGGGAGCCGAGGACATCACGAGCCACGGCGGGTGGCGGCAGTATCTCGCGAGCCGTTAGCGCGATGCTCGTGGGCTGGCGTTGACAAGAATCCGCCGCCTCGTACCTATTAGGGCATCCTATGCCTCCGATCGTTACGACCGCGCTCCTGCTCGTGCTTTCCAACCTGTTCATGACCTTCGCCTGGTATGGGCATTTGAAGACCATGAAGACGCAGCCGCTGATGATCGCCGTGCTGCTCAGCTGGGGCATCGCGTTTTTCGAGTATCTACTCCAGGTCCCGGCGAACCGCATCGGATATACGACGCTGTCGCTCCCGCAACTCAAGATCATGCAGGAGGTCATCACGCTGGCGGTGTTCGTCCCTTTCGCCGTCCTCTACATGGGCCAGCCGATCAAGCTGGACTACCTCTGGGCGGGCCTCTGCCTGATGGGAGCGGTGTTCTTCATTTTTCGCAGCGCCTAGCGGATTCGCCTTGACCGTTTCGGTGGGATGGTGTGCATTTGCACACCGTGAAGCCCACGCCTCAGCAAGCGGCCATCCTGGAGTTCATCGGTTCATTCCGAGAGCAGACGGGCAGCTTGCCGTCCCAGCGTGAGATTCAGGAGCACTTTGGATTCGCCAGTCGGCATTCTGTGCCGAAGCACCTGGCTGCTTTGCAACGCAAGGGCCTGCTCGAGCGGTCCGCTGGACGGGCGCGGGCGATGGCTCCGGTCGCGGAGTTTTCCTCCGGATCTCTGCTTAGGGTACCTTTGCTCGGAGCGATTCCCGCCGGTCTGCCGATTGATCAGGTCGAGCAGTCGGGGGATTTTTTGCAGGTGGACGCTGCGACATTGGGACTCTCGCGTCAGGCCGAGGTCTTCGGACTGCGGGTGAGGGGAGATTCCATGATCGACGCACATATCGTGGACGGCGACCTCGCCATCTTGGAGCGGAAACCCGCTAGCCATCGCGATATCGTCGCCGCCCTGATCGATGGAGAGGTCACGCTCAAGCGCCTCATCGTCGAGGGTAGTCGTAAATTTCTGAAAGCCGAGAATGCCAACTATGCCGATCTGATGCCGGCTCTGGAGTTGGTGATCCAAGGCGTCCTCCGCACCGTGATACGAACCCACCCAGCAAGATTATGAGCAAACGAAACAGACGTGATTCCGGGGAAGATTTGTGGGCTTGGGCCGAGCGCCGGGACGCGGCTCCGTCTGCTCGCCTTCAGGAGACCCCACACGAGGAGCCGGAGGTTTCGTCCACCGGCACCCGCCAGCCCGGCAGCTTTGCCAAGGTGCTCTCCGTGCTGGGGCTGAAATCTGGCAGCGGGGTCTCTCTCACTCGATAGCGGCTCTTATGTCGTGGGCCTTTCTTCCATTGCCAAATGGGAGGAATATGAGAGTTTAATATCGTTTTATGGGCAACGAACAGACCACTGTAGTTTTTGGTGAAGATCGGGCGTCGGTTTATGACAGTCAGTCCTCTGGCCCGGTTCGGGACGCGTTACAGTACCTCGTGCGCAGTGTGCTGGCGGATCTTCCGGAAAATGCCCGTGTGCTTTGTGTCGGTGTCGGCACGGGGCTGGAATTGCTGGATTTGGCGAAAGCCTTTCCCAAGTGGACTTTCACGGCTGTAGAGCCAGCCGCAGCCATGATGGCTCACTGCCGCCGGCGGGTGGAGGAGGCGGGGGTTGAGGCACGCTGCACCTTTCACGAGGGCTTCCTCGAGACATTGCCCGAGTCGGAGCCTTTTGACGGGGCGACCTGCCTGCTCGTGTCCCACTTCTTTCTTCAACTGGAAGATCGGAAAAATTTCCTCTCACTCATCGCCCGGCGTTTGAAGGTCGGCGGTCGGCTGGTCAGCAGCGATCTCGTCTCCGACATGTCATCAGCGAAGTTTCCGCGTTTGATGAAAGCCTGGCGCCAAATGCTGCGGTATCAGGGGCTCAGCGAGGAGCAGATCGACTCGTTCTGCAATCACTATGGCACCAACGTAGCCGTGCTGCCTCCGGTGCAGGTGGAGAACCTCATCGCGGGGAGCGGTTTCAGCACTCCCACGTTATTTCACCAGGCGCTCTTTATTCACGCCTGGTTCGCTGATCGGGCCGCGTAAAGCGCCTAGCGTGCGGAGTCAGCCTCCGGCTTCGGCGGGCGACCGAGCAGCTCCCACATGGCCTCGTGCGCCGGCTTGTTCTCATACAGGACGGCATAAACCTCAAACGTGATGGGGGCTTCGAGATTATACTTCTTCGCGCACTCCCAGGCGCTGAGCGCGGTGGGGATGCCTTCCGCGACCATCTTCATCGACTCTTGGATTTGAGCCGGAGTTTCCCCCCGGCCGAGGCGCTCGCCGACGCGGCGATTGCGGCTGTGCTGGCTGAAACAGGTCACCATAAGGTCACCAACGCCACTGAGTCCGAAAAAGGTCTCCTGACGGCCTCCCAGCGCCAAGCCGAGGCGCATCATCTCGGCGAGCGAACGCGTGACGAGGCCTGCCTTGGCGTTGTCGCCGAGGTTGAATCCATCCGAAACGCCGGCACCGATGGCGAAGATGTTTTTCAGAGCGCCGCCGAGCTGGATGCCGAGGACATCGTCACTGGTGTAGGCGCGGAAGGTAGGCAGGGAGAAAGCCTTCTGCAGCGGCTCGAGCAGATCCTTGTGCGTGCAGCCCACCACGCTGGCGGCGGGGATGCGGCGGGAGACCTCCTCGGCGTGGTTCGGGCCGGAAAGGACGGCGACCGGATTGTCCGGCAGGATTTCCTCCAGCACTTGGCTCATCAGCTTGCCGCTGCCGTGCTCGATACCTTTCGTACAGGAGACGACGACTTTGCCCGGGGGCAGGCCGAGGGCCTTGAGTTGACCGGCGACTTCGCGCAGGGCTTTGGACGGAGTGACGATGAGAAAGAGATCCGCGTCGAGCGTGTCGGCAAGATTGCCCGTGGCGTAGATATTCGGCAGGAGGCGGGCGTTGGCGAGATAGGCCTCGTTGGTCCGTCTGCTCACGAGTTCTTCCACGACGGCTGGATTATGAGCCCAGAGCCGCACCTGAGCGCGGCTTTCGGCCAGCAACTGCGCCAGGGCTGTGCCCCAGCCGCCGGCACCGATCACGGAGATTTTCTTGAACATGGAAATTTTAAGTCTGTGGTTCTGGGCGCTTCTTCTCGAAGCGCTTTTCAGTGCCAGCCAGGAGCCGCTCGATGTTCGGCTTATGTCGCCACAAGGCCAGCAAGCAGAGTATGCCTGCAATCGAGACACGCAGCCAATCACAAAGGCCCATCAAAGTTAAAACGGCGCTCGAGGTGGGAAGAGAGATCGCCGCGCCGATGGACGCGATCGAGACGTAGCGCGTCGCGAAGAAAAGCACTGCCCACACCGTGATGCCGAAGAGGAACACCCAGATGGGAAACAGCCCGATCATGATGCCGCCGGAGGTGGCGATACCCTTGCCGCCCTTGAAGCCGAGCCAGACCGGGAAGTTATGCCCGATCACGCAGAACCCGGCGGCCAACACTCCGCAGGGAATGGCGTACTCCGGCAGGAAGCGATTGCCCACCAGCAGCGCGAGGGTCACCGCGAGCCAGCCCTTGAAGGCATCAGCGGCGAAGACGGCGTAGCCCCATTTCTTCCCGAGAACCCGCAGGGCATTCGTCGCCCCGATATTGCCACTGCCGACCTTGCGCAGGTCCACGCCCTTCGAGAGACCGGCCAAATACCCGCTGGGCACCGACCCGATGAGGTAGGCTCCCAGGATGATGGCGATGATTACGACAATCCAAAGCATGGCGAGGTAATGGATGGACTCGCGGTTGCTCTCAAGCAAAAATAGTGCACCTTTTAAATATGCGACCGGCTCTTGCCTCAGTCTTACTCCTTTTCACCATTTTTATGAGCTCCTCTATTGCCGCCGACCTCCCTGCTGAAGTGACCGTCTCCCTGGCTGACGCCCAAGGTAACCCTTTGCCCGCTGAGAAGGTGCCGACGGTGAAGAAGAGCAAGGAAGAGTGGCTGCAGCAACTCGGGCCGGAGCGATTCCGTATCCTGCGCGCCCAGGGGACGGAGCGACCGTTTTGCGGCACGTTGCTGGATAACAAGAAAACCGGTATTTACCTTTGTGCCGGGTGCGAATTGCCGCTGTTCAGCTCGAAGGCGAAGTTCAACTCCGGCACGGGCTGGCCGAGCTTTTTCCAACCGTTCGCCAAGGAAAATGTCACCGAGATCCGGGACGTCAGCCACGGCATGGAGCGGGTGGAGATCAACTGCGCCCGCTGTGGCGGTCATCTCGGGCATGTTTTCCCTGATGGTCCGGCTCCGACCCACCTGCGCTTTTGCCTGAACTCCGAGTCTCTGACGTTCCAGGAGATTAAGTAGGTATCGGAGGATTGACAATCGTGGCCCCCGATTCGATGCAAGGAGGATGCCGCATGTTGTTGGTTTGCGCAGTCCCTACGAGGACGTCGATGGGCTTTTAGGATTCGGTCGGACGCTGGACAAGATCCGGCTCCGCGCCGAGGGCCGCCTGCCGGAGGACTACCTGGCCATGCTGGGGACGGGGAGCTTTTACTCCCTCGACACGCGCTCCTGCATGCTGCTCGGCGTGACCTACGACGCGCTGGTCGAGCAGCATGC
>Ga0247822_10001857_pt1 | contig 13191 bp, 10 predicted proteins | sample 13C_Cellulose_Da_FD_192423 | JGI IMG/M metagenome (GOLD analysis project Ga0247822, IMG submission 192423) | Soil microbial communities from agricultural site in Penn Yan, New York, United States - 13C_Cellulose_Day30 | ecosystem: Environmental > Terrestrial > Soil > Agricultural land | place...
CCTGGCGACCGAAGCTTGCCCGGTTCCGCCGCCTCCGCCTCCGCCGCCGCCGCCCGCTCCAGAGCGCGGCTAAGCTGCAAGGCACAAGAAAAGAGCCGGTCCGGGGAAACCCGGGCCGGCTTTTTCTTTGTCTAAAGTTGACGGTGGAACTGACCGCGCCAAAACGCGGCCAGTCTGAGTGGACTAGCGGGCCGCTGCCACCGGGCTGACGTAGGACGAAGCGATCTGCGCGCCCGGCTTATCCCAACCGTAAACGTCCTTGGCGTAAGCGATCGTTCCGCTCGACGGCTGAGCCGTAATGTAGGTCAAGAAGATCGGAACGCCCGCCGGCATCTGGACCGGCATTTCCGGATCAGTGCCGGGGGAGACAGGCTCGCGATTCAGCAACCAACGGGCAAACCGCTGGGCGTCCTCAACGCGAACGCAGCCATTGCTGACGGCGCGCATGCTCTCCTTGAACTTCTCCGGCGCGCTCGTGTCGTGCAGGTAGATGTCTTGCGAGTTCGGAAAAGTGAACTTGTACAGGCCCATGAAATTCTTGGGACCCGGCTTCTGGCGGATGCGCGGTGTGACCTTGCCCTGCGACACTGCCTTCCAGTCCACGGACTCATAAGGGAGCGTAGCCGAAGCTGCAGTCCAGTCCGCCATGACCTCATAGCCCATCGAATCGAAGTACTTCTTGCCGCCCTTCAGCGTCTTATCCGCGATCGCCCCTTTCACGAGATGCAAAGGCGCATTCCACTGCGGATTGAAGGTCACGTAGTACATCACGCTGGCGATCAGGGGTGTCGGCATAGTCGGCATGCCGACGATCACCTTCATCGAGTCAATCGGAACCCCGTTCTCGTACATGAACATGCGCTGCGATGCGGAATCGACGAGAATGAACCTGCCCTTGCCGGGCACGGAGCGAACGCGATCCAGGTTCGCAAGAACGCGAGGATCAGGCACGGTGCTGCCGGTCGCCTGCATTTCAGCCCAGGCGGCATCGCGGATGCCGGAGTAAATCGGGTTGATCGCCGCGATCGAGCTGACATGCGCTTCGAGCGACGGCGCCGCCGCAGCACCGAGCAGGATCTGGTCGGTGCGCGTGCCTTGCGGCTTCAGCACATCGTAGGCGTAGATCATGCCATTCGTCGGGCGCTTGATCGTCTGCACGTACAGCACCCAGGCCGACGACATCAGATGCTCGGCCGCTTCCACCCCGGCAGGGTTGCCAGCCGCCGATTGCATGGCCGTCTGGATCTGCGTCGCCAGCTGAGGTCCCGATCCCAGCCCGTCGAGCGGAGAGCGATTGAGGATCTGGATCAACTGGGTCGCGGCGACGGTCGGAGCGCCGTTGCGGAACCAGATCGGCTTCATCTTGTACTGATTGTAGATCGCGGCAACCGAACCTGCGGTCGGCAAGCTCACGACCTGCACCGGCGCCAACGGAGCGGGAGCGGCCTGAACGGCGGCTACAGCGGTGCCCGGCGCGGCAACTGCCACGGCGGACGCAAAGACGATTGTCTTGAAACGTTTGATGTTCACGGTTTCCCTCTACCCAGCCCTAGCTGAACAATGCCCGTACGACCGTACAGGTTCAACCTAGGGGCTTCCCTAGGTGTTTCCAGTAGTTAGCTGTGTGATTGAGGCAACAGGATGCCTCAAGCGGCGCGCTTGCGCGATCTCCAATAATCGAGCGCAGCGTCGGCTTCGAGCGGCTTGGCGAAGTAGAAGCCCTGTCCCATCGCACAACCGAGGGTCGCAAGGGTCGTCGCGAGCTCAACAGTCTCGATACCCTCAGCGGTCGTCGACATGCCCAACGCGTCCGCGAGGCTGAGCACGGCGCGGACGATGGCGACGCTGTCCGGGTCGACCATCATTCCTGATACGAAGCTGCGGTCGATCTTGAGCACGTCAATCGGCAGGCGCTGAAGATATGCGAGACTGGAATAGCCGGTGCCGAAATCATCCATTGCGACCGTGGCTTCGAGGGATTTCAAAGCGTCGAACACCCGCGTGGCACGTGCCGGATCCTGCACGATCGAGCTTTCGGTAAGCTCCAGCGTGAGGCGGCTGCCGGTCAGCCCGCTCGATTTGAGGGCGCTCGAAACTACGGAAGCGATGTCGTCGCGCGCGACCTGAATTGCGGAAAGATTGACGCCGACGTGCAGCGGCAGGATCTCGCCCGCCTCCTTGTCCCACCCGGCGAGAGTGGTGGCAGCTTGGTGCATTGCCCAGCGGCCAAGGTGGAGGATGAGTCCGGATTCTTCAGCAACCGGAATGAATTCGGTCGGGCTGATCTCGCCGCGGTCCTCATGATCCCAACGCGCAAGTGCCTCGAACCCCGCGACTTCGCCGGACTTCAGGTCGATGAGCGGCTGATAGAAGAGTTTGAGCTGATCCTTGTCGAGCGCGCGGCGGAGCTCAGTTTCGATCGAGAAGCGCCGACGAGCCTCGCTGGCCTGGCGCGCTTCGTAGACCTGCGGCTTTCCGACCTGTTTTGCCTGCTTCACCGCGAACTGGGCGTTGCGGAAAAGCTCTTCGGCATCATGGCCCGGACTCATCAGGGCGAGGCCGATCGCGCACTCGACGCGGATCTCGAGCTCGGAAATCTTGAATGGCGTCGCGAGGACTTCCTGAATCCGCTCGGCTGCAGCCAGCGCGTCGCCCACGCCGCGGCGTAAGGTTACGAGCACGCCAAATTCGTTTCCGCCCGTCCTGGCGAGGACGTCGCCTCCACGAAGCGCCGACATGAGACGTCGCGCAAAGGTGATCAGCAACTCGTCACCCGCTAGGCCGCCCATGCTCTCGTTGATGCGTGAGAAACGCAGCATGTCGACGATCAGCACGGCGTGTTGCTGGTCGCGGGTGACTTTCTCGCCCGTCAGCTCGATCTGCTCGGTGAAGGCCAAGCGGTTCGGAAGTCCGGTCAGGCTGTCCCGAAGCATTTCCGCCCGCAGTGTCCGCTCTGCCTGAGCTTCGACCGTTCGGTCGACGAGACTGAGCAGGCAACGCGGGATCTTGCCTTCGCCCAATGGCAGCGGAGCGAGCTTGAGCCGGAAGTAGCGTGCGGCGACGCCCTCACCATCCCGGAAATCGAGATCGCCCGATGCGACCGGATTGGCGAAGAATTCCGCCAGCATGTCGGCGATCGGCCCGCCCTTCAGGCAGTCGGCCTCGTCCCAATCGAGCGCCGAGCAGGTGGAAAGCTCGACCGTCTCGCGAAATCGCTCGTTGTAGGACAGTACGTTGAGGCCGGTGGCGCCCTTCCCGATTACGGCTGCAGCAATAGGAAGCGCGTCGAGCAGAGCCGCGTCATCAGCCGTCGCCACGTGGGACTTTTTACGATTGTTTGCCCCCTGCTGGACGATCTGATTGTCCAGCAGACGGTTGACTGCAGCCTGCATGGGCAACCGTTTACGGCGACTAAGTTAATTCCGAGTATCCGCTCCAGAGGGAACGAAGTTAACCTTCGTCAATATCGCGGGTCAGCCGAACCGGTTGGAACGCGGGAAACCGATGGGTGGCATCCGTCCAGCGGCGCCGCGTGCAGCACGCCAGGGAGTCAGATCCGTTTCGGTCCTGACGCGACCGCTGTCACCGCCCAGCGCCCAACTCAACCCATCAGCTAGCCGGAACGCGACCGCATCCGACAGCCCGCCATCGCGATAGCGCTGCAAGGTAACGCCCTGCCCTCTCGCCAATTCGGGAAGCTCGCTGATCGGGAAGATCAGCATTTTCCGGTTCTCACCGACGACGCCTACGGCATCGGCGTCGGCCGGGACCTTTCGGACGACAGCGACTTTCGCCCCTGCTCTCAGGTTCACCAACTGCTTGCCTTTGCGAGTCTCGGCCAAGGTCGCTTCGCCACTGGTGAGAAAGCCCTTTCCATCGCTGGATGCCAGCAGCAACTTCGTTTCCGGCCGGATCACCATCAGCTCGACGATATCCACCTCGGCGTCGAGGTCTATCGAAAGCCGGACGGGTTCACCGAAACCGCGGCCACCGGGCAATTTGTCGCCCCCCAAGGTGTAGACGCGCCCATTGGCGGCGAAGAGCGCGATGCGATCGGTCGTCTGCGCATGGAAGATCGTCGCCAGTGCATCGCCCTCCCGGAATTTCAGCGTCTCCGCATCGTCGAGTGCCACATGGCCGCGCATGGCCCGGATCCAGCCGCGCTGGGAGAGGATGACGGTAATCGGCTCCTTCTCGATCATCGCCGACCAGTCGATCTCGCGGGTTGCGGCGACTTCCTCGATCCGGGTGCGGCGATCGTCGCCGAACTGCTCCTTGATCGCTGCCAGGTCCCGTTTCATCCGGGTGCGCTGCCGAGCCGGGCTTTCGATGAGCTTCTGGAGTTCATCGCGCTCTTTCGCGAGCTTCTCGCGCTCGCGGCCGATCTCCATCTCCTCGAGCTTGCGCAGGCTGCGCAAACGCATGTTGAGAATGGCCTCGGCCTGACGGTCGGAGAGCTTGAACTCTTCCATCAGCACCGGCTTCGGCTCATCCTCGCCGCGGATGATTTCGATCACTCGGTCGAGGTTGAGGTAGGCAATCAGGAAGCCGTCGAGCAGCTCCAGCCGGTCGTCGATCTTGCCGATCCGCACCTGGCTCTTGCGGACGAGGACCTCGAACTGGAACTGCAGCCAGTTACTGAGCGCCTCCTTTAGGCTCATGACCAGCGGCGTGCGGTTTGCGTCGAGAACGTTGAGGTTCAGCGGAAAGCGCACCTCGAGGTCGGTCAGGCGGAACAGACTTTCTAACAACAGGTCTGGATCGACAGTGCGCGCACGCGGCTCGAGGATCAGCCGGACCTTCTCGTCGCTCTCGTCCTTCACATCCGCGAGAATCGGCAGCTTCTTGTCGCCAATCAGCGCGGCAATCTGCTCGATCAATTTGCCCTTCTGGACGCCGTAGGGGATCTCGCTGACCAGCAGGTGCCAGCCACCGCCCTTTTCCTTCTTCACCGAGATGCTTGCGCGCAGCCGGAAGCTTCCGCGTCCCGTTGCATAGGCATGCGCAATGCTCTCCCGGCTGTCGACGAGCACGCCGCCAGTCGGGAAATCGGGACCTGACACGAAATCCATCAGCGCCGAATTCTCGGCCTTAGGATCGTCGATCAGGTGCGTCGCCGCCTCAATCAACTCGCTGACGTTATGCGGCGGGATGCTCGTCGCCATGCCGACCGCGATGCCGCTGGCGCCATTGGCGAGCAGGTTCGGAAACAGGCCGGGGAAGACTTCGGGCTCTTCTTCCTCGCCATTGTAGGTCGGGCGGAAGTCGACGGCACCTTCGTCTATGCCCGACATCAGCGCCATGGCGATCGGCGTCAGCTTGGCTTCGGTATAGCGGTAGGCCGCAGCGTTATCGCCGTCGATGTTGCCGAAATTCCCCTGGCCGTCGACCAGCGGATAGCGAAGCGCAAAGTCCTGAGCGAGGCGGACCATGGCATCGTAGACGCTTTGGTCGCCGTGCGGGTGGTACTTGCCGATGACGTCGCCGACGACGCGTGCGCTCTTCTTGTAAGCGCCGGCCGGATCGAGCCGCAACAACCGCATCGCCCACAGCAGGCGGCGGTGCACCGGCTTCAGGCCGTCGCGGACATCGGGCAGCGAACGCGCCGTGATCGTGGACAGCGCATAGACGAGGTAGCGCTCCGACAAAGCGGCGTCGAAGGGCGTTTCAATGACGGAAGATTCGCTCGGATCCATCCGCCCCGTCTAGCAATGCAGATGCCCGCTCGTCACCCGGTAAGCAGACCTTGCAAAACGTCATCCACCCGACATTGTATCAGTTTGAATTTGGCGGAATTTCGGCGATACTGGCGCCAGGGGGCGCGTATGCCAGCGTATCGAGTTTATTGCCTCGACGGAGCGGGGAAAGTCTGGGCTGCCGAGTGGATCGAGGCGGCGGACGATTCTTCTGCGCTGGACTCGGCGCGGCAATTCAAGTCTGCCGTTCGCTGCGAAGTCTGGCAGGGCCAGCGGCTCGTCGGTCGCGTCGACCTGAAGCCCGATCAGCAAATCGACTAGTCTAGATTTCGAGCGCCGCGTCGGTCGCTGCAGGTCGCTTCGCTTCCTCCATGACCGCCAAAAGCCACTCGCGAAAACGCTTCACCTTCGGCACCATTCTTCGTTCCGGCGGAAACACCAGCCAATAGGCCCAGCCGCGCATCGAAACGCTTTTCGGAAATGGCGCCGCGAGGCGCCCCGCAGCGATGTCACCCTGCCACAGGAACGGCGTAAGCAAGGCGAAGCCCTGCCCGGCCATGGCCGCGTGACCTTCATTGGCCTGATTATCGAGCCGCACGCCCGGACGCCGCAGCGACTTTTCGTCCGCGGCCACACCATTGTCGGCAAACCATTGCTGCCACCAGGCGTCGCCGGGGCTGATGAGGTTTAGATTGGGCATGTCCGCCGGTTCCAATCGGCGACCCAGCTTTCGCTCTTCCGCGGCGAGGCATTCCGGACTCGCCATCGGCGTGAAGAGGGACTCGAAAAGCCGATATTCTTCCAGACCCGGCCATCCACCCGGGCCAGCGCGAATAGCGACATCGGCTTCGCCGGACTTCAGATCGACGACGTCGTTGCTGGTGGCGAGGCGGACCGCCAGTTCCGGGTGCGCCATCTGGAATGCGCCAAGGCGCCAGGCGAGCCAGGTATTGGCGAACGTGTGCGTGGTAGTAATCGTCAGGAGGCTCTCGTCCTCCTCCCGCTGCGTCGCAAAGGCCGCTTCGATGGAATCGAATGCCTGTGTCAGCGTCGGCAACAGACGTAGTCCGAGCGGCGTCAGCCGGGCCCTTCCCCGCTCCCGCACGAACAGCGGCGCCCCAAGCCGCTCCTCCAATGCCTTCACTTGATAAGAGACCGCCGCCTGCGTGAGCCCAAGCTCTGCAGCAGCAGCCGTGAAGCTTTCATTGCGAGCAGCAGCTTCGAACGCCCGGACGGCGGCCAGAGGAGGTAGGCGGCGCATCCGCCTACATAAGTCCAGCTTATGGCCGTTGTCGAGCCTTTGATTGGCACCGTAACGATCCGAAGCATAGATGGAATCCAAGCCGCCGCCGGTTCTATTGGGATCCTCTCCCCAGCCCCCAACCGGCGGCGGCAAAAAGGAGGAGGTAAACATGGCTTATGGACTCGACCCCCGCCTGTTCCTCGAGAACGGGCCCGCAAATCAGGCAGCGGCGGCGCATGCTCGAAGCTCGACGAGTGCCTACCGCGCTTGGTCCGGTCTCGACGCAGACCACCGGATCGCGCTCGTCGAACGAGCGCTCCGTCCGGCCGCCAACGACAGCGTCGGTCTCCCGATCGCGCTCTGAGCAAGACGAAGAAAGGATGATCACCATGATGGATGAAATCTTCGACCGTCAGTATCAGGCGGGCCGCAACGAATTGAATGCCGGGCTCGATCGCGCCTTCGCGACGATCGGCCGCGAAGTGGGCAAGAGCCTTGCCGCCGTGCACCGCTTCGAATGGAGCGCGCCATGGGCTCGCAAGCCCGCCGCAGCCAAGGACATTAAGTGCGCCTGACACAAGCTTGAGGAGCGCGGCCTGCACGCACCGCGCTCCTCATCCCACGCCTGTTGCAGTTCAATCGTTCTCCCTTAAACCTCCTCCTGCTCGGGGGAGGTTTTTCAATGCACAAACGTCACGTTGTCGCTGCACTATTGATCCTCGGCGGGTGCAGCCAGGCACCCGACCGCTCCGAGACGACGACCCAACCGCAAGCCCGGTACGAACCGGCGGAGGATACCGCGCCCGGCGTAGACGTGACCGCGGCGCCCGGTGTCGCCTTCAACTACCGCTATGCGTTCCGGCTGCCCGGGAATCAGATCTCGGCCGTACAGGAGGCGCACGCGCAAGCCTGCGAAAAGCTTGGACTAGCCAAGTGCCGGATTACGGGCATGCGCTATCGCCTGGTCGATCAGAAGGACATCCAAGCGATGCTCGCGCTGCGGCTCGACCCATCGATCGCCCGTAACTTCGGCAAGGAAGCGACAAGCGTCGTGACCAAGGCCGAGGGCATGCTCGTCGACCAGGAGATCACTGGGGAGGATGTCGGCACGCGCATCGCCGGCGCCAATCGCAGCGAGGCGGAACTGCGTCAGGAACTTGCCCGCGTCGAGGCCGAGCTTGCGCGCGCGGTGCCAATGGTCCGCGGCAATGTCGCTCCCCAGGCCGCAGTCGACCGACAGAACCTGCTGAACCAGGCATCCGAGCTGCGCCGGCAGATATCGTCGCTCAACGAGACGAGGCAGACCGATCAGGCGGCCTTGTCCGGCACACCCATGGTCTTCGATTATGGGTCCGGAAACGTCGTCCCCGGCTTTGACGTCCGTTCGCCCCTTCGCGACGCACTGGCCAGGTCGCGCGACAATTTCGTGGATGGATTCGCCATCATTCTCGTCATTCTCATCACGCTTGTACCGTGGTTGTTGCTTGGCGCGGTCGCTGTTTGGGCGTGGCGGCGATTCGGTCATCGCTTGAGCTGGAAACCGCTCGAATATCGGACGCAGGACGATTACGAGTTTGAGGCAGCCGAGGAAGCACCGGCTCCATCAACCCGGTCCCGGACCCGCAAGCCGGCTCCGAGGCCCTGATACGAGCCACATTTAACCTGCGTTAATTAGACTCGCTTTCAGCTCGGCGTCGGTGCACTATTCTCCTCTCAATTCGAGGGGGAATCATGCGTAAAATCACAACGGCGACGTTGCTTGCGTCCGCCTTCCTGACAGTATCTCCACTTGCCGCCGCCGAGCCGGGCGACGTTCCGCTGATCGAGCGCACGAAGCTCTTCGGCAACCCGGTAAGGGCCAACGGCCGGATTTCCCCGGATGGTAAGTGGCTGAGCTTCACTGCTCCACGCGACGGCGTCCTCAACATCTGGGTCGCACCCGTCGGCGATATCAATGCCGCGAAGCCGCTTACCAATGAGCGCGAGCGGCCCATCCGCCAATATTTCTGGTCGCCGGATTCCAGCCAAATCCTGTTCATTCAGGACAAGGGCGGCGACGAGAACTTCCTGCTTTATGGCGTGAACGTCGAGACTGCGAAGCAGACTGCACTGACGCCCTTCACCAAGACGCGCGCCGAAGTGGTCGGCATTTCGAACAAGCACAAGGATCGCATCCTCGTCGGCCTGAACAACCGCGACGAGAAGTGGCACGACGTCCACAGCCTCAACCTCAGGACGGGCAAGCTCACCCTAGTCCAGCGTAACGAAGGCTACGCGGGCTTCCTCGCCGACAACGATCTGAAGCTGCGCATGGCGGTGAAGTCGCGCGACGACGGTGGCAGCGATTACTTTCGAGTCACCAACGGCAAGATTGAGGCTCAACCCTTCGCCAAGGTCGGGCTCGAGGATTCGCTAACCACGAACCCCGCCGGGTTCACGGCCGATGGCTCGACGCTCTACTGGATCGATAGCCGCGGAAGGAACACGGCGGCGCTGGTCGCACAGGACGTTGCGAGCGGAGCGACGACCGTCATCGGCGAAAGCCCGAAAGCGGATGTCGGCGCGGTCCTGACCAATCCGACCACGCTCAAAGCGGAAGCCTATCAAGCCGAATATCTTACGCCCGAGTGGAGTCCGCTCGACAAGGACGTAGGCACCACGCTGACCTGGCTGAAGTCGCAACTCGGCGCGTCACCCGTAGTCCAGGCGCGGACCGATGCCGACGACAAGTGGATCGTCAGCGCAGACAAGGTGACCGAACCGGCTTCCGTCTACCTGTTCGACCGCAAGGCGGGCAGCCTGACGAAGCTCTACACTGGAAGGCCCGATCTTGTCGGCGCTCCGCTGGTTCCGATGTGGCCGGTCGAGATCAAGGCGCGCGACGGTCTGACTTTGGTCAGCTATCTCACGCTTCCAGCGGGCGCAGACGCGAATCGCGACGGCAAGGCCGACCGACCCGCCCCGCTGATCCTGCTCGTCCACGGGGGTCCCTGGGCACGCGATGAGTATGGCTACAATTCATACCATCAGTGGCTGGCCAATCGCGGCTACGCGGTCCTCTCCGTGAATTATCGCGCCTCGACGGGCTTCGGTAAGGACTTCCTCGCTGCAGGAAATTTGCAGTGGGGCAAGAAAATGCACGACGACCTAATCGACGCGGTCGATTGGGCCGTCGCCAGCGGAGTCACGACGCCCGACAAGGTTGCGATCATGGGTGGAAGCTACGGCGGCTACGCCACGCTTGCCGGCCTGACCCTGACCCCGGATAAGTTCGCTTGCGGCGTCGACATCGTGGGACCCTCGAACCTGTTCACTCTGCTGGGGACGATCCCGGCCTATTGGGAGTCGTTCAAGCAGCAATTCTATCAGCGCATGGGCAATCCCACGACCGATGACGGACGCGCGCTTTTGCAGGCCGCTTCGCCACTGACGCATGTCGACAAGATCAAGAAGCCGCTTCTGATCGGCCAAGGCGCCAATGACCCGCGCGTTAAACAGGCGGAGTCGGATCAGATCGTCTCGGCGATGAAAGCGAAGGGCATTCCCGTCACCTACGTCCTGTTCCCGGACGAAGGGCACGGATTTGCGCGACCGACCAACAACATCGCCTTCAACGCGGTCACGGAAAACTTCCTCCAGCCGTGCCTGGGCGGGAGAGCCGAGCCGATTGGCGACACCATTAAGGGATCGACCGCGAAAGTGCCGCACGGAGCGGAGTTCGCGCCCGGTCTGCCCCAGGCGATCGCGGCCAAATAGCAGGTCAATTGCGGCAAGGGAGCGGCTCGCCTATAGCGCCGCTCCCTACCCTATCCCATGGAGTGAAGCGAAAGCATGGCCCGGCGCCGCCAGATCTACGAAGGCAAAGCGAAGATCCTCTACGAGGGTCCCGAGCCCGGCACGCTCATCCAGTATTTCAAGGACGACGCCACTGCGTTCAACGCGCAGAAGCGCGGCACGATCAGCGGCAAGGGCGTGCTCAACAACCGGATCTCGGAGCACATCTTCCTCGCGCTCCAGACGATCGGCGTCCCGACTCACTTCATTCGCCGCGTCAACATGCGCGAGCAGTTGATCCGGCAAGTCGAGATCGTCCCGATCGAAGTCGTCGTTCGCAATGTGGCGGCAGGTTCGCTGTCGAAGCGCCTCGGGATCGAGGAAGGCACGCAGCTGCCCCGCACGATCATCGAATATTATTACAAAGACGATGCGCTCGGCGATCCGTTGATCTCCGAGGAACATATCGCCTGCTTCGGCTGGGCCAGCCAGGAAGAGATGAACGACATCGCCGACATGGCGATCCGCGTGAACGACTTCATGAGCGGAATGTTTGCGGCGATCGGCATCCGCCTGGTCGACTTCAAGCTGGAGTTCGGCCGCGTCTGGGACGGCGACTATGCCCGCATCATCCTCGCCGACGAGATCAGCCCCGACGGCTGCCGTCTGTGGGACGTCAAGTCGAACGAGAAGCTCGACAAGGACCGTTTCCGCCAGGACCTCGGCGGCGTCGAGGAAGCCTATCAGGAAGTTGCTCGCCGCCTTGGCCTGCTTCGCGACGATGACGATGAAACCGCCGTCCTCGACTTCGACCAGCACCGCAAGAAGCGGGGCAAGTAGACCTCGCAAGTTCGGGCCCGCCCCGCTCCCGCCAATGAACCGCGTTCGTGTCGTCACCCTCAATGCAGCGCTCGGCCCGCTCGATTATCGGGTGCCGGATGGCATGCATGTCGAACCGGGATCGGTCCTGGTCGCGCCTTTGGGGCCGCGGCAGTTGCTTGGCGTAGCGTGGGAACCAGAGCGGCTGCCAACCGAGGAGGTCGGTGACAATCGCCTGAGGCCGATCATCGGACCTTTGGACGTGCCGCCCATCCAGACGGCCCTGCGCCGCCTGTCCGAGTGGACCGCCGATTATTATCTCGCACCGCTCGCATGGGTGCTCCGAATGATTCTCCCCTCGTCGAGCGCGCTCGAAGGGCCGCGGCAACTGACGGAGTATCGTCCGACGGGGACATTGCCCGATCGAATGACTCCGCAACGCTCGCGGGCGCTCGCAGCCATCGAGGGACGGCAGGGCACGGTGCGCGAGCTTGCCGATTATGCGGGGGTCACGGACGCGGTGATGCGCGGGCTGGTCAATGCCGACGCGCTGGAGGCGGTTGCTGTCGAAGCGGACAGGCCGCTTGCCTGCCCCGACCCCGATCACGCTCCACCGCACCTCAACCCTGAGCAGCAGGATGCCGCGACAAGCCTCGCTGCTGCTGTGGGCAAAGGATTTGCCCCGGTCCTGCTCGACGGCGTCACCGGCTCGGGCAAAACCGAAGTCTATTTCGAGGCCATTGCAGAATGTCTTCGCCAGGGGCGGCAGGCGCTGGTTCTCCTGCCTGAAATCGCGCTGACCGAGCCGTTCCTGAAGCGTTTTCAGGCTCGCTTCGGATGCGAGCCTGTGGCTTGGCACTCGGGTCTTCGATCGTCGCAGCGCCGCCGCGCCTGGCGCGCGATCGCCAGCGGCGAAGCAAAGGTCACCGTCGGCGCGAGGTCGTCACTGTTCCTGCCGTACGCAAACCTCGGTTTCATTGTCGTCGACGAAGCACATGAGGCGACCTTCAAACAGGAGGACGGCGTTCAGTATCACGCACGCGACGTGGCGGTGATGCGCGGCAAGTTCGAGGACATTCCGGTCATCCTGTCGTCGGCGACGCCCGCCATCGAAACGCGTCACATGGTCGAAATCGGCCGCTACCGTGAGGTAACGCTCAGCCAGCGCTTCGCTGGCGCTACGATGCCAACAATCCGCGCGATCGACCTGACGCAGGATCCGCCGCTGCGTGGGCATTGGCTCGCGCCGAACCTGGTAGCGGAATTGGAAGCCAATCTGGAGCGCGGTGAACAGTCGTTGCTGTTCCTCAACCGCCGCGGCTTTGCCCCCCTCACTCTGTGCCGCCACTGCGGACACCGCTTCCAATGCCCCAATTGCACGGCCTGGATGGTCGAGCATCGCCTGATGGCACGCCTCGCCTGTCACCATTGCGGGCATGTCATGCCGCCGCCGAAGGCCTGTCCCGAATGCGGGGAGGAGGACAGCCTCGTCGCCTGCGGACCGGGGGTCGAGCGCATTGCCGACGAGGTCGCCGCGCTCTTCCCAGAAGCGCGCACTGCGGTCGTCACCTCCGACACCATCTGGTCGCCTGCACGCGCGGCGGAATTCGTGGAGCAAATGGAAACCGGCGCGATCGACATCGTCATCGGGACCCAACT
>Ga0247822_10001859_pt1 | contig 13190 bp, 6 predicted proteins | sample 13C_Cellulose_Da_FD_192423 | JGI IMG/M metagenome (GOLD analysis project Ga0247822, IMG submission 192423) | Soil microbial communities from agricultural site in Penn Yan, New York, United States - 13C_Cellulose_Day30 | ecosystem: Environmental > Terrestrial > Soil > Agricultural land | place...
TAGCAGAATACGTGTCGCACTCGACATGACAATCAAAGTCCCTAAATATTGTTGTCATTCGATGATAGCAGATGAAAAAAGAATAGCTACGCGCCGTTTATGAAGATTTGTTAGGGTAAATCTTGCGCAAAGGGATTGGTGTTCTAAGCATTCAGGCTGCAAAGGCAGTTAGTGACTGGGGGAACCTGCGCCGTCACCAAATGTTTCAATTATGCGTTCGCGCTCTGCTTTTTAATGCATTGCCGAAATTAATACTTCAGGATTTTGCTGTAATGCGCTGTAATCAATTAACGCGACATCGAGTTTTGATTACAGCATAGACTCACTTGCGGAATAACAGTGCTGCACAGCCGACAACGGCCAGTGCAATCGCCGAAGGAGATATATCGGACAATGCAACATTTCCCAGCAATGTCGGGCTCAGGTCTTGCCAAACAAAATAGCCGGCAGTAGCGAAGGCGAGCAACGCAATCGCGGTGCGTCGTTTTTGTTGCCGCTCGTTTGCATCGCGCTTGGCGATATCGTTCGACAGCTGTTCCATGTGCGCAGAAATTTGCGGCAATTGTTGCAGACTGTTGAAGACCAAATCGGGCACCTGCGGAAATTTCTCCATCCACTCGGGTGCGTAACGTTTTAATTCGCCCCACAGGGTTTTGGGGTGGAAGCGATTTTTCAGCCAGCGCTCCAGGAACGGATGCGCGGTTACCCATAAATCCAGATCGGGATATAACTGACGGCCGAGGCCTTCAATATTGAGCAGGGTTTTCTGCAGCAACACTAACTGCGGCTGCACTTCCATATCAAAACGGCGCGCGGTGCGGAACAAACTCAGCAGCAAATTGGCAAAGGAAATTTCCTTGAGCGGCTTTTCAAAAATCGGCTCGCACACGGTGCGGATTGCCGCTTCCAATTCCTCTACCCGCACAGTCGCTGGCACCCAACCACTTTGCACATGCAGCTCCGCTACTTGGCGATAATCGCGACGGAACATGGCGAGGAGATTACGCGCGAGGTAATACTGGTCTTCGCGTGTGAGCGAACCGACGATGGCCATATCAACGGCAATGTATTGCGGCAGTTGCGGATTTTTAGTGGCGACAAAAATATTGCCGGGATGCATGTCGGCGTGGAAAAAATTGTGCTCGAACACCTGGGTGAAAAATATCTCTACCCCGCGCTCGGCGAGTTTTTTCATATCGGTTTGCTGCGCACTGAGCGCCGCCACATCGGTCACCGGAATGCCGTAGATGCGCTCCATCACCAGCACATTGCTGCGGGTGTAATCCCAGTAGACTTCCGGCACATAAAGCAGTGGCGACTTTAAAAAGTTGCGGCGCAATTGCGAGCCATTGGCAGCTTCGCGCTGTAAATCCAGCTCGTCGAAAATAGTGGTGCGATAGTCCTGCACAATTTCAACCGGATGCAGGCGCTTGCCATCGAGCGTATTTTTTTCAACCCAGCGCGCTACCAGTAAGAGCAACTGCACATCTTGCGCGATGATTTTTTCAATACCGGGACGCACTACTTTGATCACTACATCGCGGCCATCTTTGAGCACTGCAGTGTGCACTTGCGCAACCGATGCCGAGGCGAGCGGCGATGCTTCATAGCTCGCAAAAATATCGCCCACTTTTGCGCCCAGCGATGTTTCAACGATGCGCTGGAATTCTTCATTGGGAAAAGGTGCGACATTGTCTTGCAGATGATTGAGCTCACGCACTACATCGTCGGGAACAAGATCAGGGCGGGTCGATAGCAACTGGCCGAATTTTACAAAAATCGGCCCGAGTTCTTCACAGGCGCGGCGCAGGCATTCGCCGCGTGACATAGCGGGTTTTGGGAAAAGCTTGAAAAAGAATAATAGCGCGCGAGCTGCAATGGGCAAATTCGCAGGCAGCAATTGATCCAGACGATAACGGGCAAATACGCGCAGGATTTTTAATAAACGGAAGAACACGATCACAAATGACATTCTCTATTTTTGCTCTAACGTAGGTTGGCGGTGAGGAACGAACCCCAACATGACATGCTTGCACAATACGATGAGCTCCTTTCATGGTGCCGAATTAAATTGAATTATCTGGCGATTTATTCGCGTTGCTTTGTTGGGGTTCGTTCCTCACCCCAACCTACGGTTTTCGCTCCGTGAGCAATTTTTCAACCCGCGCCGCTGCGCGATCTACCGCCAAACGCAGATCATCTACCTGTTGGTAAAAATCATTGAGTTCTGCTTTGCCCGGCAGGGTTTTTAATTCTTCGGTGAGGAATTCGCTGGTCAGGCGTTGGCCGCTTTTGGCGCGGTCTTTCGCCCAGCTTAATTTTGCACGAATTAATTGCGCGGTCTGGTGGCCGATAATATCGCCAGTAAATTGGCTGAGCATTTCTTCCCAATCGATATCGAGATTTTTCACCAGCCGCTGCAGATCGGCGAGCAGCGATAAATCGCCCATCACAGTGACGCCGCTGTCTTTCAGATTGTGGATTTCCGTCTGCGACAATTGCGCCAGCGCAAGCAGTGAGCCAGTGATGCGCGTATCCGCATCGCCATCCCAGCTGCTCATCAAACGCAGCTCGTCATCCATCGGCATCATAAAAATAGTGATGCCGGGCGTGGTGATTTGCAGCGCGATAATTTTGCCTTCCAGTTGCGTCAGACCTATGCGTGTTGCAGGATCGTAACGCAGCGCGGCGTTAATCATTTTTTCTGCACTGGCGAGCGCGGCAATGGTGAGCGTACTTGTCATGAGAACAGGGCCATTAAGGTTTGATGCCTTTGTGCAGCGCCACAATGCCGCCGGTCATGTTGTGAAATTCAGTGCGCACAAAACCGGCGTTGTCCATCATCTCTTTTAGCGTTTGCTGATCAGGATGCATGCGGATGGATTCGGCGAGGTAGCGATAACTCTCGGCATCGTTGGTGACCAGCTTGCCCATAAACGGCAGCACTTTGAATGAATAGGTATCGTAAACCTTACTGAGGATTTCACTTTGCGGTTTGGAAAATTCCAGCACCAGCAAACGGCCGCCCGGTTTTAATACACGCTGCATGGAGCGCAGGGCCATGTCTTTGTCGGTGACGTTGCGCAGACCAAAGGCGATGGTGATGCAATCGAACGTGTTGTCGGGGAACGGCAGGAATTGCGCATCGCACTGGGCGAAATTGATATTGCCAGCAATACCGCGATCAGTCAGGCGGTCGCGACCTACGCCGAGCATGGAGGCGTTGATATCGGCCAATACCACTTGTCCGTTCGCGCCCACCAATTTAGCAAATTGATAACTCAGGTCACCGGTACCACCGGCGATATCCAGCACTTTGTGCCCAGCGCGCACGCCGGAGGCTTCAATAGTAAAGCGCTTCCACAGGCGATGGATGCCGCCCGACATCAAATCGTTCATCACGTCATATTTAGCGGCGACCGAGTGAAATACTTCGGCAACGCGCTCGGCTTTTTCATCGACCGGAACTTCCTTAAAGCCAAAGTGGGTGGTTTTTTTATCGCTCATAGTGGAATCCAAAGGCAGGCAACCCAAGCGGGCAGGGTGGCGGCATTGTACTGGCATTAGGCGGCCATTGCACAGCCGCAGATCAAGATGGGCGCATCGGTAGATTTAGATAGTTTTTCGGGAGACTTTGCGTAAAATCCTCGCCCTGAAACCTATCCATCCCCTATTGCAGCGCCCGCCGGAAGGAAAAACTTATGCGCGCCCTCGGCTTGATCATTTTCGTTTTATTGGCGAGTAGCGGTAATGCCAATGAACTCAAACCTTTCACCACCGATGGTTGCTCACTATGGATAGACGGCACCCTGGAACAACCTAATCTCTGGCGTCATTGCTGCGTTGCCCATGATCTGGATTATTGGCAAGGCGGCAGCGAGGAGCAGCGCAAACAGTCGGATGCGAATATCCAGGCCTGCGTTAAAGCCGCGCAGGGCCCAGGCATGGCTGATTATATGTATAACAACGTGCGCTGGGGCGGCAGCCCTTATTGGATGAACTTCTACCGCTGGGGCTATGGCTGGAATTATTTTGATGGCATGTGGCCGCGCGGCTACAAAGTGCCCACCGCCGAAGAACAGCAGCAAATCGATAAGCTGATGCCGCAAGCATTAAAATTGATGGCCGACGACCGCCGGGTAAATCCAGCCGGTACTACTCTATCGCCGCCCGGCTCTTCATCTACCAAGTCCTCATCCGCCAGCAGTAGCGCCGCTCAGGATGTTTCATCCGCCAGATAACAGGGTTTGCTGCAAGCTACCCCGACCCGCTGTGCAGCAACGCACAAAGAATAATCGCCCGGAGTGTTTGAATAGGCACCTGACCGGGCGAGCTACCCGGTAACTCATCTGCCATTTATCGGGGAATCCCCAAGGATTTACTATGCATCAGATCCATCGCTGGGCTGTGCGTTGTTTGGCCGCCGCCTCCCTCACCCTTGCGCTGCCCGCTTCGGCCTACCTGCAATTTACCTACACCAGCCAACCGCTGCCGCTCACATCCTATTTGATTGAAGGTTCGCCGCAAGACATTAATGAGCTTCCCCTGCCGCCACCTGCGTTCAGCATCTCTTTTATTGCGCAGGAGCAGGATGTCGCCCGCGGCGCGACCAGCGCCTACACCGCCACGGATTTGCAGTTCGCGCTGATCTCACCTGATGCGGAATACATCAATTACCCGATCCTGCTCGATCCCGCGTCCTACGGTAAGGTCACCCTTGGACTCGACGGCAAAGTCGAAGCCTGGGATTTGATGCTCCAGATTACCGAGCTGATTACTCCCGAAACAGATCTGCTGTTCCATCGCATGAATGACTATCACGTGAATGTCACCGCCAATAGCGATAGTGGCGATCAGGTGGTAAACCGCTATCACCCCATTACCTGGCACGGCGACTGGATTCAGCTCGCGCAGCTTGAACTAACCTTCGGCAATGCGCTCTCATCCGGTAACTGGACAGTTGAGCAAGTGAAGCTGCCAGAGTCGGGTACTACCGGGCTTTTAGCAATCGGATTGGGCGCGCTGCTGTGGTTTCGCCGCACGCGCAAAAGAGGGTTCGGGCGAGAAAAAATATGTTTGAAATCTGTTAACTAGATTACAATCGCGCTCCCGGCCATATTGGTCGGGAGCAGTTTTGCTGTAACAGCGCCTGGCTATTCTGGGTGTGCCCTTCAGGTACACCAGCCAGACGATTCCACCACCCAGAGGCGGTCACGTCGGCAAGTGTTAACTCCAGCCAACTATATATTGGAGACCCCATGAAATTTCGTTTTCCCATTGTCATTATTGACGAAGACTTTCGCTCCGAGAACACCTCGGGTTTGGGCATTCGCGCTTTGGCCGATGCTATTGAAAAAGAAAGCTGGGAGGTAGTTGGTGTTACCAGCTACGGTGACCTGTCGCAATTCGCGCAGCAACAATCGCGCGCCTCTGCGTTTATTTTATCGATCGACGACGAAGAGTTCGGTAGCGGCTCGCTTGAAGAGACCGACAATGCACTCAAATCCTTGCGCGCCTTTGTAGAAGAGATTCGCTACAAAAACGCCGACATCCCGATTTATTTGTACGGTGAAACCCGCACCTCGCGCCATATCCCCAACGATATCCTGCGCGAGCTGCACGGCTTCATCCACATGTTTGAAGACACCCCGGAATTTGTGGCGCGCCACATTATCCGCGAAGCAAAATCCTATCTTGATGGTTTGGCGCCGCCATTTTTCCGCGCGCTGGTACATTACGCGCAAGACGGTTCCTATTCCTGGCACTGCCCCGGTCACTCAGGCGGTGTAGCGTTTTTGAAGTCGCCGATTGGCCAGATGTTCCATCAATTCTTCGGTGAGCGCATGCTGCGCGCTGACGTGTGCAACGCGGTAGAAGAACTCGGCCAATTGCTCGATCACACCGGCCCTATAGCCGCGTCCGAGCGCAACGCCGCGCGTATTTTTAACGCTGACCACTGCTACTTCGTCACCAACGGTACCTCAACATCCAACAAGATGGTGTGGCACTCAACCGTTGCGCCGGGCGATATAGTTGTTGTTGACCGCAACTGCCATAAATCGATTCTGCACTCGATTATTATGTGCGGCGCGATCCCGGTATTCCTGATGCCGACGCGCAACAACCTCGGCATTATCGGCCCAATTCCGCTGGAAGAATTTACGCCCGAAAGTATCGCGCGCAAAATTGAAGCGAATCCATTTGCGCGTGAAGCAGCGAATAAAAAGCCGCGCATCCTCACCATTACCCAATCGACTTACGACGGTGTGCTCTACAACGTAGAGACATTGAAAAATATGCTCGACGGTAAAATCGACACGCTGCATTTTGATGAAGCCTGGTTGCCGCACGCCACTTTCCACGAGTTCTACAGAGACATGCACGCGATTGGCAAAGATCGCCCGCGCGCAAAAGAGTCGATGATTTTCTCTACCCAATCTACGCACAAATTGCTCGCCGGTTTATCGCAAGCATCGCAAGTGTTGGTGCGCGAATCTGAAAAAGTAAAACTCGACCAGGATGCGTTTAACGAAGCCTACTTAATGCACACTTCTACTTCACCGCAATACTCGATCATCGCGTCCTGCGATGTTGCAGCGGCAATGATGGAAGCACCCGGCGGCCACGCATTGGTAGAAGAATCTATTTTGGAAGCGCTCGATTTCCGTCGCGCGATGAAAAAAGTCGACGAAGAATGGGGTCAGGATTGGTGGTTCCAGGTGTGGGGCCCGGATGAGTTTGCACCGGATGGTGTAGGCGACCGCGAAGATTGGGTACTGCGCAGCGATGACAACTGGCACGGCTTCGGTAAACTCGCACCGAACTTCAACATGCTCGATCCGATCAAAGCAACCATCGTTAACCCCGGTTTATCGGTAAATGGCCAATTCAGCGATAGCGGTATTCCCGCATCGATTGTGACCAAATATCTGGCGGAAAACGGCGTAATCATCGAGAAGTGCGGCCTCTACTCATTCTTCATTATGTTCACCATCGGCATCACCAAAGGCCGTTGGAACACGTTGGTAGCAGCGCTGCAACAATTTAAAGATGACTACGACAAAAACCAGCCGATGTGGCGGATCATGCCGGAGTTTGCACAAGCAAATCCGCGCTACGAGCGTATGGGTCTGCGCGATTTGAGCCAACAAATCCATGACTTCTACAAAGCCTACGACGTTGCACGCCTGACCACCGAAATGTATTTGTCCGATATGCAACCGGCGATGAAACCGTCTGATGCGTTTGCGAAAATGGCACACCGCGAAATCGAACGCGTGCCTATCAACGAATTGGAAGGCCGTATCACCTCGATTTTGTTAACGCCCTATCCACCGGGAATCCCGCTGTTGATCCCGGGTGAGCGCTTTAACAAAACCATCGTGGACTACCTGAAATTCGCACGCGATTTCAACGAGCGCTTCCCCGGCTTCGAGACCGATGTCCACGGCCTGGTAAAACGCGAAGTGGATGGCAAAAGAGATTATTTTGTCGATTGCGTTAAGCAATAAAGCTCGCATTCATAAAGCTGGTGCTATAAATAACAAGCCATCCTGCGCAAGCAGGATGGCTTTTTTTACGCTGCGAATAACAATTCAATCTGGATTTCACAAGCGACAACAATACAAAGCGTTTAAGATTCGCATTCAATAAAACGATCAAACAGGGAAATATTATGCGTGCTCATTGGTATTCATGGTGTGGGGTTGTGCTACTGGGGTTATTGCTCAGTGCCTGCGATAAATCAGCAGACGAATCCAAACCGGCGGCCGACGCTGCGGAGGTTTCGTCGGAATGGGATGTGCATATCGCGGATTACCCCAAACGTTGGATTGCCGCCGAGGCGCCGCTCTACATTCGCTTCACCCATCCGGTGATTAGCGAAGCGCAAGTGAATACTGCGTTCGATAAAAAATTGGTGTCACTCGATACCAAAATCCCGGTGAACATTACTTTTATTTCCACCACCGAGTTGCGCATTCAACCCGCTGAACGCCTGCCCAACGATACGGCAATCCATGTGCGCTTGAGCCCTAAAGGCTTGGAGGGAATTGAACAATCCCTCGATGATTTTGAATTTGATGTGCGCACCATCAAACAAGATTTTGATTTGCAAGTGAATAGCCTGAGCACGATGGAAGGCGAAGATGAGCAAATGCAGCTGAGTGGCACTATCACCACCGCTGATACCGCCGAATTGGATGCGATCAAAAAAATCCTGCAAATCCAGGTGAACAAACAAGCCGCTGATCTGGTGTGGACCCAAGAACTGGATAAGAAAAAACATTCGTTTTTATTGAGCGGAATCGTTCGCGGTGAGAGCGCGGGCAATATCCACCTGAAGTGGGACGGCGCTGCAATTGGCTCCACCGATAAAGGTGCGCGCGATTTGGAAATCCCCGCACAAAAAGTATTTCAGGTCACCGGTGTGCAAGTGATCCGCTCACCCAACACCGCAATTGAAATCCAATTCTCGGAAGAGTTGAATCGCAACCAAAACTTGAGCGGTTTGATTAGTGTCGGTGGTAAGTCAGTTAACGCCGTTATTGATGGCAGTGTCATTCGCTATACACCGGACCAGGCACTGACTGGCGAAGTCGAATTAATTGTAAACACCGCCGTGAGCAGCAAAAAACAAAAAGCCCTGGGCAGTGAATATCGTCAGCAATTGGTATTGCAGTTGGTAAAACCACTGGTGCGTTTTGTTGGCAAAACATCGATCCTGCCACCTGCAAGTCAAATCTCCGTGCCGTTCGAAGCAGCGGGAGTTGATTCAGTCCAGGTGATTGCCTTTAAAGTATTTGCCAACAATATTGGCCAATATTTGCAGGATTACCAACTCACCGCCGCTTATGCATCGACTGACACCGGCCGTTACCTGTGGCGCAAAACCTATCGCCTGCCCGAGATTCCTCGTACCGGCGTGCAACGTTTTAATCTCGATCTCAGTGAATTAATGGCGCAACATCCTGACGGATTAATCCGTTTGGAATTGCGCATTGATCGCAGCAATTCCGTTTATACCTGTGAACAAACTCGTCCGAGCGAACCGGTTGGGAAAATGCCGGAAGATTCTGATGGCGAAGGTTATTACGAGCGCGAACAGGAACCGGCCTGGTATCAGCAATATTATCAATCCAGCGGTTACTACAATTACAGCGAGCGCAATAATCCCTGCGACGATACCTACTATTACTACGGCGATGAGATTGCGTCAGCGCGCAATTTTATTGTGTCCAATATTGGGTTGATGGCCAAACGTGGTGACGGCAACCAATTGCATGTGATCAGCACTGAATTAAATTCGGCGAAACCCTTACAAGGCACTGACATCACCGCGTACAACTACCAACGCCAACCGATTGGCAGCGGTACCACCGATAGTTACGGCATGGTGCAAATGACTACTGATGGCGTGCCATTTTATCTGGAAGCAAAACGCGATAAACAAGTCGGTTATTTGCGCGTGCGCACCAACGAAGCGCTACCGACCAATCAATTTGATGTCAGCGGCGAACATATCAAAGGCGGCTTGAAAGGTTTTATTTATGGCGAGCGCGATGTATGGCGTCCGGGCGATGATATTTTCCTCACCTTTGTGCTGGAAGATAAAACCCAACAGCTGCCAGCGAATCATCCGGTCACAATCGACTTATTTGATCCGAGCGGCAAAAAAGTGCTCAGCCAAACCAACGTGCAGCCAGTCAATGATTTTTATACCTTCACGTTGAAAACCGATGAAACCGCACCGACCGGAAACTATCGCGCAGTGGTGCATGTAGGCAATCGCTACTTTGACCAAATTTTAAAAATCGAGATGGTGGTGCCCAATCGCATTAAAGTCGATTTAACACCGACCGAGACGCCGCTGCGTATTGGCAATATGCCTACACAAGTGGAATTATTTGCGCAGTGGTTGCAAGGCGCCACCGCAAAAAATCTCAAAGCAGATTCCGAATTAAAACTCAGCACGCGCAAATCTGTGTTCGCCGGTTTTGAACAATTTGTGTTTGATGATCCGGTGCGCAGTTTTACCGGCAGTGCGCAAAAAGTGTTTGATGGTAACCTGGATGAAAAAGGCAACGCCAGCTTCCCGGTCAACGTCAGTTTGTCATCCCCACCACCAGGGAAACTCACTGCATCATTTACCACACGCGTATTCGAAGAGAGCGGCAATTTCAGTACGATTTTGCGCCCCTATGAATTGCTGCCGTTTGATAATTGGGTCGGCATTAATATTCCCAAAGGTAATGGCTACATGGATGCAATCGGCCGCGATGAAGATCATCCGATTATTATCCAAACGCTGAATGCGGCTGGCAAAGCCGAGCCGCAACGCACAGTAGAAGTGAATGTGTATGAAATCGGTTGGCGTTGGTGGTGGGATGAAGAAGATGAAAATCTGGCAGAGTTTTTTAGCAACTCCACTCGTCGCGCTGTCCACACCGAAACATTGGTGAGCGATACCAATGGCCGCATCAATTGGAAGTTGGAAAAAAATAAATACGATTGGGGTCGCCACATTATTCGCGTATGCGACACCGACGCAGGTGAGGCAGGCCATTGCTCGGGTGAAGTTGTGTATTTGGGTTGGAGTTACGATTCATCCGCCAGCGCCGATTCTGCCACGCAATTAATGCTTTCAACTGATAAAGAAAAATACAACGTGGGCGATGTTGCCAAAGTGCGCTTACCCAAAGCGCGCGAAGGCCGCATTTTACTTAGCATTGAAAACGGCAGCCGCATATTGGAATCGCGCTGGCTGGATTTGCAACCAGGTCAGACAGAAATAGAAATTCCCGTCACACAGGCGATGGCGCCAAACGTCTATGCCAATGTCGCACTGCTGTTGCCACATCAAGATCGCGTTGCGGAAGCGCCCATGCGTTTATACGGGATAGTCCCGCTGCTGGTTGAAGATCCTGCTACACGTTTGCAACCGCAATTGGATGTGCCGGAAAAAGTTCGCCCGGAAACTGAATTCACCATCAAAGTGAGTGAACAAAATAAACGCTCAATGACTTACACCTTGGCATTGGTGGATGAAGGCCTGCTCGGCCTCACCAATTTCCATGCACCGGATGCACACAATTATTTTTACAAACGCGAAGCACTTGGCGTGCGCACCTGGGATTTGTTTGATCAAGTAGTCGGTGGTTACGGCGCATCACTTGAACGCGTATTGGCAATTGGTGGTTCCGATGCCGCGCTGGAAGCTGAGCGCAAACGTCGCGAGCGCCGTTTTCCGCCGGTAGTAAAATTCCTCGGTGCATTTGAATTAAAAGCCGGTGAAACCCGCGAACATAAAATCACCTTACCACCTTATATGGGCGCAGTGCGGGTAATGTTGGTGAGTGGCGACACTGCCTATAACAAAAAGAAAGACGATGCGATCAGCGCTTACGGTAGTATTGAAAAAACCGTAACCGTCACCCAACCCGTCACACTCTTTGCCACTCTTCCACGAGTGCTCGGCCCGGGCGAATCGGTGAACTTACCGGTGAATGTTTTTGTGAGTGAGGCCAATATCAAAAAAGTGGATATCACTGTTGAAGCGAATGAGATATTTACTATTGAATCCGGCACTGCATCACTTAACTTTTCTGAACCAGGCGATGCTATTGCGAGTTTAAAACTCAAAGTGAATGATCGCATTGGCAAAGGTCACGTGAAAGTTACCGCACGCTCCGGCAGTGAATCGGCCACACAAGAAATTTACATCGATTCACGCGCAGCTAATCCACCGAGCACTGTGTGGGAAAGTAAATTGTTGCAACCGGGCGAAACCTGGCAGTCGCCACTGCAAGTCAACGGCATGGTCGGCACCAATCAAGCGAACCTGGAAGTGAGCACCTTGCCGCCGCTGAATTTGGAAGAGCGACTGGAATATTTAATTGGCTATCCACACGGCTGCATTGAGCAAACTACTTCAGCGGTATTCCCGCAATTGCGCTTGGCAAAATTAATTAATTTAACCGATGCGCAAAAAACGGAAATCGAAGACAACATCAATGCCGGCATTAAACGTTTGGGTGGATTCCAACATGCCAGTGGCGGTTTCTCCTACTGGCCGGGTGATGGTTACGTTAATGAATGGGCATCGAGTTACGCGGGGCATTTCTTGCTGGAAGCAAAACGCGCTGGCTATTCAGTACCGAAAACGTTGCTCGACAACTGGGTGAAATATCAATCGAGCGCGGCGCGCAATCCGCAAATCAATGGCAATTATTATGACGAGTTAGTCTTGTCCTATCGACTGTACACACTTGCGTTAGCAGATAAAGCAGAGCTGCCTGCAATGAACCGTTTGCGCGAAACATTTAAATCCAATGCAAATGCCGAACAGCGTGATCATCGCATGCCTGCACGCTGGTTGCTGGCAATGGCTTATCAACATGTCGGATTAAAAGATGCCGCACAAGATGTATTGGGTGCGGTATCCAATAATGTTCCTGCGTACAAAGAAGCGGGTTATACCTACGGCTCGGATATGCGCGACCGTGGACTATTACTCGCAACCCTGGTGAGTTTGGATTCAGATAAACAACTCAGCTGGCAAGTCGCCGAGCAGGTTGCAAAAGATTTATCCAGCGGCGCCTGGTATTCCACCCAAAGTATTTCCTGGGCATTACTGGCGATGAGTGAATTCGCCGCTGCCAATACCAGTAGCAACGGCATTAAATTCGCGTATCAACAAAAAGGTGAAAAGAACTGGATCACCCAGGGTAGTAACAACGCCTTCTTCCGCATGGCGATTAACGATCCACAAGTTAGTCTACGCAACGATCACGACCAACCGATTCGCGTATTGGTAAACAATCGCGGCATTCCCGCCAACTTGCATGAAGCACCAAGTCACGATGGCCTTGCAATGGATGTGAGTTTTTTAACGCTGGATAACAAACCACTCAGCGTTGAACAATTACCGCAAGGGCAGGATTTTGTTGCAGAGGTAACTATTTCCGGCGAGTTCGATAAATTGCTCACCAGCAATATCGAAAATATCGCGCTCACTGCCGTAGTACCGAGTGGATGGCAAATCCGCAACGAACGCCTTGAAGGCTCGCAAATGCCAAAAGGGATCGACTACATGGATATCCGCGATGACCGTGTGCTCGCGTATTTTAGTTTGTGGCGCGATTATTACTGGAATTATCGCTACCAGGATCGCAACCAAACCAGCGTAACCC
>Ga0247822_10001862_pt1 | contig 13188 bp, 11 predicted proteins | sample 13C_Cellulose_Da_FD_192423 | JGI IMG/M metagenome (GOLD analysis project Ga0247822, IMG submission 192423) | Soil microbial communities from agricultural site in Penn Yan, New York, United States - 13C_Cellulose_Day30 | ecosystem: Environmental > Terrestrial > Soil > Agricultural land | place...
TTTCGAGAAAGCGGCGGCGACCGTGAAGCCTTGATAGGATTCCAACGGAGCGCTTGTCGCAAAGCTGATTTCGCCAGCCTTCTGGTCCACCACGCGACCGAGGCCCGTGTCGCTGCCTTGCGGACCAGTGTAGGCGCTGGGCCGCGAGAATTCGGCAGGAGACGGAAGGGTGATCGACGCGCTGGCGCGATCGATCGGGAAAACCCAGCCATTGCCGGTGACGTTCCAGTAGATTTCGTCGAATTCGTCGAACCGGCCGAGCATGCGCGTCGCCCGATAGCGGATCGTATAAACGTGCTCGCCGATCGAGACGTATTTGTCCGGATCGCCGATCTTGATCCTGACGCCGTTGCCGCGTCCCTCGACGCTATTTGGCTCCGGCTGACCGTCGCGCGTCGTCTCGATCAACTCGAAGCCGACCCGTATCCGTTCGCCATGACGGCCTTTGTAGCGGGTCGGAAAATCGCGATAGATGCCGCGGTTGATCTGGACGTTCTCGGCATTGACCCGGATCGTCTCCGTGACGTCCAGCGACGCGTCGGACTGAATCGCCACCTTGCTGTCGAACGACAGGATGCGCTCTTCGGCGACAGCCGGAGAAGCGAGCGCAAGAAGGAATGCGAGGGCCGCAAGCAGCCGGCGCATCGCGGTCAGGCCTTGAAGTCGATTTTCGGGGCCGACTGGATCGCCGGATCCTCGTCCTTGTAATATTCCTCTTCGGCAAAGCCGAGCGGCCGGGCGAAGAACATGTCCGGGAAGGATTGGATTCGCGTGTTCAGGTCCCGCGCCGTAGCGTTGTAATAACGGCGCGAAGACTGAAGCTCGCCTTCGATGGCGCTCAGTTCGCCCTGAAGCTGCTGGAAGTTTTCGCTCGCACGAAGCTCGGGATAGGCCTCCGCCACCGCGAAGAGTCGTCCGATCAGACCGGTCATCTGAGCATCGGCAGCGGCGGTCGCTGCGACACCGCTCGCGCCTGTCATCGCACCGCGCGCTTCCGTGATTGCTTCAAACGTTGCCTTTTCGTGAGTTGCGTAACCCTTCACTGTCTCGACCAGATTGGGAATGAGGTCGGCGCGGCGGCGAAGCTGGACCGTGATCCCGCTGAAGGCTTCCTTCACCAGCGCTCGCAAGCGCACCAGCCGGTTGTAGATCATCACCGCGAACAGGATGACGACGAAAACGACAGCGAAAATGATGCCCAAAGTCATGGTTGAATCCCCCTCGACAGGGGCGGACCATAATCGTCAGCAACAATCCTAGAAAGCGGAAATGCCGGTGATCGCTCGACCCATGATCAGGGCATGCACGTCATGCGTGCCTTCATAGGTGTTCACCGTCTCCAGATTCGCAGCATGACGCATCACCTGGAACTCCGCCGAGATACCATTGCCTCCGTGCATGTCCCGGGCGATCCGCGCGATGTCGAGCGCCTTGCCGACATTGTTGCGCTTGATAAGGCTGATCGTTTCCGGGATCAGCACGCCATCCTCCATCCGCCGCCCAACGCGAAGCGCGGCCTGAAGGCCGAGCGTGATATCGGTGATCATGTTGGCGAGCTTGAGCTGGACGAGCTGGTTGGCGGCGAGTGGCCGGTTGAACTGCTTACGATCGAGCGTGTACGTGCGCGAGGCCGAATAGCAGGCCTCCGCAGCACCCATTGCGCCCCAGCCGATCCCGTAGCGGGCGCGGTTGAGGCAGCCGAACGGACCCTTCAAGCCTGAAATTTCCGGGAACAGCGCATCCTCGCCGACCTCGACTCCGTCCATCACAATTTCGCCGGTGATCGAGGCGCGCAAGGAAAGCTTCTCCTTGATCTTCGGCGCGCTCAGTCCCTTCATGCCTTTCTCCAGCACGAAGCCGCGGATCGCACCACCATGCACTTCCGACTTCGCCCAGACGACGAACACGTCGGCGATCGGCGAGTTGGTGATCCACATCTTCGAGCCGCGGAGGCGGTATCCGCCGTCGATCTTCTCGGCCCGGGTCCGCATGCCTCCGGGGTCGGAGCCCGCGTCAGGTTCCGTGAGACCGAAGCAACCGACCAGTTCGCCGCTCGCCAGGCCGGGGAGGTACCTTCGCTTCTGCTCTTCAGTCCCGTAGGCGTTGATCGGGTGCATGACGAGCGAGCTCTGCACCGAGCAGGCCGAGCGGTAACCGCTATCGACGCGCTCCACCGCGCGCGCGATCAGGCCATAGCTCACGTAGCCGAGGCCGGCGCCGCCATATTCAGGAGAAACCGTCGCACCGAGGAGACCCAATGAGCCCATTTCTCGCATGATCTCGCGGTCGAAATCCTCGTCGAGATACGCCCTTGTGACACGCGGCTGTAGTTCGGCTTGCGCATAGTTTTCAGCGGTGTCGCGCACCATCCGTTCTTCGTCGCTCAACTGTTCGTCGAGCGCGAACGGGTCTTCCCAGTCGAATGGCTTGATCACCGGCTCGCCCACGTGGCCGCGCTCCCCTCAGAGTATTCGGATGCGCGGCCTTTAGCGTTAGTTCTCGAAGTCGGCTAGTTGGCCGGTGTGGCCGTCCCGCCGCCAAAGTTCCTTTTCAGCGTAATCCGGAACTGCCGGTGCGAGTTGCGCTCGCGATATTCACGCTCGTCGGGGCCCTCGAACGATCGGTTCGGGAAGGTGAACTGCCTGTCGCGGATACCCTTGGTGCTGAACAGGTTGTTGACGTTGAAGGTCACCGTGCTTTTCGCGTCGGGGCGATACTCGACAAAGGCATTCCCGAAGATCCCGCCGTTGAAGTTGATGTCTTCCTCATTGGTGCGGAAAATCGTGAACTTGTCGCGGTCGCTGACCTCGAAGCCATAGGCCCATTTGTTAATGTCACGGCGGACTTCCACATACCATTCCCACGACGGGTAATAATTGGAAAAGTCGCGCTCTTCGTCACTGATCGGGTCGTGCACCCGGGTCTTCTGGATGGTCCCGTCGAACTTGGCCCTGACGCCAGTAAGTCCAAATCGGTCCAGCGGTGCGTCGATCGAAAGATGCGCAAACATCCTTTTGCCGGTCCCGATATTGCCCGGCGCGTCGAAGCCTTCCTCTGTCAGGATGCGATCCTGGAGCATGCTGATGTGGTCATAGCCGAGATCGAACTTGATGAGGCCGCTCCCGAACAGCGGTCGATCGACCGTCGCCCGAACCTCCCAGGTGCGTTGCGGCTGGAGATCCGCATTGCCGCCGTTGATCCGGTCGTCGCTCAGCTGCGCCGAACTGATAAAATCGTAGAAATCGAGCTGGGCGACCGTGCGGCGGATCGAGAACTGGCTGTGCCAGCCGCTCTTCGCCTTCCAGTCCACGGTGAGCGTCGGCTTCAGGAACTTGAGCACGCGATCGGCGGTCGCGTCACCGCGCACGGCGAGGTCTGAAAATTCATAGTTCAGGCCGGCATCGATCCGCACTGCGCTCGATACCTGCTTCCCAGCCTTCACATAAAATTCGGCGCGCTTTTCCTCGACCGTAGCCTGGTCGATTGGAAGGTCGATTCGCTGGCGGAAGTCGTTCGCCCCTAGCAGGAACAGGCTTAGGTCCGCGTCGAGCGTGTTGAATGCCGCCTCGGCGCCCATCTCGAAATTCAGGCCGTGAAAGTTCGAGTTGCTCCAGCTTAGCCGGCCGAGCGTCTCGCCTCGCTGAACTTCCTGGCCTTGTTCGAATCCGCCGACGACGACGTCGTCAATCTGTTCGAGCACGGTGTCGAGATTTTCCTGATTGCGGCGATTCAGGAGCCCGACCAGCTTGATGGCACCGCCACCAAGCGGACGTGTGATGTCCCCGCCGAGTTCGAACGCCGGTGCCTTTGCATATTGGAACAAGCGGTCGTCACGCTCGGGCTCGCCAACCGGAAACACCCTGTTCTTCTGGACGAAATCCTCATGAAACATGGAGAATCGGCCGTTCACATGCGCAGAATGGTTTGGCGCGTCTTCGAACGACCAGGCGGCCGAAAAGAACGGATTCTCCGGCCGATAGCGATTCCGCTTGCGGCGCAATTCGATGAGCTCGCCGGTTTCGAGGTCGGTGATGGTGTCGGTGCCTTCGTCCGCGGCATCGTCGTTCGCCGTGCCCGCCGCGATGTTGAGTGACGTACCGCCACGCTTCCACGTCGCCGAGCCGGACATGTTGGGGATGACCGCGCCGGTGTAGAGCGTGCGAAGGCTGGCGGTCACTGTGCCGTCGAAACCGCCTTCTGCAGAAAGGATGACGTTGAGGACCTGGCTCTTGCCGGCATATTCCGAACCATAGAGCGACCCTGAGCCCATCTCGACACGCACCACCCGGCTCGCCGGGATCCGCGCGAGGATGGTCGAGAGCGATTCGGCCTTGGAGCTTGGCCGCGCGCCGTTGAAGACGACGTTGCCGGCAGCGCCGGCGAAACCGCGTATGTCGCTATTGCCTTCCTCAAGCTGGAATCCTGGCACCCGGAGGACGACGTCGAGCGCCGTTCGAGGCGAGTAGGGGGCAAAGAAATTGGAATCGTAAACCGTCGTACCGGCAGTTGACGGCGCGGCCGTGACTGCTTCCGTGACGTCGTTCTGCGCTAACGCCGGCGATGCGATGACGATCGCCGCGAGGCCTGCGGAACAACAAAAGCGCGAACGCAACATGAATCCCCCTGTATTAGATTGATAATACGGCTATGGTGGTTTGGGCGGGCCGACCAGCGGCGTTCGACCAGTCGACGAACGGCTCGACGGTCAGACAGCCGGAGGAGGGGCCTTTTCCCGTTTACCGAACCTGATAAAGGCACCGCCAACGGAGAGGTGGCCGAGTGGTTTAAGGCAGCGGTCTTGAAAACCGCCGTGGGTTCACGCTCACCGTGGGTTCGAATCCCACCCTCTCCGCCAGTTTCCTGTTCACGCGATCTGGATGGCGGGATCAGCGAAGCCCATCCCAGCCCTCTGCGCTACTCCTCGGGTAAGTCCTCATGGGCCGGTCGATGAGAACGACCTAAGCCCACCAAGCTTCCGTTCATCTTCCATTGCCCATCCGGCGACAAAAGGTGGGCGCGGCGCGACGAAGCGGGTGGGCCTCGACGGGCTCAACCGCTAAGCAATGGAGAATATGTTGTCGCTTGCCCGGACCAGTCTACTTGCAATTCTCTCGGTATCGGCGACGGCCTCAGCCCAGACCGCCGATCCTTTGGCGCCTTTGCCCAACCAGCCGACTGCTCCGGTCCAGATTCGGCCAGCTGCCCAAGTGCAAGTGCAGCGAGCGCCCGTGTCTTCCGGCTTCGAAGGATACAAGCAGCAGCTCACGGCAAAAGCTCGCGCCGCTGGCATCCGCGAGGCGACGATTGGCAATGTCATCCCCTATCTGACTCTGGACGGCACGGTCATGCGCCTGGACCGCGCTCAGCCCGGCAATATCGGAAACCCGAACGCGACGCCGCCATTCTCGCCCTATCGCCGCCGGCACGTCACAAGCGATCTCATCCGGCGGGGGCAGGCCAATTATTCCGCGATGTGGCCGTATCTATCCCGGATCGAGCAGCGCTACGGCGTGCCGGCATCGATCATGGTGGGCATCTGGGGTAAGGAAACCAGCTACGGGCGGGTAAAGGGCAACTTCGACGTTCTCCGGTCGCTCGCGACTCTCGCTTACGAGGGGCGACGGCGCCCGATGTTCGAGGCCGAGTTCATCGCGGCGATGCGGCTCATCGATCAGGGCGTTTCGCGGTCGCGGCTTCGGGGCAGCTGGGCGGGGGCCATGGGTCACCCTCAATTCATGCCGACCAACGTCCTGAGCCTTAGGGCGGATGGCGATGGAGATGGCGACCGCGACATTTGGGGCAGCCAGCTCGATGGGCTCGCGTCGATCGGCAACTACTTGCGCACCAAGGGCTGGAAGCCCGGCATGTTGTGGGGCGTACCCGTTCGCGTGCCATCCGGCTTCAACCGCGCCGCGGTACGGCCACTCACCACCGCAAGGGAATGTCCGCGTGTGCATGCGAGGCACAGCCGGCCGCTGACGATGCGCGAATGGCGCGCGATGGGCGTCGCTCCGCTGGGCCGTTCGCTTCGTGACGACGACCGCGCGACTCTCTTCGAGGCGGACGGGCCCGGAGAAACGGCCTATCTCGTCACCGACAACTACCGGGTCATCCTCGATTACAATTGCTCGAATTTCTACGCCCTGTCCGTGGCGTTGCTGGCGGACGGCATTATCGGGCGCTAGGGTTCAGCTCAAACCCTCGCAGGAGTCGCCCCACCAGTGTTCCGTCCCGCCGTTCCCGTCACGCTCGCCGCCGCTCTTCTCGCATCGGCTTCGACGGCCAAAGCGCCGCCGTTCGATACGCCGGCCCCCGTCGCTTACTTGCTCGACCTCTCGTCTGGCGCGGTCCTTCTTTCCAAGGATCCGGATCGCCGAATCCCGCCGGCGTCGATGGCCAAGATGATGACGACGGAGGTTGCGTTCGAGTTGATCGACAAGGGTCAGCTGCCATTGAACAAGATGTGCACGGTACGCCCGGAGACCTGGCAGAAATGGCATGGGCCGCAGGCGGGCTCGACCATGTTCTTGTCGGTTAACGAACAGGTCAGCGTCGAAAATCTTCTCCACGGGATCGTCACTCTCTCCGGCAATGACGCCTCAGTCGTCCTCGCCGAGTGCATCGCGGGAACGGAAGAAGCCTTCGCCAACCAGATGAACGCGCTCGCCAAAGAGCTCGGCATGACGAACAGCCAGTTCGGCAACAGCAATGGCTGGCCGGACGAGGGGCGGACGATGGTAACCGCTCGTGACCTGGCGACTCTCGCTCGCGCGTCGGTGGAGCGGCATCCCAAGCTCTACAAGCAGTTCTACGGTCAACCGAGCTTCACCTGGGGCAAGACAACGGGCTCGGGCCAGGCGATCACGCAAGGCAACCGCAATCCGTTGCTTGGAAAGGTCGGGGGCGCTGACGGCCTCAAGACCGGTCATACCGAAGAAGCAGGCTACGGCTTCACCGGGTCCGCCGAGCAGAATGGGAGGCGCTTGATCATGGTGGTCGCTGGGCTCGACAGCTACAACCAGCGCATCGGCGAAAGCGTCCGGATGATGGAATGGGGGTTCAACGCCTGGAGCACCAAGCCGCTTTACAAGGCCGGCGCTCAGGTCGGCTCCGCCAAGGTCCAGCTCGGCGGCGATGATAGTGTCGCGCTCGTTGCTCCACGCGACCTCGCACTGACCGTTCCTGCCGGCCTTGCGAGCAAGCCGATGGCGATGAAGGTTCGCTACAAGGGCCCGCTCAAAGCGCCGATCGCCAAGGGCACGCATGTTGCCGACCTCGTGGTGACTTCGCCCGACACCGGAGAGCAGGTCATGCCGCTCGTCGCGGCCGAGGCAGTGGAAGAAGCGGGCTTCTTCACGCGCGCCTGGATCGGGCTCAAGCAACTTCTCGGCATGGCCTAACTCGATGAGCCGGGGGCGCTTCATCAGCCTCGAAGGCGGCGAAGGGGTCGGGAAGTCGACTCAACTGGACGCACTTGCGGAAGCGCTCCACGGCCGCGGAATACGCGTTACGTTGACCCGTGAGCCCGGCGGCAGCCCGGGCGCGGAAGCGATCCGCCAACTTCTCCTGGAAGGCGAGGAGACTCGCTGGAACCCACGCGCCGAGGCCTTGCTCTTTGCCGCGGCTCGCTCGGATCATGTCGAATCGACGATTCAGCCGGCGCTCGACCGCGGCGAGTGGGTCCTCAGCGATCGCTTCCTTGATTCCTCTCTGGCCTACCAGGGACTGGCCGGCGGACTTGGAATTGACGCCGTACGCGACCTTCACCGCTTCGGGAGCCTCGACTTCCTCCCGGATCGAACTTTGGTACTCCAACTTCCGGAAAACGAGGCGTCGGCACGAGCGCGCGTTCGCGATGGCCACATGGGGGACCGCATCGGGTCGCGCCCGCCTTCCTATCATGCGGCTGTCGATGCCGGTTTCCGCGAGATGGCCACCCGGGAACCCCAGCGCGTAAGACTTGTCGACGCGAGCGGTCCGGCTGCGACGGTTACCGCCCGGCTCCTCTACGCCCTCGGCGATTTGCTGCCATGATCCTCGGTCATGACAGTGCGATTGCCGATTTCCTTGCCGCCTGGCGTTGCGGATCGATGCACCACGCCTGGCTGCTCGGCGGCCCGCGCGGAGTCGGGAAGGCGACATTCGCTCGTGCAGCTGCAGCTCGCCTGCTTGCGGAAGCAGCAGGCCATGTCTCGCGAGGCAGCGATCTTTATATCGATCACACGTTGCCCACCGCACGATTTATCGAAGGGCAGGCCCATCCCGACTTCCGCTACGTCGAGCGGGGTCTCAACAAGACCGGCTCGGCGCTGGCCCGGAACATCACGGTCGACCAGATCCGCGAGCTCTCGGGCCTGTTCGATTCAACACCCGCCTTGTCGGACTGGCGCGTGGCGGTCATCGACAGCGTCGACGACCTCGAGCCGGGTGGGGCCAACGCCTTGCTTAAGATGCTGGAGGAGCCACCTTCCAACTGCCTGTTCCTGCTTGTCAGCCATGTCCCCGGACGTCTCCTGCCGACGATCCGCTCGCGCTGTAGAACCCTGACATTTCAGGCACTTGACGATGACGCCATGGCGTCAATTGCCGCCAAGCACGGAATCTCCCAGGCCTTGATCGAGGGGGCAGGTGGCTCGCCGGGCCAGTTGCTGGCTCTTTCCAGCCTCGACCTCGAACCGCTCCGTAGCGAAGCGCTTGGGTTGATGAGGCAGAGCGACCCGAGCAACGCGCGCCGTTCGAAACTTGCGCAAGGTCTCAGCGGCCGCAACAGCGCCGAGCGTTACGCCGCATTCCTCAACATGGTCCCGGCCATCATCGCCTCCGAGGCAAAGACGCTCGATGGGGAGGCCCGGCTCCGTGCTCTCGATGCTTACGCCGAGGCGCGTACGCTCAGTCGAATGGCGCCGCGTCTTTCTCTTGACCCGGCAACCACGGCATTCCGCATGGGATCGATCCTCGCCTCGGTTGCCCCTTCGCACGAGCGCGTCTAGGCGTCCGGCCATGGCCGAGCCTTTTTACATCACCACCGCCATTTCCTATCCGAACGGCAAACCGCACATCGGTCATGCCTACGAGGCGATCGCAGCCGACGTCATCGCCCGTTTTCAGCGCAGCCAGGGCCGCGATGTCCGGCTTGTCACTGGAACCGACGAGCACGGGTTGAAAATGGTCCAGACGGCACGCGGGGAAGGGGTGGACACACGCGCCTACGCCGACAGAATGTCGCAGTTTTTTCGGAAGATGTGCGATGATCTTGATGTTTCGTACGACGCTTTCGTTCGAACCACCGAGCCGCGCCACGCGGAGGCCAGCGTAGCCATCTGGAAGGCGATGGAAGCCGCCGGCGACCTGTACCTCGACCGTTACGAAGGCTGGTACTCGGTTCGCGACGAAGCTTTCTATGACGAGAGCGAACTAGTCGGGGAGGGGGACGAGCGCCGCTCACCACAAGGAACTCCGGTCGAATGGACCGTCGAAGAGACGTGGTTCTTCCGACTGTCGAAATACCAAGACCGCCTGCTGCAGCTCTATCGCGACAACCCTGCCTTCATCCAACCCGACAGCCGTCGCAATGAGGTCGTCCGCTTCGTGGAAGGGGGCCTCAAGGACTTGAGCGTCTCTCGCACCAGTTTCGACTGGGGCGTTCCGGTCCCGGGATCGCCTGGCCACGTCATGTACGTCTGGGTCGATGCATTGACGACCTACATGACCGGTGTGGGTTATCCGCAGCGGGAAGGGGAGTACGACCGCTTCTGGCCGGCCGACATTCACCTCATCGGCAAGGATATCGTGCGCTTCCACGCCGTGTACTGGCCTGCGTTTCTGATGTCCGCGAATCTGCCGCTGCCTAAGCAGGTGTTCGGGCACGGCTTCCTACTCGCACGCGGCGGGGAAAAAATGTCGAAGAGCGCAGGCAACGTCGTCGACCCGATGGAACTCGCGGAGCGCTTCGGGGTCGACAATCTGCGCTACTTCCTGATGCGCGAAATCAGCTTCGGCCAAGATGGAAGCTACAACGCCGAGGCGATCGTTACGCGCTGCAACGCGGAGCTGGCGAACAGCTTCGGCAACCTCGCCCAACGCACCTTGTCGATGATCTTCAAGAATTTGGCTGGCGTCCTTCCTAGGGCAGGGTCCGAAGGGGCCGATCTCGCGCTACTCGAGCAAGTAGACGCGGCTTGCTGCCAGCTCGATGAGGAATTCGGGAGACTGGCGTTCTCGCAGGGTATCGACGCGTGGATGGGCGCGGTGTTCGCCTGCAACGCCTACGTCGACGAGATGGCGCCCTGGGCTCTCAAGAAGAATGATCCCGAGCGGATGGCCGCCGTTCTTGGCACCTTGGTCATTGCCATTCGTGCGCTCGCGGCGGCGGTCGCACCAGTCATCCCACGATCGGCTGAAAAACTCATCGATTTGATCGACTCCGGCAAGGATGGCGCGGCGATTGTGCAGCCAAGCCCGATATTCCCGCGTTTGGAACTGCCGGAGGATGCGGAGAGCGCGGCGTGACTCTGATCGATAGCCATTGCCATCTCAATTACGAAGGGCTTGCCGATCGGCAGGACGAAGTCCTTTCCAACGCCCGTGCGCGTGGAATTGGCGGATTCCTCAATATCTCGACGCGTCAGAAGGAATGGCAGGACGTAATCGCGGTGGCAGAGCGGGAACCGGATGTCTGGGCGACGGTCGGGATCCATCCGCATGAAGCCGATAATCACCCGGACCTCGGATCGAGCGCGCTGATCGACGCCGCGAACCACCCTCGCGTCATCGCCATCGGCGAATGCGGACTCGACTATTTCTACGACAAATCCGGTCGCGCCGCCCAGCGCGAGCGCTTTGCAGCTCATATCCAGGCGGCAAGGTCCACTGGCCTCCCGCTCGTCGTTCATACGCGCGATGCGGAGAATGATACCGTCACCATGCTTTCCGAAGCGGTCGCGGAGGGCGGGGTGACCGGCGTTCTCCACTGCTTCACTGGGAGCAGGGCACTTGCGGAGAGGGCGCTTGATCTTGGCTTCTACATCTCTCTGTCGGGCATCGTGACATTTAAAAACGCCCAGGACCTTCAGGAAATTGCGAAAATCCTGCCGCGGGATCGCTTCCTCGTCGAAACCGACAGTCCGTTCCTGGCCCCGGTGCCAAACCGCGGAAAGACCTGTGAGCCGGCGTTCGTGGCCGACACTGCCGCTTTCGTCGCGGATTTGCGCGGCGAGACCATCTATGAATTGGCCCAAGCAACCACAGCCAATTTCTACCGATTGTTCGCGAAAGCGGCATGAAGTTTCGAATTCTTGGATGCGGGACGTCATCCGGGGTTCCGCGCATCGGCAATGACTGGGGCGAATGCGATCCCCGGGAGCCCAGAAATCGACGAATGCGCTCGTCCATTTTGGCCGAAATCGGGGACGAAACGATCCTCGTCGATTGCGGCCCGGACCTGCGCGCCCAGCTACTCGACGCGAATACGCAACGAATTGACCGCCTGATCGTAACTCACGACCACGCGGATCATTGTCACGGGATCGACGAGCTGAGGCCGCTTGCGCAAACCGCGGGCGCGCCCATTCCCGTTCATGCGCGCCAGAAGACGCTAGACCGCCTCGCCGTCCGCTTTCGTTATGTTTTCGATAATGTCGGGCTTTACCGCCCAATCCTGGAGCCGGTCGCAATCGATAACAACTGGATGCTGGGGCAGGCCAGAATTGCTTTCGCTGATCAGCCCCACGGGGGCATCACCTCGCTTGGTCTGCGTTTCGACGAAGGCGACAAGTCCTGCGGCTATGCCATTGATTTTCATGACCTTACACTAGAGATGGCCGATCTCTATCGCAGCGTGGACCTGTGGATTGCGGACTGCCTGCGGCGCCGGCCGCATCCGACCCATGCACACCTCGATGCAGTCCTCGGTTGGGCGAAGGAGCTTGGCGTCGGCCAACTGCTTCTCACGCATCTCGACAACAGCATGGACTTCGCGAGCTTGAGCACCACATTGCCGGACTGGGCGCAGCCTGCGTTCGACGGAATGGAGATTGAGCTCAAGTGACCAACGACACGATGCTCGGCGGCCTTTACATCGTGATCGCGCTGACTTTGGTTATCGGCGCTCTGATCAGCCGGCGTGAGCCAATCGCGAAACTGCTCGTTATCGCATTGGCATGGTTGGCTATTTTCGGCGCCGGGTTCGTCTTGTTCACGTTCCGCGACGACTTGTCCTACCTTGGCCAGCGGCTCCAGGCTGAAGCAACAGGCGAACCGGTGAAAATCGGCGGGACACTCAGGATTCCGATGGCCTTGGACGGGCACTTCTGGGTCGAGGCAGTCGTCAACGGCCAACCGGTCAAATTCCTCGTCGACAGCGGCGCAACGATGACGACGATCGATCAAGCCACAGCGGAACGTGCTGGCATAGCGATCGATCCGCTGCGTACTCAGATCGTGCGGACTGGAAACGGCCTCATTCGTGTCGCGGCCGGGCGCGCGGACAGTATCAGTATCGGAGACATCCAACGTGACGGCATAGGCTTGCACATCACCGAACGTGCCGAAATCAACGTGCTCGGCATGAATTTCCTGTCCTCGCTCCATCGCTGGGGCGTCGAGGGCAGATGGCTGGTATTGGAGTCCTGATAGGGCTTTCCCTCTCATATTCGCTCTTTGAGTTTACATAATGCTTATTATCAGACTTATATTTATAGACTTCTGGAGCCCCCCTCATGGCACTTGAGCGGCTCGAAGAGATTATGCGGCGGCTTCGCGATCCGAGCACCGGATGCGAGTGGGATCGCGTTCAGACGTTCGAGACCATCGCGCCCTACACGATCGAGGAAGCCTATGAAGTCGCAGACGCCATCGAGCGCGACGACATGGATGAACTGGCGGACGAGCTCGGCGACCTGCAGCTTCAAGTGGTCTTCCACGCCCAGATGGCAGCCGAGGCCGGGCATTTCACGCTCGATGACGTTGTGGCGCGAATTTGCGACAAGCTCGAACGCCGGCATCCGCACATCTTTGGTGACGCGTCCGAAGGCGGCCACCACCTGTGGGAGCAGATCAAGGCGGCCGAGCGATCGGCGAAGGAAGACGGCAGCGCTTTAGCGGGCGTAGCTTTGGCCCTGCCCGCCCTGGAGCGCGCGGAGAAATTGCAGAGACGCGCGGCGAGCACGGGTTTCGATTGGCCGGACCATG